>Ga0224497_10000238_pt1 | contig 41467 bp, 46 predicted proteins | sample SF_Jul11_sed_USG_4_FD_167970 | JGI IMG/M metagenome (GOLD analysis project Ga0224497, IMG submission 167970) | Sediment microbial communities from San Francisco Bay, California, United States - SF_Jul11_sed_USGS_13 | ecosystem: Environmental > Aquatic > Marine > Sediment | place: USA...
GCCGGTTCTCCTGGCCGGCGCCGGAACCCTCTTCTACAGTGGAAAAATAAAAAATCGGGGAAGGTTCTTTTTCATGGCGTGGATACTCGGCTACGGCATGCAAGGGTTGCTATCCATCCCCTGGCCGCTGATCTGGATGGCTTACTTTGACAACCAGGACGCGCCCCAGGAATACGCGGTTTATTACATTTATCTCCTGTCAGTAGTCGCCGCGCTGCTGACCGTGATGATCATGCATGTTATTGCCACAAGGTTTTGGCATCGGCTTTATCCATAGAGCTAAGATCGGAGAATTCCGAAAAGAGGCTTACAAACGATTGGTTAATTCCTGCCCGTCGTGTTTCGGGCTATTGACGGCCAAGCCCACCGGCCACATTTCCATTTCACTTTCCGGGAAAGGCTTGAGCAAGGGAGTCACTTTCTCCGGCTCGTGCACCTCCGGGTCCAGCCACTGCTCATAATCTTTCGGTGAAATGATCACCGGCATGCGGTCGTGAATCTGGCTGATCAACTCATTCGCCGTTGTGACAATAATGGTGCAGGACTCTACCGGCTCCATCCCTTCCGGCTCCCAGTGCTCCCACAGGCCGGCGAAAGCGAAAGGTTTTCCTTCTTTCATGCGAATGTAATACGGTTGTTTCTTCGGCTTGCCCGGTCGCCACTCGTAGAACCCATCGGCCGCGATCAGGCAGCGCCGGTGCCGGAACGCCGTGCGGTATGACGGCTTTACTGCCACCGTCTCCGCGCGCGCGTTGATGGTGCGGTAGCCGATTTTCTTATCCTCCGCCCACGCCGGGATCAGCCCCCAGTGCAGCAACGCCAGCTCCCGCCCTGTCGGCATCGCCCGGCATGCCAGGACGTCATAGGTGGGTGCGATGTTGTACCGCGGCTCGACAAACAATTGCCCCGCATTGGCCTTGAACAACTCAGCATAGACTTCGATGGGTGTGCTGCTGGTATATCGTCCGCACATGGACGAAGAATATCACCATGCCGCTGGCGCAGATCACTACCCCATCGCACCCCGGGCGGCCTTCTTGGCCCGCTTCGCTGCGCGTTTTTCCAGCATCGACTTGGCCGGCTGCTTCTTGGTCTGCTTCTTGCTGTTCATGCCTTTGCTCATTGATAGCTCCGTGATGTTCGGGAGCGTGATAGTGCGCGCTATTCGGGCGAATCGCCAGCGACCGGTAATACAGGCCCGGCACATAGCCGAATGGTGTTATCGTAATCCCGGCACAAACGGAGGCTAGCCATGATTGCGCACGAACTGCGGCGAGATACCGGGATCCTCATCGTCACCCCCCAGGGGCCGCTGGAAAAATCGGATTTTGAGATGCTGGCCCGGGAAGTGGACCCGTATATCGAGGAAAAAGGCGGATTGAGGGGCCTCATGATCCAGGCCAAGTCGTTTCCCGGCTGGCACGACTTCGCGGCACTGGTGTCCCATTTCAATTTCGTCAAAGACCACCACCGGCGCATCGCCAAGGTCGCCGCCGTCACCGACAGCGGCTTTCTGGCGATTCTGCCATCTATCGCCAAGCATTTTGTACAGGCGGAGGTTCGGCACTTCGATTACGCCGACAAGGAAAAGGCGCTGAAGTGGCTCGGCTCGGCAATTTGACCGGGGAAACGGCGTGAAAGACTTCCTCAATGCCCAACAACAACACTGGCAGAATACCTTTGTCCAGAAGCCCGAAATGTTTGGCAGCGAACCGAGCCTACCCGCCCGAGTCGCCGCCCGGCTATTCGGGGAAGAAGGAAAAACCAACATTCTTGAATTAGGCGGCGGACAAGGACGCGATACGTTGTTTTTCGCCCGTGCCGGTTTTCACGTCGATGTGCTGGACTATTCCGACAGTGCGGTGAACGCGATCGCAGAAAAGGCGCGACAACTGGAGTTGGCGGAGTCGGTTACCGCCCGGCGTCATGATGTCCGAGAACCGCTGCCCTTCGACGATGAATCGTTCGATAGTTGCTATTCGCATATGTTGTACTGCATGGCCCTGACCACGGCAGAATTGGAATTCCTCTCCGCGGAAGTCAGACGAGTCTTACGCCCGAATGGACTTCATGTTTATACCGTCCGGCACACCAGAGATCCCGACTATGGAACAGGGATCCACCGCGGCGAGGACCTGTATGAAATCGGTGGCTTTATCGTACATTTCTTCAGCAAGAAAAAGGTCGAGCATCTCGCGAAGGGCTACGAGATACTCAGCATTGATGAGTTTGAAGAGGGGAAACTGCCCCGGAAACTATTTCGCGTTACACTCAGGAAAAGGTGATTGTTGACCCTCGTTCTCCCATCCAGCAATTCTTGGCCTATCCCCAGGGAAAAATAATCCACAAGTTCGCATATTAAGTCCACGGAGGTGCCCTCCCCATGCCAATCGGTGATTTTCCGGACAAAAAATATCTGATCGATGCGCGTGAGCTCGGCGAGCAACGGGGAGCGGTTACCCTGATCGACCTGCGCCCGGCAGAGGATTTCGCGCTGGGCCACATCGAGGGCAGCAAGCATCTCGATCTCTACGGCATCAGCCTGAACGACTCCTCGGAAGCCCCGTTGAATTCCTTCCTGGCAATATTTCGAACGCTGTTCGGGATCCGGGGCGTATCCCGGGATAGGCCGGTCGTGATCTACGATCACGATACCGGCGAGCGGGCGGCGCGCGCGGTCTGGCTCCTCGCGGTTTTGGGTCACCCGGACGTCAGGATTCTGGACGGTGGAACGCAGGCGTGGACCGCCTCGAGCCAGCGGCTCGTCCGCCTGACAGCACCACCGCCGCCGGTCGACCCGACAAAAGCGCCCCCGACGCGTCCCCTGCACAAAAGAACGCTAAATCTCGAATTACTGGCAACCCGGTTCGATGTCCATCGCGCCATCGAGGATGAACACACGGTCATCGTCGATGTCCGGCGCGAGTCCGAGTATCGGGGCACGGAAAAGCGCGCCCGGCGCGTCGGAACCATTCCGGGCGCGGTGCACATTTTCTGGCGCAATCACCTTGACGATCAAGGTGCGTTCCGGTCGGCGGAAGAAATCCGCAATCTCTACATTTCAAAAGGTGTCACGCCGGACAAGACCGTCATCCCTTTCTGTCATGGCGGCTACCGCTCGGCCAACACCTTCCTTGCCCTCAAGTCCCTTGGTTATCCGCGCGTGCGGAACTATGTGGCATCCTGGGGAGAATGGGGGAATAGAGACGATTCGAAGATTATCGTCCCGGACCCGAACGGGTAGCGGTCCGCGATAACGCCCACGCCGGCATCACCCGGCACGCGAGGACATCGCACGTCGGAGCGATGTTAAACCTTGGCTCGTCAAACTAATTACCCGCCGTGGCCTTGAACAATTCGGCGTAGACTTCGATGGGTTTACTGCTGGTGTAGCGGCCGCGTATAGGGTGAGGATATCATTGTTACAAGTACGCCGCAGAACCATTAAGAAGTCTAAATATTTCGAGCCTGGCCCCATTAATTCATTTATTATTTTTTCTGGGGTGATTCTGATGAATGTTGACTCGGCAAAAACATCGCCACCTGTCTGGTTCTGGGTGATTTCTGTCTTGGCCCTGTTGTGGTATTTGGTGGACATGTCGGCCTTTTTCTTGCGGGTCTTGATGACGGACGATGTCATCAAGACGATGCCAGAACAGCAGCAGCAATTTCTTCAGAACATTCCGCTTTGGGTAAATATCGTATTTGCCGGTGAAGTGTTCGGCGGAACACTCGGCTCTATCGCCTTGCTGCTTAGGAAGAAATGGGCTTTGCCTCTATTCGTCGTTTCCATCCTTGGCGTGCTTAGTCAGACGTTGTACCTGTGGTTTCTCACCGACCATGTCAGCGCACAAGGTACCTCGGCCGTCGTGATGCCGCTGATGGCGCTCCTGATAGTCGCAGGGATAATCGTTTTTACGAAATCGGCGATTTCCAAGGGCTGGCTTCGGTAGAAACCGTTACGCGGCATCTTACCCGACATGCCAGTAAGATAACCTCGGAATGGCCCGGCAAAGCGAGTTTGTTCGATTCGTCCTTGAATTACTGGCGCCACTTGGCAACGTGCGAGCGCGCGCCATGTTCGGCGGCTTTGGGATTTACCGAGGGGATGTCATGTTCGCCCTCATCGAAAAAGACCGGATGTTCTTCAAAGTCAACGATGGCACGCGCCAGTCGTTCGTGGCGAAGGGTTTGTCCCCTTTCACCTACGTCGCGCGCGGCAAGACCCAAACCCTGCAATACTACGAAGCCCCGCCCGAGGTCTTCGAGGAACCGGAGGCGATGCAACTCTGGGCCAAACAGGCCGTGGACGTGGCTTTGAAAGCCAAACGGGTTAAAAAATAAAATGGGAGTGTGGGCGCCTGCCCTACCACAACTCGACAAACAAATTCCTCGCCTTGGCCTTGAACAATTCGGCATAGATTTCGATGGGTTTGGTGCTGGTATAGCGGCCACACATGGGGGAAGGATATCATCGAGAGAGTCTTGCCAACGATATACAAGATAATTTAGAATTATTAATGCGACGACATCATAACCGCTAACTGAACTACTACGATCTCAACTCAAACTCTCGATCCCAACTCAAACTCTCGATCCCAACTCAAACTCTCGATCCCAACTCAAACTCTCGATCCCAACTCAAACTCTCGATCCCAACTCAAACTCTCGATCCCAACTCAAACTCTCGATCCACACAATCAAGCATTGAAGAGTATTAGTTTTCATTAGCGGAAATATGTTGCTCGTCGACTCGAGTAATTTAAATTACCGATGGCGCCATTGGCTTAATACAGGAAGTATGCAGCCATGAAGATACTGATAAATGTTGATGCAGATGACAATGTTGTTCGTTTGGTTTTACTTATGATTATTTTGTTATTGTAAAAATTGAGGGGGCGCACAGCCCCCTCTTTTTTAGTTTTCAAGCGCCTAAAATAGGCCATTTATATTTGACACACCGCATAATGCTCTTCAGACTATACACACGGACATTACGTGTATTGTGTCCAACCGGCATTGCACGATGGATTGCGGAATGCACGGCAGAAACCATGACTTAAGCTGACCCACGGCTCCCCGGAAACGGACCGCCGTATTCTAGGCTTTTCTCTATTCTGACCCTTCTGAACGCCTCCCATCTCGGCAGTACTTTGTTTCAACATTACTGAATTCCTGCCGGGAATTATCAGTATTAACTGCTATGGAAGGATAGAATGCATATCGTCTATATAGATGATTCTAATCATCCGCCAATATATACATTCTCAGCAATTGTAATAGAGGCTGAGCGATGGCGAACAGTGTTCAATACCATTAAAACATGGCGCTCAGAATTAAAGAAAACTGACAATATAGATGTGTATAGAGAATTCCATGCCGTTGATTTCATATCAGGACATGGAAAACTTGGCCCCGCTATAGTTGTTAAATGGCGTCGCTGCGAAATATTCAAAGCTGGTTTATCTCTTCTAGCAAATCAAGAAGGAGTATCGCTTTTTAATGTTTGTCTCAATAGACAAGACTGGGCATTTGAGCGCCTATTAAACAGAATCAATAGAACTATGCAGGTATGGGATAGCAATGCAATTCTTATTTGTGACCAAGGTAAAGAAGCAGAATACACCGCATTAGTTAGAAAAATGGGTGTTTATAACCCTATACCAAGTCGGTATTGCGTTTGGCCCGATGGGCATCAAAATCGAAATATTCCGATTGATCGGATTATTGAAGACCCATTTTTCAAAATATCTACGCGATCTTTCCTTATCCAAATGGCTGATTTTTGTGCATATGCGCTGCTAAGAAGAGAAGTTCAGCTAGCTTCAAAAAACAAATATGGATTGCACAAAGCATTTGAACTATTAGGACCAATTTGCTTCAAGGATGCCAATCAAAAAGATCAATTTGGAATAATCAGATAAAGAAGCCGGATGGTATTACCCATCCGGCCCCTGAGCGGAACCTACCTCCGCCGCTATAGGCGGGATCAGTTCCACGAAGTCACACCATCCTCTTTTTTTTCTTCTTCGTCAATTGCCCCATATAACAACCGTTTGCCACTAATACCACGAAGTACATTATCTGCCCGTATTGTTTTTACTAACCCACCCCGTATGGCGCACCCGAGCACCGCGAGGCTTTGGGCGTGCGCCCCGAAGGGGTCGCGCACAGGGATGTGCGCGACTGGACCACGCGGCAGGGATGACGCGTTGGGCCAACGCCGGGAACCCAAAGCCGCGGAGGCGAGGATCAGTGCGCCATCAGGCGGGCGTGCTTTCTTTGGTTACTTTCTTTGCACGAGCAAAGAAAATAACCAGCCGCCGGGCTGCCCCCGGCAACATACACGCGGGCAACGCCCGCTCAATAATCCCTCGGCGATGACGCCCTCGCCGACAAATACGCTCCCAACACAATCAACCCTCCCCCAATCCACTCCCTCACCGATACCACTTCATCGGTCAGTAATTGCTGCGAAACCGCGCCAGCAACCAATTCAATCAACGCCAGCACCGCCGACCGATGCACCGGCATGTGCGTCACGCCATATTGCACCAGTAACGTCATCACCAAGATGCCGAGAACGCCGAGCGCCACGGCACCACCGAAGATGGACAACGACGCCTGCGGAATGGGAATAGCGAAAAACGCAATCATACCGATGGCCAGCAGCGTGACTCCGGCCCAGACGGATAAAACTTTTGCTTCGATGGAGATGTCGTGCAGCTTGCGCGTGATCACAATGGACACGGCGAAGGCAAACCCGGAAGTCAGCGCCATCCAATCGGCCTTGCCCTGCGGCCACGGCGCTCCGAGGATGGGATTCCACAACATCAGCAGCGCACCGGCCATGGCGATGATGAGGCTCGCGGCTGCAATCGGCGTGATGCGCTCGCGCAGGAAAAGCCAACCCATGAGGGTTGCCCACAGCGGCGAGAGGTAGAAAAGGAGCAGAACTCGCAGAATATTGCCTTCCAGCACCGCCTCGACGAAGGCCAAGTTGGTCCAGCCGGCGGAAATCATCAGCAGCGTGAGGTAAACGGGTTCGCGGGCAAATTCGGGAATTGACTTGGCGGTGTACGGCAGACTCACCACCAGCGCGGAGGAGTACATGATCAGCGTGAGCCAAAGGCCGACGAGGCCGCCGGATTCGAGCAGGCGCATGGGATACCAGATGACGCCCCACATGCTGGCGCCCGTCATCATGGCCAGGGCCGGATAGAAACGCCGCGCGGCGATGGAGGACATCAGGGGCTTCCTTTATAATCTTTTTTTCCCAACAATCCGGACTCCATGAATTCCCGGCTCGCGAGCTTACAACCCTACCCTTTCCAGCGGCTCGCTCAGCTCATCCAGGGCATCTCCCCGCCCGCCGGAAAGAGCGCGATCCGTCTTTCCATGGGTGAGCCGCAGCATGCCGCACCGGCCTTTGTTTTGGAAGCCCTGAAAAAGAATCTCGCGGGCTTATCAAACTACCCCGTGACCATGGGCACCACCGAATTGCGCCAGGCCATCGCCCACTGGGCCACGCGCCGGTTTCATCTGAATAGAGTGGATCTCTTGCCGGAGCGCCATGTCCTGCCCGTGGCCGGCACGCGCGAGGCGCTGTTTTCCATCGCCCAGGCCGTCATTGATCGGCGCGTGAACTCGAAGCAGCCATCCGTGATCATGCCCAACCCGTTCTACCAGATTTACGAAGGTGCCACGCTGCTCGCCGGCGCGCGGCCGTATTTCCTGAACACCACCGAGGCCAACGGCTTTCGCATGGATTTTTCTTCCGTGCCGGAAGAGATCTGGCGCAAGGTGCCATTGGTGTACGTGTGCTCCCCCGGCAACCCGACCGGGGCGGTGTTAACACACGATGACCTGGCCAAGCTGATAGTGTTGGCGCAAAAGTACAACTTCGTCATCGCCTCGGATGAATGCTATTCCGAAATTTATTTCGATGAGAACCACCCGCCGGTGGGCCTGCTGCAAGTGGCAAACCACCTCGGCCTCAAGGACTACCGGCGCTGTCTGGTGTTCCACAGCCTGTCCAAGCGCTCCAACCTGCCGGGGCTTCGCTCCGGTTTTGTGGCCGGCGACGGTGAAGTGATGCAGCAATATCATCAGTACCGCACTTACCAGGGCAGCGCCCTGCCACCGCCCACCCAGGTGGCGAGCCTGGCCGCCTGGAACGACGAATTACACGTGAAGACCAATCGCGCGCAATACCGCGCCAAGTTTGAAGCGGTGCTTAAGATCCTGAAACCGGTGTTGGAGGTCGAGCGGCCCGAGGCCGGGTTTTACCTGTGGCCGAAACTGCCCCGGGACGATGAGGTTTTCGCGCACGAGCTGTACGCGCGGGAAAACGTACTGGTACTGCCGGGAAGTTATCTTTCACGAGATTTCGAGGGCGTGAATCCGGGCAAAAACCGCGCGCGCCTGGCGCTGGTGGCGCCGGTCCCGGAGTGTATCGAGGCCGCACACCGCATCCGAAATTATGTAGAATCGCTGAAATAACTGAAACGCCCATAGAAGGGAAATCTCCATGAAAAATATTCAGTCCGTCATCAACGAGGCCTTTGAGCGCCGCGCCAGCATCACCCCGCGGAATGTCGAATCGCTGGTCAAGGACGCCGTGCACGAGGCGATTAACCTTCTCGATACGGGAAAAGCGCGCGTGGCGGAGAAAAAGAGCGGTCAGTGGATGGTGCACGAATGGCTGAAAAAGGCGGTGCTGCTGTACTTTCGTATCGAGGACAACCAGTTCATCAAGGGCGGCTACACCAATTACTGGGATAAAGTCCCATCCAAGTTCAGCGATTACAACTCCAAGGCCTTCCGCGAGGGCGGATTCCGCGTGGTTCCCCCGGCGGCCATCCGCAAAGGAGCCTACATTGCCCCTTCGGTCGTGCTCATGCCTTCTTATGTGAATATCGGCGGCTACGTGGACGAAGGCACCATGGTCGATACCTGGGCCACGGTCGGCTCCTGCGCCCAAATCGGCAAGAATGTGCACCTTTCCGGGGGAGTGGGCATCGGCGGCGTGCTGGAACCGGTGCAGGCCGCCCCCACCATCATTGAAGACAACTGTTTCATCGGCGCCCGCTCCGAAATCGTCGAAGGGGTGATTGTCGAGGAAGGCGCGGTGATTTCCATGGGGGTGTATATCGGCCAGAGCACCAAAATCTACAACCGCCAGACCGGCGAAGTGACCTACGGGAAGGTGCCCAAGGGCGCGGTGGTGGTCTCGGGCAATCTGCCGTCCGCCGATGGCAAGTACAGCCTCTATTGCGCCGTGATCGTGAAGCAGGTTGACGAGAAAACGCGTTCCAAGGTCGGCATCAATGAACTGCTGCGCGATATTTAAGCGCGGCAATTCATCATAACTTTTATATTTTTTATCAGCTAATTAACGAATATGCCTGATAAGACGCTTGAACTGGCGAAGGAGCTGATTGCGCGCCCGTCTCAGACACCGCGCGATGAAGGCTGTCAGGAAATCCTGATCAAACGACTCGAGCCCCTAGGCTTTAAATCCGAGCGTCTCCCCTATGGCGATGTCGAGAACCTCTGGGCGGTGCGCGGGAATGCCAAGCCACTGCTGGTGTTTGCCGGGCATACCGATGTCGTGCCCTCCGGCCCCCGCGAGGCCTGGAAAAGCGATCCTTACCAACCTGAGATCCGCGATGGTCATCTCTACGGGCGCGGCGCCTCGGACATGAAATCCTCTCTGGCGGCATTCATCACGGGCATCGAGGATTTTCTGGCGAAGCACCCAAAGCACAAGGGTTCCATCGGCCTGCTGATCACCTCGGATGAAGAAGGTCCGGCGGTGAACGGCACCGTGAAAGTCATGGAATGGCTCGGAAAGCATGGAATCAAGATTGATTACTGTGTGGTCGGCGAGCCCTCGTGCACGAATAAGCTCGGCGACACCATCAAAATCGGCCGGCGCGGGTCCCTCACCGGCCGCCTGACAGTGCGCGGCAAGCAAGGACATGTGGCTTATCCACACCTGGCAAAGAATCCCATCCATATGCTGGCGCCAGCACTGGCGGAATTGGCTACCATCGAATGGGACCGGGGCAACGCCGATTTCCCCCCGACTAGCTTCCAAATTTCCAATATTCACGGCGGCACCGGGGCCGAAAACGTTATCCCGGGCCGGCTCGAAGTGGTGTTCAATTTCCGCTTCTCCACCGCCGTGACGGAGGCGGATTTACGCCGCCGGGTAGAGGAAATTCTTCAACGCCACGGCGTGGAACATCAGCTCCAGTGGGTGCTTTCCGGCCACCCTTTTCTGACCCGCGGAACCGCCCTGATCGAAGCGGTGCGCGCGGCGGTGAAACAGGAATTGGACATGATTGCTGAAACCTCCACCAGTGGCGGAACTTCGGATGGCCGTTTCATCGCTCCTGCGGGGACGGAAGTCGTAGAGATCGGCCCTCTGAATCGCACGATTCATCAAATTGACGAGTGCATCGCGGTGGATGACATCAGCCGGTTGGCGCGTGTCTACCGCCGTATCCTGGAAAATGTCCTGCTATAATATTATCTATTTATAGTTTATATTTCATATAGATATATATTAGATATGATGTATATTCTAACTAATTGTTTTATTCGTTCTACTATCAATTTCACGTCGGGCTCAATGCACCAGCACCTATACTTGGAAACACAAAGCGCCACGAGCCCGATAAGCACTCAGGACCATCAGGATTTACCTCAAGGACAGGCAATCACTTCCGCCATGACATACCGCCCTCACGCCGGCGTCAAACTTGACCCCCGCCTCACAGGCTCGATACTGCGGTCAAGAGGATTTAAGACCGCATGAGTGAACTCCAGATCATTGGCCTGACCGACTCTGGCCGTATGCGCGATCAGAACGAGGATCATATCGCCATCGCCGCAGAGGCCGGATTGGTGGTGGTGGCCGATGGCATGGGCGGGCATCGTGCCGGTGAGGTGGCCAGCCGGCTGGCCGTGGAAACCGTCGTGCGCCACATCGTCATGGCGCTCACCGAGGCGACGGGGTCGGGCAGCGGGGCGATCGAGGTGGCGGCCATGCGCGATGCGATCCAGCAGGCCAACCAGGCGATCCACAACCAAGCGCGCGCGAGTCCGGAACAGGAAGGCATGGGCTCCACCATTGTGGTCGCCCTCTTCTACGGGGATAAGCTTTGCGTCGGTCACGTGGGGGATTCGCGTCTTTATCGCTACCGCGACACCATCCTGGAACAGGTCACAGAGGATCATTCCGTGGTGCAGGAACTGGTGAGCCGCGGCCTGGTGACAGCGGAAGAGGCGCGCGTGTCGATCAGCAAGAATCTGGTCACGCGCGCCCTGGGAATCGATCCCGCCGTCGAGGCCGACATCAGCGAACACGATGTCTACGACGACGATGTTTATCTGCTCTGCTCCGACGGCATCAACGATGTGCTCGCGGACGGCGACATCGAGTTGATGCTGACGGAGCACGGCCGAAATCTGGACACCACCGCGAAAGCCTTGGTGGACACCGCTAACGTGCGCGGCGGTCCGGACAACATATCGGTCATTATGGTAAGGGTGCGCGGCGGTTTCGAAAGGAATCCAGAGGAGCTGCAGAAACTGCGTGAACGACTATTGACGAATGCCCCGGTGACGGGCACGTGATTAGACGAAAGATAGGGACTGGGAAACGACAATGGCCAAGCTCATCATAAAATTCAACAATGACGTGGTGGATCATGTTGATATTAAACAAGGCGACATGAAAATCGGCCGCAAACCCGGCTGCGAGATTTTCATCGACAATCTTTCCGTGAGTGGAGAGCATGCCAATATCTTTACCGTCGGTGAGGATTCTTTCATTCAGGATCTGGGCAGCACCAACGGGACATTCATCAGCAACAAGAAAATTACCAAACATCATCTCCGCAACGGCGATACGATCGTCATCGGCAAGCATTCACTGATATTCCTTACCGAGTCACAGCGCGCGAGCGATATGCCACCGGATGAATTCGCCAAAACCGTCATCATCAATCCATCCCGAACGGTGGAACCCAAACCCGCTCCGCCGACCACCATTCCCTCCGTCAGCCAACCGGAGGCGATCACGCTGGAAACGAAGCCGAAAACACCGGAAACGAACGCAGTGCGGCGACGCGTCGGCGCCATCTTCGTGCTCAGTGGGCTCAACAGCGGCAAGCGCATCGATCTCATCAAGAAAGTCACCAATCTCGGCAGTGGCGGCAAGCGCGCCGGGGCCATCACGCAGATCCTGGATGGATTCATATTGACACCGGGGCAGGACGAATCCCCGAAGCTGAATGGCCGGCCGATCACGACAGAAGGAACAAAACTCAAGAATGGCGACGTCATCGAGATCGCCGGAACGCGGCTGCAGTTTTATCTCAAGTAAGCACTGGAATCCTGCTATTCCAGACGCTCCAAGGCTTCCGTGAGGCGTCGTACCGGGAGCAGTTCAATTCCCGCATCACCTTTTTTCGGCATGTTGGCCGCCGGCAACAGCACTCGTTTGAAGCCGAGTTTGGCCGCCTCGCGGATGCGCTCTTGGCCGCGTTGCACAGGACGCACTTCGCCCGCGAGGCCAACTTCGCCGAACGCGACCAGATCCCGCCCCAGCGGACGACTGCGCAGGCTGGAAATCGTGGCCGCCAGGATGGCGAGATCCGCCGCGGTCTCCAAAACCCGCACGCCTCCCACAACATTCACGAACACGTCCTGATCGAAAGTCGCCACTCCCGCGTGGCGGTGCAGCACCGCGAGCAGCATCGCCAGCCGGTTGGTGTCGAGTCCCACGCACACTCGTCGCGGATTCGACAAGTGGCTCTGGTCCACCAGCGCCTGCACTTCCACCAGCAGCGGACGCGTGCCCTCTTGCGTGGCCAGCACGACACTGCCGGGCACGGCGTCCCCCTGCCGGCTCAAAAACATCGATGACGGATTACCCACCTCGCGCAGGCCGGTTTCGGTCATGGCGAATACACCGATCTCATTCACTGCGCCAAAACGGTTTTTGATCGCGCGGATGATACGGAAGGCGCTGCCGGTGTCACCCTCGAAATACAATACGGTATCCACCATATGCTCCAGCACGCGCGGGCCGGCGAGTGTGCCCTCCTTGGTGACGTGTCCCACGAGAAACAAGGCCGTGCCCGTTTGCTTGGCGTAGCGCACCAGTTGCGCCGCGGATTCACGCACTTGGGCCACGCTGCCGGGCGCAGATTGCAGAATCTCGGTGAACATGGTTTGGATCGAATCGATGACGATGACCTGAGGCTGCTCGGTCTCAGCACTCGCGAGTATCGTTTCGACCTGGTTTTCCGTGAGCAGGCGCAGGCGGTCGCTTTTCAGCCCCAAGCGCTGCGCGCGCAGCGCAATCTGGTCAGAGGATTCCTCACCACTGACGTAGAGCACACGCGCCCCCTGACCGAGGGTGGCCATGGCCTGAGTCAAGAGTGTGGATTTGCCGATGCCCGGATCGCCGCCAATCAGTACTACTGATCCGGAAACCAATCCGCCACCGAGCACACGATCAAGTTCACTGATACCGGTCGGGTGCCGAAGAATTTTCTCCGGTGTGAGCTCGGCCAGATGGCGCACCACCGCCGGCGCGCCGTACTGGCGCCCGGCACGCGGATGGGCGGCGGAAACGACAGTGGATTCATACAGCGTGTTCCAGGCGTTACACGATGGGCATTGCCCCACCCACTTGGGCGAGGCGGCGCCGCATTCATTGCAGGTGTATACCGATTTAGCCTTGGCCATAGGGGGGGTGGTTCAGACAGCGATGCGCGGGATGCGCTCGGTGACGTGGCACAGCAATTCGTACGAAATGGTCCCGGCGCTTTCCGCCACCTCCTCCAGCGGCAGGCCCCGGCCCCACAACACCACGGGATCGCCCACCCTGGCATTCGCCTGGCTGCGCAGGTCGAGCGTGATCATGTCCATGGAAACCCGGCCCACGGTGGGAACGCGCCGGCCGTTCACCAACACCGGTGTCCCGGGGGGCGCGTGGCGCGGATACCCGTCACCATAACCGATGGCGGCCACGCCCACCGGCATGTCCTCCGGACATTGCCAATCGCCGCCATAACCGATGGGATCGCCCTTTTTCCGCGGTTGCACCGCGATCAGCGCGGTTTCAAGCGTCATGACGGGTTTGAGCCCGATTGACGCCGCGTCCCGGCCGGCGACGGGCGAACCCCCGTAAAGCATGATGCCGGGGCGCACCCAGTCGAGATGGCTCGTGGGCCATGAAAGAATGCCAGCGGAGTTGGCGAGACTCATTTCCACCCTGTGATTCCGGCCAAAATCGAGAAAATCGTCAATCTGCTTTTGTGTGGCCGGGTCTTTCGGAAATTCCGCGCGCGCAAAATGTGACATCAGCCGGACATTCGCCACGGCAGGTGCCGCGCGCAATTGTTTCAGCACATCCGGCGCCGCGGCTGGATTAAATCCAAGCCGGTGCATGCCGGTATCCACCTTGAGCCAGACAGTGAGTTTAAGGCCTTTTGACGCCGCCAGCGCTTTAACCTGGCCGTCGTGATGAATCACCGGTTCGAGTCGTTCCCGGGATAGGAGCGGCAATTCATCCGCACTGAAAAAACCCTCAAGGAGACAGACTGGCTGGGACACCCCGGCCTCACGCAGTTGCATGCCCTCTTCCACGCTTGAAACACCGAAAGCATCGGCGGACAGACCCAGCGTGTGCGCCACCCAAGCCATGCCGTGCCCATAACCGTTGGCCTTGACCACGGCCATGACACGCGAGGATTTGGCGTGGAGACGTGCCTGCTGGAAATTGAGTTTGAGCGCGCCCCCGTCCAAGAGTGCGCGCGCCGGTCGGCTCATTTAGAAAGTCCCGTCGTAACCGGCGGAAGTGTAATTCTCAAAGCGTGTGTATTCCCCGAGAAAAGTCAGGCGCACGTCACCGATCGGGCCGTTACGCTGCTTGCCAATGATGATGTCGGCAGTGCCCTTGACCGGGCTGTCCTTGTTGTAAACCTCGTCGCGGTAGATGAAAAAAATCACGTCGGCGTCCTGCTCGATGGCGCCGGACTCGCGCAAGTCAGACATGACCGGCCTTTTATCGTTGCGGGACTCCACGCTGCGGTTGAGCTGCGACATCGCGATGACCGGCACATCCAGTTCCTTGGCTAGGCCCTTCAGCGCGCGCGTGATATTGGAGATCTCCGTGGCGCGGTTTTCCTCGGTGCGCTCGGTGGACTGCATGAGCTGGAGGTAATCGATGATGATCAACCCCAGGCCATGCTCGCGTTTCAGACGGCGCGAGCGCGCACGCAATTCCATGGGTGTCAGCGACGGGGTATCGTCGATGAAAATCGGGGCCTCGTTGAGCAGGCTCACGGCCGAGGTCAGGCGCGGCCAGTCGTCATCGTCCAGCTTGCCAGTGCGCACGCGATGCGCATTGATGCGCCCGAGCGAGGCCATCATACGCAGTGCCAATTGTGTCCCCGGCATTTCCATGCTGAACACCGCCACCGGAATCTTGTTGCCCACGGCCGCGTTCTCGGCGATGTTCATGGCCAGACTGGTTTTGCCCATGGACGGTCGCCCCGCGATGATGACGAGGTCCGAGGGTTGGAGCCCGGAGGTCATGTCGTCGAGATCGGTGAATCCCGTGGGCACGCCGGTGATGGAGGATTTGGAGCGGAACAGGGTGTCGATGCGGTCGACGGCCTTGCTTAACAAAGTGTTCAGGGGCTGGAAATCGCCGCGCCGGTGACCTTTTTCGCTGATATCAAAGATGCGTTTCTCGGCATGATCCAGCAGCTCGATGGCGGAACGGCCTTCGGGAGAGTAAGCGGAGGAGCTGATCTCGCCGGCAGCGCGTACCAGCTCGCGCATGACCGAATTCTCACGCACGATGGCAGCATAGGCGACGATGTTGGCCGCGCTGGGGGTGTTGTTGGCGAGTGATCCGAGATAGGTCAATCCGCCGGCGGATTCCAGCTCGCCGCTGCGCTCCAGCCATTCGGATACCGTGACGACGTCCGCCGGGCTGCCTTCCTCGCACAGGGCAGAAATGGCGTTGAAGATTTGGCGGTGTTCGCGGCGGTAAAAATCATCGGTGGTGATGATGTCGGCAATGCGGTCCCAGCTCTGGTTATCGAGCAGCAGACCTCCGAGCACCGACTGCTCGGCTTCGATCGATTGCGGGGGGACCTTGAGCAGCTCGGTCACCGACTCCGTTCCACGCCTGGAAAAGGCTCGTTCTTCCACCGACCTCCCCCTAGATTCAGATTTGCCGCTTATTGAATTGCCGGCAAGTTGCGTCCTGCATTATAGCGCAGCGCGTCGAGTTGAACAGATGTATCTCAGGCCCGGAAATTCGAGGTCATTTTTCGCCGATAACCGAAACGATGATCTTGAAGTTGACTTCAGGATGCAGTGATACGGAAATTTCGTGATCACCCAATTCTTTGAGCGGGCCGCGGTCGAGATGCAGCTCGGACTTGACCAGTTCGAACCCGGCCTCCTGCATGGCGTCGCAAATATCGCGAACGCCGACAGAACCGAAAAGCTTGCCCTCTTCACTCACCTTGCGCACGATCTGGACCGTGAAGCCGGTCATCTTCTCGGCGCGCGAGCGCGCCCGATCGTGAGCATCGGATTGCATTTTTTCAAGCTCGGCGCGTTTTGCCTCGAACTTGGCACGATTCTCTTCGTTGGCGGTGACCGCCTTGCCGTAGGGAATGAGATAGTTACGCGCGAAACCGGCCTTGACCTTGACCTGATCGCCCAGGCTTCCCAGGTTGCGCACTTTTTCTAGCAGTATGACTTCCATCTTTCAAACCTCGCCGTATTCGATCAGTGACTGTCGCAGTATGGCATCAGGGCCAGATAACGTGCGTACTTGATGGCGCGCGTCAGCTGCCGCTGGTAACGCGCCTTGGTACCGGTATTGCGACACGGGATGATGCGGCCGGTTTCCGTGATATACCCGCTGAGTACCGCGAGATCCTTGTAATCGATCTCTTCGACCTTCTCGGCCGTGAAGCGGCAGAATTTCTTGCGTCTGAAAAAACGTGACATGGTTGTGCTCCTTTAAGCCTGATCGGACGCGGCGGGTTCGGCCGCTTCGTTATCGTCGCTATCGGTATCTTCCGACATCGCCACGGGTACCGCTGGCTTTTCCTCGTTTTCCTTAACGAGCGGCGACGGGGTGGTGACGGCATTTTTACGCTTGATGACAAGCGAGCGCAGCACCGCGTCGTTAAAACGAAACGCCGACTCCAGTTCGCGCAGGGTCTCGAGCTCGCACTCGATGTTCATGAGTACGTAGTGCGCCTTGTGCACTTTGTTCAGGGGGTAAGCGAGCTGACGGCGGCCCCAGTCCTCGAGGCGGTGGATCGCGCCCTTGGCGGACTCAATCATCGAGCGGTAGCGCTCGATCATGGCGGGCACCTGATCACTCTGATCCGGGTGGACCATGAAAACGACTTCATAATGACGCATGCAAGACTCCTTATGGATAAACATCAGCCTTCCGCTGCCGTTTTGTCGTTGTTATGCGGCCGGTAAGGCAAGGTCGCGCCCTTGGGGCGACGGCTCAAAAGAGCGGCGCATTTTATAGGAACCCCCTGCCCCGGGCAAGGCGGAATGAACGGCTATTCCGTTGCAAATACGCCTTTTTTGAAATTCCGAAAGAAAGATCTGCCGACTCAGCGTTCCAGGTCGAGCGGCCGGGTGGCCTGACGGTCATAGATCAGGGCGGCGGATTCACGCCGCGCTTCGGAAGAAAAGAGATGTTCACGCGTTTCACCGGGGTCAATCAAGTGCAATACGCGCCTGCCCTGGAGCACCAGATAGTCGGCGATTAAGGAGCGATGGCAGTGCACGGGATCGCGCTCGGCACAGAGCATGGCGCACGCCCCGCGCGCAGCCAGATTCTGCAACTGCATCGCCGCCTGACGAAAGACATCCGTGTCCATATGATCGGCAAAACCGCGCCGATCCTCATCAAGCGCGATATGCGGTGAACCCGCGCGTGGCGCGCGCAAGCCGCCAAGCTGGCGACCGGCCCAGTGATAGGTAATGCCAGCGTTGTCACAGGCCAGGCGCAGGGCATCGTCGTTGAACTGCGGATTGTGCCTCGAACGCGGTCGCGCGCGCACATCAACCAAGGTTTCCACTCCCGCGGCCTTCAGCAAACCAAGCAGTTCTTCAATTGTGCGGTTTCCGTGGCCGACGGAGTAAAGCGTCTGGCTCACGCGATGGGGCAAGTTACGCCGGTGCCACCGTGTCCGCAGTAACCGCGCGGATTCTTCGCCAGATATTGCTGGTGATAATCCTCGGCGTAATAGAACTCCGGCGCGTCAAGGATCTCAGTGGTGATGGAAGGAAAGCCGGACTTTTTCAATTCTTCCTGATAACGGGCCAGCGACGCTTGCGCTGCCTGTTTTTGCGCCTCGCTGTAGGTGTAAATGCCCGAACGGTATTGGGTGCCGATGTCATTGCCCTGGCGCATCCCCTGGGTGGGATCGTGCGCCTCCCAGAAGAGTTTGAGCAATTTCGTGTAGTCCACTTTTTTCGGATCGTAAACTACCCGCACCACTTCGTTGTGACCGGTGATGCCGCTGCAAACTTCTTTATAATTAGGATTGTGCGTATGCCCACCGGCATAGCCGACTGCAGTCACGTAGACACCCGGCAGCTGCCAGAAATATTTCTCCGCCCCCCAGAAACAACCAAGTCCGAACATGGCCAGCTCCAGGCCGGTTGGAAACGGCGGTGTCAGCGGGTGGCCGTTGACGAAATGTTTTTCCGGCACGGGCATTCTCTCATCGCGCCTCGTGAGCGCATCGCCAATAGCAGGTATCCTGGATCTTTTCATGAAATCGAACATTTGATAGCTCCGATGTTGTCACACTCTGCATAATTGATAATGGTATCAATCCAACAGAGTTCATCAATGGGTAATCAACTCATCCAGCGCTGCGTTGTCGCACCGCCTCGAAGAGGCACACACCCGCCGCGACCGAAACGTTCAAACTTTCCACCGTGCCGGCCATGGGGATGCGCACCAGCATATCGCACTCCTCTTGCGTCAGGCGCCGCAGACCCTTGCCCTCCCCACCCAGCACCAGAACCAGCGGCCGGCGCAGGTCGGCATAGAAGACATCTGTATCGGCTTCTTGGCTGGCCCCCGCAAGCCAGAGCCCGGCCTGCTTTAATTCACGCAGCGTGCGAGCAAGATTCACAACTTGAAACACGGGAACCGTTTCCGCCGCGCCACTGGCAGCGCGGCGCGCGACGGCGGAGAGCGGTGCGCTGTGCTCACGCGGAACGATAACGGCGTGCACGCCGGCGGCATCGGCGCTGCGCAGGCAGGCGCCGAGATTGTGCGGGTCCTGCACGCCATCGAGCACCAGCAACAGCGGCATCGGCGGCAACCGGGCAAGGAAGGATTCGAGGTCGCGCTCTTTCTGCACCGGCGTCGCGCGCAGGCGCGCCACCACGCCCTGGTGCCTCACGCCATCAGCCAGGCGGTCGAGGGCGGCACGCGGCGATTTGTGCACCTTCACGCGCGCCGCACGGGCCGCATCCAGCACGGAGGCGATGCGCCGGTCACCGCGCGTATCGCTGACCCAGATTTCCTCGACATGTTCCGCGTTGGTTTTCAGCGCGGCGAGCACCGCGTGCACGCCGCAAACATATTGGTCATCCATGTTGGCGGCGGCGTTTCCCGGAGCGTTTGGCAGAAGGCTTGGCGTGGCGTTTCCCGCCATGTTGGCGTGGCTTGGAGGATTTCCGGGGACTGCTGGCGGACGTGCCCACCAGCTCGAAATCAATCTTGGTTTCATCCAGGTCGACCCGCACCACGCGCACACGAACTTTATCGCCGAGACGGTAAGTCTGACGCGTGCGCTCACCCATCAGACGGTGATGGGCCGCGTCGAAATGATAGTAATCGTTGCCCAGCGCCGTGATGTGCACCAGACCGTCCACGTACACCTCTACCAGCTCGACAAATATGCCGAAATTGGTGACGCCGCTGATGTACCCGTCGAATTCCTCACCAATCTTGTCCATCATGAATTCGGCCTTGAGCCAGCGCACCACCTCGCGCGTGGCCTCGTCGGCGCGACGTTCGGTCAGGGAACAGTGTTCGCCCTGCTGCTTGGCCCGCTCCGGTGCGATCTCGGCGGGACGTTTGGCCAGGATACTCTTGATGGCGCGGTGCACCAGCAGGTCTGGGTAGCGTCGGATCGGAGAGGTGAAATGCGTGTAATTCGGGTATCCCAGTGCGAAGTGGCCGATGTTGTCAGGGCTGTACACCGCCTGTGACAGCGAGCGCAACAGCACCGTCTGGATCATGCGCGAGTCGGGGCGTTTTTCCACGGACTTGATCAGCTTCGAGTAATGTTGCGCCTGCGGCTTGTCGCCACCGCCCAGAGACAGGCCGAGCTCGGAAAGAAATTCGCGTAACGCATTCAGCTTTTCCGCCGTCGGGCCTTCGTGAATCCGGTAAGGCGCGGGAATTTTGTGTTTTTTCAATATTTCCGCGGCACACACGTTGGCCGCCAACATGCACTCCTCGATCAGGCGGTGGGCGTCGTTGCGCTGCAAGGGTGCGATGCGCTGGATTTTTCGGTGCTCGTCGAACACGATGCGCGTCTCGGGCAATTCAAAGTCCACCGCACCGCGCTTCATGCGCGCCGTGTGCAGCACCTTGTACAGCCCGTAGAGCGCCTCCAGGTGCGGAACCACCGCTTCATATTCGCCGCGCTGTTCGGCGTCCTTGTCCACCAGCATGGCCGCGACCTTGGTGTAGGTGAGCCGTGCACGCGAGCGCATGACCGCCTCGAGGAACCGGTAGCGGGTGATGGTGCCAATGGCATCGATTTCCATCTCACAGGCCATGCACAGACGATCCACCTTCGGATTGATCGAGCACAAGCCGTTCGACAGCACTTCCGGCAGCATCGGGATGACGTGCTGCGGGAAATAAACCGAGTTCCCGCGCTGGTAGGCCTCGCGATCCAGCGCTGTGCCGGATTTCACATAATAGGAAACATCGGCAATCGCCACGATCAACCGAAAGCTGCGCCCATCGTGCTCGGCGAACACGGCGTCGTCGAAATCGCGCGCATCCTCGCCGTCGATCGTGACCAGCGGAATCTCGCGCAAGTCAAAGCGCCCCTCGATGGCGTGCGCCGGGACTTCCGGTGCGAGCCCCTTGATCTCGCTCTGCACATCCGGCGGCCAGACGTGCGGAATGCTGTGTGCACGGATGGCGACCTCGATTTCCATTCCTGGCGCCATGTGATCGCCGAGCACTTCCCGCACACGACCCGCCGGGGGGCGATGGCGTGTGGGCGGGAGGGTGATTTCCGCTATCACGATCTGACCTTCCGTCGCGCCGCCCTCGTCGCCGCGCGAGATGGCGACGTCCTGGGTAATGCGCTTGTTCTCGGGAACCACAAAACCCATTCCATGCTGTGTGACGTATCGCCCGACCATGGTCGTGTGCGCGCGCTCCAGCACTTCGACCACCATGCCCTCGCGTCGACCGCGCTGATCGACACCGGTAACGCGCGCCATCGCGCGATCACCGTGCATCAGCTGGCGCATCTCGGCGGGAGACAGAAACAGGTCTTCACCTTCGTCGTCGGGAATCAAAAAACCGAAACCGTCCGGATGGCCGCTGACGCGCCCGGCCACCATGTCCATCTTGTGCGCCAAACCGTAAAGGCCACGGCGGTTTTTAAGAATCTGGCCGTCACGCTCCATGGCGCGCAGCCGCCGCCCGAAGGCTTCCTCGTCGCGCTCACCGTGCACGCCCAGCGCCTCCGCCAGCGTGCTGAACGGCGATGGCTCGTTGCGTTCGGTCAGCAGCGCGAGTATGGCCTCGCGGCTGGGGACGGGATGTTCGTATTTCTGCTGCTCCCGTTCTGCCATGGGATCTTTAAACTTGTTTTTTTGTTTTCGCGTTGACATAAAAATTATCTGTGGGTAGAGTGCGCCGTCTTGTAGGGTCCCGTATCATTTGCGGGCTGCATGCCGAGGTGGCGGAATTGGTAGACGCACTAGCTTCAGGTGCTAGCGGGCGCAAGCTCGTGGAGGTTCAAGTCCTCTCCTCGGTACCACCTTCCCGGGACATTCCGTCCCGTCCATTCCGTAAATAACCCCCAATACCTTACCTTATTCAAACGGGTGTCGCAGAATAATGGTGTCGTCGCGCTCGGCACCGGTGGAGATGAGATCAATGCGCGCCTCGGTCAGCACCTCGATCCGCTTCAGGTAATACCGCGCGCTCGCCGGCAGCTTATCAAAACTCCTCACGCCAACAGTGGAATCCTTCCACCCCGGCATTTCCTCGTAAACCGGTTCGCATTTTGCCAGAGCGTCCGCGCCGCTTGGCGGCGTGTTTAGCGTCTTGCCATCACAACGGTAACTGGTGCAGATGCGCAGCGTGTCCAGGCCGTCAAGCACGTCCAGCTTGGTGACGCACAGCCCCGTCACGCCGTTCAGAAGGTTCGAGCGGCGCATGATCACGGCGTCATACCAGCCACAACGGCGCTTGCGCCCGGTAGTGGCGCCAAATTCCTTTCCACGCTCTCCCATGCGATCGCCGACGGTATCCTGGAGTTCTGTCGGGAACGGTCCGGCGCCGACGCGCGTGGTATAAGCCTTGGTGATACCGAGCACATAACTTAGTTGCCCCGGCCCGACCCCACTGCCCGTGGCGGCGGCGCCGGCGCAGGTATTGGAGGACGTGACGTAGGGATAGGTGCCGTGATCGATATCCAGCAGCGCGCCCTGCGCGCCTTCAAACATCACGCGCTTGCCGTCGCGCCCGTATTCATAAAGCAACTCGGGGATGTCTGCCACTAGCGGACGCAAACGCTTTGCCAGCGTCAAACATTCTTCCAAGGTTTTGCGGTAATCGACCGTATCAAAGTTAAAATAGTTTTTGAGCGCGTGATTGTGATAATCCATGACGTCCTTTAGCTTGTCGCCGAAGGTCCTGTCATCGAGCAAATCACCCACGCGCAAACCGCGCCGCGCAACCTTGTCTTCGTAAGCCGGTCCGATACCGCGTCCGGTGGTTCCGATCGCCGCCTTGCCGCGCGCCTTCTCGCGCGCGTGATCCAGCGCCACGTGATGCGGCAGGATCAGCGGGCATGATTCGCTTACCCGCAGGCGCTTGACCACCTCCACGCCGTTACGCGTCAGCTCGTCCACTTCCTCGAACAGCGCTGCCACGGACAGCACCACACCGTTGCCGATCAGGCACATCACGCCGTCACGCAGCACGCCCGAGGGAATCAGATGCAGCACCGTTTTCTTGCCGTGGATAACCAATGTGTGACCGGCGTTGTGGCCTCCCTGGAACCGAACCACGGCATGCGCCTTGTCCGTCAGGAGATCAACAATCTTGCCTTTGCCCTCATCACCCCACTGGGTGCCAACCACGACGACGTTCTTTGCCATGAATGTTGTTTTCTTATTTAACCGATTGAATGATCCAGCTTCCGCCCTTCTTGACCAATTCGCGGTCGCAGCCGAATTCAGAGGCAGGAGATTTGTCGCCCGGAAGTCGCGCGACCACACGTTCTCCCTCAGCGCGGAGACGCGCTATTTTATCCTGCAAGGCCGTTTCATGGCCGTTCGGAGCGAGCACGCCCGTCAAGGCGTGTGCCGGCGCGGTCGAGACACGCAGCCATTGGCGTATATCCGCCCCGAAACCCGTGGCGGCACGGTCACGACCGAAGGCGCGACCAATGCCGTCGTACCGACCGCCGCGCGCAAAAGCCTGTCCATGCCCCGGCACGAATGCGGAAAATACCACGCCGGTGTAGTAGTGATATCCGGAAAGCTCGGCCAGATCGAAATTCAGTTCCGGTGCCCCATCACGTTTTGTCACCAGAGTGGCGACTGCCTCCAGCTCATCCAATGCGCGTGTCACCGGCTTCGGCACTTCGCGCCATTGCTTCCGGGCACGAGTTAGCACCTCCTGCCCGCCACTGAAATCCAGGAGACTTGCCAGCATGCGTTTCGATGACGTCGGCACATCAGTTTCCGCCAGCAGCGACTCGACATCGCTGCGCGCCTTGCGTTGCAGCGCATCAAACAGATCCTTTTCCTCCTCGACGCTCAGCTTAGCCTGGGCCGCCAATCCGCGGAATACGCCGACGTGACCGAGATCAAAATGCGCGTCGCGGATCTCCGCCAAGCGCAACGCCTCGATCATGAGGCTCAATATTTCCGCGTCGGCTTCCGCCCCGGCGTGACCGTAAAGCTCGGCGCCGAGCTGCAGCGGCTCGCGCGAGCCGCCGAAATCCTCCGGACGCGTGCGCAGAACCGAACCGAGATAACACAGTCGCACGGGTGCCTCGCGCTTGAGATAGTGTGCGTCGATTCTTGCCGCCTGCGGCGTCATGTCCGGGCGCACGCCCATGAGGCGCCCTGTCAGGTGATCCGTGACCTTGAACGTCTGCAGGTCCAGATCGCGGCTGGCTCCGATCTGCAGCGACTCCAGGTACTCGATCAGCGGCGGCATCACGAATTCATATCCCCAAGAAGCAAACAGGTCGAGCAACCGGCGACGCAGGGCCTCCACGCGCCGGGCTTCGGCCGGCAAGATTTCTTCGACGCCATCGGGCAGCAGCCAGCGCTCTTTGGTGGACATAGGACCGGTAGTGAAACGGGAAAAGCTAATGTTAGCGGTTAATGATGTAGAGCAACAATACACCCAGCAGCATGCTGGTCAGGCCCGCGAAGCGCAATTGCGAATCGCTCAATTGGTGAATGGCCGCCAAGGCCTTGCGCACGCCGTCCGGGCTGAGAAAGGGTAACACCCCCTCCAGAATCAGCAGTAGCGCCAGCGCGATCCACAGTTCATGCCACATAGCCGGAACGGACCATGCGACCTAGCGGGCGGACTTCTTCATGTAGCGGAAGAAATCCGAGCTTGGGTCCACGATCAAGATATCTTCTTTTCTCTTGAAGCTTTCCTTGTAGGCATTGAGGCTGCGATACAGTGAATAGAACTCGGGCGCGCGGCTGTAGGCCTTGCCGTATATGTCCGTCGCCTTGGCGTCGCCTTCGCCGCGAATGCGCTCGGCCTTGCCGTAGGCTTCCGCCAGGAGGATATCGCGCTGGCGTTCGGAGTCCGAGCGGATCTTCTCGGCGGTTTCCGCGCCCTGCGCACGCAATTCATTCGCAATGCGCGAGCGTTCCGCCTTCATGCGCTGATAAACCGATTGGCTGACCTCGGCCGGCAGGTCCACGCGCTGAATACGTACGTCGACTACTACAATCCCGAATTTGCGCGCCTCGCGGTCGGTGTTTTCGGTCAGAATCTCCATGATCTTGTTCCGGTCAGCGGATATGACCTTCTGCACCTCGCGCTTGCCGAATTCATCGCGTAACCCGCTGTTCACGACCTGCTCCAGGCGTCGCCGGGCGTCCAATTCCTGGCCACCGACCGTCAGATAATACTTGAGCGCGTCTTCGATACGCCATTTGACGAAGGAATCCACCACCACATACTTCTTTTCTTTGGTCAAGAACGGTTGTGGCTCTGCATCCATGGTCAGTATGCGCGAATCGAAAAAGCGCGCCTCGTCGAGAAACGGCGTCTTGAAATGCAAGCCCGGGGCATCGTCATAACGCAATACCTGACCGAAGCGGACAATGATAACTTTTTCGCGCTCGTCCACCATGTAAACAGTGGACTTCACTGTGATGAATAACAGCAAAGCGATACCGAACAGCGCGAACAATTTTGTCTGGTTCATGGCGTCCCCCGCGTGCGTAGATCGGAGCGGCTGCGGCTGGAGCTGCCCCCTTTCATCGTCGCGTCTGCCTCCGTGAGCGGCGGGACAAACGGGACCGAGGCGGCCGCTTCACCCATCGGGATGAGCTTGTCGAGTGGCAGATAAATCAAATTATTGCCGACTTTCTGGTCGATGAATATCGTGGTGGTGCTGGACAATACCTGCTCCATGGTTTCCAGATACAGGCGCTCACGCGTCACGTTGGGCGCCTTCATGTATTCGTTGGCGATCTGGCTGAACCTTCGTGCGTCTCCGTCGGCACGGGCGATGACGCTCGCCTTGTAACCTTCGGCCTCCTGCAACAGGCGTGCGGCGCCGCCGCGTGCGCGCGGGATGACATCGTTGGCATAGGCCTCGGCCTCGTTCTTCAGACGCTGTTCGTCCTCGCGCGCCTTCACGGCGTCGTCGAACGCCGGCTTGACCTCATCCGGGGGTTGCGCCTTCTGGGTTTCCACCGCGACGATGTGAATCCCGGACTTGTAGCGGTCCAGAATCCCCTGCAACAGTTCACGCGAGCTGCGCGACACCTGATCGCGTCCTTCTGTCAGGGCGAAATCCAGCGTGCTCTTGCCAACGACTTCGCGCACCGCCGATTCGGTGGCCTGACCGATGGTGGTTTCGACGTCACGAACATTGAAGAGATAATCGGCGGCGCTCTTGATCTTGTATTGCACGGCAAATTCGATATCGATGATGTTTTCGTCTTCCGTCAGCATCAGGGCTTCCTTCGGAACCTTGCTCTTGCCGCCTGTGCGCGGATTGCTGCGGTAACCAATCTCAATGTTGGACACCTTTTCCACATTGACCTTCTCGACACTTTCGAGAGGGAAAGGAAGATGCCAACGCAGACCGGCCTCAGTAATCTCTGACTGCTTGCCAAAGCGCAGCACGACGCCACGCTCGCCCTGATTGACGATATAGAAACCGGTGAGCAGCCAGATGACGGCGGCGACGGCAATGATGAGTCCGAAGCCGAAGCCGCCGGCGCGGCCTATCCCCCCGCCACCGCCTCCCCCGCCAAACAGGCCACCGAACAAGCCGGAGAACTTCTGCTGGATGTTCTTGACGATGCGGTCAATGTCGGGCGCGCCGGCGCCGGGTTTTCGGCGCTGGCCCCAAGGGTCTTTGTCCCCGGGCTTACCGGGTTCATTCCATGCCATGATGTCTCTCTGGGCTGACTATGCTTGAAAATCCGCAAAGAGCGGCATTTTAGGGTTAGGACCCGGTGGGAGCAAGAACGGATTCAGCATCCGAAATCAGATAGGACTCGAGATAATCACCCTGTGTCCGCAACCAGGCGAATTGGGCCGGCTCCAGCGCCAGGTCGAGCACCCAGCCGCCGGATTCCAGCGACGTTTCGCGCATGACATCGAAACGATCATACAGGGCGGCGCGCAAGCGTCCGGCCTCGGGGGGGAGATTCAAGCGATAGTGTTGGCGTTGGCGTCGGAAATGATCCGCCAGACCCAGCAACAGCAAGTCCATGCCCTCACCGGTCTGTGCCGACACCCAAAGACGGGAGATATGTCCGTTGGCATCGCGCTCAAAGCGCGGTGCTTCACCGGTCAGATCGATCTTATTAAATACAGTGATCTGGGGAATCGAAACCGCATTGATCTCGGCAAGCACGTTATTCACCTGCTGAATCTGCTCGAGCCGCTCGGGACTGGCGGCGTCCACCACGTGCATGAGCAGATCTGCCCCGGAAACCTCTTCCAGTGTGGATTTGAAAGCTTCCACCAGATCGTGCGGCAGTTGACGGATGAAACCTACCGTGTCGCCCAGGATCACCGAGGCCTTGCCCGGGAGCTCGATGCGCCGCATGGTGGGGTCGAGCGTGGCAAATAACTGGTCGGCTGCATACACGGAGGCGGATGTCAGCCGGTTGAACAGCGAAGATTTGCCGGCATTGGTATAGCCGACCAGGGACACGGTGGGAATGGGGACCTTGTGCCGCGCCCTTCTCCGGCTACGGCGCTGGACGTAGACCTGTTTCAGACGTTCGTTGAGCTTCTTGATGCGATCGCGAATCAGGCGTCGGTCAACTTCCAGCTGCGTTTCACCAGGACCGCGCAATCCGATGCCGCCCTTTTGCCTTCCCAAATGGGTCCATCCGCGCACCAGCCGCGTCGACAGGTGCTCGAGCTGGGCCAGTTCGACCTGCAACTTGCCTTCCGCGGAGTGTGCGCGCTGGGCAAAAATATCTAATATCAAACCGGTGCGGTCGAGCACACGGCAACAAGTGATTTTTTCGAGATTGCGTTCCTGGGCCGGAGACAGATCGTGATTGACCAGCACCAGATCGGCCTGTTCGCGCGCCACGGCATCGCGAATTTCACCTGCCTTTCCCTTGCCGACAAAGGTCGCGGCATCCGGTACCTGACGGCTACCGAGCACCGTGCCACAGACTTCAGCACCGGCCGACTCCGCCAGCCGGCGCAATTCATCGAGAGCATCTGGGTCTAACTGCCGTGAAAGACGCAATTGCACCAGCACGGCGCGCTCTCGTTGGCGCGTCCCCGATGTCGAGATGGAGAGTGAATTATTCGTTTCCAGGGCCCTTTGAAGCGTCGGGAACTTCCATCCCTTCGATATGGAATTTCACGGGACGGCTGGGAACCACGGTGGATATAGCATGTTTGTAAATCATCTGGCTCACGGAATTCTTGAGCAGAACCACAAACTGGTCGAAAGACTCGATCTGACCTTGCAATTTGATACCGTTGACCAGAAAGATGGATACGGGGACATGTTCCTTGCGTAAAACGTTAAGGAAAGGGTCTTGTAGGGCTTGCCCTTTTTGTTGGCTCATGACAGTTCTCCTGTTCTTATGTTCGTAGTGCCTTGCGGCATATTGTAAATCCAGCCTGATTCTTGGCCGACAATAAATAGTATAACTCCACGTAACGCTCATTCACGGATGAATTCTCTCAAATACTGCTTGCATTCGTTTATGGGGGTGAAATGAGTGTTTTCAAAGACTCGGATGCCGGGGTAACGGCGTAACCAGGTCATTTGTCGCTTGGCCAATTGGCGCGTGGCCGCCAAGGCTAGCTGCGTCATTTCACTATAGTTGATCTTTTTTATCAAGTATTCCCATATTTGCCGGTAACCCACGGAACGAAGCGATGGCATCGCGGGTTGGAGATCGCCGCGTGCATAAAGTTTCTCCACTTCTGCGATAAATCCCAGCTCAAGCATGGCTTGAAATCGCGATTCAATGCGTGCATGCAAAATACTTCTGTCCTCCGTCCAGAGTGCGATTTTGATCAAACGGTAAGGGAGCGGTGGTTTCGGCTGGGCCGACGCCAAATCACTCAACGACTGGCCAGAAATCTCATAGATTTCCAGTGCGCGTTGGATGCGCTGGGCATCGTTAGGATGTATTCGCCTGGCGGATTCCGGATCAACCGCTTGAAGTCGTTGGTGAAGTGCTCCCCAACCTACGCGTGCAGCTTCCGCTGCGAGACTTTCCCGGATATCGGGATCGGCCGATGGCAGATCGGAAAGTCCGAACTCCAGCGCGTGGAAATAAAACATGGTGCCGCCGACCAGCAACGGAATTTTTCCCTGATTCACAATGGATTCCATTTCGCGCGTCGCGTCGCGACAGAATTCTTCTGCCGAATAGGATTCCGCCGGGTCGCGGATATCGATTAGACGGTGCGGTGCGTGTTCCTGTTCCTGAGGCGTAGGTTTGGCCGTGCCGATGTCCATGCCACGATACACCTGCGATGAATCCACGCTGATGATTTCCACCGGGAACGAATCGTGGAGATCAAGGGCGAGCTCCGTCTTCCCGGCCGCCGTCGGGCCCATAAGGAAGATGGCAAACGGTGTCTCAGGCATTCAAACGGGTGGTTTAATATTCTGCGCCAGTATCTTGTGAAGTTATTTTTCCGTGCGCATGTGCGGGAATAACAACACATCACGGATGGACGGCGAATCGGTAAACAACATCACCAGCCGGTCAATCCCGATGCCCTCACCCGCCGTGGGTGGCATGCCGTGCTCCAGCGCGCGGAGATAGTCTTCGTCGAAATGCATGGCTTCCTCGTCGCCGGCTTCCTTCTCTGCCACTTGCTTGCGAAAGCGCTCGGCCTGATCTTCGGCATCGTTTAACTCGGAAAAACCATTGGCGATTTCACGCCCGCCGACGAAAAACTCAAAACGATCGGTAATGGCAGGGTCTTTGTCATTGCGCCGTGCCAACGGTGAAACTTCCGTGGGATAAGAGGTAATGAAGGTCGGGTTTTTGAGCTTACCTTCGACCGTGTTCTCGAATACTTCGAGCAGAAGTTTGCCGGCGCCGTAACCGGGCTTTATTTGAAGATTTAATCGTTCGGCTACTTTGCGCAAAGCTTCCACTGAATCCAGATCTGAAGGTTGCATGTTTGAATTAAATTTCAGGATGGATTCCTTCAAAGTCATCCGCTGGAAACGCTGACTGAAATCATATTGCTCGCCCTGGTAGGTAATGGTTTCGGCCGCTAGCACTTCTCGCGCCAGACCCCGCATCATCTCTTCCGTGATGTTCATCAGATCATGGTAATCGGCATAGGCCTGATAGAACTCAAGCATGGTGAATTCCGGATTGTGGCGCGTGGACAGGCCTTCATTACGGAAATTGCGGTTGATTTCATAGACTTTCTCAAATCCTCCGACGATCAAACGCTTGAGATAAAGCTCCGGCGCCACCCGCAAATAAAGCCCCATGTCGAGCGCATGATGGTGCGTGACAAACGGGCGCGCCGCGGCACCGCCCGGAATCACCTGCATCATCGGGGTTTCGACTTCAAGATAGCCAAGACCATCAAGGTACTGGCGGATATACCGGATGATCGCGGTGCGCGTTCGGAAGGTTTTGCGCGCCACCTCGTTCATGATCAGATCGAGATAGCGTTGGCGATAGCGGGTTTCGGTGTCCGTGAGGCCGTGGAATTTCTCCGGCAGAGGCCGCAATGCCTTGGTCAGCAGTCGCGCCGCATCCACTTTGACCGACAGCTCGCCGGTTTTGGTCTTAAACAGCGTGCCTTCCGCGCCGACGATGTCGCCGAGATCCCATTTCTTGAATTCCTCGTAGGCCGACGGACCGACCTCATCGCGCGTGACGTAGACCTGGATGCGCCCGGACATATCCTGCAAATGGGCGAAACTGGCCTTGCCCATCACGCGCCGGGTCATCATGCGGCCAGCCACCTTCACCCGGACTCGACGGGTCTCAATTTCCGCCGGATCTTTTTCGCCATATTCGGCGTGCAACTCACCGGCAATCACATTGCGCCGGAAATCATTCGGGAAAGGATTGCCCTGTTGGCGCAGTTCGGCGAGTTTGGAACGGCGCTGGGTAATCTGTTCGTTCTCGTCTGGATCTGTTGACATTTATATTTATAAACAGATAGTTATATATTTTAATTCATTTAGTAAATTAACTTGTTTTCAGTCCGCTTTTGAGACTCGCGTCGATAAATTTATCGAGATCGCCATTCAGCACCGCCTCCGGGGTGCCACTCTCCACCCCGGTGCGCAGATCCTTAACCCGTGATTGGTCAAGCACATAGGAGCGGATCTGATGACCCCATTCGATATCAGACTTGCTGTCTTCCAACTTCTGTTTCTCCTGATGGCGCGCGTGTAATTCACGTTCGTAGAGCCTGGATTTCAACATCGCCATGGCGGCCGCCCGATTTCGATGTTGGGAGCGATCAGATTGGCATTGAACCACAATCCCGGTTGGAATGTGCGTGATACGGATCGCGGAATCGGTGCGATTGACGTGCTGGCCGCCGGCGCCACTGGCGCGATACGTATCGATCCGAAGATCTGCGGGATTGACGGCCACTTCTATGGTTTCCTCGATTTCGGGGTAGGCAAAAACCGAGGCAAATGAGGTGTGTCGACGATTTCCCGAGTCGAAGGGCGATTTTCTGACCAGACGGTGCACCCCGGTTTCGGTGCGCAAGTAACCGTAAGCATAGGGACCGATGAATTTGACCGTGGCGCTCTTGATTCCGGCCACCTCACCCTCGGAAATCTCCAAAATTTCGGTTTTGAAACCGCGTCGGTCACCCCACATCAGGTACATGCGCAGCAGCATGTTGGCCCAATCCTGGGCCTCGGTACCGCCTGAACCGGACTGAATGTCCATAAATGCATTATTGGCATCCATCTCGCCCGAGAACATGCGTTGAAACTCAAGGCCTGCCAGCTCTTTTTCCAGTTTTTGAAGATCATTAGCCACGGAAGCGGCAACATCCGCGTCTCCTTCTTCGCGGGCAAGTTCCAGCAATTCGCGGGAGTGGCTTAATTCGGCCTTAAGACGCGATAACGTGCCGACCTCGGTCTCCAATTTGGCGCGCTCGCGCCCCAGTTCCTGGGCGCGCTGGGGGTTGCTCCAGACATCGGGTTGCTCGAGTTCGCGTTGGACTTCGACCAGGCGTTGTTGCTTGGTTTCGAAGTCAAAGATACCCCCGTAAGACCTGTGACCGGTCGCGCAGATCATCAAGTTTATTGAATAACGGATTCAGGTCTTCCATGATGGAATCGCCATTATATTACAATTTATAAACAATATGTTATATACTATTGTTAAACTGATTAGTAACTATTGAAAAAGCCCTGCTTCGCATTTTTTAAGTCACCTTCACGCCCATAATCTCACCGACCGATTTTTTGATGAGCTTCACGGCCTCAGGCCCCTCGATGTCCACGACCTGTTCCAGCACCCATTTACTGTCGGTCTGCTCCATGGCCAAGGAAACCTTCTCGCCCAGGTAGCGTAACACTGAATAGCTTGGATCGTGGCCCTGGAACGCGAGTTCGGAGTAATCGGCGAGACGCGCATTCAAGGTACTGACGAATTCCCCGACATATCGGCCCTCACCGACAAATTCCGCCAGGTTGGTCGAGGTGATCCGCGCCGTGTGTTTGCCGAGCGCATTGATAAAGCGACCTCGTTCTTCCTCGGTCAGTTGTCCGTATACGATACGGTCCGCAATTTGGATCAAGAAAGCAATTAATTCAGTCAACACCGCGGCGACCTGACGGTCACCCCCCAAGGCATAGCCCTCCTTCTCCATGTGACGCGATATCTCCTGCGCGATGCGCCAGATGTTCGCCGCCACCACGCTGGCCCGATCTTCCAGCGTCTTTGGCCCTTTCTTGCGGAATTTTGTCTTCAGCCGGATCGCCATGGCGCGCATTATAGGAGAGATTTCCAGTGCGGCGTAAGCACGCACAGCAAAACCGATGATCAATGCTTTATGCCTTCGCGCGGATGTACCGTCTCTGGCAAAATGCGGTAAATCTTTTGAGGAGACACTCATGCCGGAACCGGACATGAATTTGGCAAGCGGCATCTCCGCTTTCGAAGCCAAGGAATTCGCCAAAGCGTTCAAGTTTCTTTCACCGCTGGCGGAAGCCGGCAATGCCGAAGCGCAATACCGCCTCGCCGTTATGTATCAGAATGGGCTTGGGCACGTGCGCAATGAAATGATGGCGCTCAAGTGGATGCGTGCCGCCGCGGATCAGGGCGATGCATTGGCCCAACATGGCCTGGGCTTCATGTACATGCAGGGAGAATGCGTTGCGAAAGATGAAAAAATCGCGGCGGAATGGTTCCACCGTGCCGCCGAGCAGGGATTGGCCGGGTCACAAATGACTCTCGGAATGCTCTACGAACAAGGTCTGGGCGTCGAGAAAAACGACGCGGAAGCCCGGAAGTGGTACGAGAAAGCGCAGCAGAGTACCTGAATCGAAAATAGGCTGTACACGGCACAGCCTGACGCCTGCGAAGCGTTACTTCTTGGTCCAGGCGCTGAAGCCGTCGGTCTTGCCCGCGTGGCCGTCATCGTAGCCAGCGTTGTAGGCATCGTTCAGGCGCTGCTCTTCGCGCTTGGGATTGTGCAGAAAACCGCACGCCCAACCGTTGATGTACTCCTGGTCCACGCCCTTCTTTTCCATCGTGCTGATGCTGTCGTAGTAAACTTTGTTCATGAAACGTTGCTCCTCGGAGAAATCAGACAATCGGAGTGCATTGAAGCGGCGCTTATATTACCCATTGAATTCGCGTTTTCAAGGACCGATGTCAATTTTTAAAGAAGTTTACCAGGCCAGGTGGGTGGATTGATGCGTATTTTTAGAATGATTGAGGGGCATACGGGCGCCTGAATCGGTCTTAAATGATGGAGGCTTTATCGCGAATTAGGCTCGCGGAGGCAGGGGTTTTTGAGAATGGATGCTGGTTTCCAAGGGAGCCATCGACCTATACTTAATATTTCTTATCGCGTTGGACATTGCTACATGCTGAATCTCGGTCAACTGGTCAACACGGTTCAGAAAAACTGTCACATTTCTGACGCGCGGCACGCGGGCGACTTCACGCTCTGCATCTTTCTCCTGAAAATGCGCGAGTATTTTCGCTGGGAAAACGATATCCCGTTCGCGCGCGAACTGCCTAAGGAAGAAGTCGGCGCCTGGTTGCAGGAACGCGAGGACTTGTGGACCCATCTCGAGGAGAGCCCGTTCGAATCGCTGCCGCTCGAAAACCGTACGATAGACCCCTTTGATGCCGACGCCATCAATCGTGAGCTGATTCCGCAAGGCTATGTCTACAGCGGTGGCTACGGGCGTTTCGCCAAACCGCATTTTTTTCTCGGTTCGCTGCTCAAAAAGGAAAAGCGCGCCGGTTACACCATCTACATTTCCTCGTGCGAATACGCCCGCGATCTCGAAGCCCCGCCGGCGATGTTACTGGGTAAAACGATTTACATCCGCCAGGAATCGGTACGTCGCTTCCTGTGGGAAAAAATCGAGGAGTGGCGCTGGAGCCGAAAAAACGAGGCGATGGAACGAGCGCTCGATTGCTACTCATTCGATCTCGACGTGAACTCGGCGCTCGAGCGCATGACCGACAACGAAACCGAGGCCATGATCCTGCACGAGCTCGGCGAAGGGCTCGCGGGTGAAAAGCTCGGCGACGACTGGCATCGGATGCTCACGAGCCTTTCACGCTCGAAGGCGGAGATCATGGTTCGCGCGGTACGCGACAATCTGGCCGATTGTTTGTCCACCCTGCCCGCCCTCCTGGCCGCGAACAATACTGCGTCGCTGCACTTCTACTTCGCCAACTTCACAGGCATGCGCAAACATCTGTTCCCCGAGGCGGTGGAAACCTATCAGCGCTGGGTCGACGAAAATGACAATCGCCTGCTGTGCAAACTTGTGGACGAGGGACAACGTCGCTGGCTCGGCACGGCGCGCGCCCTGATTTCCCTATATACAGATTTGGGTAAGGAGGCCGGTCCCGCGATCGAGAACTTGCTGGAGCCGTCAACGGATTTCTCGGCCTGCTGCCCACCGAAGACCGCATCTCATTCATGAAACTGAATGTCATTGTCGATGAACGCGCGCTGGCGGTTGACGTGCCGCCGCACATGCTGCACGAGGCGGAGGATTTCTACCGCAAGATGGACAGCGACATGGACCACGGCTGGCAGATGGGGCCCGAGTTCATCGAAAAGCCGGACAAGGTGCAGCGCTGCCAGATCGCCGCGAACAAACTGCTGACCTCACTCAGCGCCGCCAACGAGACCATGATCACGCTCATGGCCGGCTACATTCTGAAACGGGTGCCGGGTGTTACCGGCGTGCGCATCGATACCGGCGGAGAAATGCTCCACACCGAATTGCTCTACGAGAAACCCTTGAGTCCACCGACCACGACGCTGTCGCAAGGTACACCGCGCCTGCAGAAACTCGGCAAGATTGAGGCCATGGAACAGGCCGGCAAGGATGTCACGAAGGTTTATCAAGTCGGCAAAAGTCATCGCTTCGCCGTGCGCGACCTGAAAACCGGAGAATGGCTCGAATCGGGGCCGATGCAGACCGAACAGGAGGCCTATGAAAAAAGAATGCAGGCCTACAAGCGTCGGCTCGACGAACTGACCGGTCAGAAAAACTGATCGTGATGGATCAGGGCATCGCCGCCCAGTAGCGATACAGCGCCACAGACAGATCTGTCTGAGTCACCATTCCCGTCACACATCCGTCCTTGTCCACGATAGGGACATGATGGATGTTGTGCTCAGAAAACATAGGTATCAGCGACACGATATGCGTGTCCTCGCGTGCAGTCATGACCGGCGCCGACATGATCTCCCCGATCACCTCGGGCTTATCGGTAGTCAGCCCGCTGGTGCGGCGGATGAAAGCCCGTAGCCGATCGAAGAAAAGCGGGTGCGGATGCTGCGTCTGGTCCACGCGCTTCAGAAAATCAACAATCGTGACGATGCCGATGACGCGTCGCGCGCGGTCCACGACGGGTGCGCCCTTGAGCTTGCGCTGGCGCAACATCTCCCACACCGTCGCCAATTCATCGCCATATTCGGCCGTGGCCACGTCGCGTGTCATGATGTCGCGGCAGGTCACTTCGCCCATGCGCCGGCGCACGGCGTGCAGCGAGGCGCGGCTGTAAATCTCCTCCAGGTCCTTTTCCGCTACGTCGATGTAGGCATTTATGTCTCTGAGCGCGTTCTTGATATCCTCCTTGCTGAGCTTCATTCGCCCGAATGCCATTGGTGTTACCGATTTTTCTCCTGCCGCGGCCGTTGCCAGCATGGGATAACGTCGCCCCGGAGACAGATTATTAACGAGGAGCGCGATCACCATTAGCACCACGACGTTCAGCCCCACCGGATCCAGCACTGCGCCGTAACCAAGCCGGTGCATTTCCACGCCGCCGATCACCATCGCCAGCGCAGTGGCGCCGCCTGGCGGGTGCAGGCAATTCGTCAGATGCATGGCGAAGATGGCCAAGGCCACGGCCGCGGCGGCGGCGGCGAGCGGCTCGGGTATGAACAAAAAGCAGGTCACGCCAATCACCGCCGAGATCAGATGGCCGCCGACGAAGGGCCAAGGCTGCGCCATGGGGGTGTGCGGCGCGCCGTACAGCAGCACGGATGAGGCGCCCATGGAGGCGATCAGCAGCGGCGCTGCCTCGGCGCCGAAATTCTGGCTGAAGAAGGCCGCGAGGAAAATACCAAGGAACCCGCCAATCGCGGAGATGATTTTTTCCCGCAGACTGACAGGTCCCAAGGGGCGGAACAGCGAGACGATAATCTGCTTGAGCGGCATGCGATCCCAGTTTGACGCGCGCGAAGAGCGCGTACGATAATCGAATTTACCCAGCTTTGCACAATAACCCTGCGAATCTTTCCATGCACGAGGTCAAGTCGTATTCCTTTATATACGAGATCAAGAACGCCCTGCCGGGAGAACTGTGCTGCGACATGATTCGCCGCTTCGAGGCCAACACCGACCAGCAATACGCCGGGCGCATCGGTCAGAATCTGTCCGAGGAGAACAGCATCAAAAAAACCACCGACTTGCGCATCAGCGGGCGCGTCGACTGGCAGGACGTTGACCAGGCACTGATGCAGTCACTGGCAAAGTCCTTCAATGAAATCGGCCAGGCATTTCCATTTTTTGCCGCCAATTCGTTCAAAGACATCGGCTACAACATGCAACGCTATCAACCGGGCGAGTATTACCACTGGCACGTGGACGGCGGACCCGGTGAATTCAGCCAACGGCAGCTGGTGGCCATCTGGTATCTCAACGATGTCGAAGGTCCCGGGGGTGAAACGGAATTCGCATTACAGGAAGTCTCGATCAAGCCCGAAGAAGGCAAGTTGATTCTGTTTCCGCCATTCTGGACGCATATCCATCGCGCCGTGCCGATGGAACAAGGCGTGAAATACATAGCAACAACCTGGGTTAGCTTCGCGTAGCGAATTTGCCGACTACAAACGCTCGAAGTATTCGAGCATGCGTCGGCGCGTGGCAGCGTCGGGCAAACGACCAAAGACGGCGCCCATGTTCTCCAGCATGTGATCCACTTTGGACGTGGCCGGGATGGCACAGGTCACGGCCGGATGCGAGACGATGAACTTCAGGAAATACTGCGCCCAGTTCCTGCAGTCAAACTCAGAGGCCCACAGCGGCAGCGGCTTGCTGCGAACACGATGAAATAAACTCCCACCATTAAATGGCCGGTTGATCAGTACTGCCATGCCCCGCTCCTGTGCCAACGGCAGCAGGCGCTGCTCCACATCACGATCTTCCAGATTATAAGTGAACTGCACAAAATCGAAGGGTGTTTTGACCATGGCCTTCGCCAGCGCCTCGTGGCGGCTGCCGTGCGAGGTGGTGATGCCGATGTAACGAATCCGGCCTTCGGCCTTCCATTCCTTCAGCGTTTCCCAGTGGGTTTCCCAGTCGAGCATGTTGTGGATCTGCATCAAATCGAAACGCGGCACGCCCCAGAATTTTTGTGAATTTTCCATCTGCTGGATACCGGATTTTTTTCCGAGTATCCAGACTTTGGTCGCGGCAAACAGGTTGATCTTATTCTTTATTGACTTCAGGCCCTCGCCGATAACTTCCTCGGAAGATCCGTACATGGGGGATGAATCAATCAGCGTTCCACCGTTATCAAAAAAAGCCTGCAACACCTTGGCACGGTCAGCTCGTTCGTCGGCGTTGCTTCCAACATCAAAGATAAGCCATGACCCCATACCAATGACCGGCAATGGTTCACCCGTCGAGGGGATAAGTTTGGTAATGTTCGGACGTTCTGCCGAATTCGGCGCTCGGGGATTGAGTAACAGTGCAGCAATCAAACCGCTCGATTGACGGAGAAACCTCCGGCGTGAGATTGCCCGACTGTCGTAATCCATCACAAGCCTCCTGCGCCGTGCCCAGCTTGACTCAAGATGCAAAAAACACAAACATGCTGCGATCAATAAGGAAATGATATCGCGGTTATGTGCCCGGATTGAGCATCACACAACTAATTCAATAATTTCTCATCACTTCAGGCGACACGACAAAAACAATGTCCGCCCTTATTATCCTCATAATCGTCTGCGCCCTCACCTATACGTTTGAAATCGTCTTTGGCCTCGCCGGTACGATATTAATGATACCGTTGTTGAGTTTTCTTTTCCCGGTCAAAACGCTCGTTGTCTACTCCGTATTGCCGCAAATACTGGTAGCGGTCATCGGGCTGGTGCGTTCGCCAAAAAAGATCGATCGAAATTTCATGACTGGAATGCTGCTGTTCGCTTTCATGGGCGCGGTCGTGGGTTTCACACTCTTCTATAACGTTTCATCAGGAACTTTCCAGATACTGCTGGCCGCGGCAATCACGGCGGCCGGGCTGTTCCTGGTGATCGCACCTCATCGTGCGCGGTTCAATCCGGCGGGATTGCGCGTGATGGACACGCTCGCAGGCACGTCGCAGGCGCTGTTCGGCATCAGCGGGCCCATCGCCATGACGCGACTCCTCGCGACCTTCCCGGACAAGAACACGGTGCGCCATAACGCCTTCGCATTTTTTCTCTCGATGAACATCCTGCGCGCCAGCGAATACGCCGTCCACGGTACTTACACCAATGAAATACTGTGGATGATTCTGGTCAGCGGTCCATTCCTCGCGGTGACGCTGTGGTTCAGCAACCAGCTTCACCTGCATATTAACGAGCGGGTGTTCCGGAAAGTCGTGGCGTGGATGATCCTGATCGGTGGACTCTCGCTTTTTTACCGCTGAGGCGGCATGATAGAAAATATCGGAATGCCGGCCATTTCACCATGATGCTGCACCTCCCTTCCGTCCTTGAATCGAACCAGCTCGAGGCCGTGCAGCAACTGCTGGCCGATGCGAAATTCGTGGACGGGAAACTTTCTGCCGGGACGGCGGCCCAACGCGTAAAGCACAACCAGGAATTGGACAAGCGAGCCAAACAGGTGGACATATTGAACAACCTGGTGATGAGCGCCCTGGTGCAGCATCCGGTTTACCGCGCCGGCGCGCTGCCTCTGCGCGTGGCTGCGCCCTACTACGCGCGCTACAAACCGGGCATGGCCTACGGCGATCATCTGGACGATCCCATCATGGGCGCTGACGGGGAGTTGTACCGTTCGGATATCGCTCTCACGGTATTCCTGAACGGGCCGGACCAGTATGACGGCGGAGAACTGATCATCCGCACCGCCTTCGGTGACAATGCCGTGAAATTGGCGGCGGGCGACGCCGTGATGTATCCCGCCTCCAGCCGACATCACGTGAACCAGGTCACGCGAGGCGAACGCCTTGTGGCCGTGACCTGGGTGCAGAGCCTGGTGCGCGATCCGATGCGGCGCGAGCTATTGTATGAATTGCATCTGGCGCGGGAAAAATTGCTGAAGATCTCACCGGAGGCGGAGGAAACCGCCCAGGTGAACACGGCCTATATGAATCTGATCCGCATGTGGAGCGACATCTAGGCCAAGGAGACGATGCCATGAAATACAAGGTCTTCAAAAACGACGAGGAATGGAAAAAAATCCTCTCACCGGAACAATATAAAGTCACGCGTCAGAAAGGTACCGAGCCTGCCTTCACCGGGGCTTATCACGCCTGCAAGGATCAGGGCGTTTACAAATGCATCTGTTGCGGCGCCGAACTGTTCAATTCCGACACCAAGTTTGACTCCGGTACCGGCTGGCCCAGCTTCCACTCCCCGATGAAATCCGAAAACGTCGCCGAGGAGGAAGATGTCAGCTTTTTCATGAAACGCACCGAAGTGCACTGCTCCCAGTGCGGCGCGCATCTGGGGCACGTTTTTCCCGACGGGCCGAACCCGACGGGTCTGCGCTATTGCATCAATTCGGCGTCGCTCAAACTGGAAAAGAAAGAATAATGTTGACGCCTTTCCACCTCGCCATTCCGGTGCACGACCTCGCGGCGGCGCGGGCTTTTTACGGCAGCCTGCTCGGGTGCGGCGAGGGAAGATCCAGCGACACATGGGTGGACTTCGATCTTTACGGACATCAGCTGGTAGCCCATCTCTCACCAAATTCACCTGGCATCGCGGCCCGCAATGCCGTCGATGGGCATGACGTGCCAGTGCCGCATTTTGGTGTTGTGCTAACCATGCCGGCATGGCAGTCCCTCGCCGAACGGCTGCGCCGGGCCGGCACACAGTTTGTCATCGAACCTTACATCCGTTTCCAGGGCCAACCCGGGGAACAAGCCACCTTGTTTCTGCTTGATCCCAGCGGTAACGCGCTTGAGTTCAAGGCCTTCGCTGACATGCATCAACTATTCGCCAAATAGCGCCGCCACTGATGGGTTGCGTCGCCGAAGGCACCAAAGTCCATTACACCGACAAGAAGCACGAAAAGTAAAAAAGCGCCGCTTATGGCGGCGCTGCATCAAGGAGAAACTGACTCGAGGGCGCACTCATGGCGCAAAACGGATTCTTGCCCCTCGCGCTTGCCGACTGGCGCGCGACCCGAGATACCCTGCACCGTTACACCCGGGTGCTCGGCGCGGTGCGCGCGGCGCTCACCCCGAAACAGAAACACTGGTGGCACATCAGCCTGCGCGTGGCGCCCGACGGACTCACGACCACGGAAATTCCGGCCGGTAAATCACGCTTTACACTGCGTCTCGATCTGACAGCCCATCGTCTGGTCATTCAGACCGGTCACACCCAACCCGCTCATATCCCGCTCGGCGGACAATCTTCCGCCAAGCTCAGCGCGCAAATCATGACTGTGCTCGAGCATCTCGGAATCAAGCCTGACATCGACAAAGCCAAGGTGGGCGACGC
>Ga0224497_10000239_pt1 | contig 41289 bp, 41 predicted proteins | sample SF_Jul11_sed_USG_4_FD_167970 | JGI IMG/M metagenome (GOLD analysis project Ga0224497, IMG submission 167970) | Sediment microbial communities from San Francisco Bay, California, United States - SF_Jul11_sed_USGS_13 | ecosystem: Environmental > Aquatic > Marine > Sediment | place: USA...
CACGTTGGCATAGAAAGTCTCGGTGTTGCCCTGATTCGGCTGCACAACGACCAGCGATTGTTCCCGGCTCTGGTCAACCACGGGCACATAGTACAGGCCAGCAGCTGCAGCCACGATGCCCAGCAAGATTCCTGCAATAAAAGTCTTAAACATATTGAGGAGTTTAGTTAAATTGGCGTTACGGTCATACTCCTCACTACCAATTTGTGACAGACCGCACAACACAAGGCCTCGAATACGGCATCAAAATGACAAAACCGATATGCCTATGGTCAGGGCCGCGTAATGTATCGACGGCTTTGATGTACAGTTTCGCGCAACTTGAGGACGTACAAGTGGTCGACGAGCCTCTTTACGGCCACTATTTGCGTGTCAGTGGTGCCGATCATCCAGGACGAGATGAGATACTGGAGAAGATGAACTGCGATGGCGACGCGGTCATGCGCGACATGCTCGATATTGCTGGTTCAGACTGCGCAAAACACCTGGTTATCAAGCATATGGCGCACCATCTCATCGCTATCGACCTGGGTTTTTTGCAGCGCACGGAGAACGTTCTTCTTATCCGGGATCCACGGGAGATGTTGCCATCACTAACCGTGCAACTACCACATGCCCGGTTAGCCGATACCGGCCTGGAGCAGCAGTGGCATCTGTTTGAAGACCTGGTCTCATCGGGTCAACAACCGGCTGTTCTCGATTCACGAGAGTTGTTGTTAGATCCGGCGGGTGTATTAAAACAGTTGTGCGGCCACCTCGAAATCGGATTCAGCAAAGAGATGTTGCATTGGCCGGTTGGGCCGCGCGCCGAAGACGGCGTTTGGGCGCCACATTGGTATCATGCAGTACACGAAAGTACGGGCTTCGCGCCATATAAAGCAAAGACCGATTTTCCCCCACACCTCGAGCCCCTGCTCAATGAGTGTGCCCCCTGGTACGACCGCTTGTTTGAGCAAGCCTTTCGCGCGAACACCGAAGGAGACGCACAATGAATCTACCCGATCCACGTAACCGGGACATCGTGATCTTTGTCGGCGATAAACTTCTTCCACGCGACGAAGCGAGGGTATCGGTATTCGACAGCGTAGTTCAGGGTGGCGATGCGGTGTGGGAAGGACTGCGGGTTTACAGAGGCCGGATTGCGGCGCTCGAGGAACATCTCGAACGTCTGCAGAACTCTGCAAAGACACTCGCGTTTAGTGCAGTGCCACCATCCAGTGAGATACGTGATGCCATCTTTCGGACGCTCGAAGCGAACGGCATGAGTGACGACGTGCATATTCGCCTGACGCTAACTCGAGGCGAGAAAATAACATCCGGCATGAACCCAAATTTTAACCAGTCAGGATGCACGCTGATCGTGCTTGCGGAATGGAAGCCTCCTGTCTATTCCGATTCGGGAATACGGGTCATCACTGCCTCAACGCGACGCAACACGCCTCAATGTCTCGACTCCAAGATTCACCACAACAATTTGCTGAACAACATTCTCGCGGCCATTGAGGCAAACGTTGCCGGGGTCGACAGCGCGATCATGCTCGACATTAATGGCTTTGTGTCGGAGACCAATGACACGAACATCTTTATTGTAAGCAAAGGAGTTGTCTATACACCCTTTGCAGATGCCTGTTTGCCCGGCTTAACGCGGCGCATGATTTTGGATATCTGCCAAACGAATAAAATTCCCGCCGAAGAGCGCAACTTATCGCTGACAGAGCTGTACACAGCAAGTGAAGTTTTCACCAGCGGCACAATGGGTGAGTTAACGCCAATTCTCGAAGCTGACGGCCGGGTTATCGGGGACGGCACGGTAGGAGAAAAAACCAGTGCGTTGCAGAAACTTCACCGCGCTTTCGCGTATGAGCATGGCACGCCATTGCCATTCGCCGATGCCTAATCTGAACTAAAGTAACTCTCCAGATACTCGTCGAGGCTGATTTCGTCGCTTTCCTCGATTGCGCGTTGGCGCTCCACGGACTGTGCCGTTTCTTGTTCGAACTCAACTACACGATCATCGGATAGCGGCGTGATCTCAGACCAGTAATCGCGATGGTTACTCGCCAGTGAGAGCGCATATTCAAAAAAGCTGCAGTCTTCTTTGCGCAATTCTGCGAGCAGGCGAGCCGACGGTGTAGTCTCCACATCGTTCACCATGTCAAGCATGAGGCGAGTTGCCTGCGCATAGCTTTCACCGCCTTCTTCGCGGTCGATGAGTTCCGCAATCGCGCTGATCTTGTCCAGTATTTCGCGCGCCCAGACTGCAAGCTCTACCTCTCGGCCGTCTCGATGCAGACGAAACTCCGGGTCGCGCCCGTGTTTCGCCGTCTGTGTCTGGTTGCGCTTTGTCTCGTTCAGAGACGCATCGTCAAACGGCGCACTATCCTCCAGCAAACAATAGATCAGGAACGCCTCGATAAATCGCATCGTATTCTGGTTAATACCAGCAGGGTCATTAAAATTGATATCGAGCGATCGAATCTCTACATACTCAATGCCGCCTCGTCGCAGAGCGGCCGTTGGCCGCTCGCCACTAACGGCCACTCTTTTCGGCCGTACTGAGCTGTAGTACTCATTCTCGATCTGAAGTTGATTGACACTTAGCTGCCTGTACTTGCCGTCAACCTTGACGCCAATTTTTTCGTAGTCCGGCTCTGGCGTTCTGATCGCGCTACTGAGATCACGAATGTAGCTGTCCAGGCTATTCAGGGAGATATTGATACGCGACTGATTCTGGTTGCTGTAACCAAGATCACTCATGCGCAGCGATGTTCCGTATGGTTCGTACCACGTTTCTGCGTTGAGTGATGGCATGTCGAACTCATCTTCTCTAGCGAAGGACTTGCACATTGCAGGTGATGCACCGAATAGATAGAGAACCAGCCAACCGAAACGCCGAAAGTTTCGTATCAGGCGCAGGTAATGATCAGAGCGAAATTCATCTTCTCTCCGATCGTCGCCGATAATTTGCTGATAGCGAGGCCAGAAAGACTCCGCGAGGGAATAGTTAAAATGCACGCCCGCTATCGTCTGCATCTGTCTGCCGTAGCGCAGCCCCAGCCCCCGCCGATAAATTGTCTTCATCTGACCCACATTCGACGTGCCGTATTTCGCCAGCGGTATTTCCATATCGCCCGGAATGCGGCATGGCATGCTGGCAACCCAGAGCATTTCGTCGCCGAGGCGATCATAAGTAAATTGGTGAATGTCGCAGAGAAAGTGCAGTGCTTCCCAGGTACTTGAGAAAGCGGGCGTTACGAATTCGAGCAGCGCCTCGGAAAAATCCGTCGTGATGTAGCGATGACTCAATGCGGATCCAAGTCGAACGGGATGCGGAGTACGTGACAGATAGCCATCACTGCCTATGCGTAGAGATTCCTTCTCAACGCCGCGGAGGCTACCTGCGAACAAAACCCCAGCCGCATTGGTCAGTTCGCTATGTCGTTTGTCGAATCCCTGGCTCAATCTAATGGTCTCTATTATGTTTGGATTCCTGGCGGTGCTCACGAGGCCGACCGCCAAGCTCGCTTGTTTTACCACAAGCGCGCCCTCTTCGCGTATTTGCGAGGTGACTTCAATGCGTCGGAAAAAGCCATCTACAGCTGACAAATCCTGCTTTCAATAGGTACTATGCAACTCTTCCATGCAAATCCAGTCTGCAAAGGTATAACCTCCATGAACGACTCCCGATTGCGCCGGTTGCGCGACCTCAAATCCGATTCCGCGACACTCATCAGTGAAGGTTGCAAAATATCGGGTCTAATCACCGGCAGCGGCGATTTCCTGATCAATGGAGAAATAGAAGGTGACTGCGACCTCAGCGGCACGGTGACTCTAGCCGCCAACGGTTTGTGGAAGGGCTCCATCAAAGCAGGCAATGTAATCGTGGCCGGCCATGTCGAGGGCGATATCGCTGCCGATGGCAAAGTCGAGATTACCGACAGCGCACGCATCACCGGAACGGTAGCGGCAGCAGCAATCGCCGTAGCGGAAGGAGCCGTCGTTGAAGGCGTCATGAACACGACTGGCTCGGCCAAACCAGTGGAATTTGTTGAAAAGCGCCAAGGCGACTAAACGCTCATTTCTACTGCAATTGTGCGATTTCGACCATTTATTATATTTGTTGTCCTGAGTCGCCCCATTATTTGGTCCGCTCTGGAAATAATCTTTGCCTGTCTTGCCCGGTGCTACACTGGTACGGAGAAACGGCCTAACAACAATAATAAAAGGTCTGTAGGCAAGTTGTGCAGAACAGAAAACAAATGATCGGCAGCAGAATACCGCGATATCTACGGTTTGTACTGACGCTGGGCACAGCCGTTGCGGTCATCATGCTGTCAATGTTTTACGGCCAATACCGCTGGCTCGCAAAAGAAATTACCACAGCCAGCGCGGCAGCGCACAGCACACTTCTGCGAGAAAGTTACGAACGCCGTGCACGTGCGCAATTACATGCCATAGCGGACGACCTCACTTCGATCGATGAATCCTCAAATGACCTCTCGGTATTGCCGATTCTCAATCGGGCAATCAAGCAGCACGATTCATTAGCAGGTCTGCGGTTCGTCAGCAGTGATTCCGATGTCCAGCAAACGGGGAGCATTCCAGTAAGCCAGGCGTCAGACCCGGTTGTCTGGTTGCCCGACCATTTATTGATTTCATACAAGGTGGTTCACCACGATCAGTACATGGGCGTATTGTCCGGTTCGTTCGAATTGCTGTCATTGCAAGCAGAGTCACAGAAGTTCGCTGTCGGGTTGCTCGCCAAAGAGTCAGAAAGCCGACATCTGACTTATTTCTGGATTGGTGCAGGCACGCTGATTACGCTGCTGGTTTGTGCCGTTTTTGTCTGGCTGATCGTTCGCAGCCATACCTCGAGAATCCGCGAGCTTTGTTTGCAAGCCGAAAAATTGAGTGAGGCTGACTTCGGAGAACCATTGGCCATCGTGCGCGGCGATTCGCTCGGCGAACTTGCCACCGTATTCAACGACATGCGCGACAAGTTACGCTCGACCACAATATCGCGCGACTATCTTGATAATGTGTTGTCAGGAATGAGCGAGGCGATCGTTATTACTTCACTCGATGGAACCATAGAGAGAATAAACAAGGCAACAGCCCGGCTCCTCGACTATGAGGAAGGAGAACTGCAGGGCAAATCCATTGATTTTATCCTCGATCGGAAGAAAACCAAGACTCTAATTGAAGGCGAGCCCTCCGACTTGCCCAAGGAAGCTTTTTTCGAAAACAAATTCGGCGACTCAATTCCGGTTTCTTACACCTGCTCTGTTGTTCCCGGCAAGGATCGACAATCAGATCGAATTTACGCAGCACAAAATATAACCGAGAGACGACGAGCCGAGCAACGCATTCGCTACCTGGCTCGCATCGACGCGCTCACCAAAGTTCCAAATCGCATGCAATTCCAACACCTTTTGCAACGCGCGATAGCGAGGGCGAGGCGCGCTGGCAAACCATTGTGTCTGTTCTATATTGATATCGATCACTTCAAGGAGATCAACGATACGTTCGGACACCTGGCCGGCGATGCAACTCTTGAAACCGTTGCAGAAAGGCTAACGTTGGCCATGCCGGAAAGTTCCGTAATCGGCCGGCTCGCGGGCGACGAGTTCGCGGTTATTGTGAACGACCTTGGTCCCGATTCTGCGGGAAAGGCTGATACGAACCAACTTGCCAAGGTGCTGCTCAATCGACTCGCGGATCCGTTTTATGTGCAGGGTCACGAAGTGTTCATGACCGCGAGCATGGGTATTGCATACTACCCTGCCGATGCGCCGAATGTAATCGACCTTATTCGTAATGCGGACGCCGCTTTATATAGCTCCAAGAAAGCTGGTGGCAACGTCTTTTCCTATTACAAACCGCAGATGAATGAGGCGGCGGTTGAGAGGCTCATGACCAAGAGCAGACTCAAACGTTCGTTTGAGCGCGATGAGCTACTTGTCCACTACCAGCCAAAGTACAACCTCAGGACCGGTGAAATATTCGGTGCCGAAGCGCTTGTTCGTTGGGAACTTCCGGACCGTGGCCTGATTCTGCCTGCTGATTTCATTCCAATCGCAGAAGATTCCAACCTGATTATCGAAATCGGCGAGTGGGTACTCGACAAGGTTTGCGAAGATTTTCGTCTTTGGCAAAGGTCAGTTTCATCACCGGGACGCGTATCGGTCAATCTTTCGCTGAAGCAACTGAGGCAACCCAACTTCACAAAACGTATCAGTTCTATCATGCGCGGCCATGAGGTTTCACCGACATCTCTCGAGCTTGAAATTACCGAGACGACCTTAATGGAAGACCCGGAGCGCACGATCAAACTACTCGATCAGCTGTACTCATTGGGGTTGCACCTGGCGGTTGACGATTTTGGTACGGGATACTCTTCACTGAGCTCGTTGCAGCAGTTTCCGATCAGCACCTTGAAAATCGATAAGTCTTTTGTCCGTGACATCGCCAGCAATCCGGACGATGCGACTCTTGTTAGCACGATCATCCAGATGGGTCAGAACTTGAATCTGGATGTCGTCGCGGAAGGTGTTGAAACTGAAGACCAACTTAATTTCCTGCAAAGCCTTCACTGTACTCAAGTACAGGGTCTGCTGTTTGGTAATCCGATGAGTTCGGACAACTATCTCGAACTGCTTATTTCCCAGGCGGAGGGGACAGATACGCACAGAGCACTGTTCGCCTGACAGCTTCACTAGAGCCGGGCAACATGATTTAATTGCCGCACGTCACCTAAGCTGGAATTCCCGAAACTCGTTTTCGGCCAGCACAAACAGAAGCTGAACTTATGAACAAGTTTTTTCGACCCGCGCTAGGCGCAATCCTCGTTCTCGCGTCCTTTACGGTATTTGCATGTGATTATCCGGAACGGCCATTTATTCCGGATGGGGCAACAGCCTCAAAAGAAGAATTGCTGGCCGCCAAAAATGGCGTTCAGACCTTTCTTGCATCAGTAGATGAGTATCTGCAGTGCGTCGAGCTAGAGGAACTGGCGGCATTAGCATCAATGGACGAACCGACGCCGGAGGAGCGTGCGGAGCGGGATAAATCGCTGAATAGGAAGTTCGATGCGGCCAACGAGGAAAAGGTGATGGTTGGTGAGCAATTCAATGAGCAGGTTCGTGCTTACAACGCGGAGAGAAAGGCTGCGAAGGAGTCAAAGCCTGAGTCGTGAGGTTTTGATTGGCGATCGCTGAGCCGGAGCCAACTACAGCTTATTTATTTCGTGCCGCAAGTCGTATTTGTTCTCCGTAACTATGCGCTCGAGAACTCGAATTCGTTCTTCGAGCTTATCGATCTGCGCCAACGCTTCTTCGAGCTCCGGACTATCGTCTTTGTTCGCAGTACGCGCTACGATGAATTTCTGCAAAGTCTGTGCTCCCATGACGATGGCGACAATAACAATAACGAAAACGAGTGTGCCATTCATCGGTGACTCCCTTGGTTTGAGTAGTTCATTTCTCAGAGATTTCTGAATTCCCGGTCGAGATTGTAACGGGAAGACGTCACATATTTCTCCAAATGTGCCATCCGTTTATCGAGTGATTGGCAACGACGCCGAATATCGCTCACCGTTGTTGATGGCACCGGTCGCGGTGGCGCTGAACGCGTTCTGCGCCGGCGTTTCCGATCAGCTCGGTTCGCTGGCCGACTTGAATCCGCAGGAACGAGAAACACTATCGCCAGGTAGGTAATGACAGCCATCGGCATAGCCATTAAGAAAGCAATAAACGCAAGCAGGCGAGTGACGCGCAGGTTGAACCCGAAGTAATCCGCAAACCCTGCACAAACACCGCCAAGCAACGCCCGATCTGTGCGCCGACAAAATCGTCTCTCGTACATTCTCTCGTACATCGATGCTTCAACGGTCATGGGCGACTCCAGTTATCACGGCGGGTGCGGCGCCAGAATTCGAATTCGGAATAATTGCCGGAGTAGATCAGCGGTTTGTCCCGAATGATGAGCGTCGCTGCAATGTATATTGCAACGGTCATCCAAAAGAACAGTAAAAGACAAATAACTGCGATTACCCGAATAGTCCCCGGTCGAAAATTGAATCGATCCGCAAGACCCGCGCAAACGCCGAAAATCCATCCGCTTTCACGATCTCGATAAAGACCGCGCAGCGGCCCGTAGTCGATATTCCAGGTACGTTGAGTCATTTATCCTTCCGCAGCGCTACTGTTTTCACCAGCCACCCTTGCCTTCAGGGCATCCAACTCTTCTTTGACCGCATCTTCAGCCTCAAGGCTCGCAAACTGATGATTGAGGTCCTTGGGCAGGCCAAGATCATAAGCTTCGACACGGCCTTCCACATCATCGATACGGCGGGTGTACTGCTCGAAGCGAATCATCGCGTCATCAATCTGGTAGTCATAAATCTTTTTTCTTGCTGCCAGACGGCTACTTGCTGTCTTGTGCCGTGCAAGCAACGATTTCTGACGTGTCTTGGCATCCTCCAGCTTGCCTTCCAACCGTGCTATATCTTCATTCAGCTTACTGAGACCCTCGTCGACGGCCAGGTAGTCCTGTTTTAGCACCTCGGTGGCAGACGCTACGCGAGACTTCTCGATTAAAGCCGCCTTGGCCAGGTCTTCACGTCCTTTTCGAATAGCCAACTCGGCTTTTTCATCCCAATCGCGCAACTCGCGGTCAAGTGACTCGAGTTTGCGATTCAGGTCTTTCTTGTCCGCAATAGACCGAGCTGCTGCCGAACGAACTTCAACCAGCGTGTCTTCCATTTCCTGGATCATCAAACGCACGATCTTCTCGGGATCTTCCGCTTTGTCGAGAATTGCGTTGATGTTTGAGTTCACGATGTCGCTGAATCTCGTGAATATGCCCATGGCCCTTTCCTCGTAATTGGTGAAACTCATGATTAGTACTGCAGCATCCGTGCCAACTCGTATCTGGGCTGATAACTATTTGTATTTGAAAGTAAAAAAATAATATTCGATCCGTTGGCTGGCTACTAATTATGGCGATAATAACTAATGTCTGGCTTTTTTTACTATTCTCTGGTGAAATTAGCCAATGTCTGTACGTACACCTGGCCAGCAAATAATCGGGGAGGCGCCGGCCTTTCTCGAAATGCTCGAACACGTGTCCCGCGTAGCTCCGCTGAACAAGCCTGTGCTGGTTGTTGGCGAACGCGGCACCGGCAAGGAGCTGATCGCCTCACGGCTGCATTTCCTGTCAGAGCGCTGGGAGCAGAATGTTGTAAAGGTGAATTGCGCAGCTCTGACGGAGTCGATCCTGGAATCAGAATTATTCGGCCACGAAGCCGGTGCATTTACCGGGGCGACGCAGACCCATATTGGTCACTTTGAGCGCGCGGACAGCGGCTCGATGATCCTCGATGAGTTGGCGACGATCACCCCTCGGATGCAGGAGAAGATCCTGCGTGCAATCGAGTACGGCGAAATTCAACGGGTCGGCGGCAGTGACACACTGCGTGTCGATGTGCGGATTGTCGGCTCGACAAACTCGGACCTGCAATCTCTCGCTGCAAGCGGAGGGTTCCGTCGGGATCTACTGGATCGCCTGGCGTTCGATGTCATTACGATTCCACCATTACGAGAACGCCTCGAGGATATCTTAACTTTGGCTCACGCATTCGCCGTTAACATGGTCAGCGAAATGAAGCAGGCCTATTTCCTGGGCTTCGCACCCAAAGCAGCCTCAGCACTATTGCGGCACAAATGGCCTGGCAACGTACGCGAATTGAAGAACACCATAGAGCGATCTGTGTATCGATCAAGCGACCCTGAACAGCCGATTTCGGTTATCGCTTTCGACCCATTCGATTCGCCATTCAAGCTTGCTGATACGGTTGACAGCAAGGCTCCTGAACCTCGAGTGCAGCGAGAACCGCTGCTGCCGACAGACTTGCCACAGCGGCTCAGAGAAACCGAAAGAGACCTGTTGAATGCGGCTCTGAAGAAAGCACGCTTCAACCAGAGCATGGCGGCAGATCTATTGGGGCTCAGCTACCATCAGTTTCGCGGCAAACTCCGCAAGCACAAAATCTCCGGTCGCCCCTCCTAGCCGACCACTTAGCTCTCGTCGCGGTACCGTCGAACGTATATCGCCGCGGTGATAAAAAGGCCGCAAACGATAAGTCCGGTCCAGACTTCGATGCTGGTCAGGAACTTGCCGTAATCCAGCCACGACACCAGGCTGAGGTTCTCCGACAGTATTGACTCCAGGTCGTCCTCGTCGAATCCCGAATGCGAGATCGAGTCGAAGATCGGCATCGTGACAATACTGAGCCGGGTCAGGATTGCTTCGCCGAGAGCCCACGATCTGAAAACGATATATTCGAGAATGGGCAGGATAGCGATCGGCAAAACTGCACGCAGGAGCGGGCCGCGTTTTGCCCAAGCCGATATGAACAGAAACCAACCCAGAAGCGGAGCCATCCAGATCGGCACCGCGATTAATATCGTGGTCACGGCGATCCACGTATCGAACAATGGTACAGCGCCCCAGATAAACCGCATCGGATTCGCGCCCTCCGCAGCCAACCAAATGCTAATGATGATCAGGTTCAGGAGATGCGAGATTATGACTGCGACCATTGTGGCCAACGGTATTGCAATAGCCGCCGTTAACAACTTTGACACAACGGTTTCGGCATCAGTAATCGGCAACGAGCGCCAGAATAGAATGCTCTTGTCCTTGCGCTCCGCGTACAGGGCATCGAGGCAATAAAAAATCGCAAGAAACCACATCGCAATCAGGAACACGGACGTATTGCCTAACAGGAATCCAGCGAGCGCAACCCGCCGTACCGATTCGGGCACCGTTGCATCAGCGATCTTCTCAATATCGGGGTTGAGTATTTCGCCAAACGCGGCAACCGCTATGACCATCGCCACTGCCAGCAGTGTTGTGATCGTCGCTACTGCCGCAGGTGTAATCCAGATCGAGCGATGTTCCCAAAGCTCGCGTCGCACCAGCGCCAATTGGTTCGTAATCATGCTGCTGCCCCCTTAACTTTCGCGACGAACAAATCGGCTACCGACGGAGTGTGCAGCTCTCCGAACGCTGCCACCTTGTCCCGATCGATCCCCTCGAATGTCATGACTTTCTTGCCGAAAACGTCGCGCTCGTAGATCGGACCGAGTTGCCGCGCCTTGTCGGCGTTCTCGCCAGACGTCACAAGCTCCACAAATTTGCCTGCCAGGGACTCCATGCTGGTGTTCAGAAGCAGACGACCGTCGTTGATGAACATGATGTCTGTCATCAGGTTTTCGATTTCCTCGACCTGGTGTGTGGTAATGAAGATCGTTCGCTCACCGTCGAAATAGTCGTTTAGCAGGTTGCTGTAAAATTCTTTACGAAAAATGATGTCCAGACCGAGTGTCGGCTCATCCAGAACAAGGAGCCGCGCATCCACTGCGGTTATGATCGACAGGTGCAGCTGAGTGACCATGCCCTTGGACAATTCGCGGACCTTGGCGTCTTTTCGTACCTTGGTGCGCGCCAGTAACTCTTCCGAGCGTTTTCGCGAATAATTCGGATGCGTTGCTTCTACAAAATCGAGCAACTGCTCCACCTTGATCCAGCGCGGCAGCACGGCCACATCGGCAATGAAACAAATGTTCTTCATAAGTTCCTTGCGCTGCCGAAACGGATCCAGCCCCAGGACGGACAAGTCACCATCACAATCCGTGAGGCCAAGTAAGGCTTTGAGTAGCGTGGTCTTGCCAGCACCATTAGGACCAAAGAGTCCTGTGATCTTGCCCTTCTCGATCTCAAAGCTGACGTTGTCCACGGCACGAACAGGCCCGAAACTCTTCGATACGTTTCTGGCGGTGACCAGACTAGTCATCCTTATCTCCTGCGTCTTTTGCCTTTTGTTCTTGTTCACTCAAGGCCGCTACGTCGAGCCCGAGCCGCTGGATAGTGGCAAATATCACTGGCCACTCCTTCTCAATAAATCGTTGCCGCTCGTCCTTAAGCAATTGCCGCCGAGCGCCATCGTTCACGAACATGCCGCGACCGCGCTTCTTCTCGACCAGGCCTTCATCCACGAGTTCCTGGTAGCCCTTTAGAACTGTTAGCGGGTTAAGACGATATTCGGCAGCGACATTACGCACAGAAGGCAACGCATCACCGTCACCGAGCACGCCCTCCAGGATCATCGCAACGACCCGATCCCGCAGTTGTCGGTAAATGGGCTGATCTTCATTCCATTTCGGGTCCATCGTTTAAGTGCCCTGCCTGTAGTTGCCGCCTGTTTGGAGCGACAGAGGTTGTTGTTTAAAAAGGCGCCAGCCTGCATGCGCAGGCTGGCGCAACAAGTCCGTCGCTGCTTTACTCGCCTTGGGGACGGAAACTGAATGTGTGTTTATGCCCAGCGTAACGACCCTTTTAGCCTTTGAAACTGACATGAATTTCAATGACATCCGCTGCGCTCTTGGCCGCCGCTTCTTGCGTCGTTGCTTCGGCCTGAGCTGCCACAAGCGCAATTGTCATGAGTGCCATCATTGTCAGGCCAACAATTTCGTTCAGGTAGCGTCGAATCAGGTGTTTCATCGCAGTGGCTCCACAGGTTCTGTTTTGCTAGTGAGCTAGTGTTATAGTTGACTATAACACCAATATTGCCCTTTGCAAGCCTTTTTTCACAATTTTGCTAACCCGAACGGCTTGCGCGCCACGTTTGTAGAGATATGGCCGCGGCTACCCACGTAATGACCCACGCTGAATTTCGGGTTCCCCGAGCGGCCGCTGTCCCCTATGCTCTGAAAATGGACGAAACACCTGAGGACAGCGCCCTGATGCTGCGTTACCGCGACGGCGATGTGGCGGCGTTCGAGCTGCTTTACCAACGCCACAACGATGCCCTCTATCGCTATTTGTTAAGGCTCTGCCATCACCGTGACACCGCCGAGGACATTTTCCAGGATGTTTGGGGGAAGATCATCAAGTCGCGGCAAAACTACCGGCCAACTGCGAAGTTCTCGACCTTTCTTTATCGAGTGGCGCACAATTGTTTCATCGATCATATCCGCCGCAACAAACGACACTCCCACACCGTCGATGTCGAGCCGGACAATCAACCCGATCCCGGAGATCAGCCTGAGGCATTGGCAGAGAGGAGTATGGCGAGGCGCAGGCTTGATGCCGCATTGACGGAGCTGCCAGAAGAGCAACGCGATGTATTCTTACTGCACGAAGAGGCAGGGCTGAATCTCGACCAGATTGCGTCAGTCACTGGCGCCAATCGTGAAACCGCGAAAAGCCGGCTTCGTTACGCTGTAAAAAAATTGCGCGTAGCCATAAATGAGCCAGCGGAGACGTCATGACCGAAGATCGAATCAGACCAGAGTCAGATGGCGAAGTGGACTCGCTCGTCACCCAGACCTATAGAGAGGTAGCGAGTGAGCTCACACCGGAGCACCTCAACAGGGCTGTAATGAAGCAGGCTACCGATGCAGCACGCCCTCGTTACCTCAGGTCTGTGTCCTGGACGCGCCCTATGGCCTGGGCAGCGACGATAACCCTCTGTGTCGCCCTGGTGCTCGAAGTTACGAACGCGCCTGTTCCTGAAACCAGCGATGTTGTGTTGCCGTCCGGTCGACTCGACGCGCCTGCACCTGCGGCTTCAGCGGCACCCGCACCCAAGCTGAATAGACCTGATCCGGTCAAAGCTGAGGCGCTCCCTGAAGCCATGCAGGACGCTGAGGTGCCTGCGGAGAGGAAACGTACAGCGAAAATAAGTAAAGATCTTCGCCAGCAAGTCGCGGCTAAGCCAGCCAGTGCAGAAGAGTTTTCCATGAAAGATGACGATATGCTGGGCCGGGCCAGGGAAATCGCGACGCTGCAGACCGGCGACATAAGGGAATCCGATCAAGTATTGGGTGCCACGACGATTGCTGCGGGTTCTGCAGAGCCCTCCTGCAGTGAAACCGACGTCGCAAAGCCCGACTCCTGGCTTCTTTGCATACAAAAGCTCGAGGATGCCGGTCGAATGGCCGAAGCGGACGAGCAACGTGCACTTTACAATGCCGCCTACCCGGAAGACGAACCACTTTAGTTTCGGTATCTCACGAGTGCCGCGCGACGCGGGCGGTGCTAGAATCGCCGCCGCAAAGCTACGCTTTTCCACTGCGGCCACCCAGGAATCAGAAAATGAAGTCACCAGTTCGCGTCACCATAACCGGCGCTGCCGGCCAAATCGGCTACCAGCTCGCCTTTCGGATCGCCTCCGGTCAGATGCTCGGCGCTGATCAACCCGTCATACTGCAACTACTCGAGATTCCGCCAGCCCTGCCGGCACTCCGTGGTGTGGTCATGGAACTCGATGATTGTGCTTTCAGCACCCTTGCCGGGATAGTCGCTACAGACGACCCGAGCGTGGCTTTCAAGGACAGCGATTATGCGTTACTGGTCGGCGCCCGCCCGCGAGGACCTGGCATGGAGCGCAAAGATCTGCTCGAAGCAAACGCGGCAATCTTCTCCGTGCAGGGTAAGGCGATGAACGACAATGCGAGCAAGGACATTCGCGTACTGGTTGTGGGTAACCCGGCGAACACGAATGCGCTCATTGCTCAAAGCAACGCGCCTGATCTTAATCCACGCAACTTCACGTCGATGACTCGCCTCGACCACAATCGCGCTTCTGCGCAGCTTGCTGCAAGAACAGGCAAGCACGTTAATGATGTGCAACGCATGACGGTTTGGGGCAATCATTCCGCTACACAATACCCGGACATCCATCACACGTTAGTTGACGGCACGCCTGCGCTGGATCTGGTCGACCAGACGTGGCTGGTGGACGACTTCATACCGGTCGTACAACAGCGCGGCGCGGCAATTATCAAGGCCCGTGGCGCGTCGTCAGCCGCTTCGGCCGCATCTGCCGCCATTGATCACATGCGCGATTGGGTGTTGGGCTCCCCGGATGGCGACTGGGTCAGCATGGGAATTCCGGCTGATGGCAGTTACGGCATTGAGTCCGGCGTCGTTTATTCCTATCCGGTTCATTGCCGTGATGGCGATTACGAAATCGTTCAGGATCTGGCGATTTCTGAATTCAGCCGTGAACGCATGGATGCAACAGAGGTCGAATTGCGCGAAGAACGGGCAGCGATTGAGGAACTGCTCTAGCTGTGATTACTAGCACGGCATTCCCGGCGCCTTGATGATAGGGTTTGTCGTGCTGGTCAGTTGAATTAATCAAGGGGTTTGAAGTGTCTAGTTTGCTTGTGAGTCTAGCCTGGTTGCTGCTGTTCGTCGGCGGCGGCATATTTCTCGCCTACCGGCGTGTCGATTTACGTATGTCCACTGTTGCAACGGGGCTTGCCTTACTCGCCTACACGGTCTTCGGCAACGGTGGTTGGATCTTGCTGCCGATTTTGTGGTTGTTGTTCGCTGCCATGCTAATTCCGAATTTCATTGAACTGCGGCGGGAGAAGATCACTAAACCTCTGCTGGCTGTCTACCGCAAGATGTTGCCTTCAATGTCTGATACCGAGCGAGAGGCACTGGAGGCTGGCAACGTCTGGTGGGATGGTGAGTTGTTCTCAGGAATGCCCGAGTGGGATCGCCTTATGTCTTACCCGGCGCCAGCTTTATCCGATGAAGAGCGGGCTTTCCTTGATGGCCCGTGCGAAGAGCTGTGTCGAATGCTCGACGACTGGGAGATTTGTCACGAACTAGCAGATATGCCGAAAGAGGTCTGGGACTTCATTATCGAACAACGCTTCTTTGCGATGATTATCCCGAAGCAATATGGGGGCTTGGAATTCTCGGCGTACGCGAACGCGATGGTTATCACCAAGCTGGCCAGCCGCAGCCCAACAGCGTCATCGACCATCGGCGTGCCCAATTCTCTCGGTCCGGCCGAACTGCTGCTGCACTATGGCACCGAGGAACAAAAGGACCACTACCTTCCCGGCCTCGCTGCTGGCACCGAAATCCCGTGCTTTGCTTTGACGTCACCCGAGGCCGGCTCAGATGCTGCCTCACTCGTCGATAGCGGTGTCGTTTGCAAAGGCACGTGGAATGGCAAACAGACGATCGGCATTCGACTCAATTGGAACAAGCGCTACATCACACTGGCGCCTGTCGCGACGGTGCTCGGCCTTGCGTTCAAGCTCTACGATCCTGACCACCTGATCGGTGACAAGGTTGACTACGGCATAACAGTGGCATTGATTCCAACGGATCTTCCGGGTGTCGTCGTCGGTCGTCGCCATCATCCAATGACAATTGCATTTTTGAACGGCCCTACAACCGGTACTGACGTATTTGTGCCCCTCGACAGCATCATCGGTGGCCAGGACAGGGCCGGCAAAGGCTGGAAGATGCTCATGCAATTGCTAGCTGTCGGTCGCGCGATCACGTTGCCATCGACTGGTGCCGGTGGTGGCCAAGCCGCCAGTTACGCATCCGGCGCATATACGATGATTCGTAAGCAATTCAATACATCAATCGCAAAATTTGAAGGTATTGAAGAAGCCCTGACGCGTATTGCTGGCCACACCTACATAATGAACGCTGCGGTGTCGGTTACGGCCGGCGCAATTGATCAGGGTGAAAAGCCTGCGGTGCCGTCAGCAATACTCAAGTATCACTGCACAGAGCTCGGCCGAAAAGTCAGCAGCGACACAATGGATGTTCACGGCGGCAAAGCGCTGAGCCTGGGACCAAATAATTACATTGGCCGCAGTTTCATGGCCGCACCGATCGCGATAACCGTGGAAGGTGCAAACATCCTGACGCGCAGCCTGATCATCTATGGCCAGGGGGCTATCCGTTGTCACCCATTCGTACTACCGGAAATGCATGCTGCGGCAGACGAGGACACCGATCGGGGGCTTGTCGAATTTGACAAGGCCTTGTTTGGCCATATCGGCTACGCGATAAGCAACCTGGCACGCTCGCTCTTCCTGGCGCTGACGCACGCCAAAGTCAGTCGCGTACCACTGAATACGCCGACACGTCGCTATTACCAAAACATCAATCGCTACAGTGCCGCATTCGCGCTCGCGTCCGACTTCGCGATGCTCACGCTGGGCGGCGCACTGAAAAAGCGTGAACTGTTATCGGCGCGACTTGGCGATGTGTTGAGCTCAATGTATCTCGCATCGACTGTATTAAAACATTTCGAGAACCAGGGGCGACGGGCAACCGACTTGCCGCTTGTCGAGTGGTCTGTCCGAACACTGATGTACCAGGCACAAGAGGCATTGCACGCATTCTTGCGAAATTTCCCGAACCGCTGGGTCGCCGCTTTTTTGCGAGTATTCATTTTCCCGCGTGGCAGAACCTATTCGGCTCCTTCAGATGAGATCGGCCACAAGGTCGTGCAAATAATGACCCGTTCGGGCGAAGCGCGCGAGCGCCTTAGCCGCGAAGCGTATACGACACTTGAACCAGGCAATCCACTTGGGCTCCTGCAGGAAGCGCTTGAGTTGTCCGAAAAATATTCGCCGATGGAGCGCCGCCTTCGACAGGCAGAGCGAGAGGGCTTGATCCACCCCGGTGCCCTCGGTGGCCAGATCGATGAGGCAGAGCATGCTGGCGTTATCAATAAGAAGGAAGCCGCTGAATTGCGCGACTATCATGGCAAAGTCTCTGCAATGTTAGCTGTCGACGATTTCTCGTCCGAGGAGCTTGCACGGGGTCAGAGCTCTCCTCCAGCAGCGGCTGCCGCCACTATCCCACAAAAGACTACAGTGAAGGCACCGAACAAAGCGGCGCCAGGCAAGAAGAAAGCTCGCAAGAAGGCCAAGAGAAAGAAAAAAGTAAGTAATTCGTAAGTCTTCATGCCGACTCGCTCCGGACCTGTCTATGAAGTCTCCTTTATCGTAGACGCGAGTGTCCGCGATGACTTCGACAACTGGCTCCGCGAGCACGTTAGCGAAATAAGCCATGTAGCTGGCATCGCAGATTGCAGCTATTTCCCAATGGCAGGTCGTGACGACGGGCGCAGCGGCTGCGTGTGTCTTTATGTTTTCGACAGCGATGATGCCCTGGACAATTTTCTGGAGGGTGTCGGCACCGATATACCAAGCGATGTAACGTCCCGGTTCCGAGGTCTGGTTACGACCGCAGCTCGTGTTCTCAGAGAGGACAGCACTCTCGATCTGGCGCCGGCAGAGTCAGCCGATTGCCTTAACTGCGGGACACGGCTGAAAGGGCAATATTGCGGCAATTGTGGGCAACGGTCCCGCAGTAGGCTGATTAGTCTCTGGGAACTGATCAGCGATGCCTTCGGCGACCTGTTTGAGCTCGACTCTCGCCTTTGGCAAACACTGGTTCCTCTGATGATTCGGCCGGGTCAGCTAACCCACGATTACCTGCAAGGGCGACGCGCGCGTTACATGCCGCCCTTTCGCATGTACCTCGTCCTGAGCCTGCTGTTCTTCGTCATTGCCTTTTTCGACCCGCGCGAGGAGCTTGGTTTGCTCTTTGAGCCCCAGCCGGAGCAAACCAGCGCCGCCGCAGCTGATGGCGAGATTGCTGTGCCGGATGAGGCAATTGATGAAGCTCAACAGGTCCTCGACGAACTCGCAGCAGATGGTGTTCTGCCGGATGTAGAATTATCTGAAACTGCCGATACCCATGGCGGCGGTTTCATCCTCAAGCTCGACGACGACGGTGAGGAAATCGAGGTCGACGGTGATTGCGACGTTGAGTCCTCGGAGCTTGAGGAACTGCCTGGCTGGATCGCCCGGCGCTTAACCCCGGAACGCCTGAAGCGCATCTGCGAAAAAACCCAGATTGATGGCGGTAAGGCATTCGTAGACAAACTGGTCGACAATATTCCAGCCGCCTTGATCGTCCTGTTGCCGTTGATGGCACTCGTATTGAAAGCTTTGTATCCATTATCCAAACGCTATTATGTCGAGCATTTGCTGTTCTTCGTGCATTTTCACGCGTTCTTCTTCCTCATCCTGACGCTGCAAATTTTGTTGATGCGAATATCGACAATGCTCGTCATACCCGAGGCGATACCTATAGTGACCGTTGTTGTCACGTCATTCTATGTGCCGGTGTATCTATTCAAATCGATGCGGCAGGTCTATGGGCAAGGCTGGTTCGTGTCCTTGCTCAAATTCGTTGTTCTCGTGTTTTCCTACCTGATCGGCTTTTTCGCCACAATGATGGGGGCGCTCGCGATCGCCGCATTTTCGATATAACCGCATTTTGGGGATGTGCAATGCGCTCCGAACACTTATTATTGGGTACCTGATTTGTCGTCGGAAGAGCGGAACAGTGAAAATAGTCAGCCCAATTCTTAAGTTCGCTATTTTTAGCGCGGCCATTTTGTCGATTGCATGTAGCCAGCAGGATGCGCCGCAGCCCGAAGCTGCGGCCGGCGACAAGCATGTTGCGACCGAGACTACCGAGGCTTCATCGCCGGCGGTGATGCCTCGAACCGCTTCCCCCGAGGGCGCCAGCGTTTTTTTCATTAGCCCGGCTGATGGCGACACGGTTGCAAGCCCTGTCAGCATCGAATTTGGCATCGAAGGCATGAGCGTTGTAAAAGCCGGCGACAAGCAGCCACATTCCGGTCATCACCACCTGCTGGTCGACACGGATCTACCCGATTTTGGGCTCCCGATTCCGGCGGATGAGCACCATATCCACTTCGGCGACGGCAGTACTTCGACCGAAATAACCCTTGAGCCGGGCACACATACACTGCGTATGTTGTTGGGCGACCACCTGCATATTCCTCACGATTCGCCCATAATGTCGGATCCGATTACCATTACCGTCAAATAGATGGTTGAGTGATAGCGTCCGGAACACTAGAATTCCCGGGCTACAGACTTTTCAACTCATGAATCAAACCAGCCAAAATAAGAATATAGGAATAAGCGGACTTGCCGCTTATATACCGCCGTATCGCGTCTGGCTGGAAGACTGGTGTGGCTGGACGGACAGCCAATGGCCAAAGATCCGCGAGGTCGTTGGGCGCAGCTTTCGGGTGCGTGGTCCGGATCAAAGCGTCTATACAATGGCCGCGACCGCTGTCATGAGGCTCATCGAGCAGTACGACGTCGATCCGACCCAGATCAAGTTCCTTGGACTGGGCACGGAGTCGAGCACCGACAACTCAGCCGGCGCAATTATCGTCAAAGGCATGATCGACCGGGCCCTCATTGCTCGTGGCAAAGCCCCGATTGCAAGAAGCTGCGAGGTCCCTGAGTTCAAGCACGCCTGTCTGGGCGGCGTCTATGGCATGAAGGGCGCCATTCGACACCTCGCACTTGATGGCGCCGGTGGGCAGGCAATCGTCGTTTGCGCTGACATCGCCGAATACGCGCGCGGCTCCAGCGGCGAACCGACACAGGGCGCCGGAGCGGTAGCGATGCTGCTTGAGGAAGACCCAAAACTGGCCATTGTCGATCTTCCCGCGTCGGGGTCGGCATCGGACTACCGGATCATGGACTTCCGTAAACCGATGTCACGTTTTTGTGGGCAAAGTCGCGCTGAGACGCACCAGGTTCAGGACTTCCCGGTTTTCAATGGCAAGTACTCGACAACCTGTTACATCGACGAAACGCTGCACGCACTGAATGACATGTATACGAAACGGGGCATCAATGCCGCCGAATACATGCGCTCATTACGGACTGTATTCATGCATCGACCCTATCGGCGCATGCCCGAAACCGGTTGGGCTATCTCTTACCTGTTCGGGCTCAGCCAGGGCGACGCCGAAGATCGTGCAGAGCTGGCTTCGTATTGTTATGAGGCGGGCATCGATGCTGCCGCGCTGCACAGTGAAATGATCAGCACACCGGATGTGGCTCAGCTTGCCAATGCCGAGCAGCTGCAATTTGAGGTGTATCCCCTGACGATGGCCGTGCATAAAGTTTTTCGTGCATCACGCCGCTATCGACGAGAAATTCTCGACAAGCTCGCGCTCGGCAGTGACACGATGCTCGATCTCGGCAACCTGTATACGGCCGCGCTCCCTGCCTGGATGGCTGCCGGTTTCGAACAAGCGCTCGATGAAGATTCGCTCGCGGCGGGTGAGGAAGTACTAACGCTCGGTTATGGCAGTGGAGACGCGGCAGAGGTTATTCCGTTCTTCATGGCTGAAGGGTGGCGCGAGGCCACCGCAGCAATTCGTTTCAGTGAGGCAATGGACTTCACGATCGACCTCAACGCTGATCAATACGCGGCACTGCACGATGGCCGCCGCGTCAATGGCCTCGACTACGTCCCAAGAGACGAATTCGTGATTGATCGTGTAGGTGTTGCCGACGAACGGCACTTCAGCGACATGGGAATCGAATACTACAAGTACGTGAGCTAGTCGCCGCAGTAGTTTTCGAGCATTCCCTTGTGCTCCGTCAGGAGCGTTTGCCACTCCATTTTGAACCACGGCGTAAACCGCTCCGGTGACGCATCCATTTCAGTAGCCAGCGCCTCGGCCGAAACATAACGGATGTCGGCGATCTCGTGGGCGTTTGCCCGCACCGATTCCCCAACCTTACCAAGATAAACCTGGCACAGCTCATGCTCGGATCCGAGGTCGCTATATCTGGCCTCATAACTGAATTTGTAGACGTACTCGAGCGATGTTTCGATGTTCAGTTCGTCCAGCAACCGGCGCTGCGTTGCCACTTGCATCGACTCCCCGCGGCGAGGGTGGCTACAACAGCTGTTTGACCAGAAACCCGGCCACAGCCGCTTCGACTGACTACGCTGTTGCAGCAACAGCTCACCTTTGTCATTGAAAAGAAACAGGGAAAACGCGCGGTGCAACACACCGGCTCCATCGTGGCAATCAGCTTTGGGCAGGAAGCCGATTTCGTTATCGTCAGCATCGACAAGAATCAACTCTTCGGCCTCGGACGACACAATTCGATGTGCGCTATTCACTCCCCACCTCTTCTTATTGGCTCAGATTCAGGGTTTTGAACCCCGCCGATGCAAGTGCACTACGAACCTCTGGGACTCTGCCAGGGCAAAGCGCAATAATCGAACCGCCACCACCACCACCGGTCAACTTGGCTCCACTTGCGCCTGCCGATCGAGCTATCTGTACCATGCCCTCAAGCTCGGCCGTCGAAACCTGGATAGCACTCAGTAGTCCCTGGCAGATATTCATTAGCATGCCGAGCTCCGCATAATCAGCCCTGACGAGTGCGTTAGCGCCAGCCTGGCTCAACACGTCGATTTCATCGAACAATGCCTCATAACGTGCCGGGTGTTCATCGTGTCGCGCACGAACACCGGCAACCTGTTCGACGGTCAACCCGGGCGAGCTGCTACAGGCGATGATGATCGGTGGCGGCTCCGGCAGTGCAAGATGCTCGACATGCAGCGACTCGGCATTACGAAATGTCATCGGAACCGCATAGGTCGCTATCGTGTTATCGATGCCCGATGGCGTACCGTGTGCGAGCTTCTCGCACTCGAACGCGATCGCGTTTACCCGCGAATCATCCAAACCCAACTCAAGCTCCGCATCAAACGCACGCACGATAGCTACGGCGAGAGCAGCGGATGACCCCAGTCCCATCGCCCGAGGCAAATCCGAGCGCAGGTGAATCTCGTATCCCGGTCCCGCGACATCGAGTTCACGAAGAATCAGATTCAGCGCTGCGGCAATACCAGAGGAATCGTCGGCGTCAACCCGCTCAGAGACGCCCCATTCCGGTATCGATATGTTGACACCAGCATCACTCTTGCTGACCTGTGCCGACACCGCGTCGGGTATGGGCAATGCCAGCGCGTGTCGGCCATAAACAACGGCGTGTTCGCCAAGCAAAATAACTTTGCCCGCCGCTGTTGCGCATGATTCGCGCCGCTGCGATATCAGATGCCGTCCGGCTAATATTTCTTGTGCCTTCTGCACCTTGATATCACCGCTGGCAATCAGTTCGTTCAGTACCTCGTCGAAACACTCGTCCGGCACACCGGCGGTCGCGGCGACACTACGCGCGTGCAAGCGCATATGTCCGTCCTGAATGCCCGTCGTCGCCAGCGCCTTCAAAGCTGCAAAATTCTGGGCCAATCCGACGGCCGCCATCAATTCAGCAAGCTCGATTGCCGACTCCACGCCGGCCAATCGGATTGCCGCTGCCACCGCAGGATTTGCGTCCAGGTTGCCACCCACAACCCCCACTTTCAGCGGAATCTCGATGTCACCCTGGAGTTCGCCGTTGTCGGCGACGGACCAGGTTGTGAGCGGTTTATAGGTGCCTGTTAGTGCTGCGAACGCATGTGCACCGGCCTCAATCGCCCGCCAATCGTTGCCGGTCGCAATGGCGACAGCATCCACGCCGTTCATGACACCCTTGTTGTGGGTCGCCGCGCGATAAGGGTCTGCGCCAGCGATTTGGCTGGCAAGCACAATACGATCACGAACCTGGTCTCCGCTGGTATCACCCGTGGCAAGATCAGCGGGCCGGTATCGAACTCGTGCTGATACCAGAGACCTGTCGGCGAGATTCGAAAGGATTGCCAACGCAACTCTACCACCACAAAGTTCCGCAATTTGCGACGCTACTGCCTCGCAAATCGTATTGACCAGGTTAGCTCCCATCGCATCGCAGGTATCAACCAGCATGTGTACAGCAATCGCGGTGGTGTCATCGTCTAGCGATATTAATCGCGACACGACCTCCCGGACACCGCCGCCGCGAGTAACGAGCCTAGGATGAACCGCGTTAGCCCGTTCGAGCAACTCGGCGCTGGCCGAATTCAGCTTGGATAGCGCCAATTCCGTGTCGTCGACGTTCGTGACGTGTATTTGTCCGACAAGCAATGACTCGGAACAAGATGCGGTGAACCCGCCTGAACTGCGCGCCAATCGCGCGGCATTACTCGTGGCGGCAACTATCGAGGGTTCCTCGACAACCATCGGCACGATGTAATCCTGATCGTTGACGACGAAATTGGGCGCGACCGCCATGGGCAAACCGAAAACGCCAACGACATTCTCGATCATCCTATCCGCTACAGCAGGCGGCAGTACGTGCTTGCCCTGCTGCAACAGCTCCGCATCTGCAGCCGACAACCATCCCTGTTGCTCGAGTGCTCGAATGCGCTCGGCAATGCTTAGCCGGTAGAGACCTTTGATTCGGGAATCGCTCAACAAAGTTGTCCTGTGACCTGCACGCCGAGTGGATCGGCGCTTACTGCAAGGTGCCGGAAATTTTGTTCTTTTGCACGATCAATAAATTCAATAATCGATTCTGCGTCGCTGGACAGGACGATTCCGATATCGCCGCCACCTGCGCCACAGGGTTTGTAGACAAGGCCTGCCGTTTCAGCTGCCGCCACCATCTCTGCATGACCGGCGTCAAAAATGCCGAGTTCATGATCGTTGCTGAATTCCCGCAGCACCTGGATATAATCCCGATACTCAAACAGAACTTTCTGCGCGTTACCACTGCCCCAGGCCGACGCCACGCGCCTTGATGCGTACATGAGCGCGGCTCGCGACGGCCGCGGGTCACTCTTGATGAGGTGTTTCAGTTTGGCACTGGTACTTGCTGGAACACCGCTCCAAAACAGGCCGAAAACCAGGCCGTCCGGCCAAGCGACAGGGTGGCCGGTACCTTCGCCCATCGTGTACTCGATCAGCCCCCCGCGGCTGCAGCACGCTATGTCCACGCCGCTACCCAGACCTTTCTGAAACGCTCGATGCGCGGCGAAAGCGATCCTGCTGGCGTCTTCATCAACATCGCCCACATGGCACAACGCAGCAGCGAATGCGGTCATCAACGCGGCACTGGAGCCGATACCAATTTTGGCACCACTTTCCGCGTCGACGAAGTCGCTTGTGTCCAGGCGAATCGAAAAGTGCCTGTTTGTTTCGACGTAGGCGGTTCGCCACAGGTCTTCCACCAGTTTGAAGTCCTCACCGCCTGCCAGCCATTCCACCACACCATCCGCGACCCTGAAACGAGCCGTCGACTCCGCATGGCCGGGCGCCGCAACGACGTGATGTTCTTCATTGTTGTTTTCGACCGTAACTCGTGCACGGCGATCGACAGCCATGCACACGGCCGGCGCACCGTCGAGAACCGCGTACTCACCAGACAAAACTACCTTGCCAGGTGCGCTTGCCACTATCGGCATTGCGTCGCTCATGCAGTCGACTCCAATGCAGCGCCTTCGCCGAGACCACTAAGCATGACGGCTTCGACGCCCGTCGTTTCCGCCAGCGCTACGTGAACTTGCGACACGGCTTCGGGCGTACAAACGGCCTTTACCTGCGGCCCCGCATCGATCGTAAAAAATACCGGCACGCCATCTTCCTGCAAATTCCTTATCGTCTGCATGCAAGCCAGCGTCACACTATTCCAGTAAATCATCGGTGGACGCGAACCCCACATTACCGAGTGCATCTTCAGGCAGTTGTGTTCGGCGACCGTGGCCAGGGCGGAAAAATCCCGGCCGGCAATAGCCTCGCGCGCAGCTGCCAGATCCTGCGGCTGCTGCTCTACCCAACGCTCGAAAAATGGTGATGTCTTGCGGCTGATTTCCATCGCCTCGGTCGAACCAACGGGCTTGGGTCCTGTTGCCGTAATGGCGACCACAACCTGTAGCGGCCAATCGGCGGCCGCCCTCAGGCTGGATACTGAAACGTCCCGGGGACGATTCTCCAGTTCGACGAAGCCGCCGTACAACGACCTTGCTGCAGAACCGGATGCACGACCGGCGAGGCTCGCCAACTCATCGGTGCTTCGTTTTCGCTCTGCCAATGCATCAGCCGCAACGGTGAGCGCAGCAAACGCAGACGCCGAGGACGCAAGGCCCGCAGCAATCGGGAAATTGCACTGGCTCGTCACGCGCACCGGGCGGCGTCGCGCACCGAGCACGGTGCCGAGGCATCGCTGGATCCTTGGCAACATTCCGCCATCTGCCTGGCCGTTAATAATCAACTCATCGTCAAGTAACGTGTCGTCGTATTCGACGCACATGGTCGTATACAGTTCGGCAAGCGTTACCGAAATCGAACCAACCGCGGGGAGGTTACGACCTGCGTCGCGCTTCCCCCAATACTTGATCAATGCGATATTCGGTTGGGCTCTGGCTATTGCCCGCATAAGCTACTTCGTCCTGCTAAAGGGATGCGAATTATAGCCCAGCCGCCCTACGCAAAGGTCGGCAAATCGGTGTACGCTACATGGCCCTGAGCACACGGTGGAACGACCTTTGTCAGTATTGTTCGAGAATCGCATAGCGCACTACACCGAGCGCGTGGCATTAAAGCTGGATGAGGTTCTGCCGCCATCCTCGCAGGAACCGGAGCGCTTGCACGACGCGATGCGCTACGCCGTGTTCAACGGTGGCAAGCGGGTTCGGCCATTACTCGTATACGCGGCCGGGGAGTGTCTCGGCTTGCAGGAGAGCTTGCTGGATGCGCCTGCCGCGGCAATCGAACTCGTTCACGCCTTTTCTCTGGTGCACGACGATCTTCCCGCAATGGACGATGACGACCTGCGACGTGGCAAGCCAACGCTGCACCGAAAATACGATGAAGCCACCGCCATACTCGCCGCCGACGCGTTGCAGCCATTGGCTTTCAGCGTCCTCGCCAACGCCAGCGGCGTCGCACCCGCGACGCGAATCAGGCTCGTCAAGCTCCTCGCGGATGCCTGCGGATCCATCGGCATGACAGGCGGGCAGTCGCTCGATCTGGCTGCTGAAGGACAGTCACTCGACGCTGCACAAATCGAGCACATGTACGAACTGAAGACCGGCGCGCTGATTCACGCGTCGGTTGTGTCAGCGTCAGCGATATGCGCTGATTTATCTGCCGAACGTAGCTCGGCCCTCGATGCGTTCGGACGCACGATCGGTATCGCATTTCAAATCAAGGATGACATCCTTGATGTTGAAGGAACAACGGAAATCATCGGCAAGCCATCCGGATCCGACCAGCGCCTCGACAAAGCGACCTTTCCCGGACGGGTAGGCATCGCGGATGCGCGACAACGTTGTGACGAATTGCTGAACGGCGCATTGCAACATCTCGACGATTTCGGTACCGACGCCGAACCATTGAGCTGGCTTGCCCGCTTCATTGTTGAGCGTGGCAACTAATGTTGTGACTGCCGCGACGCGCACAATACTGCATGTCGATATGGATGCGTTCTACGCTTCTGTTGAACAACGCGACAACCCGGAACTTCGCGGCAAACCGGTGGTTGTGGGCGGTGGCAGCAACCGGGGAGTCGTTGCCGCCGCAAGCTACGAAGTCCGCGAGTTTGGTGTGCGCTCGGCAATGCCAATGCGCGAGGCATTGCGGCGCTGCCCTGACCTGGTCCGCGTGGCACCGCGAATGTCGCGATACAAAAAAGTCTCCGCAGAAATTTTCGAGGTTTTTCGGGAATTCACACCACTGGTCGAAGGTCTGTCGCTCGATGAGGCGTTTCTGGATGTTACTTCCAGCCAAACACTGCATGGGACAGGCATCGATATTGCGAGGTGCATCAAACAAACGATCAACGAGCGCACTGGCCTGACGGCATCGGTCGGCGTTGCCGAAAACAAGCTGGTCGCGAAAATTGCATCCGACCTGAATAAACCGGATGGGCTTGCCGTCGTCACTGCGGACAATTGCCACGAGCAGCTCGATCCTTTACCGGTTTCCGTCATACCGGGTATCGGTAAACAGACCCTCAGCCGATTGCATAAAGTCGGAATTCGGACTGTCGCGGACCTGCGTCTCGCACATGACCGGGACATCGAGCCAATATTTGGACGGTACTCGCGGAGGACGCGTGATCGTGCCGCCGGCATCGATAGTCGACCTGTCATGCCGTCACGTGAGGAGAAGTCGATCAGCGCCGAGGAAACGTTTGAACAGGACCTTGTCGATCGCGGCGATATGGACAGCGAATTGCTCGCGCTCTCGGAGACCACGGCACAGCGACTGCGCAAAGCAGAACTGCACGCCGGCACTGTTCATATCAAAATTCGGCAAGCCGATTTTCAGACATTTACGCGGCAAAAACGCCTCCAGCCGCCCATTAACAGTACCGACCAGATCTACCACACGGCACGAAGCCTGCTCGGCACATGGCTAAGCAGCAACCCGGACGCAAAGGTCCGATTGCTCGGCGTCGGCGGGAGCAAGTTGTCGCCAGCTGAGCAACGCGATTTATTCGCTGACGAGCAAGGATCAACGGACAATCCGCTCGATCAGGCAGTCGACAATATCCGCGATCGCTTCGGCAAGCTGTCAGTAAGCCGCGCCAGGACCTTGGAACGGCCATGACTGATGTAGAATCAGTGTCTTAGTCAGGGCGCAGGTTTATGTATACCCGTTTTTTTGGTCTCAATGAGAAGCCGTTTTCAATAACGCCTGACCCGCGTTACCTGTTCATGAGCGCGCGCCATGGAGAAGCTCTCGCCCATCTCGTTTATGGCGTCACTGAAAGCGGCGGATTCATGCAGTTAACCGGCGAAGTGGGTACCGGCAAGACGACGCTCGTCAGAACATTGCTGCTCAATCGAATGCCGGCCAATGCGAATGTGGCTGTCGTGCTTAACCCGCAACTATCCGCGCTTGAGTTTCTCGTCACGATTTGCGAAGAATTGCACGTTCCGGTGCCTGACGATCGCCACAGCATCAAGGCGCTCATCGACACGCTAAACGCCTATTTGCTGGAGGTTCACGCGGATGGCCGGCGAACAATTCTCGTCGTCGATGAAGCGCAGAACCTTGCTCCCGATGTGCTCGAACAGCTTAGATTGCTGACTAACCTGGAGACGGCCAAGCAAAAGCTGTTGCAGATTGTGCTGATCGGCCAACCGGAGCTGCGCGAATTGCTGGCACGTAACGACCTGCGCCAACTCGCCCAACGAATTACCGGACGCTACCACCTCGAACCCTTATCCAGAGAGGAAACCGAACAATACATCGAACATCGCCTTAAAGTTGCCGGAGCTTTGGGCGAGGTGTTCGACACCGGCGCCAAGCGCGAAGTATTCCGGCTGACACAAGGCGTGCCGCGGCTCATCAATGTCATTTGCGACCGTGCTCTTCTCGGCGCATTCAGCATAGAAAGCCGGCGCGTGAATCGTCGCATCATCCGTAGAGCAGCCACAGAAATCACGGGTAAGGCAGAGACCGCAAACACACTGCGACGGGCTTTGCCTGTCGTTGGCATTATCGCCGCCGTAGTCATCTCGGCTGGGTTCCTGTCCCTGCTGGAAGAGCGCAAACCCACTATCGATGCCGCCATCGAAGCTGCTGTTCCGGCGATAAAAGAGCCGGCTGACATCGCACCGACATCGGAGCCGGAGCCAGAGCCAGTCGCAGAAGAAGCGCAAGCGTCGCTGGACGATCAACTGCAACTTGCCCAGGAATTGACCAACCCTCAATCAGCCTTGGCTGTGCTGCTCAATCTATGGGGTCTCGAATATCGTGGCGGCGGCCAGTCCGGCTGTGCTCAGGCAGCGGCCGCCGGTTACAGCTGCCTGAATCAACGTGGCTCCTGGGGCAACCTGAAGCAATTCGATCGCCCCGCGGTGCTGACCCTGGTCGACGCAAAGGGGCAAACACACAACGTCGTGCTGATCAGGATCGAAGAACAGACGGTTGAGCTTTCGATTGGCGGTGTGATGGTCACTCACCCTGTCGGCGAAGTCTCTGACATGTGGCTCGGCCAGTACATGCTTCTTTGGCGGCCACCGAATGGTGTTGCAGTGTCAATGGCGCCAGGTTCGCGTGGTCCGAGTGTCCTCTGGCTGCGAAAAAGCCTGGCGGAAATAGATGCGCGATATCGCACAGACTTGCCTGACTCAGATCAGTTTGACGAGGATCTGCAGCAAAAAGTCCGGGCATTCCAGCGGGAGCATCGTCTCGATGTCGATGGCGTGGCAGGCCAGCAAACCCAGATTATTATTAACACGCTTCTCGCGGTGGACGACACGCCTCGTCTGACGGTTCCGCGATTGGCCCAGGAATAGACTATGTCATTTATTCTTGACGCGTTGAAAAAATCCGAAAGCGAGCGGCAACAGCAGTCGAACTCCGAGTTTGCCAGCGTGCCATCCAGTTCGGGCAACCCCAACCCACTAAAATGGTTGTGGATTCTCGGCGCATTGCTGCTGGTCAACGTAGCGGTCCTGCTTGGTCTGTTACTGCGTGATGATGCACCAGCAGAGGATGCCGTGATTGCCACTTCGTCGAGCAAAAACGAAGCAACGGTCGCCGAACCGAGCTTTGAGGAACAGGTCGCAGCCGCCAAACTGATTCAGCCACAGCCTGCCGCAGTCACACAGGCCGAGCCATCCAGACCGGCGGCAACTGCTGCACCGAAATCGACACCATCTTCCTCAGGCGCGCGACTACTCACAATTGATGAAGTTCGCCTGGACGGTACGGTACAGCTGAGCGACCTGCACCTCGATATTCATGTCTACAGCGACGTTCCTGAGGAGCGGTTTGTTTTTATCAATATGGCGAAGCTGCGCGAACAGTCGCAGCTTGAGGAAGGCCCAACCGTCGCTGAAATAACCCGCGACGGTGTCATTCTTGAGTATCAGGGCACCACGTTCCTGATGCCCCGTGAATAAACGGTCACTTGGCTGACACCGTTACCAAGTATCTGGACGGCGCCGCCCTTGCTGACGCGCTCACATCGGGTATCCACAAGGTAATCGGTGCACAGGAATTTCTTAATCGCATAAACGTCTTTCCAGTCGCAGATGGTGATACCGGCACCAACCTGAGTTTGTCACTTGGCGCCGCCCTGGCCACAATCAAGCAGTCCCGGGACAAACACCTGGGCACCCTGTTAGCGGCGATAGCCGATACGCTGCTGGATAGCGCTCGCGGTAACTCCGGCGCCATCCTCGCCCAGTTTTTTCAGGGCATGAGCGATTCGGCCGGCGAATTGACGCGTTTTACAACGTACACGTTTAGCAAAGCCGTGCACCTGGGCAGCGACTATGCCCATGATGCGCTGTCGAACCCTCGCGAAGGCACAATTCTGTCAGTTATGGCCACATTCGCCGAATCCCTCGGTGCGCAGGCCAGCAATAACCACGAAGGTGACTTCCCAACGGTAATGAAGAGTGCGCTGCAACAGGCGAAAATCGCCTTGGCCAATACACAGGAGCAACTCGATGAGTTGCGCAAAGCGGGCGTTGTGGATGCGGGAGCGAAAGGCTTCGTCGAACTCGTGCACGGCATGGCCGATTACGTTCGTCATGGGCGAATTGCCGAAGAGCCCGACCTAACCGTACTTCACGGTGAAGACGTATCTATGTTGACGGTCGGCTCTGGTGCAGACTCGGAGTACCGTTACTGTACGGAATGTCTTGTCACGGGACTGGACATTGATCGGCGCAAGCTACGCGAGGCGCTGTCCGAACTCGGCAATTCCCTGGTGCTCGCCGGCACCAAACGCAAGGCCAAGATCCATATTCACGTCAACGATCCGGAGACTGTATTCGATACCGGTCGTGAATACGGCGACGTTAGCGGCGAGAAAGCGGACGACATGCATCGTCAGCTACACACCAGCCACGATGCAAAGCGTAAATTTGCCGTGATTACAGACTCGGTTGCCGACATTGCCGACGAGGATATGGAGCGCCTGGATATACACATCGTGCCCGCTCGAATCCAATTCGGAAATCGCGGCTATCTCGATAAGGTCAGCATCACGACGGAGGAATTCTTTGCCGAACTCTCCACCAATCCGAACCACCCGACAACGTCGCAACCATCGCCAGGCGATTTCCGCCGTCAGTTTCAATTTCTCGCAAGCCATTTTTCGGACGTAATCTCTATCAACCTGACTGCCGCAGCCAGCGGCACGTTTGCCGCAGCAAAACTCGCTGCCACAAGAACCAACGCTCGCGGAAAAATCCACGTTATCAACTCTTCGAATGCATCAGCAGGCCAGGGACTACTCGTCGTCTTCGCCGCCGAATGTGCAAAATCTGGTGCGAGTGCAGAGAAAACGGTGGCGGCAGTTGAGGCACTGGTACCGAAAACACGCACCTTCGCGATTCTCGCAGATTTGCGCTATGCCGTACGTGGCGGCCGCCTTCCCGCCTGGGTAAAGACAATTGCCGATGTACTACGGCTCGTACCAATACTTCGAACGACAACAGACGGTCGAATAGCGACTGCCAGTTTCATGCTCGGCAAACGAAACCGCATAGCGCGTTTCGTGCGCCATGTTGCTCGCCGGGTTGCAAACGATGGCGCCCTGAACGTAACTATCGCTCACGCAGTTTGTCCGGATGATGCGGCCGAACTCGAGCATTACCTTCGCGAGCAAATTGCCGATATCTCTCGCCTGTCGATAACCAACCTTGGCACTGGTTTGGGTGTTCACGGTGGCCCGGGCACATTGATAGTCTCGACACAGCCGCACACCGAGCCACCAATAGGCTAGGTCTCGAGCGTTGCCCCTGCAGAGGCTATGAGGTTTACGCCCTCGTTACGCGGATTATTGACCTCTCGACCGACAGGCCAGGCTTTGAGACTGAGCGTCTCTTGCGTCGCATTCTGAATAGTGTCGTCGCCCCCGGCTAGCCATGCATCGGCCCGAGCGGGATCAAGAACGATCGGCATCCTGTGGTGCAATGCTGACATAAACTCATTTGCGGCTACCGTAATGAGCGTTGCGCTATACAGAGTTTCATCGCTGTCTTTGTATTGCCAGTGTTCCCATAGCCCAGCGAAAGCGAACGGAGATCCATCGACCAGCGAAATGAAGTACGGTGTTTTACCTGTGCTTTCTGTGTGCCATTCGTAGAAACCGTCGGCAAGCACCAAACAACGGCGTTTTCGATACGCCGCCCTGAATGACGGCTTCTCCGCAACAGTTTCGGCACGTGCATTTATCATGCGATTGCCGATCGACGGATCTTTCGCCCAGGACGGCACGAGTCCCCAGTGTAATGATTTTAGTTTCCGACCGCCGTCCTGATCGAGGCATATCGCGGCAATGTCTTGTGTAGGCGCAATATTGTAGCGGGGCTTGATGTCCAGCGAGCCGCTCGCCCCGAACAAGGCTGCCGTTGCTTCACTGGGAGAATAGAAAGCAAAGCGACCGCACATGGTTACTCCCGAATTCCGATACCGTGCCGCATCAGGTACAAACACCCTGAAAACAGCAGCGTGACAAAGACCAACAAAATAACGTAGGCCGATCCGATGCCAATATCCGACGTGCCCAGAATGCTATAGCGAAATGCATTGACCATGTAGAGAATGGGATTCGCGCGAGATACGTTTTGCCAAAACTCCGGCAGCATCGAAATTGAATAGAAGACTCCCCCCAGATAGGTCAACGGTGTCAGTACGAAGGTTGGCACGATAGCGATGTCATCGAACTTCTTGGCAAACACAGCGTTAATAAAACCGGCGAGCGCAAACACTGTAGATGACAGCAGTACGACGGAAACCATGATGAACGGATGTCGTACTTCAAGTTTGGTAAAGAATAGAGCGATAATGGTTACTAACATTCCAACCAGCACACCGCGAAGCACGCCGCCAGCGACATGCCCAATTACAATTGCCGCATTGGACATCGGCGACACCAGCATTTCCTCTACATGGCCGCCAAATTTAGCGCCGAAGAATGACGACACGACGTTGCCATAAGAGTTAGTAATAACGGACATCATGATCAGGCCCGGTGCGATGTACTGCATGTAGTCGAAGCCGTCCATGACGCCGATACGTCGGCCGATCAGGTTGCCAAATATGATGAAATACAGGGTCATCGTAATAGCGGGCGGCACAATGGTCTGTATCCATATACGAACGACGCGCGTGAACTCCTTGCGAATGATCGTCATCGTCGCGACCGCATTCAATGAAATGTTCACTGCTCAGCCATCTCTTCGAAGTCATCATGCTTGTTTTCGATGAGCCGCATGAACAGTTCTTCGAGCCTGTTCGCCTTGTTACGCAGACTCAAAACCTTTATCTCCTGGGCGTTAAGCTGCCTGAACAAATCGTTTAGAGAATTTGCCGACCCCTTACCCACCTCAAGTTCGGTGTCATCTCGAAGTACCGTGTCGAAGCCCTCCAGCGTCGGCGCCACGCTGATTGGTTTAGCAAGGCTAAGCACAAACACTTCACGTTGTAACTTTCTAAGCACGACGGTCATTTTTGCATCTTCGATGATGTCACCCTCGTCGATAATGGCTACGTGCCGGCAAAGTGATTCTGCCTCCTCAAGGTAATGTGTTGTCAGGATTATCGTCGTGCCAGCATCATTTATGGCCCGCAAAAAATCCCACATTGAGCGGCGAATCTCGATATCGACGCCGGCCGTAGGTTCATCGAGGATCAGCAACTTTGGCTCATGCACCAGAGCTCGCGCTATCATGAGCCGGCGCTTCATGCCGCCGGACAGGCTCCGCGCGACGTCGCCACGCCTGTCCCACAAACGAAGTTCGCGCAGGTATTTCTCGGTTCGTTCACGCGCGAGCTTGCGACCAAGCCCGTAATAACCCGCCTGGTTCAGAACGACATTTTGCACGGTTTCCCACAGGTTCATGTTGATTTCCTGCGGAACAAGCCCGATACACGTCTTCGCGGCTTCAAGCGCATTATCAATATTGTGGCCGAATATCTCGACTTCGCCGCTGGTCTTGTTAACGAGCGAACTAACGATGCCAATAGCCGTGGTTTTGCCGGCACCGTTTGGGCCAAGCAACGCGTAAAAATCGCCTTCTTCAACCGAAAAGTTAATGCCCTTGAGCGCCACGTTGCCATTGGCGTAGGTTTTTTTCAGGTTCTTTATTGACAGCGCTTTCATGAGGGCGGCTATTGTACCCACCCTGCTCGCGCGGCGTCACGAAAGCTGTTTGTCAGGATCGACCTGGTTTCTCGGCGACGCGAAATGCAGGGGGTTGGATCTTGCATGCCGCGGCTCGAACATCGCGATACTGCGCTGCGCGATCGATTGTCAACATCGACTGCAGTGCTGACAAGTGTGCTGCTGCTCGAATTCCCGGCTCCGAGCTCAGACCAGGCCCCAACAACTTGCGCCAAAACTCGAAGTTGTCTGAGAGCCGCGGACGCAGCAAGTCCGTTCGATCTGCCGTGCGTTTTAGCAGGCGAAGCAACGTGCAATTGGCCAGGCGGTCGCACCACTTTATAGTCGCACCCGATATGAGTCGCACCGCATATGGATTGTGCTGCGCCAGCTGCCACAAGAAGCCGAGCGCCGCCGCAGCGAGGTGTCTGTCGCGACCGTCGCTTGAAGCCAGCGCAAAAAGGTCCCCGTTTGGATCGTCTGCAAACAGCGCACTCCAGTAGCCATCATCTTGTTCGCGCAGCGACAGGAGCAGGAATGGCGCTTCGGAAAGTCGTCGCGCTTGCAGATCGGTCAGTCCCTCAACCATCGGGCGCAACTTCGGCGAGAAAGCCTGCCGAAGTCCAATTGCCTCAGACGGTGTTCGCAAACTGTTGAGGAACGCCTGGTTCAGGGATTGAACGTTATTAAATTCCGCTTTTTGCGGCCCGGAAAAGTCCATATCAGTCTCCTTTTGCTGCAATTCTCGCGAGATTCACGAGTTACTGTATTTATTATTGATCGACCATGTATGGATCATATATGCTTTTATATCACTATATATGGTCTATAACTATCATAAAGGGATGAAAATGCGACTGACGGATGACCGCTATGCTGCTGAACGCAGCCAGTTCGAACTAGCTCTTCGAATGATCGGGCATGAGGCCCGCACGAGGACAATTCGCGAATGCACTGGATTATCGGACGATCGGATCCGCAAGGTTTATTCGACGTATTTTCTCAACGCCGGTGCCTCGAACGTACGACGACGGCGTGGCAAATCACCACGACAGGTAAGCAGGTTCGTCAAGAATCCAGAGAACCAGCTGCAGGCAACAACTCTCGTGGCCCTGTATTGCAGTGGCTTGCTGCTACAAATTGACAGCAACAATGCGGTAACCCCGTGCTGGCCGAGGCCGGACATTGAATTTGGTCATCGTGTCTGCCGCGCTTTCGAGACTTACCTGTTGCTGCATGAAGATGCTCAGCTGAGTTTTGAATGGGCGTGGAGCCTGCTGAAGAACATCTCCTACAATGACGAGCTTTACCTCGCGGTTTGTGCGAGCTGCGAGACGCGCTATGTCCAGGATGCTTACGCCCTGGATCACAGGTCCTGCCCATCCTGCGAGATCGAAGCGAATCGGCTTCGCCGCCCGAGCGCGCATAGTTTCGGCAGCCCCTGACCCTATCAGTACTGGCGATTTTCAAATGAGTCTGTACCCTTGCGAGCAGATGGAGAATTACAACGTATTTGCCGGCGCGTTTGTCGACAGAAGTGGTGAACGGCGCAAGGACCTTGACTGGCTAGCGGACGCAGTAAGCAACGAAAACAGTCGCTTCGTACCTGTCTGGGGAGATCAGTGCCTGGTCGATAGAGACTTGCAACATGCGGTGTTACTTGAACATCAACATATCGAGCCGTTCATCGACGAACGTGAGCTAATATTTCTTGGTGTGTTTCGCGACCATCCTTGCTTCGCAGTTGCGATCGATTCATCTGGCGACGCACCGTTGTCAACCTTCGGTGAGTTTCGGCAACTACGCTTCCTGGGCACGGTGTTGCCACCTGACGAATCAAACCTGCTGGCGCATGCGCGTGCTCTCGTGCTGTGGCATGCATCACAGGTTTTCTGCGGCACCTGTGGAACAGCGGCTCAACCCGGAGCCGGGGGCAATTCTCGTGTCTGCACAAATTCGGAATGTGGGCGAGTAATTTTTCCTCGCGTGGATCCGGCCATTATCGTACTGGTTACCGACGGCAAACGTTGCCTGCTCGGCAGGCAGGAAAACTGGCCAGAGGGCAGCTACTCGACCATCGCCGGTTTCGCCGAGCCGGGAGAGAGCCTGGAAGATGCCGTGCGCCGGGAGGTCTACGAGGAGACCAATATTCAAGTGGGCGAAGTGACCTATCACAGCTCCCAACCCTGGCCGTTTCCTTCGGCCTTGATGCTCGGTTTTTTTGCCGAGGCGACATCTGAAGATATCGTGCTCAATGACAAGGAACTTGAAGACGCGCAGTGGTTTACGCGGGATGATTTGAGGTCGGGGTTTCCAAAACTACCGTTTCGAATTTCCATTGCACGTCGGCTCGTCGATCACTGGATGCAACTCGGCAACGACAACTGACATGTGCCTGGTCGTTCTGGCGTTTGACGCGCACCCGGAGTTTCCATTGATCGTCGCCGGCAACCGCGACGAGTTTCATGCTCGCCCTACTCAGGACGCTGCCTGGTGGCCCGACGATGCGAATATCCTCGGTGGGCGTGATTTATTGGCCGGCGGTACCTGGCTCGCAATGCATCGCAATGGGCGTTTTGCGACGGTTACAAACTACCGCGATGCGGAAGCGAAGAGTGGCAAGCTTCGATCACGCGGCCACCTCGTCGCTGAATTTTTGCAAAGCAAGCTCTCACCGATCGATTATTTGCGAGGCATCGATGACACCCTTTACGCGGGATTCAATCTGCTGGTTGCCGATAGGGGACGGCTCGCCTACCTGTCGAACGAGGGCGGAGAGTTGAGAGAGTTGCCGGCTGGTATCTATGGCCTGAGCAACGCCACGCTTGACGCGCCCTGGGAGAAAGTTAAACGCAGCAAAGCCCGTCTTCAGGTATTGATAGATCAAGGCGACGTCAACCAAACGCAGTTACTACGACTGCTCGGTGACAGGGAAAAGGGACCGCTCAATGAGGTGCGGCCCGGTCGGCTGCCCTACGCGACCGCGCATGCGATTACCGCACCGTTTATCGTTTTACCGGATTACGGCACACGATGTTCAAGCATCGTTCAGATGCGTAGTGATGGCCGTTGCGAGTTCCTTGAGCGGCGATTCGACGCGAGTGGAAAGCAATCCGGCGAATCGCGAATGTCATTCAGCGCCGGCGTAAACCGATAGCAGCCAATTACGGATGTCCTGTATTTCTTCGGCGCACACGGCGTGTGCCATCGGGTATTCGTGCCACTCGACGTTGAAACCCGATGCTACAAGCAAATCCGCAGATGCGCGCCCCATTTCCATCGAAACCACCGGGTCAAAACTGCCATGCGCCATGAAAATGGGCAGACTCAGGTCACCACATTGCGGGTTATCAATGACCTCGGACTGGAAATACTTGGGTATCGGCATATACGTCGACAGCGCCATCAAGCCTGCGAGTCTGTCCGCAAAACGCAGCGCAACGTGAATCGCAATTGCACCGCCCTGAGAAAACCCGGCCACGACGATGCGATGAACATCGATACCTCGCTCAATCTCTCTTTCAATCAGGGCATTAACAATGCTGGTGCTTTCCCGGATGCCGGCGTCATCGGCCGGACCATCGCGATCAAAATTAAGAACGTCATACCAGGCACGCATAGACATGCCGCCATTCAGGGTCACCGGCCGCACCGGCGCGTGCGGAAACACGAAGCGCAGCGGCAGGCTCTCCGGCAGCCTGAGTTCCGGCACGATCGGCTCGAAGTCGTGGCCATCGGCACCCAGGCCATGCAACCAGATCACGCTGCCTATGGGCGTTTCGCCGGTTTCAACTTGCACCGTTTCAGGTAAGGCCATCCACAGTTCCCTGTATTCGTAGAGTCGCGCAGTGTAACCCGAAAAATTGTAAAAAATATGATTCAGGGGCTTGACCTATTATGCGCATTGTCGTTATTCTATGCGCATATTTATGCGAGCAATATGATGCCGAACTCAACTCGGGAACAAACGCTACGCCGCGACGCAATCCGGCAGCTGCTGTCGCGCGCGCCAGCCGATACCCAGCAATCGCTTGTCCAGGAGCTGATTGCGCGCGGGCTCGTTGCGACGCAATCCAGTGTTAGTCGGGACCTCAAGGACATCGGCGCAATCAAGACCGGCCGCGGCTACGAGCTGCCGAACGCGAATTCAAGTGACGACGATCTAACAGGTGTTGCTGAGTTTATCCGCGGCGTTACGCCGGCCGGCCCCAATCTAACCGTCATCAAAACCGCCATCGGTGCGGCTCAACGCGTGGCACTGGCGCTGGATCGTAGCGACTGGCCCGAGATGATTGGCAACATCGGTGGCGATGACACCGTGTTTGTCGCATCAGATTCCGGCAGTAGCCAGAAAATTTTGATCGCGAAAATCGAACGCGCCTGCGCGTAAACAACACTTTCAGGGAAATATTGTGAGCACAGATCAATCACCCATTATTCTCGCGTTCTCAGGCGGCCTCGACACCTCGTTTTGTGTGCCGTGGCTCAAAGAGACCTACGGCCGAGAGGTAATCACCGCCACAGTCGACACCGGTGGTATCGACGCTGGCGCGGCCGTATCGCTCAGGGAGCGGGCGATGGCGCTCGGTGCGACTGAACATGTTGTCGTTGACAGCAAGCAGGACTTTTTCGACTCGGTCATTCGCTACCTGATCGCCGGCAACGTGCTTCGCGGGCAAACCTATCCGCTGTGCGTTGGAGCAGAGCGCGGCTTGCAGGCTGCCCGGCTCGCGCAACTTGCGAAAGACAGAGGTGCAACGACCGTGGCCCACGGCTGCACCGCAGCCGGAAACGATCAGGTTCGATTCGAAGTTGCGCTTCGCACACTCAATCCTGGCCTGGAAATCCTCGCACCGGTGCGCGACAACAACTGGGTTCGCGAAGAACAACTCACGTACCTTGAAGATCAGGATATGCCGTTGCCGACGCAAGGTTCTGCGTATTCAATTAATCGCGGCCTGTGGGGCATAACGATCGGTGGCCAGGAAACGCTGACATCCGAAAACGCAATTCCCGAAGACGCCTGGGTGCTATCGGCGAACGCGTTCAGCAATCCGCAGCCGCCGTCACAACACACCCTGGACTTTGAGGCCGGTGTGCCAGTCGCGCTCGACGGTACCTCGTATTCGCCTGTCGAACTCATTGAGAAACTCGAGGAGCTGTCTGGCAGTTATGGCATTGGCCGGGGCATTCACCTTGGCGATACCGTATTGGGCACAAAAGGTCGCGTGGCTTTTGAGGCACCGGCAGCAATAACTCTGCTTACTGCCCATCGCGAACTTGAGAAGCTCGTGTTAAGCGCGCAGCAAATGCGCGTCAAGGATACGATCGCAGCCATCTACGGCGACCTCGTGCACGAAGGCAAGAAGCTGGATCTTGTGTGCGATGACATAGAAGCCATGCTGAGCTCGTCGCAAAGACGCGTTACCGGAACCGTCCGGTTTTCCTTGAAACCTGGCAACCTTTTTGTCGAGGGTGTTGAATCACCTCATTCTCTGCTCGCCGCTACCAAGGGCGTGTACGGCGAGACTGCCGGCGAATGGACAGCCGCCGATGCGCTCGGCTATGCCCGCATCCTCTCGTTGCCTGGCTCGCTGCAAACACGCGCGGCCGGAGGCCGGCAATGAAAAGTATTGTCGTAGACAAGATTGCCTCTGTTGCCCAGCACTCAGAACTCGGGCACGAGTTGCGACTGTCTGCGGACATTCCGTGCGAAGAAGGTGTGCTCGTAGCTGTCCGCGTACTCAATAACAAGGCGCGCTATAACCAGTTGGAGCTGACGTCAGGTCGCATGGCAACGGTAACCCAGGGCGACATTGTCGTCGGGGCGCTCGGTCACCGCAACGCATTGCGCGGCTACTCCGGTCGTTTGCCGACCGAACTCACGCCAGGCGATACCATCCAGCTGCTCAACATCGGCGGCGTTCTTGGCCATTGTGACTCGGCAAATCCCGACGTGGGACCACCGTTCGATTGCAAGGTTCTCGGAACCGTACTGCATTTTCCGTACCTCGGCGAAAGAATCGGCATACCGGCACGTGCAGGGATGAAAACGCTTGATGTAAACGCACTACTAGACTCGAAAGGCGTGCCAGTTGTCGCACTTGCCGGTACCTGCATGGATTCGGGTAAGACAGCCGCCGCCTGCGCGATCGTCAGCCGCCTGAGACATCTCGGCCTGCACGTAGCCGCGTGCAAAGCGACTGGCGTTTCACTGCGGCGTGACATCCTGACAATGGAAGACGCCGGCGCGTCGGAAACGATGATCTTCTCCGACCTCGGAGTCGTTACGACAACTGCGAGGAATGGGCCCGCACTGACGCGCGCATTACTGACGAGCCTTGCAGAGAAAAATCCCGATGTCATCGTGCTTGAGCTCGGCGACGGCCTTCTCGGTGCCTACGGTGTCGAAGCGATATTGTCCGACGAGGCGATTCGCAATGCGTTGACCGCCGTTATCCTGTGCGCAAACGATCCGGTTTCTGCCTGGGGCGGCGCGAAAATTCTTCGCGAGAGTTTCAACATTGAA
>Ga0224497_10000240_pt1 | contig 41277 bp, 34 predicted proteins | sample SF_Jul11_sed_USG_4_FD_167970 | JGI IMG/M metagenome (GOLD analysis project Ga0224497, IMG submission 167970) | Sediment microbial communities from San Francisco Bay, California, United States - SF_Jul11_sed_USGS_13 | ecosystem: Environmental > Aquatic > Marine > Sediment | place: USA...
TGAATTCGCCTTTTATCCCTGGGCGACGTGGGATGATTTGTCTGATTGGGCAGGGCAGACTGAGCCGGATTAGACGCAGATGCCTTCCGGTCGAGCAAACAAGGCTTCTGATTCGACACTGTGAAAAATGACGTTGTTTGGATTGGCTAGGCGCTACCGAGCCAGTGCACGGGCGCAGAGCACCTCGTCTTCGCGGAGGGCTTCGAGGGCAGAGGCGGGGACGGTGGTGACGGCAATCGTATTCCCAACGGCGTTGAAGACCTCAATGGAATATCCCTCCGTGCCGTCTGAAGCATTATGGTGTTCCACGAGTTTGACAATGTCGCCGCGACGGAGACGGTGCTCCGGTATGTCACACGTCAACGCCACATCAGTGTACAGCTCAAATTTCATTGGAAATCATGGAGCCCATGTGTACAGAAGTTGAAGTTGGGGTCAAGTCTGTTGTTGACTAATAACTCATCTCCGTCAATTTCCGAGGAACAGGAAGTTGGCCAAAGAGTGCGGGGTCAAAGTGGATAGATACAATGCAGTTAAGAATATTCCATTTCAAAAGATAAATCGAGAAAATTTGGCCTTCCCTTATTTCTTGGAATTTTAAGACGCCAATTTTGGTAAATCTCTACCCAATGCCGAAGTACAAGGTAAAAAGAGGAGCCCAACTTCCAGAAACAGGTTTGAAACAGGTTTTTTCCCGAACGGGGTACTGGCGAGAACGACGTAAGTTGTTGATTTTGTCTTTTAAAGTTTGACTTAGTCCTCCTGCGCCAAGTCGCCGACGCGCCATAGCTGCTTTGGCGGCGGTGCGGCTTCGGTGGACACTCCTTCGTCTAACAAGCTCGGGCTGGCTTGCCACCCGAAGCTTGAAGAGCGAAGGGTGGTGGGCCGTGTAGGGATCGAACCTACGACCCGTTGATTACGGGAAGCGGGCCGGTACGAACCTACGTCCTTTTCGAGGAGTGCGCTTCAACCCTCAACGTGCCTCTTTGCCTTTCCCCTTCAATTCGATCGTTTCCATAATCGGTTTTGCTACGTATAGCCTTCCCCATGTGCGCCCTGTGATTTCTTCTAACATTCCTTTTCGCTGAAGGAGCATCACGGCTTGTCTCGCGGTGGGATTGGAGACCTTCAGGACTCGTTCAGCTTTGGCAACGGACATGTATGGATTGAGAAAGAGTTCATCGAGCAAGGCCAGGGCTTTCGGTTTATCTCGGAGGCGGGCACGAAATTTTTCTCGAAGACCCATCAAGTGATCAGCCTGTCCCACGGCTTCAAGCGCAATTTCTGTGACGCCAGCAATGAAGAATTGAAGCCAGCCCCTCCAGTCTCCGTGAGTTCTGACTCGTTGAAGAAGATCATAGTAATCTTGGCGATGGGCCTCAATGTAAGCGGATAGGTAGAGTAGGGGTTGTGACAACCGACCCCGCTCGATGAGAAAGAGTGTGATCAAGAGCCTTCCCAGTCGACCGTTCCCATCAAGAAATGGGTGAATGGCTTCAAATTGCTCGTGCATGATGGCGCACTGGATGAGATCGGGGAGCATATTCCGTTCGTGGAGAAATCGTTCCCAGTCTCCTAGCAGGTCGTCCAAATAGTCCGGTGGCGGAGGTACATAGGGAGCCGTTTCTATCGTGCTTCCTGACGGACCAATCCAGTTCTGGCTGCGACGAAATTCTCCGGGCGTCGCCCGGTCGCCCCGTACTCCCTTCATCAGCCGCCCATGAATCTCCCGAACCAGCCTGAGCGAAAGAGGCAGCTTGCGCAACCGTTCAAGGCCATGTTCCATCGCCGCTACATAATTCCGTACTTCTTGAACGTCCTGATCTCCGGTACGCTGTTTCGGCTCTTCCATTTCATCTATTAACAGGTCAGAGAGGCTGGCTCTCGTCCCTTCGATGCGGGAGGACAAGACCGCTTCGCGTCGGACATAGGGGGCGATCAAGAGATGTGGATTAGGAAGATGTCGGCCTAATCCTGAGAGTTCACTGAGGGCGGCATCGGCCCGAGATAGCGACAGGACAAACTGATTATCGTATGTGAGTGTGGGCGGCAGCTTGGCTGGAATGAACGCCGTATAACCTGTGGGTGTCCGGATGACTTTGCCTGCGTTTGGGGCTCGAAAGTCTTTTGGGTTCATGGTGTGAGCACGTTGAATGTAAGACGACTTTCAAAGCGGAAGTACCTTTGAAAGAAATAGGCAGTATTATTTCAAAGTGATCCGAGCTTTGCAAGAACTCTTTGAGACTGGGAAAGCTTGAAGTGAGAGAGAAGGCCAGAGTTGCAGTGGCGGAAAATGGTTGTCTCCCATCGGTCTACACGGTGTCTACGCGGCGACTTGAAGGAGGTCTGCGGTTTGTAAGCTATTGATTTTGGTGGGCCGTGTAGGGGTTGAACCTACGGCCCGCTGATTAAGAGTCAGCTGCTCTACCAACTGAGCTAACGGCCCCACCGAGATGCAGGATTTTTTTCAGAAAGTATATAACGCAGAACTATGAATGCCTAGTCGAAGAATTCTACCTCCCTTTGCCCCTTCTTACTAAGGAGGGGGACTTTCGAACTCCTCATATGCATGGTGCGCCTGACAGGATTTGAACCTGTGGCCCCTTGCTCCGGAGGCAAGTGCTCTATCCACTGAGCTACAGGCGCAAGATTGTGTTCATATGCACCACAACGTGTGGCCTTATCGTCCTGAGTCCTCTTCAGTCATGAGGGGAGGAAAAAAGATGCCAATAGCTCCGGAAAAGTTCTGAAGCTAGCATGGATGTTTAGGTGAAGTCTACCTGCCGGAGGCACTGAATTTATTCGCAGGAGGGGGCCGGTTCTACTCCGGTTTGATACTGCTCGAAGACCGCTGTAGAGGCCTGGACCAGTTCGGGTGATTCCCCTAAGACTGTGGTTAGCAACAGTTCGACATCTTGTGGGGTGAGTCCATTGGAGGGAGCGATGAAGCGTTTACGGGCGATCTGGCGTTCCTCCGGATCATCGGGTTCGTAGTAGCCCAATAATTCTCCGGATTTAACCGCATCCGTTAACCGTTGGGTCCATTGTTCAATGAGGGGCGGCGTCCAGGTTTTCGTGGCCAGGTGATCTTGGAAGAGTTCTAATTTGGTCCACAGCACCCAACCGACAAACACCGCCCATGTTTCGTTCATGACTTCCCACGTATCTTGATCTGAGAGAAATCGCAGCTCGGTGGCCCCTTTGAGTTGGCGAATGGGGTTGATCCGGACAAACCGGTAGTGACAGGCCATCTGGGCATTGGCTGCCTCCAACACGCGCTGGTCGGTCGGGGTGAGGGCTTGTCCATGGTCGGTGGCGTACAGGTAATCCAGATAGGCATGCAGGAGTTCATGATAAAGCAGGGCGAGATCATGATGGGTCATTTTGGCCAGATCGGCCAATGCGCCGCCGGCTTCATTGAAAGACAGGCGCATGTTGAGGATCATCGTGTGATCGTGGGGATGGTATTCGGCGGCGTACGTGCGGAGGTCTTCGAAGGTGACGGTGACAAATTTTGGGTCGATGTGTGTGAGAAATCCCGTGGGGAGTCCCAGTGTGTCTGCTTGTTGCAGGAGGGCAGGCCAGGGATGACGGGGGCTTGGATGATTCGAGGGGGCGTCCTCCCCTGACCAGGCCATGCCTGGCATGGTGACACTTATGAGGCTAACCAGAATGGCTAGGCCCATCATCCGACCGACATATGTCACTGCCTTACCTCCAGGAATAGGTTTGATCTTCTTCAACCAAGCTCCATGTGTCGAAATACGATGACGGAATGTGGTCCAGATACCGTGAGGGTTTCGTGAGGACCGACCCAGTCATTTTATCGTACACATTGATGGGGTAGGTGAGGAAGAGGTGGTGTTTGGCTCTGGTGACGGCGACGTAGAGGAGTCGGCGCTCTTCTTCCAGATCTTCAGGAGTCATGAACGAGTAGGCTGAGGGGAACCGTCCGTCCACCAGCCAGATGACAAAAACGCATTGCCATTCTAACCCCTTGGCCGAGTGAATGGTGGAAAGAATAAGCCGCTCGTCGTCACGATCCGGGGCATCCACGTCCACGATACTTTCATTCGGTGGCTCCAGCGTGAGATCGGCCAAGAAGTCGTTGAGGCTTTCGTATCGTTCCGCCATGACGGATAAATGTTCCAGGTCTCGAATCCGTTTGGGGTAATCGTCATACTGATCTTTGAGGAGCGGGACATAGTATTCCATCATTTCCCCGAGTAGCACAGCAGGCGTGAGGGGATCTTCCGTTAATTGTTCCAACGTGGCGGCCAGGTGGCGCAATCCGGAGGCTGAGCGGCCGGTGCTGTGTTTTAGGACATCATATTGTCCGTGGGCTTGGAGGATTGATGCGATCAGATCCTTGGCTTTTTTGGGGCCAACCCCTTCGAGGAGTAGGAGGAGCCGGTTCCAGCTAACGGTGTCCAATGGGTTGTGAATCACCCGCAAGTGGGCCATGAGATCTTTGACATGCGCCGTTTCGATGAATTTGAACCCGCCACGTTTAATAAAGGGGAGGTTCCGCCGGGTGAGTTCCAATTCGAGGTCAAAGGCATGAAAGCTGGATCGGAACAGGACAGCGATCTCATCTAAGGCGATGCCTTCTTCCCTCAACTCCAGAATTTTTTGGGCGATGAATCGGGACTGGGCGTTTTCTCCCATCGCCTCCACGACGGTGGGTAACGGCCCCTCCTCTTTCCTGGTAAAGAGTGTTTTGCTGTATTTTTCCGGCGCCGCCTCGATGAGCTTGTTGGCCAGTTGGAGAATAGGTTGCGTGCTCCGGTAGTTTTCCTCCAATTTGTAAATGGTTGCTCCGGGAAAGAGGTCTGGAAATTCCATGATGTTGCGGAAGGTGGCGCCGCGAAAGGCATAGATGGATTGTGAATCGTCGCCCACCACCATGACATTGTCGTGGGTAGCAGCCAGATTGCGGACTAATGAGGCTTGCAGGCGATTGGTGTCTTGATATTCATCCACCAAAATATAGCGAAAGATCTGACTAATGGTTTCCCGGGCCTGTTGGTCGATGACCAGGAGTTCGAGGAGTTTGACCAATAAATCGTCGTAATCCACGAGTTGCCGTTGGCGCTTCGCTGCCTCGTAGGCGGCCTGGAGTTTCTGGAGTTCTCCGAGATACTCCCCGAAGTGGCTATATTCGTTGATGACAATGTTTTCGAGGCTCTCCAAGGTGTTGGCGGTTTTGCCGAATATTTCGGAGAGGGTGTGTTTGCGGGGGAACCGTTTGCCGGTGTCGCTGAGCCCCAATTGGCCTCGAAGGAGACTCAGTAAATCTTCGGAATCCCCACGATCGAGTATGGTAAAGCCTGGTTCTAGACCGACGGGGCGGCCATATCGTCGAAGAAGGATGTTGGCCATCGAGTGAAAGGTTCCTCCGCCGACTTGCTGACTGCGGAGTCCGATGAGGAGTCCGACCCGGCTGAGCATTTCCTGGGAGGCCTTTCGGGTGAAGGTCAGGAGTAAGATGGAGCTGGGTACAATGCCCAGGTCGATGAGCCTGGCGACCCGGTAGACGAGGGTTCGTGTTTTCCCGCTGCCGGCCCCGGCGATGACGAGGGCTGGGCCTTGCACGGCTTCAACGGCGGCGAGTTGTTGGGGATTTAATTCCTCCGCGTAATTCCGCGATAATGTTGGCGGAGTAGACTCCTCCAGCGGTCGTTTGAGGACATAGAGCTTGGATGGTGGCGAAGGGGAATCCATGAATCCATCGGCAGGAATTGACGGGAGATGTGAGCCCGAGTTTCGTCTTTCTAAGGTCTTTGGCCGTGTATAGCATACGTGGGGGTGGGTTGCAACGCGAGCGATATTAGGCTTGGACAGGTCTTGAGCCCTCGGTTATACTTTACTCAATTAGGGAGTGAAGAATGGCAAAACAATCTGCAGAAAATTACGAGAATGTGCTGAAGGATCTTGCTCATACCATGATGAGCGTGGCTCGGGAATCGGTCGGCCTGATTAAACGGTCCGACCAAAAGCTCGCCATGAAGCTGCAGCGGAAGCAGGAATGGGAAATTTATTTGGAATTTCTGCGTATGCTGTTTAACCTCGTGGATCGGCTGTCCGGATTTTATATCCCGATCCAGGCGCAACGGGAATTTATGAATAGTTTGGAAGATTCCGTGGCCCATCAATTAAAAACCGTATTAGCCCCCTCATTGAGCTCGAGTGAAGTGGACGACATGGAGGTGACACTATCCGTTGGGCAGGTGGTGTCGGATAGCCGGAAAACCTATGAAAAGTTTAAGTTTGTGGTCACAGACCAAACCAAAGAGCGTGATCAATATTTTCAGTTTTTTTCGGAACGAATTGCCTCTAAAGCCGGAGCCCCGGGCAAGCAGGAAATTACCGCTGCGGCATTTTTGTGTGGAAGCGCGGTCGTGCCGGCCCTCAAAAGCTTATTCGAAGATGCCACCAAACCCAAAGTAGAGGCGGCGATGGCTGGTGCTTCATTGGCTGGGAAGGAAGGGTCCGGTTCGTCCCTGCCTGGTCAAGAAGGAAGTTCTTCGAATCCATCAGGTGCCCCGGAGACGGCCGGAAAAAACTTGATCAAATTAATCAGCGTCGTGTCTCGCGCACAGGGGGAAGAAGTCGAATCCTGGTGGGGGCTCCATCCACAGTTTCGTCGCGACCTTCCTCCTGAGGAAGCCAAGGAATTGGCCAAGCACATGAACCGCGCGACCCGAATCGTGGGCGAGCGGTTTGCGGTTGTCGCTTCGTTGGCGCAATCGGGGACGAATCCAAATCAACCTGTTGGGAATGCCTGATCCTCTCTAACTGACTCTTCTGAGTGTTTTCTACTACCACTTCAGCATGGTTTTCTGGTTGGTGAAGATCTTTTCACCGTTGACTAATTTCAATTTTTTGTGAGTTTTACCTATGAATCAAACGCATCGCACGTTGCCTGCAGAATTCCTTAATCTTTCTGAGTTAGCTCATAATGTTTGGTGGAGTTGGTCCCCAGAGGGCCGGACCGTTTTTTCACACTTCGATCCGACCTTGTGGCGCTTGACCCATCATGATCCTATGAAACAGCTGCAAGAAATTGATCCCAGCCGATTGGAAATTCTCCGGGAGGATAGGGAGTTTATTCGGCGGTATCAGGCTGCCATGAAGGCATTTCATGAGTATATGGGAGCCAAGGATCACTGGTTCGGGACCACCTATCCGCAGTTGCAAGGTCGCACCATCGCCTATTTTTCGGCAGAGTTTGGATTGCATCGCTCCGTTCCGCTGTATAGCGGAGGATTGGGGATTCTGGCTGGAGATCATCTCAAAGAAGCCAGTGATCTTGGGATTCCGCTGGTGGCAGTGGGATTTATGTATAACCAGGCCTACTTCCGGCAGGTGATCGATGTCGATGGGTGGCAGGAAGCGGTGTATGAGTCGGTTGATCAAATGGCGATGCCGATTAATTTGGCGCGGACGCCAGCCGGTGATTTAGCAAAGGTTCAAGTCCGATTAGGGAGCCGAATGGTCACGTGTGTGATTTGGCAGATCCAAGTGGGACGCGTCTCGTTATACCTCTTGGATACCGATACACCGGAAAATTCACCAGAGGATCGTCATCTGACCGCTCGACTCTATGGGGGAGACCATCGCACACGGCTCTGTCAGGAGTTGTTGTTGGGCATAGGCGGGGTGCGTGCCTTACGTGCGGTGGGGCATGATCCTCACGTCTGGCATGCCAATGAAGGGCATCCTGCCTTTTTTCTGGTCGAACGGATCAGGGAACTGGTTCAGCAAGGGCTGTCCTTGTCCGAGGCGGCCGCTCAGGTTCGCCGGAGTACGGTTTTTACGACCCATACGCCTGTCCCTGCCGGTCACGATGTCTTTTCGGCAGACCTCATTCGCGAACATTGCCAATGGTGGTGGGAGGATCTAGGACTCACGCAGGAAGATTTCATGGCGTTGGGTCGTCATCCGGAATTATCACCGGATCAATTCCATATGACGACATTGCCTATCCGTCTGGCCTCGTTCATTAATGGCGTGAGCCGTGAACATGAGCAGGTCTCAAAAAAGATGTTCCATGTCCTGTGGCCGGAGCGGCCGCTGCATGACGTGCCCATTCACAGCGTCACCAATGGGGTGCATGTGCCAACGTGGGTTGCCAAGGAAATGGATGTGTTGTATCAAAAATATCTTGGACCCGACTGGCGGGAACGCTGTGATGATCCTATCCTATGGCAGGGTATTGAGGCGGTGCCGGATGAGAAATTATGGGAGGTTCGGCAATTTCTGAAACGAAAGCTGCTGATCTTTATCCGTCAGCGCGCTCGAATAGGATGGATGGATGGGACGATGGAGCCAATCCAAGTGTTGGCAAGTGGGGCCCTGCTTGAGCCGCATTCGTTGACCCTGGGTTTTGCCAGGCGATTTGCCACCTATAAACGGGCCACGTTGTTGTTTTCAGACCTGGACCGGCTGAAAAAGATCCTGCTCAATCCCTGGCGGCCTGTTCAAATTATTTTTGCCGGAAAATCTCATCCCGCTGACCACGCCGGGCGCGAACTCATCCATCGTATTTATCAATTCGCCAAAGCGCATCATCTTGGGGGACATATTGCGTTTGTCGAAGATTATGACATGCATGTGGCCAAATTTTTGGTGCAAGGGGTGGATGTGTGGCTTAATAACCCTCGCCCTCCGTTGGAGGCTAGTGGGACGAGCGGGCAGAAAGCCGCCTTAAATGGCGTGCCCAACTTGAGCGTGTTAGATGGGTGGTGGAAGGAAGGCTATGATGGAAGTAATGGCTGGGCAGTGCCTCTTCCTGAAGAGCCCCTTGGCGATGGAGCGCAGGATGCACTGGATATGGCCGGTCTCTATGCCGTTCTTGAAAACGACGTGATTCCGTTGTATTACGACCGGGGCCTTGATGGCGTTCCGCATGGGTGGTGCACTGTCGTCAAAAATTCTATTCGGACGTCTGCTCCACGGTTCAGTGCCCGTCGCATGCTCAAAGAATATGTGAATCGCGCGTATACGCCGTTGTTTTCGGATGAAGTGAAGGCACAAAACGAAAAGCTGGCCTGAATCTATTGGCATGTCTAAAGTATTTGGGGCCGATGCGGGGTAGGCTGACTCCGTGAGCCGGAGGCTATGGGGCACCCAGTATCACGGTTGTACCTTCCGCGATGCAGTGATAACATCGATTGAAGTAGGGTGCGGCATCCCCTGTCTCATCGTTTTCTCCACAATCGAAACTTTTTTCCTTCCAGTCTTGTGGATGGAGTGAGAAAGGTTCTATGTCCATTCAACGAGGAGCGGGGTTCATTCTGAACCGGCGAGGTCTTCTATGAAAATCTTACGAATGTTGATCCTGCTCGGTATTGTATTTGGATTGGGCTATTACACGGGGCAAAAACCGGATGTCGTGAAGCAACGATTGCGGGATTTGTCTGGGCAGGTCTTGGAGAACACGATTGGATATGATCAGGACACCAATTTGCAGCGACAAATGTTGGCAGCAAAAGACGGATTTTTGGAAGGGCGGGCGTATTTGTTAGATCATCATTTCGAAGAAGCTTCAGGAGAGTTTGAACGCGCGCTTCACCATTTAGATCAAGCGGTTGAGTTAGACCCTCAAGGCCCCTTGGCTCAAAAAATTCAAATAGTTAAACAGAAGGTTCGAGAGGCTCAGCAAAGCCTGGCTCAAGGCCATAACCTTCCTCCTCATGTGTTGGACGAACTTCGTCAAGAGTTGCAATCCGTTATGCCTTGATCAAGTCGTTCAATTAGCCAGCCAGTTGCGTTCTTTGTTTCTTCCCGTGCTCTCTTATCCGGATTTGTTTACGTCTGGCCATCCTTTCGATGATACCCCATGTCGAATTTTAGAGAGGTCGGGAAGGAGTGAGAGGACTCATCTCATAAAAAGACCCCTCAATTGTCCATGCAATTGAGGGGTCTGGGATATTTAACCCATGTTGGTTAATCAGGAATTAAGCCGTGACGGCCTGCTTTTTCCAGGCTGCCAACATGCGTTCGATTCGTAAGCGGACAACCAGGTCTGGATCTTTGATCAAGGGTTTGATCGCCTCACGGCCACGAGGATCTCCAATTTTTTCTAACGCGGCTGCTGATGAGAGTCGGATAAACCAGTCAGGGTCCTGCAATCGTTCGATCAATAAATCAACGCTACTGGAATCCTTAATCTCTCCTAGAGCGAGAATGGCCTGTTTTCTGATAACTTCGTCTTGATTCTTCAGACATTCGAGTAATCGTCCAACAGCCGGTTGTCCAAGTTCTGCAAGCGCCCAGGTGGCATCGTCTTTAAACTCATCATTGTGAAGCATCGAAATTAACGGATCAAGGACGCGTTCATCGTTGATCTTCCCCAGCACTTTAATCACTGATTTCCGAGCATCGTAGTCTCGTATATAGCGGAGTAGCAGTTCCACTGCTGGCGAGCCAATCATGGCGATGGATTCAACTGCGGCGTCTCGAACCTGCCAATCTCCGTCTCGAAGGCATCGAACCAGAGGCTCGACGCAGCGTTCATCACCCATTTCGCCCAGGGTAATTACTGCTTCGCGTCGGACGACCCATTCGGAGTCATTCAAGAGATCGATCTGAATATCGATTTCATCTTTGACCTGCTCTTCGACCAACTCCTCTTCTTGTTCTTCGCCTGCTTCGGTTTCAGCAGAAGCGACGGTGTCTGTTGTTTCTTCATCAGCTTCCGCCGTGATGGCTTCTGAGACTTCATCTACTAGCTTGTCTTGCGGCAAGGTTTTTTTGCCTTCCAACGAGACAAACTCCTCCGTTTTATCTGAAAATGCATCATCGATATTTTTTTGGTCGTCCTGCATGCCTCAATTCCTCCAAATTCTTTTCAGACTCGATCTGCAGATTTTTATGCCTCTGCCACGGCTTTCTTGGACTTTCGCTGTTCCTCGCGCCGTTTGGCTGTTCGGACCTTTCGTTGTACTCGTCGTAACCGTTTTCGCAATGACCGTATGGTTAAATCTCCCTCAGGATTATCACTACTTGCTAGGGATTTGGTGACCTTGGTTTTTAGAGACATGGCGTCTTCCTGAAGTGATCGTCGTTTGGCCATATGACAATGCTCTCCTTCTCTAGAAATTTGATTGACGAATAGTGGTATGGGTGGCCTTCTACCAAGTTGAGTCTAGTCAAGCGATTTGAATGGTGTCAACGGGGAAACGCCATTCTTGGTAGGGACTAAGGTTTTTTTCAAAAAAAAACCCCCAGCCGGACTGAGCCCGGCGGGGGGTTTTCACGAAGATCACGAATATTTAGTTATTCTTTACAGAAACTTCTTTCGTAAGCAATGACCTTCCAGGCTTCTTCTTCACTGATGGTGGTTGGGACCATGGGAACCATCCCTGTGCCCGGGCTACCATTCTTGATCACCCACATGAGTTCGCCATCTTTCCGTTTCTTGTGGAATTTGCAATTGGTAAAATCCCGTGGCCCCGGGTTTAAGACGGCTCCTGCCGGCCCTTGGCCATTGCCATCTTTGCCATGGCAGTTCACGCAGGTCCCTTTTCCCTCAAACAAGGCTTTGCCTTCCGCCACAATCTCTGGCGAAGCAGCTTCTGCTTTCTCGTATATGGGGGACTTGTCTTTTTTAGCTTCACTACGTTTATCAGCCGGAACGCGGGCTGGAAGTGGATCTTTTTCTGGTCCGGCAATGGCCAAGCCAGTGGTCAAAAACATGGCGGCGGTTAAGGTTCCAAGCACTTTCATCGAAAACGTCATGTAAGCCTCCTAGGTTAAACAGAATTGATAAGACCGTAAAAACCACTGGGAGCATTATCGCTCCCTTTTCCTTTTTTCTTGGTTGGTGTCGTTTGAAGGGCAGTGACCTGAAGAGGGGTCCCTAAGCCACCCAAACCTTTTTATCATATCAATCGGTTTTTTGACCTGTCAAGAAAGGGAAAAGAGTTATTCAAGACAGAGCATGTTTATGTCTTTCTGAATGGTCCCCGGCCATGGCGTTCAAATGGAAGAGGAAGGAGATCCTGGAGGTAGTACCCTTTAACCGTGCCTTGTTCTTCGACAACAATTCTGAGCTTTGGCGCAAATTCCCACAGAAGTTGGCGGCAGGTTCCGCATGGCAATAAGGGTATGGGGCCTTCGCACGCAATGGCCAGTGCGACAAACTCACGGGCTCCTTCGGAAAGGGCTTTGAAGAGAGCGACCCGTTCGGCACAGACCCCCAGATAGACCGGACTTTCAATGTTGCATCCCGTAAAGACTTTTGCATCGCGGCCTAAGATGGCCGCTCCCACTCGAAAATTGGAGGAGGGTGCAATGGCCCGGACTAAAGCTTTCCTAGCTTTGTCCAGTAAATGAGGGGCTTGCAACTGAATCGAAAACTTGGTCGGCGAGGGGAGGGGTGGATTAGGTGGAGCCATAATGGTTCGTTTCATACCATTAGGGTTTCAAGCGAATGTTTCGGACCACCTGACCCGGTTTTCCAAATGGACCTTGTGATTCTCCATTGAGCCGGATGACCACACCGGCAGCATTGCCTAACGTGAGCAAGTATTGTGTATTCGCTTTCCAGGTGATCTGTTGTCCAGGTTGTAATAAGGCCTCGTGTGGAGCTTGGTCATCAGACTGCACCACCACCCAGGTCAGTTGTGTGGCTTCGATTTCTAGGACCAGTGATCCGCCTGGCCCTGCGGCCTTTTCAGGGACGGGGGAAATAGGGAAGCTAGGTAATAAGGGTTGAGGTTCGGGGGTGGGCGGTGAAGGCGCAATGGCAGAGGAAGGTGAAGAGGGCCGTGGTATGGTCTCGACAGGGGCTTCTGGTGAGACGCTGGCGGGTGATTCTTCAAGGGAGGGCGTAGGTTCCAGTATGGCTTCCTCCTCTTTTTCATTGATTCGTAAGGGAGTTTCGGATTCAGGTGTGGGTGGGAGGATTTCTTGTTGTTCAGGTAACAGATAAAAGAGTACTCCTCCGATGACCAGAAAAAGAATGACAACAAGATTCCAATTGAATCGTTTGCGATGGGCTGCTTGTAATGTGACCTGGACGTGCTGTTGTTCTTCTTGGGTGCGATCATAAAAATTGCTGGATGAGGTCAGGAAAAGCTGAAGGGCCTCATCTTCATCCAGTCCCAACGAACGTGCATAAGACCGCACAAATCCTTTGGCGAATACTTTGGCCGGAAGGCTTGCGAAATCCTCTTCCTCAAGCGCTTGAAGATGGCGCTGTTGAATGCGAGTTCTGGAAGCGATCTGCTCCAAGGACAAGCCTTGTCGTTCCCGAGTCTGTTGGAATAATCCACCAAGAGTTTCCATGGCGTTATCCTGAATGAGGAAGGCCTTTCCGGTATTCATGTTGATTGAATTGCCATGAGAAAACACACGTCATGTGGCCAAGGTGTGCGTAGCGCAATCCTGAGGCCTATGACAAATCCTCAAAATGAGTCAGATGTTTGAAGGATGTATATCGTTCATCAATGTCTTCACGGGTCAAATGCCTGAGTCGGTCTAGGCTAAATTCCTCCACATTGAAAGAGGCCATGACACTCCCAAAAATAATGGCCTGTCGAAGCCCAGCTTCTGAGTAATTTTCTGTGGCGGAGAGGTACCCCATAAAGCCTCCGGCAAAGGTGTCGCCTGCGCCGGTTGGATCTTTTACCGCTTCCAGCGGATAGGCTGGCGCCCCAAAAATTCCCTGCTGATGAAACATCAAGACCCCATATTCTCCGCGTTTAATGATCAGGGTTTTTGGGCCACGCGATAAGATCCGTTTCGCCACTTGTACGAGGTTGGCGTCGTCGCCCAACGCGCGGGCTTCCCCGTCATTGATGACGAGGATATCGATATGTTCGAGGACTTTCCATAATGCGTCCCGTTTCCCCTCAATCCAAAAGTTCATGGTATCGCAGGCCACGATGGATGGCCGTTTCACTTGATTCAAGACATCCAGTTGTAACTCGGGATCAATATTGCCCAGAAACAAGGCGGATGGCGTGGTATAGCTGGCAGGAATTTTCGGCCGAAACGTTTCTAGAACATTGAGATGTGTTTCCAGGGTTTGGGCTTCGTTGAGTTGGTAGGAATATTCTCCTCGCCATCGGAACGTTTTGCCAGGCCGTTGCTCTAAACCGTCCAGGTTGATGCCTCGACTACGCAGAAAATCAAGATGTTCATTTGGAAAATCTTCGCCAACGACGGCAATGAGATTCACGTCTGTGAAAAAACTGGCCGAAGTGGAAAAATACGTGGCGGATCCTCCCAGCACATTCGAGGCTTCGCCAAAGGGTGTTCGTACAGAATCAAAGGCCACGGACCCTACAACTAATAAATTTCCCATAATGACTTAAGACCTTTTCTTGGAGTGAAGGGTGGTCGATAAATGGCGCCTTAACAGGACCTGATACCGCTTTCGCAAAGTCGGGCTCATTCGATCAAGCGGGGTGATGACGGCGTGTTCTAATGCGGTCTGACACGAGCAAGGCCCAAGGTCTTTTGCCAGTTCTAGCGCGTGCCGCAGGACAATTTTTGCGGTTTCGACATTTTGATGCATGATGGACAAGATGGCCCCCACGGAAACGGCCTCTTCCGTTTCGTGCCAGCAATCATAATCCGTCACCAGGGCAAGGGTGGCATAACACAGTTCGGCTTCACGAGCCAATTTGGCTTCCGGAATATTTGTCATGCCAATGACATCCACACCCCATTGCCGATAAAGAAACGATTCTGCCCGACTAGAAAATTGTGGCCCTTCAATACAGAGGTATGTTCCAGGGCGGTGTACCTTCACGGAGACCCCCTGGCTTGCCTTTTCCAAAACAGTCGACAAGGCCCCACACAGGGGATCGGCGAAGGCCACATGTGCGACGAGGCCTTGGTCGAAAAATGTGTTGTCACGTTGAGTAGTTCGATCAATGAATTGATCAGGCAGGACAAAATCCCCCGGTCGGATGGTTTCCTTCATGCTTCCCACGGCGCTGACGGAAAATACTTGTGTTACACCTAGGGCTTTGAGGGCATGAATATTCGCGCGATAATTTATGGCGGAAGGCAGAGTGCGGTGTCCTCGACCGTGGCGAGCCACAAAGGCGACTCGCATGCCATGAAAGGTCCCCAGAATGATGGCGTCAGAAGGTTTCCCAAACGGGGTGGTCATCCGAACTTCTTTGAGGTTGGTAAACCCGTCCATTGGATACAGTCCGCTGCCTCCGATAATTCCGATGTGGGCCCGTGGGGTCCGCGGAGAGGGACGTTTAGTATTCACTCACTCGTCTCCGTCATGTGAGAAGGTCTCTCTGATCACAAGGGAAGGACATGTGGTTTCGGTGGTATACTGGTTTGAGGCCGAACTAATGAGGAGCATTCCATGTTTCAAAGGAGTAAAGTTTTCCGCATTGTATCATGAACTGCTCTGTATGGTTAACCTGAAAAATGGCTGGATTCTGAATTGGCCGTTGCTTCCGCAGGAAATGGTGTATTTGCGAAGGTCTTGAGAAACTGGTTGATGTGGTCCACGATTTTGGCGGCCGCTCGATCAGGGATATCTGATTCTTTCAATGTGATCCACTGGATGCCGGATTCTTTCTGAAACCAGGTTATTTGCCGTTTGGCAAAGTGACGGGTATCGCGTTTTAATAACCGGACAGCTTCTTCATAAGAATAGTCGCCAGCCAGGTATCCCGAAAATTGTCGATAGCCCAGCCCTTTCATGGAACCAAGTTCTCGAAGAAATCCTTGATCCATGAGGCGTTGAGTCTCTTCCACCAGTCCTTTGTGAATTTCCCATTCTACGCGAGCTTCAATTCGCTGATAGAGGGCCTGGCGATCCATCGTAAGCCCAATCAACAAGGATGGATACGGAGTGTCGTCAAATCGGTGTTGCTGCTGCATCACCGAAAGCGGTGTGCCTAGTATGCGATACACTTCAAGCGCGCGCTGGATCTTGGGCTGGTCATTGGGATGCAGTCGTTGCGCAAGATCGGGATCCACCTGCTGAAGTTTTTTATAAAGAAAGGCTGGCCCTTGAGCTTTGGCTTCTTGGGCTAATTCATTCCGAATAAGCCAATTGGCGGGTGGCCCAGGGCAAAGACCTCTCAAGAGGGCTCGGATATAGAACCCGGTGCCACCGATGACAAGAGGCAGGAGGCCTTGACGATGAAGGCGGGCAATGTCTTGGGTGGCATGCTGCCGGAAGTCGCCTACGTTAAAGGATTGGTCTGGATCGACGAGGTCAATTAAGCGATGAGGAATACCTTGTTGTTCCGCTAGCGAGGGTTTATCCGTACCGATGTCCATGCCCCGATAGACCTGTCGGGAGTCTGCCGTTAAAATTTCGGTGTTGAATGTTTTAGCGACCTCAATGCCGATCCGGCTTTTTCCGATGGCCGTTGGTCCCACAATGGCGACGACGGGTTTCCATGCTGTGATGATGTCGGTCTGTTTCATGAAACATCAGCGAATGAGCATTATTTCAATGGTCGGGCAAACATCGTGTGCAATTCTTCCAAGGTATGTCGAATGGCCACTCGCCTTCCATGGGGGCAGGTCATCGGAAAGTTTTCCTGTGCCCAGTCTTGTAAAAGGATTGTGATTTCCGGTTGCGTCATGGGTCGTCCGGCTTGAACGGCACTTTGACAGGCCATGGTGGCCAGGATGGGTTTAATCGTGTTGTCCAACGCATCTGTTGATTGCCACTCGGAGAGTTCGTCTAATAATTCCAGGAGCAAGGAACCGACGGATATATTCCCCAACAGGGCTGGAATGGCTCGCACCACATAAGACGTGGTTCCAAATCGCTCCACCTCCAATCCGGCTTGAGCCAGGACGGGTTGCCATTCTTCCAATAATTCTCCTTGGTGGGGAAGAAGTTCAACCGGCTCAGGGATGAGTAAGCGTTGTTGGAGAATTTCTCTTTTCTTCCACGACCGAAACAGTCTCTCAAAGCGTACGCGCTCGTGGGCGGTGTGTTGATCGACAATGAAGACATCCTGATTGATCTGTCCGAGTAGATAGGTGTGATGAATCTGCCCGAGAGGATACACCTCATATGACTGCTCCTTGCCTGGGTAGACAGAAGGCGGCTCTTGAACAAAAAGCGAGAGGGGGGCAGGCCTATTTGTGCCTGCTCCAGGGAATGCAGAAACGGTTTGGAATGGAGCCGGCGCGACGTTTAGTGACCTGGATGTTGGCCTGGCAGGATGCGGATGGGGAGCAACTTGAACAGGCTTCTCGTTGGGATCATTTGGGATGGTGTCGGGGGAGGGTTGCGTGAAAAAGAGGGCTTTGATGCCACGGAGAACGCCCGTATGAATGAATTCTGGATGAGAGAAGCGAACCTCCCGTTTGGTCGGGTGGACATTGATATCGACTGTCTGGGGATCAAGATGGATAAATACGATAAATTGTGGATGTCTTCCTTTTGGTAAAAATGATCCATAGGCTTCATGCACCGCATGGGAAACGGTCGTATTCTTTATAGGGCGGCCATTGACGAAAATTTCCTGGGGCGCACGAGACGTTCGTGCATGGTGAGGACTGACGGTAAACCCTGTGAGTTGAAATGAACCGGCGTTATAGCTGACGGGGAGAAAGCGTTCAAGGAATTCCGGTCCGTAGATCTGCAATAATCGATCTTGCAGCGTTGGCACGGCAGGGTACTCCAGCACCTTATGATTCTGATGGCGTAATCGAAAGTGGACCCCTGGGTGCACTGCCGCGGCTTGTTGAATGACATAACAGATTTTAGAAAATTCTGTGGGAACGGTCTTGAGAAATTTCAGCCGCCCGGGGGTATTAAAGAATAGGTCTCGCACCTCCACCTGGGTGCCTTGAGACCCGGTATAGTCTCGCACCTCCCATGCCCCACCCCCCATGGATTGGGTTTGGGTGCCAAGGGTACTTTCGGGAGGAACCGTCTTCAAGCAAAAACGAGAAACGGAGGCGATACTGGGAAGGGCTTCACCCCGGAAACCCAATGTCATGAGCGTCAAGAGATCTTCCTCGGATCGAAGCTTGCTGGTTGCAAAACGTTGACAGGCCAGTTGGGCATCCATTCGGGTCATGCCTGCCCCATTATCCATGACGCGAATGACTCGTCGACCACCTTCTTCGATTTCAACGGTGATCAACGTGCTGCCAGCATCCAGGCTGTTATCAATGAGTTCTTTCACCACGGAGGCGGGCCGTTCAACCACTTCTCCTGCGGCAATGCGACATGACACGGTATCTGGAAGAATTTGAACTTTTCCAGTTACGGTCGAAAGCATGGAATTCCAAACACGAGGTGATTAGTGTGAAAAAAAGGAAGCGAAGACTTGCAGAGAATCAAGACAACCCGGATTTTTTTAATTGTTCTTTCGCTTGGGTGGACTCCGGTGAATCTGGATACTCTTGGATGATGGAGTTCCACAATTCCTGAGCTTTTGATCGCTGATCGGTCTCCATCATGATATGTCCGAGCTTGTATAAGGCGTGGCTCCGGTATTTGCTGCTTGGATAGCGGCTGACGACTTGTTCCAGGGCTTGCTTGGCAGGGTCGTAGTGTTTTTGCACATAGAACGATTCCCCAAGATAGTAATAGGCTTGAGGGGTTAATGTGGTCGAAGGATAGTTTGTGACAAATCGTTGGAATTCCACCGAGGCCCGGTCATACTTTCCGTTGAGAAAAACCTTATAGGCTGACCGAAAGGCCGAGGCCTCATTTTCCCTTCCTGTGCTCTCTCCAGGGGATGCAGGTACTGTGGGGGTTCCCGTCTGGGTCTCTTTCGGATCAGGAGAAGGGCTTGTGGGGTTAGGGGTAGCGACTTCAGGCGACTCTGACACAGAACGAGGTTGATGGATCACGTTGTCTATGCGGCCTTCCAGAGCCTTTACCCGAATGGACAGATCTTGATCTCGGCGTTGAGTGGTGGAGCGGGTTTGTTCTATTTGCTCTCGGAGCATGGCACTGGTCCGTTCGAGCTTCTCCAGAAGGTGGCGGGTGTCCAGGCTGGCCTCTTCTTCTGTTTTGATGAGTTCTCCCACTAAAAAATCATGTTCGTCCAATTGCGATTCAACTGTCTCTATGCGGTCGATAGTTTGCTGTCCCTGCTTGTGGGAGGCCTCTTGTTGAATAATGAGTGTTTGGACTTGTTTTTGGATATCCGTCAGATTGGGTTCGGAAGCGCAACCCCATCCGCCCGTGAGAGCTATCCCTATCCAAATGGCCGTTTTAGAAATTGTGTGAGTCATGCGATTACGGGCTTGGCAAAAAATTTATACCTGGTATCAATGAACCCAATGCCTGGGGACATCCCATTATATCAATTGCCAGGGAGTTTAGACAAAGGGATACGTGACGGTTTAGAGATATACTCGGACTTTCCCTGGGAATATTAAGTGATGATTTACCCTATTTTTGTTGTTTGGAGCTTTGCAAGCGATTGACTCTTTGGGCTAATTGGCCCAAGCGGTCTTCATGCTGGTCCACCCGCTCGCCTAATTTGGTCCCAATGGTATTAATCACATCACGCAATTTATTGACGGTTTCTGTTAACTGATTGAGGTGAGTCAGATTGGTGTGTGAGGTATCAGCCGTACCCTGGACTTGTTGGAAAGAGGTCATGGCTCGATTTAGTCGCTGTTCTTGGCCTTCAATGCGAGCATTGAGCTTCGAACTGACATTTTCCAGTGCTTGGGCGACTGATTGGATTCCGCCGTTGACTTCTTGAAGGTGTGTATTGGTCAGTTGGGTGTCAGAGTCAATTTTCCCCACCAGCCCAGATTGATGAGTTTCCAGATCTTGTAATCGTGAGCGTAGGTGCTCAACCGTCTGGTTGAGTTGATCTGTGAGCTGGTTGGCGGCCTGCACTTGTTGTATTTGGTCTTGTGTGTCTCGTTTCATCTGTTGGAATTGTTGAATTGTCTGGTTGAGTGCTTGGCCCGTCTCTTCTTGCTTGGCCAAGCGACTGGAGAGTGATTGCCTGGTTTGGTCAAGAGCTTGAGAGATGGAGTTGAGGCTGGCATTGACCTCGGTCAGATGGGCTGATGTTTTTTGGGTATTGGATTGGAGTTGTTCGGTCAGTGCGGTTTGGTGTGTTTCAACCGTATTTAGGCGTTCCGTAAGTCGCCCTGAATGTTGAATAATTTCATCTCCGCGTTTCCCGAGTAAACTCCCCATGACTTCCTGGGCTTCGCGAAGCTTGAGAACTGATTGGGAAAGATCTTGTATGTGAGAGGCATCCGCTTGTATGTGCGTTCCCAGAGCTTCCATATCTTTTTGTAAGGAATCAATCTGCGCAAGCATGGGGCCTTGGTTGGTGTCAATATCGGCGACTAACCTGGCCATGGCTGCTTTCACGTCTTGTTCCAGATAGGCCCGAAGGGCTTGGGTATCGGCGGTGAGTTTGTCTTGCAGGGAATTGACCTGATTTTGCAGCTGAGTGACTTGCCTTGATTGTTCTTCAAGTCGGCCACTGAACAGCGTTCCCGATTTCTCTAGCCCTCCCTGAACCTGAAGCATCGATCCAGACAGTTCTTCTGTGCGAGATTGCACGGTTCCGAGGTCCTGCCGTTGTCCTGACAAATCTGTTTGGACTTGTCCAATCGTCGTTCCGAGGCTGGTCAGCGTTTCCTTAAATTGGGCAAGGGAATTCTGAAATTCGCCCATGTTCGTGGTTAACACTTGATTATTTTCATCCACCTGTTGGGCGAGGGTGGTATTGTGGGTTTTCGCCGTTTGTAGGTCTTCCCCATGCGTTTGAATGGTTGATTGAATCGATTGAACATCAGATTTCAAAATGCCGGTTTGGTTCGTAAAGTCTTTTTTGAGGTCTTGGACACTTTTTTCAACTTCTTCAAGCTTTCCGTATAAACTGGCTACATCTTTTTCTTGGAGGAGCGTGGCTTTTTGATTAATAGAAGCCAGATTGCCTCGAGTTTTTTGCGCCTCCTCATTCATCTTGATGAGTTGCGCTTTAGTTTCATCAACCTGTAAGCCAAGAGCCTGTTTTTCATTTTTGATTTTGGCAATTTGTAGTTCTAAATCCTTTTGAATCCGGGCAAGGTCGGCTTGTTGTGCCACGCAACCGGTAGCCAACAAACTGCAGACGCCACATGCCACTACCCACTTGAGAGAAGAAGATGATGGCCACCGTCTTGAAACATTTTGCAAGGTCAGCCCTATGTTCACTCTGTAATTATTCCTCCATGGTTTACGAAAACTGGTCGATTGAAGGGGTTGCTAATTTTGAACAAGCAAATGCCCCCGTCGGTTCAATTGGTAGCACACTTCTGTGATGTCCTGGCAAAAGGGCTTGTCTTTCCCATAAGAAATAACGGTCAATCGTGAAGGATCAACACCTAATTGAGAGAGAAAATCCCGAACAGCCATGGCTCGTTTTTTCCCAAGCACCATGTTATAGGCCTGCGTTCCACGCTGGTCGGCATGTCCTTCAATAATTAAAAGTGAGGAGGGATCGTTGGTGAGCCACGCCATGTCTCGTTCGAGAGAATCCTTAGCTTCTGCGGTGAGAGACCAGCTATCAAATTGAAAAAATACATCCTCTAAGCCAGCAGATACTGTGGCCAATTCTTCCTCTTGAATTTTATCCAACTGCTCTCGAATGATCTCTGACGGTTCAGCTTTCGCTACTTGAAAAGTTTCCGGAATTGGTTCCGTGTCCCTTGGCAAATTGGAGAGATCATTTTGAAATTCCGTCTGGGAGGTGAGGGGGGACGTCCCTGTTTGGTCTTGAGGTGAACCGTTTATGATTGAAGAACTGGATTGAGTTGAGATGTCATTCCCATCGTTGAACGGCGTCAATGAACTGGCATTGTCGGTGCCAGATTCAGAGTCTTTGTCAGAAGGAATGCCAGCTTGGAGGTTCTGTTTGAACGATTCATCCATATGGGTGGGGTCGTAGGCAAAATTTAGAGGATCGACTGGGGCGATTGGTTGAATGGCATCTGTCCGAACTTCCTCGATGGAAGTGCCTTGCCCTGACAGGGAAGATTCGTCAATCGAGCCTCCTGTTAATCCCGTTGTATCGGTGCCTGATGTTGAAGCCACGGTCTCTTCGCCTGGGGCACCGGAAGCGGTGGAGACGTGGATCCGTTTTTCCCCACATCCCGACATACTGACGAGTGAAAGACTGAGAATGCCAAGTAGTGAAATCACATGAATGGCTGGGCGCATGGAACGACTCCTTTTTTGGACTATCACGGTTGTTGTCTTGTTCATTATGGTTGAAATGGCGACCAGGAGGGCGAGCTGAGATGTTCGCCTGCCAAGGAAATTTTCTCCAATCCTGCTCCCTCGCTAGTGATGATGTACAATTGACTCTCTCCTCTTCGAATCGAACTAAAGACAATATGCCGGCCATTTGGAGCCCAGGATGGCGAGTCGTCAATGCTTTGCCCGTTGGTGATTTGTTTCCGTTGTTCACCATTCGGGCTGATGCGGCATAATTTAAATCCTTCGCTTGGCACCCGGCACACATAAATAATCCAATCCCCCTTGGGAGACCAGGCTGGCGCCGCGTTGTAGTCTCCGTCATAGGTTAATCGACGGGTGTTCAACCCATCGGCATCCATAATGTAAATTTGGGGGCGGCCTCCGCGATCTGAGGTGAAGGCCAAGTGCCGCCCGTCGGGAGACCAAGACGGGGACAAATCTGCGCTATTGTGGGAGGTTAACTGCTTGGCGCTTCTACTGTCCAATTCTATCTGATAAATATCCGAGTTGCCATCTTGGGCGGCGGAATAGGTGATAGATTTTCCATCAGGAGCAAAGGTGGCCGTAATGTTCAGGCTGGCTGGCGAGACCAAAACTTCCTCGCGACCGGTAGCCAGCTCCCTTTTCATAATCAGTTGTTTGCGATCACGATACGCGGTGTAAATAAGTGATTTCCGGTCCGGGGCCCAGGTAGGCATGAGGTTTAAATACCCGTCAGCGGTGACCTGTTGCGGATCATATCCATCATAATCCATGACAAAGAGCTCTCGTCCATTCTCTTTTTGACCTACAAATGCGATTTTCGTTCTGGCAATACCCTGCTCGCCGGTATACCGATAGACCAGTTCGTCTGCCCACCGATGGGCCATTAAGCGAGTGAGGGTTTCTGTCGTTTTGAGCGAAAAGTACCGTTTCCCGGTCAACACATCCTGTTGTCCGGGGTCAAATGCGCAGGCATCAAGGATGAGTCCCTGGACTCCGGTCGATGTTCCTCCTACTCCTATTCTCCCCCAGGTGGAGACCGTCACCTTTTGGAAGTGCGGTGCCAAATTTGAAGAAAGACTCATGCATTTATTGTCAGAAAAATCCCCTTTGGCGGAAGGTAATTCAGCAACCGAAAATATTTGTGAGCGTTTGAGGTCTGCTTTAAGGACCGATGCGACTTGAGACTCGATTTGTTCTGAAAGCCCCGTATCCCGTTGAACGGGAGAGAACCCCATCACCCAGATCGGGATTTTTTGGAACTCTAAACGTGTGGCTTTGAGATCCGCTTCCTCTCCCCGAAGAGAGGCCGGTAATACGGAAATAAGAGAAAACGCGATAAGAACCAGGATGCCATACAGAGGCTTGAGTGCTTTCTTCATAATTAAGCCGGTGTCCTTCTAATCTTTTTTGATGAATCGAAACCGTACCTCGAAGAATGATTCCGAAATATCGGGTGGAAAAGGTGGTAAAGGGTTAACGGCAGACACCGCTCGTTGGGCCGCGGAATCGTAGTTCCCATTTCCTGAACTTTCATCAATGTGAATATTAGAAATTTCTCCAAATCGGGAAATGCGGAATTTGAGAACCACGACTGGAGGGTTTGTTACAAGTGGAAGGGCCCTCCACTCGTGGTCAATTTTGTCCTCGACCATCGCCAGATATTGGTTTTTGCCAGGAGAAGCCTGAGACGAAGAGTCGCCTGTTTTTGAGGTTGGCTGCACCTCGAGCTGTTGGAAGCGTTCTTTTATTGATTCGACCGGTGCGACGTTGGGAATGGATAATTTAGCAATTCGTTGATCCATTTCCGACTGAACCGGTTGGGTCGGTACGGAAGAAGAGGCCACCGGTTGTTGAGGGAGTGAGAAGGCTGGAGACGGTTTCAAAGTTGGAACTGTCGCTTCTTCCAGTAACTGCTTCATCATATCTGACATTTTCTCACGTTGGGGAGGTTTTTCCAGTGGTGGGGATGGAGAGATTTGGGCTAATTGAGGAGCGGACATTTCAGGAACGAAAGATTTTTCCTGTTGTGGGGTGAAGGCCTTGGGCTGTCTTTTGATTTTTGGAGTTGGTGCAGGTATCGGTATTGTTGGGATTGTCCGTTTGAGAGATTCCTCAAGATTGCTTGAAGGGGAAGCGTCGTTGGGTCTTATCTCTTTTTGGGACCTCTTAAACGGGGTCACCGAACTCAATTCAGGTAGCACAGGAGCTAGTTTGACAGCTGGTTCAATTTCAGGGGGCTGAGCTCGTGATTCCGATTCTTGAGGCTCGGGAGGAACCTTTGTGAGTGGCGTAGTGTGTTTGGGAGACGGCGCTGTATAAGTTTTGGGAACGGGTAACGGTTGGGAGGATTGTAAGCGTTCTGGGCGCGAAAATTTTGGAGCAGTAGGGGGCATTCGAAGGTTTTCAATTAATGGTGACTGGTCTTTCGAGGGAGATGGTACGGTTATTTGGGGAGGTGATGCTGGAGAAGCCATTTCTTGTTTGTTAGGCACCAGGATTGAGCCAACCGCACCTTCCAAAAATTCCGATAATCGCTCGGAGGCAGTTGGGACTGGCAAGGGAGGAAGCGTGGCTTCTATTGGTTGGGTCTTTGTTGGTTTTGCTTTAGTTGGCTGGGATTTTTGTTGAGGAGGCGCCGTGGGGGAAGATTTTTTTTGGCTTGGAGCTGGAGTCTGCGCTTCTGGAAAAGAAATAAGAGTCACATCGATGGCCCGGAAAGGTTCCTCAACTGTGGATTGAAATCGTAAGAACACGGCCATGATTATGACGAGGGCATGGAGAAGACCTGAGGTGGCAAGACCCCAACGGAATGAGGAGTCTTCTTGAGAAACGTCAGCAGCGAGCCCAAGGGAGATTAGACTTGGGGATTCAGCATGTCCCATTGGTCGAAAGCTTAGCGGGAAATCCCGATGGTCTCTTCCTCGATTATCGTTTCAGTCTTCGGGCCGGTAATCATTCCGAGACGTTCAATTTTGGCCCCTTTGACTTCATCCATGACCTGCACCACGGTTCCATAGGGAACCGTTTGATCCGCCCGCAGATACACGGAAATCAATGGATTTGAGGCTTTGGCTTCTTGAAGTTTGGCTCGTAGACCCACCAGGCTAATGGTGTCGTTGCCGAGGGATAAGGTGTGATCCCGCTGAATCGTCACAACCAAGCGTTCTTCAGCTTTAATATTATTGGCAGTCGTGGTAGGGAGGTTAATGTCTAACCCACGATGTAGCATCGGGGCGGTAACCATGAAAATCACCAGGAGAACCAAGACGACATCGACGAGAGGGATAACGTTGATTTCAGAGAGAAATTGTCGAGGCTTTGATCCAATGGTCATCGGGTTACTTCCACCTCAAAGGCTTTTTCGGATTCTTCTACCGTATTGAGAAATTCAATGGTAAACGCTTCAACTCTGAAGGACATTTTCCGAATTCTAGAAAGAAAATAGTTGTAGGCCATTACGGCAGGAATTGCGGCAAATAGTCCGGCAGCGGTGGCCACGAGCGCTTCAGAGACTCCAGGAGCAACTGCGGCAATACTTGCGGAACCTTGAACACCGATTTCATGGAAGGCATTGATAATGCCCAAGACTGTTCCTAGGAGACCAATAAACGGAGTCAGATTTCCTGTGGTCGCCAAAAATGGCAAATAGGCTTCCTGTTGGCTGATTTGGTTCTGGATGATGTATTGACTGACCTTTTCTAGGTACTGTCGGTTGGGGGAGCGCTCTGCGGGTTTTGCCTCCATGGGAGGTCGCGAGGTGAAGAGATCGGAGGATTCGGGCAAGCGATCGGTAATGCCCAAATAAACCGCTGAGCTTGGGCTATAAGCGAATGTTTGAGCCTGGCTTCTTAAAGTTTGCTGGTCAATAGGATTTTGTTCGTACAATTGTAAAAATTGTGATTCTTCTTGCCGAATTCGACCAAAGCGCCTGAATCGGTTCACGATGATTCCCCATGAAATCACGGAAAAAATTGACAGGACAAAAAGAATGACAATTGAAAGTAGGCCCAAGGACCCAAAGAATTCAGAAGGATTGGCAGCAAAGGTCATAGGCTGTGTTTCGACCTCCTTTAGGCTGGTCCGAATCTAAACAGGGGAAATTGATACTGATAATAAACAACTGAGAGATGAGGGATGGCGGGGCCGACGGGATTTGAACCCGCGACCTCCAGATTGACAATCTGGCGTCCTAAACCTAGCTGAACGACGGCCCCGAATTTTTTTTTGATCTTGGGCAAATAGCCCACGCATTCATTCAAAGAGGAAATCGAGTTGATGACGAATTTCGTAATATATCAGATCAGGAAGACCATATGCCAAGATAATCGTTGGTAGGCGGAACAGGGATCGAACCTGCGACATCTGCCGTGTAAAGGCAGCGCTCTGCCAACTGAGCTATCCGCCTAGAAAATTAAAAACGCTTTAATTTTTTCTATTATAACAGGGAGTTAGGCCTTGTCAACCCAAAGTGAATAGTGTGGAATACTGTTTGACATGACCAGGGCACGTGGGTATAAGGCTGCACACCTCATGTGAGAAAAAATTATGTGGTTGTCCTAGTGACGAGAGGGAAAAATATTTATGGGATATAAAATTAAAGACCTTACCAATAAATCTTCAATGGTCGAACAAGCTCAGTTTCTGTCGAGCAAGGAACGGTTTCTGTTTTTTGTGGAAGAAAATCGAGCTCTGGTATGGGGAGGAATTTTTCTGGCCCTGGTTGTGATCGTGGCGATTGTGACGCTGGGTTGGCTTAGCCAACACAATCAAGAGCAGGCCTGGGAATTAGAGGGTCAAGCACAAACCGTCTATTTGGATCGTCCACTGGATGATGTCAAAAGGGGCCAAGAGAATATTCAAAAAGCCTCCAGTATGTTCAAAGACATTCTTGAGCAATTCCCAGGAACACCTAGCGCAGGGGTCTCCTCGTTTTTATTAGGGAACAGTTTGATGGAGGAAAAAAAATACCAAGAGGCAATAGATGTGTATACTTCATTGGTCAAAGAATATGGACAAGATCATATCTTTGTTGGATTAGTCCAGCAGCGGTTGGGATTGGCCTATTTACTGAATGACAACCGAGAGGCCGCTATGAAGGCTTTTGACGCGGTGCTGGCGAATCCACATGCGTTAAATAAAGATCAGGTAGTCTTTGAGCTGGCGAAGATCGCGGAAGCCGATGAAAATGTTGCCGAAGCGGTGGGGCAGTATAAAAATGTTATCCAGGATTTTCCTTTATCTCCATTTGCCTCGGAAGCCGCACTTCGGGTGAAGGTATTGGCGCCGGAAGAGGCCAACGACGCGCTCACATCAGAAACGAAAGACGCCGGAGATGTTCAGACGACCGATTCAGAAACCAAGCCGGGTCAGGGAAAAGAAGGGGAGAAATAGAATAGAACTCGTCACTCACCCAGTGTGATGAGTTATTGGCTTACCAGTAACATGCGGCCGGCTTGAATGATGCTGGATGAAAGGTTATTGAGCGCCCGCAAATCATTCACGCTAACCCTGAATTGTTGAGCAATCGTCCACAAACTATCTCCACGCCGTACCTTATACCATTTAGAATCATTTGCGCTTGGAGGGTTGACTGTAGGTTTCCCCTTTACCCGCAACCGGTCTCCGGGATGAATGATATGGCTGGAAAGATTGTTTAACCCCATCAGGGAATTCACGGATATTCGAAATCGAGACGCAATGCTTCCAAGGGAGTCCCCGGATCGGACGCGATACCAGGTGAGTTCGGTATCAGCATAATCGTCATCCACTCCTCCTCGTACTCGCAGCTTGGTCCCCACCCGTATAATATTGCTCCGCAAGTTATTCATGTCTTTCAGTTGCCTCACTTTCATCCCAAATCGTTTGGCCACTACCGATAAACTCTCTCCTCGTCTGACCGTATGCCATTCCGTTGACGGGGGAGGAGGTTGGCTCCAGACCGCGAGCGCCGGATGGAGTTCTTCAACCAGCGAGGCCATACCGAGGGGTACTTTCAGATAGTAGCCAGGAGCAGTAAGACTGGGCACGATACTCCGTCGAAGTTCCGGGTTGAGCCGTTGGAGTTCCTCAACCGGAATCCCCGTTTGTTGTGTGACGGCCGAAAGATGAACGCGTTTCGTAATCAGGACTTCTTCAAATTCATGGCGATCACCGCCTGGAGTACTGAATCCATAGGCCGTGGGATTTTGTGCGATAAGGGTCGCCGCAATGAAGCGAGGCACATAGTCTTTGGTTTCCCGTCTTATGTGGCGGGACTGTCGAATTGTCCAAAAATCACGGGTCCCGGTTTTTTTGATGGCCCGGGAAATCTTTCCGCTTCCTGCATTGTATGCTCCGAGGGCCAGGGGCCAGGAGCCAAACTGGTCATATAAATCACGAAGATGATGAGCGGCAGCAACTGTGGATTTAATAGGATCCCGCCGTTCATCCAAATACCAGTCGACATCAAGGCCATACACACGGCCGGTCCCCTTCATGAATTGCCAGGGCCCGGAGGCACGGGATCGAGAAAATGCACGTGGGTTGAAACCACTTTCAACGAGTGAAAGATACATGAGTTCCGTCGGGAGACCAAGTTCACGAAAAACGGGTTCCACAAGGTCTTGATAATGATGAAAGCGATCAAGATACGATTGAAATCGCTCGTGAATCCCATACTGGAAATACTCAAGGTTTTTCTCTACCGAATCGTTCAGAACAAGGGGAATGGTGCCATAGGCGGCTGGTTTTCTCTGCTGAGGGGCTTCCCATGTTTGATCGAAAACTCTGGCAAATCGAGCTAGGACAACTTGCGCCCGTTGTTCAGATGAGTCAGCAAGGGAAAATCGTAATTTCGAAGAGGAGTTGATTGAGAGTTCAGCTTGAGCGTTGAGGTCTTCAACCTCTTTCTCGTCAGACCGATCAACCTGCAGACCCTGGGTAGTTTGAGATTCCTGAGAGAAATCAATGGATGAGGGAATAATGGGTTTTCCCGAATCCGATGTTTGAACCTGGAGTGCTGGTGTTTGAGCCAGGGCTTCTGCAGGAGATGGGTTCGAGTCGTTCTGGGCAGACCCCTCGTCGTTGCTGAAGGCCGGTTTGGGTAAAAGAGTAGAGGAAGTTTCACTCTCTATGACCTCTTTCTCGACGGAAGGTGGCGAAGTGCTCAAATCGTCTTCGATAGGCAACCCAGTGATGTCTGGAGCGGTTTTCGCAGTTTGATCTATGGTAATAGCTGATTTCTGATTATCATGAATGGTAATGGTGCCCGTCGATAGTGTTTCATGAGGAGCCGTAGGGGCATGGTCGGTGGACTTTGTCTGGTCTTTTGGAGTTGATAGCGCTTGAGGCTCAATCGACGGTCCTTTGCGAGATTGGCTATTCGCAAGTGCATAATTAAACGTAAGCGCCTCCGCAGAATTATGGGGAGGTAAGAACGAGGGTTTGCCGAGGGATGGTTGAGGACAGAGAGCCCACGTTGTCAATATCACACTGGAGGCAACGAGTAGGTTGCGAGCAAAGTATGCCACTCGCAGAGGAATGAAAGAACGTTGAACCTGTAACTTTTTATCTAAGTGACTCATTTTATGAGAGTTTTCGGCAGATCTTTGCACAACTTAATAGGCTACCCTCGCAAGGAAAGATTGTCAAACATATTTATGAATTTTGGATCTTTATCCATATGTGAAAATCTTGCACGAACCGCACCAAAGATAAGTGTATGAAAGAAAGAAAAAATATGGTGGCAGGGCGAATGAGTGTGGAGTTTTTATCCCAGTTGATAGGCGGAAATGTCACCGATGGGGGTTGACCGGTAGGGCCAGAGTAAAATACCGCTCCCCTTCCTTATGCAGTAACCTTTTTCCCTGTAATGTCGTGAGGATATCAGCGAGGGGCACGATGAAGGTTTCCTCAGATCCTGGAAGGGAGGAATCCTGCAAGCCCTTGCGAATCTGTTCAACTGATTTGGGTTGCTCATTGCAAAATTCCAAGATGAAGGCCTGTGGCCCTTCAAATCGTTCACTGGTCGGAGTCAAGCCCCTCCCATCATAGACGGTGAGATAGCTCAAGGCTTTGGCAAAGAAGAGAAAGGGCCTATTGGAAGAGTGATAACGATGTTTCCACTCTTCCACAAGCTTGACGAGTTCTTTGTACAGCTGCAGATCGACTTTCCAATCGATCGTATACTCAAAATCATAGGCGATTTTGTTGAGATCAATCTGTCGTTCGTCATACACATAGGCATAGGCTAATCCCGGTCCTGTTCGGCATATACCGTACCGTTCAGGCCATTTAAAGTAGGGGCTAAACCGTTCGAGCCAGAGTTTGGCGGTAGACTCTGGGGGCTGGAGATGGATCAAGGAAGGAATGAGTTCGATTTGTTGCTGGTAATCGTCATTCGTTTCCTGTGGAAAGCCCAATAACATATTCCAGGAGAGGTCAATATTGTAATACCGGCTCCATTTTAAGCATTGAATATTTTGTAGAGGGCTCACCCCCTTATCCATTTCCTTCAGTTGCGCCAGGCTCAGGCTTTCAATGCCCGGTTGCATGCATTTCACCCCACCCTTCGCCAGTGTCTGAATCTGCCGTTTGTTGAGATTACTTTTCGTCTCCATAAACACGTCCAGGTCCACATGTTCTTGGGCCAGTTGCCCGAAGACACCGTCCACATATTTCATATCAATAATATTATCGACCAAGCGAAAACGGGTGGTGTCATAGCGGCTTGAAAGATAGTCCAATTCCGAGGCGACCTGCGCAGGAGTCTTTGCCCGGAATTCCATTGCCTGGGCATTCAATCCGCAAAAGGTGCAATGATGTTTTTCTCCCCACCAACACCCTCGAGATCCTTCATAGAGCAGAATCCGGTTCAATCCGGTGGATCCCTGCTTGGCTAACTCGTGGAGTTCTGCGAAATAATCATCGTAATCAGGCGGGGGAGTTTCTGAAAATTTTGTGAACAGCGACTCCTGAGACGTCAAGTGGATCTGCCCTTCCCGCCGATAGGCCACTCCCGGAGGAATGTCGGTTTCATCGCCCAGGAGAATGCGTTGAACCAATGGGGGAAAGGCTTGTTCGCCTTCTCCGATCACGACGTAATCAATCCAGGGAAAGGCTCGGAAATGTTCCAGCCCCATTTCTCCATCAAAATTTGCCCCGCCAAACACAATCCGAACATCGGGATAGACGTCCTTGATCAATTTGGCCAGGCTTAAACTTGCCACATTTTGATCGAACGTGGAGGTGAAGCCCACCACGTCAAATTGACTCCAATCCACGGTTGTCAGGCACCAGGTTAAAAATTGCGGAGCGATGGTTCGGGCAATCTCTTCTAAATGACTAATAGAACATCCGGCTTCCCGAGCCGTGTCTTCGAAGATTGGTTTAAACACGGTGGGATATTCCCTGTGTTTCGGATTGTCTCGAAACAGGAGTGCAGAGAACAGCCATTCGCCAAATAGGCCGCGTTTCTCACACAAGATTTCATACAACGGCACACCGATCTTATGGGCGAATTGGAGATTGAAATGATAGGTCTGGGTGCCAATGCCTTGCGTTTTTAGTAAGGACGAGAGGGTCCCCAGTTGGATCGAGGGAAATTTCGAATAACTAAATGGCATGGTCACCAGTGCGACCTTCGTTCCGAAAGGTCGGAAATCGGTGGTGTGCTGAGACGCAATAGCCTGAGGTTGTTTTGCCTCTGAAGCGACCGGGTGAATCAAGGTGGGGCTGGTGGCCATACGAGCGTTCAATAAGAAGTGGGAAGTTGAAAGGCGCGATCAGCCTTGGCGGCTAAATAAAAATCGCTTTCGGTGAGGCCTTGAATTTTGTGGGTCCAAATTTCTACTTTGCATTTACCCCAGGCCAAATACAAATCCGGGTGATGGCCCTCAAGTTCGGCGACATTGCCCACTCGATTGGTAAAAGCCAAGGCATCAGCAAAGTTGTCAAAGGTATATGTTTTCTCAATATGGCCTTGAGCATTCAGCGTCCATCCGGAGTCCAGTTGACCCAGCAATTCCTTGATTTTCTGAGGTTCCAATGGAGGTACACCCCCACGACATGGCACACATGTATTATCTGCTAAGCTCATTTTCTTCCTCCTTACGGACTAAATAACTGGTGTGGGATTCATTTTCACTTTCTTCTTTGATCTTTCGGTCTGGAAAACCCACTCCTACCCTCTCTTTCGGACGTAGCGGCAATTAGATGTGGAGCACCATATAAATACACGGGTTCCAATGAACGATAGTCGATATCTCCATCGTTGATTATAGACATCACCAAGTTCTGTGCACAATTCCAAAAGCGCGGTTGTGCAAGCCAATCAGAAACATGGCGTGTCTGCCTGGAGGGTTAGGCTGGTCTTACGATTTCCCGAGGCAGTCTCGGGAGTACTGTGTGAAGGTTTCGTTTCGGGGTGCTGGAGGATTGGTTTGTCCGGCCAGTCGAAGAAGCACAGCTTCCAAATTGTGAAAATTGGTGCGGGCTGCCTGAAGAGTTGTTTCCCCTGATCCTTTGTCGGATCCAGGCAATTGGGCGTCAATTTCCTGTCTGCTGAATTCCGAGAGCATCCATCCCAATGGCAGGCGGTGGTTGTATTCGCAAAGTTGGAAATGAGCAAAAGCGCCTTCCTTCGTGGAGTCGGTGAGATGCTGGTGTAATCCGATTTCCGCACGATCTCCTAACACGTCACGTGCCTGATAGCCGCGAGCGGGACGAACATTCAGGAGGGCCCAGACGGGTGACAGGATTTCGGGGAGGAACGCATGGGAACCCGTAAACTGTTCTGCCTGCCGAATTTGGGGTTTGAGGGGATCGTTGCTGATGTGGATGACGATCGGGTGGATGGGGAAATGATAGTGCTCGGCAATGCGTTCAATAGCCAGGAGGATCTCATCGGTGGTCACGGCCCCCGAATTTTCGAAATACCCTCCATCCACGACTCGAATGACCCGCGGATCAGGACTTTCAGTTGCGGCATAATCCTTGGGGAAATCCTGCCGAAAAATAGTGCCTGCCGGACTGACATAGGTAAACCTGGCGCTCATGTGCACGGCCGTACTTAGGGGTACTTGACCTCCCAACACAGCTGGTCCATCAAGCGCATCGTTGAAGTAATATTGAAACGGGCGATGGGGAATCGGAGGTGAGCTTTTTGGGGAGTCTTGGGCCGGTTGGGCGGCAAAGGGTAGGGGATGCATGATGATTCGCTGGCCGGTTTCCACCACTGTGCTGTTCAGAAAGAGCAGTGGCACGTCATACCGGTGATCTTCCCATAAATCATCAAACGGCCTAGCGAATCGATCAGACCCCACGCAAGCGACCCAGGCTTCTTCCCATGATCGTTCCAGTGCCAATGCCCGATCGTCAAGAATCGCAAAGGGAAGAAAACGTTGAAACATATCAGGAAATAACAACACCCCCACCGTGGGTGATAAAAAATCCTGTTTGAGAAATGCTTGAGCCGTCTGCCGAAATGAGGGGTGAGGAGAAAGCTGGCAGGACTGGCCAAGGAAAGGGACATCTATAGGCCGATTCTGATCTTTTACCATGGCCGCAAATACGGCGGCACCCAAGCTTCCGCCGGACACACCGCTAATTGAGAAGACATGCCGGGCAAAGGTAGCGGGCAATTGGCCCTTTTTCACCATGTCTCGACTGCGATCCTCCAATTCGGTGAGAACAACTGCGGTCCAATAGGCCGCACGAATGCCCCCGCCTTCCGCGGAAACCAGAATGACCGGAATGGGAGCATAGGGTTGAGCGTTGGGGACTTGCCATTGGTGCCGCAATGCCTCAAACCAAGATACGAAATACGTCTCCAGTGGGTCATTCGTCGGAGAAAAGCCTCTGGGAATTATTCCTTTTGCCATGCTGAGCATGGCCTCAAACAGTGCCGAGGGCAGTTGCTTCCAGCTGGCTTGTTGTTCTTCGTAGGGCCGCATCGTCGCCAGTTGGCGAACGCGATGGTTGTCATTGAACCAAGCGAATATGGTCGCCATCACCAGGAGGAATCCGATAATGGGAATCCGATAGGTATTGCCCACATATACGAACGCCCCACCAATGGCCACCATGAACGTGGCCCATAGCATCAATATTCCGGCGGTTCCTATCCATGGGCTGATCACGCCAGATTTAAAGGAAAACACGACCAGGGCAACTAGATTAGCCATCACGGCGATCCCAAACCATCGTCGAGGAATAGGCGGGAGATCCCAGAATGAGGTGAGAGAGGAATAAGAAATGGCACCGAGGCTATCCGTGAAAACTGGACGGTTTTTCCAATAGGCCAGGTAAAGGGTCAGAAGGGCGCCTCCAACTAAAATCCCCGCCATGGCCAAGAGTTGCAAGGATCCCGCCTGCAGCAAGGATTCATAACTGGAGGCGGCTTTGAACAAGGCTCCTGAAATGAGGGCAAAGAGAACAGGGCCTAAAAAACGGGCGATGTGTTTCTTGACGGTTTGAAGGGACGCGTGAGGTTCGGGTGAAAGGCCCGCTTCCGTTTCGCTGGGAAAGCGAAACAGAAACATGACCCGAGCAAAATACCAGGCCGTCCAACCAAAAGAAGCGGTAAAGACAAGAAAGGAGAGTTTGGGGAGACTATGGGCATACCAGGGCTCCACCTCAACCATGGCTCTGAGAATGTCTTGACCCTGCCCGGTATACAGAGCCACTGAACAAATGATTCCAAGAAGAAGATTAAAACGAATGAGATTGAAGCAGTGATAAATAGTACGAATGTGACTCCACCAACTCGAGATCGTGTCGAATTTGGTGCCAAGCGCTTTGTCAAAAAGGACGCGGAGAAAAGAAGGGGGTTTCCCGATGGACATGATGCTACCCTCAGGCAAATCACATACGAAGGGGAAGACAATTCTACCGGGTTTCTGGAAAAGAATAAACACCTGGAACGTCGGAGAACAAAAGCCAAGGTGGCCCTCTTTAAGAAACTGATGATCGCGTGCCAGTGAGACTCAAAGCCGAAGGGAGAAGTTTTCTGAAGAACGTTCAGGAAGGCAAAGGAAGGATAAAACCACCATTTTGGGAAAACTCTTGTTGCTGGGTTTGTGAGAAAAAGACCAGGGGTTCATTATGGCAAAACTTGCATTCTTCTGTTGTGATCACGGCATCCGCTTCACCTAGGCTGACAAGATAGGTTTTGGCTAATCGAAGAGCGGTGTCTTCGTCGGTTGTCATGACGTCAAAATGAATGGTGCCAGTTTTTCCTTGCACCCAGGTATCAAAAACTTTGACGGTATTCGAGGGTTGGGTCATGAACGTCTCTTCTTCTGGTTGTGGATCATGCTGATTCCGTTAACTTTTTGCAAGCTGACGAATTTGGATACATGTGTACGGGAAACGGGATTGATCCTTGATTGGGGGTGTTTGTGTGAGATTAATGAGAGCGTGGGATAAAATGAAAATCTCATGAAATTGTTGCCAAGTGAGGTTTTTTGCCGATCAATCGAAGTCGATCAAGGGCTTCGATGTCTCAAGACTGACCTCTCGTTTCCCATGGTGATTGATCGGATGACTACCCATGGGAAGGCAGGGCCTTTGAAGATGAACACGCTCACCCCATGGAGTCTTTTCCTTGACAAAGGATCATTTGACAACTTGAATCCTAGACAGGTAGAAACCACACCGAAAGTCGAGGTTCGTCCCTCATGACTCATTTTTCGTATTCAGGACATCGTGGCCTTGAGAGATACATTCTTCCTGCTTGAAACGAGCCCAGCCAGATCTATGCCAAGCGATCATGGAGTTGTACAATGCCAGTGAATGCCCTTAGGAAACAGGGGGCGAGGATGAGTCTGCAAGAAGCCCTTGAGCGAGTGGAGAAACTCAAGCGGTTATCTCAAAGCAGCAATCCACACGAGGCGGCATTGGCCGCCATGCGACTGAAAGATTTTGATGTGGAAGTCGCCCGTTTTCCCCGCTCCGAACCGGTTGCTGAGGATCCCTCCACGTCCGAGGACCAATCTTACGTGAATAAAGTTGTTGAGATTCTTGAGGAAATGCCCATTGTTCCCTATGAAACATTGGATGAGATTGAGGTAGGACAGTCTTCAGATAAATCGAAAGTCAATTGGGATGAACTCCATTTTGCCCTTGTAAAGAAGGCACAACGAATGGGGGCGGATGCCTTGATTCATCTTCAGTTAAAAGGAACTGCCGAGCAAAAGGTGCTTGGAGCGACGGCCTTAAAATATCTCACTCCCAAAGAGGTCTTGGATATTCAAGAATCCACGGCCTTAGAGGATGCTGAGAAAGCCTATGCCCAGTCTCAAAAAGAACGGCTTGATGAAGATCTTGCTCCGGGCATTGGCTAACCGCTCAATTTTTGTCAGAGTGAAAAAGACCTGGTAGGCTTTCATGAGGAAAGAGGGATGGGCAGCTACCTTTAAATTCCGGATGGACAGCCTCAAAGGAATCGGAAGGTCCGTTGAGCGCGTTTGCTGCCTCCTCCTGAAATTAGAAGGGGACGACAGACACATGAGAATATGATATATTTCCTGCGGTTTTTACCCCCTCATCGCACCATTGGCATTCTTTTTGTAATCCCCTCTTGTAATTTTTTTCTCACATACCTCGGCTACGGCCAGAGAGAGATTTCACGTGTGGAAAGATCGTGAAAGCCTTCGCTATGGCCTCAAATGGCGAGGTGTCGAGGGAAGAGACCATGCAGTACTCAAGTCAGGGCTCTTGCAGATTGCTAACAAGTGAGGGTGTGATTAGCTGTTGTCATAACTCAACAAAAGGACCGACTGTGGAGAGAAGCAAAATCGTGTCAAAATTCCCAGCGACTATAACCGGTATCCTGGTGATGACAGTGTGGCTCACGGTAATCTTTTCGGGCTTGGCCCACACAAAAGAGACTGAATTACTCTCCGTTGGGATACGGGGAGGACTCAATTCTAAAACGTTTGGCATTCCGCCAACCGAAAAGGAAGATTTTGAGCAATACGACGTATTTGCGGTAGTTGGAACTCCTTGGAGTTGGGATTTTCCTTCCGGATGGGAGGTGCGTTTTAGATTGAATGTGGCGGCAGGTGCGTTGAGGGCGGCGGGAGAGGCCGGGTTCATTGGAGAGGTGAGCCCTGGGCTGGCCTTTACGAAGCCAAATTGGAACCTCACCTTCGATATAGGCGGTGGTGGGGCATATCTGAGTAGGGAAAAATATGGTCGTCAGGATATTGGAGGACCCGTTCAAATTGCTGCGCATGCTGGTATTACCTATCACCTTCCCTGGCATATGTCTCTGGGATGGCGATTTCATCATATTTCTGATGCGGCACTATACGGGTCTGATAATCGAGGAGTGGATCTACACTTGTATGAGCTCAGCTATCGGTTCTGAGAGTGTTTGAGAAGATTCCTGCCATCATGGGGGTAGCGCTCCGTTAAAATGTTCCCGCTTCAACGTGTTTATCTTTCAGTAGCCGAACCATTCACCATCCGATGATGACAGTTTCGACACTGGGAAACTAAAATCCGAATAATAGAATCCAGCTGTCTAGTGCTGGCGTTGTTTGGCGATGTCGAGGGCTGCGACCCGGTAGGCTTCGGCGAGGGTCGGGAAGTTGAAAATGTTGTCAATGAACCGGTCGATAAGCATATTGTGAAGCAATCCCATTTGACCAATATGAATCAGTTCGGTTGCTCCTTCCCCGACGATATGAATGCCTAAAAGTTGTTCCCCTTTTGGGTCGGCGACCATTTTGAGCAATCCATTGGTCATGCCGGAGATCTGTCCTCGTGCAATTTCATGAAACCTCGCTCTTCCCACTGTCGCCCCGCCATACTTGGCGGTAGCTTCCTGTTCGCTCAATCCCACGCTCGACATTTCAGGAATAGTATAGATTCCCATAGGAATATGCTCAGGAGCGACGCCGGAGTTGAGACCTAGGGCATGGCAGACGGCACGTCGGCCCTGTTCCATGGAGCAGGATGCCAGCGACGGGGGGCCAATAACGTCACCGACGGCATAGATATGGGGAACCGTAGTTTGGCAGTGGTTGTTGACCGGAATGAGCCCGCGAGTCGTCGGGTGTATTCCGGTGGCTTTCAAATTGAGGTGCTCCAGATTGGACACTCGTCCGAGAGCCACCAGCACTTTTTCACTTTCCAGCGTTTCACCACTTTCTAAAACGGTTGTCACTTTAGAGCATCCGTCCCACTGGACTGTGTCGATTTTTTGTCCACCCCGATAGTGCCCTCCGGTTTTCTCAAACGCTTCACAAAATTCATCGGTAAGTTCTTGATCCAAAAATTTGAGCGGGCGGTCCGCCGTATCCACCATGGTGACTTGCACTCCCAGCAAGGCAAAAATTGAGGCGTATTCACTGGCAATCACGCCACCCCCCAAAACGGTCAGGGATTTCGGCAAATACACCAGGGAGAGAATGGAGTCGCTGTCCAGAATATGTTCGTGGTCGATGGGAATATTGTCAGGTACGCGTGGGCGCGAACCGGTGGCTACAATGATTATTGGAGCGGTGACGAGGGCGGAAGTGCCGTCAATTTTTTGGATTCGCACTTCCTGGTCGGACACAAAGCCCGCGCGACCATGAAAGCAGTCAATACCATTACGGGTAAGTTGGTCCTTCATGAATTTTCCATGCGCCCGCACGACCCGGTCCAACCGGGTCATAAGGTTGGTGATTTTGACATCGTCGCGCATGCGGAATTCAAAGACCTCAGTTGCCTGGAGAAATCGCACCATCTGAAGGGCGCTTTCCCGCAAAGTTTTACTGGGAATGGTTCCCTGATAGACGCAAGCCCCTCCCACCTCGCGGGTTTGCTCGATGAGGGCCACGCGCTTTCCTGCTTTGGCACCTTGAATGGCGGCTTTTTGTCCTGCCGGGCCACTTCCGATCACAATAAGGTCAAAAGGGGTAGGAGACGTCATGGCAAAAAACACTCCACACTTGCCTTGACGGTCTCGCGCAATTCCAAAAGGGCCGTCATGTCTTCAGGGTAAAAATTCAGATCCTGCACGACTGGAAGTGTGAGCAGGCTATTTTCGTCATGCGTTGAATCCCCAAGTATGACAGAGGCCAAATGATGAGCAAGGCATGTGATCATGGCTCCCTTTGTGGGGGAAATGGCTTGGTGGTACTGGTCGTCTTGGTAGTAGCGGATAGTTTCCTGAACCGGATCGGGCAGTTGCCAGACTGCGGCCAATTTGGAGCCTGCCATGACGTGAAACTCTTCGAAGAGGGATTCAACTGTGATCCAGGAAAATGGTTCCGCTGATTTATCGGGGGTTTGTGAGAGTAGATGAAGAATGGCAGGTTTTCCGATGGTATGCAGGAGCCCGCACAAAAACGCGTTTTCCACATTATGACGGATGCGTCTGGCGATTTCTTTTCCGAAAAGTCCTGTCGCTAAGGCGTGCCGCCAGAGGTTCCGTACCTCTTTCTCATAGCCGGTCGTATGAAATACGCCGCTTTGAACCGACACCGAAAAGGCTAACCCGGCCAACATCGTCAACCCCAACCAGGTAATGGCTTGTTGGAGCGAGACGATAGGGGTGCGAGGAGCATAGGCAGGGGAATTGGCAATGCGGAGGATCTGTCCCGCCAGGGCTTGATCCTGTTGAATCAATGAAGACAGCTGTGAGGCGTCGGCATCCGGATCGCTGGAAAGCAGAAGAACCCGATTCGCCACCACGGGCAAAAGAGGTAGATCCAGGTTTCCTCGTCCCAATTGATCGGCGATGAAGGAACGAAGGGTTTCCCTCTCTTCTTGTGCAAGAGGGGTGATCGTTGAGTGAGCCATATCTCAACTTGTCGGTTTTCGAGAAACAACCTTTAGAATTGTCTAGTTAAGCGGGGCATCTGGGTTTAAAAAACGGCAAAATGGAAATGGGTGAGAGTGTCTCCAGTTCGACGTTGAGGGTTCTCGCCAAGGTGCAGCAGGAATGACCCGCTCTTTGTTGGCCAAAGAAGTCCTCTCTCATCCCCGTCTGCTTATGGTGGGGGTGTGACCAAGTCTTTCAGTAACAATGTATTTCTGAAATGAAGGCCTTCCTCTCGTGGGAGGTTTCCGTATGTCTGTGGGGACCTGGATGAGATCTCATCCTAACCGTCAGGGAATGGTTCATCATGGTTTGCCTGGACTGACGGGGTGGCCTAAAGTCAGGCAAAGGGTTGGCCTGGCGAGGCGGGCTGTTAACGTGTTTTGAGGGGAGGCCTAAAGGAGGAGAAAGTTATGAAACGGCTAGAAGGTAAAATCGCGGTGGTCACGGGAAGCAGCAGCGGGATTGGCAAAGCCATTGCCCTTCGATTCGGAGAAGAGGGGGCAACGGTGGTGGTCGCTGCCAGGCGAGTGGATTTGTGTCATCAAACGGTGGCGCAAATTAAACAGGCTGGCGGAAGCGCCTACGCTCAACAAACCGATATTAGCCAGGAAGAACAAGTTGACGCGCTGATGCAGGAGACCATTGCGCGCTATGGGCGCATCGATATCCTTGTCAATAATGCCGGCGTGTTTGGAGGAGGACGGGTGGCTGACACCTCCACAAAAATTTTTGACGAGGTGATGGGTACCAATTTGCGCGGGACATTTTTCTGTTGTCGAGCCGGATTTCAACAGATGAAAAAGGAAGGAGGTGGGCTGATCATCAATATCTCCAGCGTTGCCGGGGTTCAGGCTTGGGCAGGAACAGGCACGTACAGCGCCTCAAAGCATGGCATTATGGCCTTGACCAAGTCACTGGCCGATGAAGGGCGAGCATTTAAGATAAAAGTGAGCGCGATTTGCCCGGCTGGTGTGGCAGATGAATTAGTGGATGCGACGCCTGAAGAAATCCTCAACAGTGAAAGAATCAATCCCTATGATGTGGCCGAAACCGCGATGTTTTTGGCGACGCTGGGGTGCCAGACGGTGGTGCATCAGGTTGTGCTGGATCGGCTAGGGGCTGATTGGTAAAGAATGGAAAAAATCTCACTGAGAGCACCTACACAATAAAAAAATGACCTTCCAGGGTTTATCCCGGAAGGTCATTTTTTAATCAGACTGAAAAAAGATTTTAAGATGCAGCGGGGAGACTACTTATCGCCTTTTTCGTCGTCTTTTTTCTCATCATCTTTTTTATCGTCCATCTTTGT
>Ga0224497_10000242_pt1 | contig 41141 bp, 50 predicted proteins | sample SF_Jul11_sed_USG_4_FD_167970 | JGI IMG/M metagenome (GOLD analysis project Ga0224497, IMG submission 167970) | Sediment microbial communities from San Francisco Bay, California, United States - SF_Jul11_sed_USGS_13 | ecosystem: Environmental > Aquatic > Marine > Sediment | place: USA...
TGTGACATTGCCCCAGTTGCTGTAATGGCTACTGCGGCCACAAGTAATAGAGCATACTTGTGGTTCCTAGAATTCATTGTTTTAATCGAAATTGAAAATTATATAAGGGTTAAGACAACAAAATTGGTAAAAAAGTAAATTATTATATTTTAGTATATTTTGATAGTATCATAGAAATTGAAAATTATGTTATGGTGTGAATGAATGAAGGTAAAATCAACCACAAAATTATCGATATTTGACACCTTCAAGACTAAGGACAATAGTCTTACCGGTGAGGCAAAGAGACAGAGATCCATCATACATATCTTATCAAGTAATGCAAATCCTGCAGAAAGGACAAGAACTGGTATATCTCAAAAAATTGCCAAAGGTCAAGGAAATATCTGGAAGAATATTTACTCTGGAATTTTCAGGGATCTTGATGAGATTTTGCTTCCCATGGGTATTGCAGAAGAAGACGGCAGATTGCCTCTAAAACGTGGTCCCAAGGCCCTGCAGGAAATAGGGATTCCTTTTTACCATTTAACCAGAAAAGGGGTTTTAATTGCTCTTTCAATAAAGGAAGTGGAAAACAAAGAAAAATTACTAAAGGAATTTTTCTTAGAAGGAAATCCCAATGAGAAAAGTTTTGAAAAAATTTTAATTAATTTATCTCGCACTAGTCCAAATTTTACTTATTCAATTTTTCAAAAATATGTAAAGGCATTTTGTGATGATGAAATTGCAGAACTACTTCCATTTGATTTCTCAAAACTAAAAAATATCTCAGATGAATCGTTGATTATTCAAAAAGAGATTATAGAGGCATTTTTGAAACTATCAAAGCAGGAAAAAGATGAGGCCATAAGGCTGCTCAACGAAATTACCTGAAAATTGAGTTATTTACGAATGAATCGCCAAACATTAAAATCAGTTATGCAATAAGGCTTATCGAAATGGGTTCAAAGAATGTCTATGCTTCTGTAAAGTCTTACAGCAAAAGAGGAAAACTACTAAAAAAAGCCGATTTCCAAACATTGTCTGAATCTAGGGATTTGGAGGAATTGATGACTAGAATCAAAAATACGATTTATGGAGATTCAATTTCTGATGTTCAAAAACCATATACTTCTCAGAAAATTGAAAATGCCCTAAGAGGGCATTTAGCTGATGTTCATTATTCCATATCTAAAACATCTGGAGATAAAATCATCTTTAATGCATATTACATGAAATTTATTATTTCCAACCTAAAATCAGTACTAAAGGGAAAAGTTTTAGGAAAATCTCAAGAAGAAATTGAATCTCATATCAATCTTCATGCTGAAGAACTTATCAAACAACGAGATATTGTGGTTAAGGCGTTGGTTGCAAAAGATTTGGAGGAGACAGTCGCAAGTTTAAGCTCTGGGAAATTTGGAGAAGAGATTGCCAAAGCTGCAGCACTTTATAATGATAAAAAGAATATCCAGATTTTTGACCTTTATTTTGATAAAATTTTGTATCAACAGTTGGGACTTGCAATTAAAAATAGTCGAGAAACAGAAGTTACAAAATTGATTGGGATGGATATTGATTTTTATAATTTACTAAGTGTAATTAGAGGAAAATTCTGGGGTCTAGAAGAAGATCAAGTCAATGATTTGATTGTATCAGCTACTCCGAGTGCATCAAAGGAATTACTTGGTAGAATGATAAGTGCGGCAACAATTAGATATGCTTTTAACGAATTAACTACCACTAGATACAAGAGTCTTATTCCAGAAGCTGAAAATGAATTGGATGCAATAGCAGAATTTGAAAGGGCTTTTGAATTAGAAATTTATCAATCCTCGTTGAGATCATTTACAAAAATGTTCAGTTTTGCAACAATCATCGGTATTACAAAATTGACCGCTTTTGAGGTAAGAAACTTGGCAGCTATTGCTTATGCAGTGGAGCAAAAAATCCCTACTGAAATTACAATGTCCAAACTGATTCTTGAAGAAGATTAAGCCCCAAAATGGTTAACTCTCCTAACAAAAAGAAAATTCCTGCTGAAGTAATAATTAATACAATCTGGATTAGTACTTTTTTAGCAATGATTTTCACAATTCCAGCCTTGAGTCTTTTTCTCGGAATTTATTATAGTACAGGAAATCTTGTGCTAGGTGCAGTGCTAGGATTTAGCACTCATTTTGTGACCCTAGCCTTCTCGGGCAGAATATCAAGATTTCTAACCAAAATTATGAATTAATCTATAAGGATCATCATAATTAGTTGATTTATCATGATGGGTGATAGAGATTTCAGGAACACTATTAAAAATGCAGTCGACTCGATTGGTAGAGAATTAGAAATAGAGATCGATGCAGATGATTTTAAAACCATAAATCTAACAGAGGTAGTTCAATGTTTACGACGATCTTATTATGATAGAATTGATCCAAAGGAAATTCAACGAAGGGGATTCAACGATCTTTTAAGTGGATTACTTCGAAAATTAGAATATGGCAGTAAATCAAAAAAGTTTAAAATTGATGATGTTATTTTAAAGGGCCAAGCAGACATGATGGTGGATGATAATATCATCTTGTTTAGACCAAGTCATACTACTCCCGAATCTCCACATGCAGAAGATCTACTGTATCTCAATGCCTGTTTGTGGATTTATGATAAAACTGATGGAATGATAATTTACATTACAAGTGATAGAGAAGAGTTTACTTTTTCATTAACTCGTGATAAAAAAATGTTTGAAGAAGTAATTAGACGAGTTAGAGTTCTAAGTGATCTTCTAAGTGAACAAAAAACTCCAATTTTAGAGCCCTCCCACAATTGTTTGGATTGCCAATATTACGAAAGATGTTTTATCAAGAAAAATACCTCAAAACAACTCTCGTTATCTGAAATGCTAGGATTATCAAAAGAAAATTAAATTAAAAATATTGTAAAGGAAAAATTCCTTTGGTTAATCTAGTGGTTCTGGATGTCCTTTACCACGTAATGCAAAGCATACAACTGCTAATGCAATTGCAACTCCTGCTGCTGCGCCAAATGCGGCCATACCTGCTTCTGCCATTTGATAAAAAACATCTCTAGGGGCTTTTATAACTTTGTCAATATATTTATCCTAAAAACAAATTATCATAATTTTCAAATTTTATGATACAATATTATAATGGTTGTCTTACAGCGTAGATTCAAAATGAACTTCGTTTTCTTGTCCACTAGTCATCGAACTGAGATTAAAAATAACGTCCCCTTCAGCTCTCCATATTTGATCATTGTTCTCAAGAATGAGCATTAATTCTGGATCATTTCCTGGAAATTCGAGAGTTATTTTATCTTTCAATACAATGGAATTGTTGCTAAGTAACGTATAGTAATTAGATCCATCTACCATACCTTCTGGCCTACTTCCAATTTGACCCGAAGCAATTTTGAGTTCTTCGGATCCATTTACTGCGTATAATGAATATTGTAAAAGCTGAGCAATTACAGATCGAGCGTTTGGATTATCGAGTTTGAATTGAATTTCAAGGACTGCTGCTCTATCTGTAACTTGCAGAATTGAAACTTCTTCTAAATTAATCGAAATTGGTTCTACTTGATTTGGCAGTTCTTGAGAAGAACCACCATCAAAAGTATCACTTGTAGAGGTCATCGTGAAAATAACTCCTAATATTCCTGCCAAAATGACAATTGCGGCAACCACAAAAATTTTAGGGTTCAATAAAATAACATAACTCCATGATATCTTAAATGTTGAGATAGTTATTATACCATTATAAAGAAAAATTATTGTGCAATATTTTCAGGCAGTACAACAAGGGAAAATTCGAGCTAGTAAATCTCAAATGAAATTATTTGAAGTGGCCGGATTTGGAATGCTTACACTTACAACAAAAAAAATAGATGGGAAATTCTTTCCTGTTGGTGAAGAAGACTTTACAGCAGTGATACAATCCGAAAGCGGGTATGTTGCAGTAATTGTAGATAAAGATGGTTTTACCAAAGCACAATCAAAAGCAGTTGAAAAAAAAGAAGCGCTGGGAATTTTTAAAAAATTAAGAGAATCAGGAATGCCTGAATATCCAAAACCTGGTATTAAAATTTGGACTGAAGACCGTCCTGCTATTCAAAATGAATCTGAAGAATAATTTTTTAAGGTAGAGTTATTTTTGTTCCTACGTCTGCACCTTTAATAGCTTTTTCGATAATTTTGATATCTGCCTTTAAAATTCGTGTATTTATTTTTGATCTTTCAATAATTTTTAACGCAACAATATCCATCAAATCATATCCTCCAGCGATAGAATCTTCGTGAACTAACATATTTTTTAGATTTTTTAATTCAATTCTTTTGAATTTTTTTGCTTTTTTGTATTTATTGGGATCCATATCATATACTCCATCTACGTCCGTTGCATTAAGGAATTGTTCAGCTTTAATCTTTTCGGCAATTAATGCAGCTGTTCCATTAGTACTTTGACCAGGATGCAGACCCCCAGTTACAACAATCAAACCATCATCAACAGCATGTTTTACTTCCTGTAAGGTCGTAGGCGGATGTGAATATGCCTTGTTTTTTAGGGCATAAATCAAAAGTTTTGCATTTAGTCTAGAAATTTCTATTCCAAGTTCATCTAAGGTTGATTCATCAGCTCCTGAAGATCTTGCGTGAGAGATATAATGTCGGGCAATGTTTCCTCCACCTGCAACTACAATTGGTTGGCAGATCTTACTTATTTTAACTAGAAATGTAGCATAATCTTTTAGGAGTTTAACATTATCCATACCAAAAATTCGTCCGGATAGTTTTATCACAATTCTTGTTTTCATTATTTTAAGTCATTCAAGATTGATTTTGCGGCAATTTCAACTTTTTTTCTGCTTTTTTGAGGTGTGTATATTCTTAAAATATTCATAAATCCTGATATTGCAGAAACTACAGGAAGTTTTGAGATGGGCATTTCTTGAGCCTGTGCTTTTCCATTTTCATTTGTAGTTAGAATAATTTGCTTTGACTCTTTTTTAGAGGGTGCTAATGGAATTGAAGGAGTAACAGAACTATCAACAAAGATTTCATTTTCATCAACTTTGGATTTTTTGGAAAGAGATGAACGTAATTCGTTTGTTTTAGTCTTTTCTAATAATGTCTTGCTAGTTAAAATTCTCTCATAAACACATTTTAGTAATTTTCTATTTTGGTAGTCTTTGGCAAATTGTCTTGCTCTTTTTAGTTTTGGTGACAGTGAGGAAAGAATCATGGACAATACATATTCATCGGTGAGTTTGACAAATTCGTCAATTTTAAAGGAAGTAAACCCAAACTCATCATCCGATAATCTTAATGCTTCTAATAGCATTACTTCTGCTGATCTTACAGTTTTATGAAAATAAACTGCTTTGAACATTTGATATCTAGAATGCATCATGGATTCAAAAGAGTAAAGTGCAGATTTTTCTAAAGCTAGCTTTTTCTTGTGAACATCAAGTGATTGTGTAAGTCTTTTGTGGTCAATCTTTGCATGTTCTGCACCAGTAAAATAACCATCACGTAACAAATAATCCATCATGTCTGCACTTAGATATCCTGAGACAATTTCATTTAGGTATTGATATTTTGAATCACCAAAAGCTATATCGGAAATTAATTTTTTGTCATAACCGTTCTTTGTTAATATGTCGCCAATCACCGATTTAAGAATAAGGTTTTTACCAAAATCCTCATGAGAGATTTTTTTTTTCTGAATTATTTCCTCAAAAAGATGCGAAAACGGTCCATGACCTATATCATGTAAAAGTCCTGCAACTCTAAGAACTTCTATATCGTGAGATTTTAAAACCTCTTTTTCTTTTAATGCTTGTCCAGCTTGACTTGCAATATGCATTACACCAAGAGAATGCTCAAACCTAGTATGTTGAGCCGATGGATATGTAAGATGAGCTCCGGAAAGTTGCCTAATTCTTCTTAATCTTTGAAAAATTGGATTATCTATAATTTCAAGTTCGTGATCGTAAACTCGAATAAAATCATGAATTGGATCGATAATATCAGAATAATTTTTTTTCATAATCCTATTTTTTTAGAGAAAGATTTCAAAATTTCTTCATGAACTACTTCTTTTGATTGAGATGCATCAATAATCTCCCACCGTTGTTTCTTTGCAGTATCTCGATAAATTTTTGATATTTTCATTAAAAATGCTTTATTTTTTTCAAACTTATCACGCTTTGTTTTCTTTCTATGAAATGATTCCTTTTGTGATACATCGAGTAAAATTACCATATTGGCCTTTGGGAGACCAGAATCTAAATTTTCTAACCATTTCTGTTTCAACCCATTTGCAAGTCCATAAACTAAATTAGACTGATAGTATCTGTTCATTATTACAACAGAATTTTTTAATTGTGCTTGTAAAATTTGGTCTAGTTTTTCCCATCTATTTGCTGCTAAAAGACAATGAATTGTTTGGGGAGGAAATTTTCTCTTCCCGCTAAGATATTTCGCAATTTCTTTGCCTAGAGGAGTGGAATAATCAGGAAAGCTAAAGGTTGTAGTCTTTATTTTTCTTTTTTTCAAGGCTCTCAGTAATAGTCCAGTCTGGGTTTTTTTTCCCGCTTGATCACCACCTTCTATTACCACAATCATAACTTAACAATCCATTGAAATTAATTGATTAAAAATCTATCAAGATACTGACAAGTCTGTTACAAACACCGAGGCATGAATATCAAAAACATGTCAGTGATGGCCAAATCAAAAAAATCAGTAAATCTTACTGAAAATATTTACCAACGTGAAAAATGGATTGTAAAATTAATACAAACTGCAAAAAAGGAACTATCAGCTGAAAATTACGCCCTTTTTAGACCCACCCCTCATGACTAGGATAGGCGCAAAAGTGAGCCAGTTTAGATTACTTTTTGGAAATTTTACCTCTCATCCAATTAGGGTCAGATCTTCTCCTTCGCCATCTTTCTTCAGGTAAAAAATCAAACAGGATGTCTGATTTTATGGTTGCAAAGAAAAACCACTCGCTCTCACAATGTCTGCATGCTCTATCTTCTCTGCATTTTTTTGAGAGTCTCATTGCAAAATAATATCGCCATTCCTTCAAGGAAGTTATTTCCTAGAATAGGATTTAATGAAATGGTTATTTTGAAATTATTTTTTTGGAAAGGATGAAAATTAAATCAAATAAAGAGCACTTTTAAGATTTATTATTATCATAAATTCATAATTTTTAATGATATTCTATTTTTATGATCATATTTTATGAATACGCGGGTTCTTATAGCCAGCAACAAACAAAGATTAATGAATAAATCATTAACAATCACTGCAATCACATTGATTGCAGTAGCTATGGGATTTAGCGCAATAGCTCCGGCAATTGCAGTCCCAGCAACAGTTCAAGGACTCAACAGTGGTGCACTGGATCACAACGGTGCTATTGTTCCAGTTGAATGCCATGAAGTTATTGCCAACAATGCAAAAGCAAAAGGCACACTAACTTGTACTGGAACAGCAACTGAACCTTTCCCTGATAAAGCAGTGAAGATGAATACTGATGACAATTCCTTGTTCCCAGGAGTACTTTGTGGCACAACATCACAAGGCGCAACTGCTGACTGGCAAACTGTAATCACACCAAGTGGAAACTTGAAACTCGTATGTCACTTTCCATAAGTGATTTTTTTCTTTTTCTAAATCCCCACGTCACATAATCTGAGTTATAATATGGATTAGTAGGACTTTTGACCCTGAAAAGTGGGGGTACTCTTTTTACTGAGAGTCGATAAACTCGTTAACACTTCTATGAACCCCTCAAACCAATATGATCAAATCCAGAAAACCTCTACTGTTCTAAAAATTTGAAAAATAATTTTGGAGTCTTGACCAAAACACAAAGTCCCTTTGACGGCTTTGTAATCGCATTGCTGGAGTAATCTTGGTAAGGTTTAGAGCAACAGAATAATTCTAGTGATCAAAATTATTTTTTTGAAAGGAAAAAAAGTAAATCAAGTAAAGAACACTTTTAAAATTTAAAATCGTCATAAGTTAAAAAATCTAAATATATTATTTTATTGTGATCATATTTTATGAATACATCGGTTCTTATAGGCAAGTAACAAACAAAGACTATTGAAAACTCAAACAAAACCTGCAAGTAGATGGAATATGATGGTGCATGCACCATTTAAAAAAATTATCAAGTTTGATTTGATTTGTATGGGACTTGGTCTTGTAATGGGAATTGGTATTGGCGCCTTTTTGGTTTCAGGAATCTAAACATATCCTCAAAATGATCTGATCATTCAAAAATAGACTAGAAATGGTTTAACATAAATGGTTCAACTAATACACATGTCAAAATTTCCATATGCTTTCTGAGGAGATTTTGACCAAACTTACAACCATATGAAATAATATTTTAAAAAAAGATCTAAAGTAAACTTTTAAAATTATTTTTAGGATTAGGTGTTATCTAAAACCCATCTAAGCAAAATTTTTTCTTCCGATTTGTGATTTTTCTAGTCTCCACCATCCCACGTTTCTTTTCCTTGCAAAGTCTTCATCTTCAATATCTGGGTTAGTTACATTGCTTTCTAAATTCAGCTTGTCTTTATTCAATAAGTTTACTAACACACACAATTTTTCTTCAGAGACATTTACCATTACATGTAATTACTTCATTATAATATTAAAGTCTTGAATGGTGCATAGTCTATTTGGGACATTCGCTTTTCTGGTGTGTTTATGGTCAAATTAGAGGAGTTGCAGGTACTGTAGCATATCTGGTAAAGTTTAGAGTTAGAACATAGCTCTCCTATTATTTCCAAAACTAATATTATTGAAATAAAACACCAATTTCATTTTATTTGAGATGTTTTTGGAAAAGGTTTAGGCATTGTTCAGAAATACTTAATTCTTTACCCTCTTTATTGTTAACATGATTGATGTTAAAGAATTGAAAGTTTGTTCTGATTGTGGAACCGTTTATCTTGGAAAATTTTCAAGGGGAGTTTGTCCTAATTGTCACACCAATAATTTTGAACAAATATCAGCTGATAGTGGCCTAGGAAATTTATAAAAATAACCAATTTCTGTTGCAAAAAACATAGATGAAAAAATAAACACAAAAAATCAAACCGATTGCATTCGTTTATAGGCCAAGTCCGTTAATACATAACAGAATGATTTTTTGGAATTCAATTCAATTTAGAGCCATAGAGACTCAAGTCTATCTGGGCTCAATTAATGAATGATTATACCTGTACTTGTGACTGTGGATGCAAAAATTTCACATGTGAATATTTCTGCTTGTTTTGTAGGAAAGACTTGTGTAAGACTTTAACTAAAACGGTGATTGCCTAATTGAAACCTGTACACAAGATTAGAAACTATTCAGTTTATTATTCTGGTATAGGTGCCTTAGTTGCTCTCACATGGGGGGTCTTTTTATGGAAATGAAGACTGAAACCATTTTTGATGTAGCGAATAGTCATTTTTCAGAAATTGCTCCAAAGTATAAAGCCTTGAGAACAACTGACTTGGATCCAATTGAGCACATAATTAATCACCTACGTAAAAAATCTGGAAATACCATGTCAGATGTAGGTTGTGGTGATGGGCGATATTCCTTTGAACTTTTAAAATCATTAGATGATGATAGTTTCCTTCACTGTATTGATTACAATGAAGATATGATCAAATATTTGAAAAGTTATTTGCAGGATAACAATATTTTGAATTTTTGTGCTAGACCTGGACATGCCAACAAATTACCTTTGGAAAGTAATTCTATGGATTGTATTGTAACGTTTAATGCCATACATCATTTTGATTTGCCAAGATTTTTGGCAGAAGTTTATGAGTGCCTAAAGGATGACGGTCATGCATTCATTTACACACGATTGCGAAATCAAAATTCTAGAAATATTTGGGGACAATACTTTCCGTTATTTGCAGAAATTGAGGATCGTTTATTTGAATTTGATGAATTACAATATGCAGTTAAAAAAGCAGAAATGAAAATTGATCATACCCAAGTATTTGGGCATAATAGAACATCTAATTTGAACAGTCTTGTAAACAAAGCCAAAAATAATCACTACTCCACCTTTACCTTGTATAGTAAGAATGAATTTGAAAAATCATTAGAAGTATTTGAGCAAAACATTAGGGATAATTTTGAAGATATAGATAAAATTCAATGGCAAGATGAGAATATTCTCTTGGAAATTAGCAAATAGATTTTTGGAAATCAGGAGATGTCATCTGAAATAAATGGAATATTCAATGATTTTCTAGGTAAGGTTATCCAAATAAAACTCAGAAATAACGGTACAATACAAGGAACTCTTCAAGATTTTGACTCTGGAATGAATTTAATTCTAACTAATTCTAGAGACATAACTGAAAAAAAGTCTAAAATTCTTGATAAAATACTTTTACGCTCAGATAACATTGTAGCAGTTTCATTTCCTGAGAAATTCCATTCTTTGGACCCGCAGATAATGCCCCAATCTTAACCGTTAATCATTAATGCAATTTTTCTAGAAATAGATCCTATCGTTCAAAAACAACTCTTTTCTGAAGGTTAATTTTTTAAAATTGAATTTAGGTTCAAGGATGTTTAACAAACTTAGCTAAATCCTATCAATATTTCCAACAAAGAAGGAAATAAAGTATTTTTTAAAAATTTTTAAACAAATTCATTATATTGTGAAATAGATTTGGAGAGAATTGTTGCAATTTCAATAGGTTTACTGATTTTAGTTCCTCATTCTGTTTTTGGAGTTGCAGATATTGAAAACAAAAATTTGCTGGCAGAATCTTGGGATGGAGATATTGTTTTATTTTTGGATTTTGGAGAAAATATAATCTCCAAGTTTAATCGTATAATTCCCACATTGCAATCTGGAATGCTTGTCATAGGAGATCAAATTATAGAAATTGAAAACGCTAGAACGAAAATAATGGGAAATTCATTTGTTGTTCACTCTGAAAATATTTTAATTTATGCAAAAGGTTTAGAAAATAATAAATTTTTAATCAATAGTTATTTGATTGGTAGTAATCAATTAGACGCTATTCAATTAGCAACAACTCCGATTGAACCTGATGTCTCTTCTGAAATTAAAAGTAACTTAATACCTATAGAGATGATTGTTTTAGTTCAACAAGATATCAGAACTTTTTGGAATGAAAATTATGATATTGAGGTTAAAGTTTTTGATAAATCAATAAATCCTAAGCCACAATTTTTTCAAAGTCTTGGAGCAATCAATCAAGCAGAGATTGATGTGAAATTGAGTGATATTGAAGGAATCGAATTAGCACATCTTACAGGTAAAACAAATTCAAAAGGTTTTTGGGAGGGAAATTATTTTGTTCGTCAAAATCTTGTTTCAGGAGGCAAATATTCTGTAGAAGTAGATGTAAGATATTTGGAATCAGAAAATTTACAAAAATTTGAAACTTTAATTATTGCAGATACTGCAAATGCTAAAAATTCTGGTTGAATGTAAAATGAATTAATTTAATTGTAAAAATAAAAAAAATTATGTTTCAAGTGTAAATTATAAAATAAATCTTATCAAGGTTTATAACCAAAAATTTAGAATATATTGCAAAATGGGACTTGTTAAATCCATGGCAAAAGAAATGATGAAAGAAATTGGGAATAAATCAAGGGAATTCTATGAATTTGTTTTACCTCCAGTCGATATGCATTTAGAAGATGACAAATTGACTTTATTTATCGATATTCCAGGATTTGATAAAAAAGACATCAAATTATCACTAGATGAAAACATCTTATCTATTCAAGCATGTAAAGAGATTTCAGAGGAGAAAAATCGCAATATGATTTGTAACCAAAGGCCCAACATAATTAATAAAAAAATAAGATTGCCAGTTGATGTTATGGATGATGAAAATACGGTAAGTTCTGCAAAATATTCTCAAGGAGTATTATCAATTATTATTCCCGTTCAAAAACACGGTAAAGATATTAAAATAGAATAGTTATTTTTTTCTAAATACAGTAAAAATACTCATTATGATTAGCGAACCCACTAATCCAGTAATGCCAACTACTTCATTTGAAGAGTACAAAATTGCTGATCCCAGAAAAATTGCTGCTGAAATAATACTACCAGAAAGTAGAATATTGGATTTTGGTTTTGCATTTAAAAGTTGAATTGATCTATTTTCATCAATGAATTTTTTTAATTCAGGTGCAATAGAAATGGTAGCATCAATTGATTTTGCAAATCTTTGAAATGAATATTTCAATTCTTCAATATAAGCATCCTTGATTAGACTTTCTTCTTCTAAAATTTCTCGTAACACTTTGATAAATTTAAAATCTACTTTGTGTTGTTTGTAAATTCCCTCAATTATTGATGCCATTCTCATATACAAGGCAAGATTTTTTGGTAGAATAAACGGAAATTTACTCATTGTTTTATTGGCAAGTTCCATCAAACTTTGTACTTCCATTTCATCAGGTTTTTTTCCATGCATAGCCCTGACTGTAAGCTCAATTCCCTTTTCAATAACTGAGCGATTAAATTCAGGAGTAAGCATTCCAAGATCATTCATTGCATTGACTGTACGTGGCGGATCTTTTTCAATTAAAGCCAAATAAAGTCGAATTAGTTGCAATCTTGTTTCATTATCTAATCTGCCAACCATACCGTAGTCATAAAGAATGATTTTTCCTTCATTGGTGACTGAAATATTTCCAGGGTGAGGATCTGCATGAAATAACGAATATCGAAGTAACATGGTGAAAAATACCTTATGAACATCAATTACTAGCTGTTGTCTATCTATGCCTTGCTCGTCTAGAGCCTCCACATTTGTAATTTTGATTCCAGATAGATATTCCATAGTTAAAACATTTTTTGAGGAATAATCATCATAAACTGCAGGAATTACTACCTTGTTGTTTTTTTTCATATCATGTTTTATTTGTTTAAGGTTGGAGGATTCAATTGTATAATCCATTTCCTCATGAATTGTTTCAATGAATTGGGAAAGCATTGCATTTGCAGAAAAACGTAGGTTTGGGTCTACAAATCTTAATGCAAGAGGAAGAATTTTTTTTAAAACTTTAAGGTCTTCTGCAACTACTTTTTCAATACCTGGTCTTTTGACCTTCACAACAATTTGCTGACCTGATATAGATCCACGATAAACTTGACCTAATGATGCACCAGAAATAGGGTTGGGATCTATTTTATCAAAATTTTTCTCAATCGGTCCAAGATCATTTTCAATTATTGGCTTTACTTGTTCAAAAGGAGCAGATGGGACCTCGTCTTGTAGTTTAGCTAATTCTTCCAAATAAGGTTGAGGTAAAATATCTGCCCTAGAGGAAAGCCATTGTCCTAGTTTTATGTATACAGGGCCCAAGGTAATGAAAGTGTTTAGAACCTTACGGGCATTTTTGCGATATCTTTCAGTATCAATATCATTTCCTTCTTGTTTAACCCAAGTTCTTCTATCTTTGCGTAATGCCAAAATTGATGGGAGGAGTTTAATTAAAACAGTAGCAGTACGTTTCGTTGACATCAGAATTACTCCAAATAATTTTTAATTTTTTTTGTTACAACATATCCTAAAAATCCCATGATAATTGAAGACGATATACTTGCTGATGGGTTAAATTTTTGTGATTTATTTTTTTTGAATAATGATTTTGTTATTTGTGTGCCTCCAAAAACTGCGCATGCAATACCTGCTATGACTTCAGGTGCATCATAAAATAGATGACCCAAGGGATCTTCTCGAGGATCAATTTTATCAGTGTGAACTAGAAATTTATCTTCATATTCTCTAATATGCAATTTACCATAGCGATATTGTTTTTTTGCACCATTTTTTTGTCCAAGAACTGTCTCTTCTGCTCCATCTATCATGAATTCCCGTAATTCTTTTGGGACTGCAATTTCATCCCCAAACATGATCGCAAGATCCCATAAGTGTTTATAATCTTAGTTATGAAATTCAGCCTCAAAATATTTTTCGGTAGAATACTTGATGGAAGAAAAATAGAGAGATAATTAATAATTTTAATTGTAAAAAACTTTATCAAGATTCTGAACGTCTTAAAATCTAAAATTTTGAAACAAATTTTAATTGCTTAAAAAAAAATTTAATCAAGAAAAAAACCCTAAAAACGAAATTGTTTGGTTATGGGATGTATCTCATAAAAAAAATTAAATTTTATTAATTAAAGAAAATTTGAATACAATTAGAAAATTAACAAGTCAAATAAATTATACATAACTTTTAAACATTTTATTTTTGTAGATAGTGTTGAAGTATGGATTATAATATAATGAATTATGACACACTCGTTAAACGAATTAGAATGTATATGAGTAAATTTGAGGGGAACTATTCTGATTGGTATGTTGGAATTGCAAAAGACATAGATGAGGAATTATTTGAAAAACATAAAGTTGACGAAAATGGTATTTGGATTTCATTTGGTGCAGATACAGATGAAATAGCCAAAAAGGTTGAGAAATATTTTCTTGATAAAAATTGTGATGGAAATCCGGTTAAATTAGAAGAGAATATTAGAATCATCTATGCCTATAAAAAAAATTCCAAAACAGTTCCGTAAAATTAATTTTATTTTTAATAAATTTTTTATTAATTTTTGATTTTATCATTTTTTAATATTTTTTGAATTACCAATTAAAATTATTATTTAGTATTTCCAAGTTTGTCTTTATTAAATAAAATAAAACTAATCGAAAAAACTAGGAGCATGGCTATGCCAGTTACATATGCATAGTTGAATCCTACTCCAGGATGGTTTTGTTCATGAAAAGTATGAATAACAAATGTAAAAATCAATAAAACTATGCCTAATATTGTCAGTTTTTGATGTAGTTCCATGAATTTGGATTTGTTGATATGTATATTAATTTAGAAAATTTTGAATTATAAAATTTCACATGATTCATTTTTTATTTTGAATAATTTGGTTTTTTTAATCTTGTTTAATTAGTTTGAATTTCTTCTTTTTTGCGCCTACGCATTAGAAAAATTACTACTGCAATTACAATAACAATTGGAATAAGGATCATCATTGTATAATCTTCAGACTGATCATCATTTGCTGGCTCTTCAATCATTATTGTAGTTTCATAGGGAATGAAAACTTCATCTCTCACATTATCCTTGTATCGTACAGTAATTTTGATATCATGTTCTCCATATTTTGGCTCACCATCAAATTCTAAAGGTATGTTAAATGGTACAGGAGAATCTATTTCAATCTCATCGATAAATTGTGATTGTTTTTTTATGTTTGATTCACCCATGGGTTCTAGAGAAACAAAACTAAATAATGCATCTTCATTTCCTTCATTAATAATTTCTCCAATTATCATTTGTGTGCTTGATAATTCAATTACCCCAATTCCATAAATTGTAAGATCAATTAGTCCTTTAATGTAAAAATCAACTATTTTTTCAACTGTTTGTAAATCACCATGTGCATTATAATAGGAAATTAATAATGGAATTCGTAAAGTGTCACCCTTTAGATTTTCAGGTACGTATACTGTTGCAGTAAGTTGTCGTGAAGACATTGCATCAATATTTCCAACATCCCAATTAGACTCTAAAATAACAACATTTTCTATATTTGTAGTAGAAGAAGCGGTTGATGCCATTTCTGTTTGAGTGTTAGATGCAACAATATCTACACTAGAAATTGGTGCCGTTCCATCATTTGAAATTTCAATAATTACATCATTTGTTTTTAGAGATGTTAAGAAAGGATTCATAGCCTTCACATTGATTACACTATCTCCTGTGACTTTGAAATTAAATTCAGAAAAAGATGTCCTTACACCAGATTCTCTTAATCTTGAATAATCCACCTTGACTGTAGCTGGATATTGTTGAATTTGGGCATTGTTGCCAATATTTACAAAAAATGTCAAGGCAAAATTATTCCCTGCAAGAGAATTAGAGTCACTATCAGCAAAAACAGCTGATCCTGGACCATCTGAGCCTGAAAAGTCAAGTGGTAAGGCTAATTGGCCTCTAATTCCAGTGATATCTTGTGTGCCTACATTTGCAAATACAACTGTAAATGGTACGTTTGAATCACCTGGTCCAACTTCAATTTTTTTGTCTAAGGTTCCAAAATATGCATCAAGAAATTTTACATCTCCAAAATCTCGCTCAAAAGGTGAATTACCAAATCCACCAGAACTAATTTGTGCAAAAGAATTATCGATTGCAAATGAAGTTAACATTAAAACTGTAATTGAAAAAATTATTTTTGAATTAATCATGCCATTACCTCCAGTTCTGAAGGCTGATTTCCCTCAAATGCTTTCCCATCTTTGATTGTAATTATTTTATCTACCTTACCAAAATTATCTGGTTCGTGTGTTACAATAACAAAAGTTTGATTAAGTTTTTTTGCCATTGATTTCATCAATTCAACCACTTTATCAGAGGTTACTGAATCTAAATTTCCCGTTGGTTCATCTGCTAAAACAATGGATGGGTTATTGATCAATCCCCTAGCGATAGCCACTCTTTGCGCCTGTCCTCCAGAAATTTTATTTGCCCTTTTATTCATTTGAGACTCTAATCCTACTGTTTTTAATAGTTCACGAGCATCCTTTTCAGCAGTTCCATTTGTTCCTGCTATCTGCCTTGGCAGTAAAACATTTTCTAAAACGGTAAGATCAGTAAGTAAATTTGAAAATTGAAAAATAAACCCTAATTTCTTGTTCCTGAATGATGATATTTGATTCTCACTAAGTTTCGTAGTATCAACTCCATCGATGAAAACTTTACCATTTGTTGGACGATCTAAAAGTCCAATCATGTTAAGAAGTGTAGACTTGCCTGAACCTGAACTTCCTACAATTAATACAAATTGTCCTTTTTCAATGGAAAATGATGCATTATCCAATGCTTTTACTTGATTTTCTCCTGATCCATAGATTTTAGATAAATCATGAACCTCAAGAACCTTAGACAGTTCGCATCGCCTCCACTGGTAATAGCTTGGTAGCTCTATAAGATGGATACAAGGATGCAATAATAGCTAACGAAAATGACAACAGGGCAGTTTGAATTATTTTCTCCCAGTTGTAATTTACTTCTAATGGAATGCTGTTCATGAAGGACATGTTGGTTTCTTTAGCATAAATTGTATATCCTAAACCGGCAGCTGTACCTACTCCTGCACCGATTGCGCCAATAATCATTCCTTGAAAAATAAAGATAATTAGTATATCCTTTCGTTTTGCACCAATAGACCTCATAACTCCAATCTCTCGTGTTTTTCCGTTTACTAGCATCATTTGTATTGTAACTATTGCAAATGCTGATGACATCATACCAAAGTAACCTATCAAATTTATCATTGCAATTCCAGATCTAAAACCAGCTAATTGTTCCTCTGCTGATTCTTCTATTGTTTCAGCAATAAAATCATCATTAGGGAAAGCAGATAAAAAGAATTCTTTAACTTCAGTTGCTTTGGTAGGATCATTTAGTTTCACCATAAAAGATCCAGACTCACCTGATCTACCCATCATATCACGTAGGGTATCAATATGCATAACTACACTATAATCCAAACCTTGACCACCAGGAGACCTTACAATCCCAGCAACGTTAAATCTCCTAACTTGATCTTCACCAGTTCTATCAACTATAAGCAGTTTTAGACTATCTCCAACTTGCGCATCTCCAAGATCCTCTGCAACATTTTTTCCTAAAACTACTGAATTTCGATTAATAACATATGTTCCTTCAGCTACTGTTTCATGTGCTGTAGATGCTTTTACATCTCGGATTGGATCAACTCCCACAACGGGAACTCTAGTTTCTTCAATTAGTTTTCCGTTTTTTGTCATGTTAATTTCAGCTGAAGAAGACAACCTCGGTGTTGCCCCTTGAACAAATGGAATTCGCTCAAACCAATTTACCAAAGCTAAATCAGACTTGTCAATGTAATCTGCTTCATCTGTTACAAGAACATCTCCGTTTCGATAATTGCTGATATCGCGAACAATAGCATCAAACAAACCCTGAAAAATTACAAAATTGACATGGATAACTAAGATTCCAATCGTTACAGCTAAAACTGCTCCAATAAGACTACCTTTTTTATTAAATAGCATCCTTTTAGCTAGACGTAGTCTATATTCCATGAAAAATCTATTTTTGTCGGATATTTAACGTATTTGTTGTCTAGTGCCAATATAACAGACATTTTTATATGGAATTATCTGTTTCTTAATAATTAAAAATGGAGTAAGATACTAAATTGGACAATTCTGACATTAAAATTCTAAGTAGATTATTGAATAATTGTAGAGAATCAGATAGACAAATTGGAAAATATCTCGGGATTTCTGGTGGATCAGTTAGAGCACGAATTCGAAAAATGGAGGATTTGAAAATTATCGAGAATTTTACCATTAAAGTTGATCCACCTGTTTTAGGATTAGGAGTGTTGTACATTGTTGTATCTGGTCAAAACATTCAAGAAATTTTAGAGCAAATTAGACTTGTTGGTAAACCATGTTTTATTGTTACTTGTATTGGTGGTGTTACTGTTTGTGGAATTGTTGCAAAAGGAAACTTGGAGGAAAAAATTGAACTTGCAAATAAATTAATGAAAGGTGTTAGAGTCTTATCGATTTTTGAATCAGAAAATCCTGAATATGATTCTAATCTAACCAAGACTGATTTAGAGATTCTAGAACAATTGATGAAAGATCCTAGACAAAAAATTGAAAGCTTATCCAAAAAAACTAATTTTTCAACCAAAACAGTTGCCAGGTGTATAGAAAAATTAAATCAAACTGAAGGAATTCAATTTACTTTAACATATAACCCCACAAAAATTAAAGGATTTATTCCACATGCAATACTTACATGGATTGAAGGAGATATTAAAGAAACTTTAAAAATATTAGAAAAAAAGTTTTCAGATTCATTTTTACAGATTCCATTTATTGCAAAAAATCAGATTGTATTATTTATGTTCAGTAAGGATATTTATGATATGGATGAATTAACTCAAAAAGTAAGAAACATAGAATATGTTAAAACAGCTGACTTGTTTATTCCAAAAAAGATGAAATTTCTCCATGATTGGTTAGAATCAGCTATTACTGAATTAAAAAATTCACCGACACTTCATCTTCTTTATCAAACGAATTAAATATTATCAAAATTTTAGTTTTTACATGAAAAAGAAAAAAATCTATGAAGGTAAAATTTTAGGGCTAAGTGTTTATGACGGAATAATTGAAGGACGAAAAGTAAAAAGAGAGATGATTGAGCATAGGGGTGCAGCTGCTATGCTTGCTTTTGATGAAGACAAAAAAGTAATTCTTGTTAAACAACATAGATTCCCTCATGGGTATGTTTTAGAAATACCTGCAGGGACCATGGAAAAACGAGAAAATCCGATAAAATGTGCCTTTAGAGAATTAGAAGAGGAGACTGGATATAAGGCAAAAAAGATGACGCCATTGATTACCTATTACCCTTCAATAGGTTACAATACTGAGGTAATTCACTGTTTTTTAGCCTCTGGACTAAAAAAAAATGCAGAGTTGAAACTAGATGAGGATGAGATTTTATCAGTGGTGAAAATAGATTTGAAGAAATTATTGGGAATGATTAAAACTGGTAAGATTCAAGATTCAAAAACTATTTGTGCTGTCCTAACCTATGCTGCCAAGAAAAAATTATCCTAATTATTTATGGTAAATAGGCTGAATGAGATCTACTACATCTGCCCATGATTTGGCTATTCGTTCAAACATATATACAAGATCCAAAAAATCAATTGGAATTTGTTTTTTATTTCCTATTGCAATTCGAAGTTTTGAAAGGTCTTCTTGAAATTTTATATGCGAAGCAATAGCCTCTATTGCAATTCCCCTATCAGGTTTGGTAAATGCATCAATTGATTTTTCAGCTAAACTATTAAAATTTCGAACAGTTAGGTGTATTTTTTTTAAGAGTTCCTTAGGTAAAGAAGAATCATAAATAAAATTTGCAAGTTCAACTATAGTATCACCTGCATTTTCTAAAAGATTTGCAGCTACTCTGTAATCTAATACGTCTATATTTTCAAGATTAAATATATTTGCTAATCGTTTATCAACAAGTGTACTTCTAATTAATCGGACAAGAAGAAAATATTGACGATTAACTTCAACATCTCTTTTAGATAATGTTTTCAGATTTGATTTATCATCAGAAATTAAACCATTTGATACATCATCATACATTCCAAGTGCAATAGAACTCATTCTTTTGAGAATTTTTTCTGGATTTAATGTAGCAGTATCTAAAAGAAATTGCATGTTAATTTTTGAGGCATCTTCCTCTATGATTTCCATTCCTACCAATCCCCTCATAGAATTTCGAATTTTTTCTCGGTCTCCACCAGGAATAATCGATTGTGAGTTAATTTGAATAATATCATATCCTAAAAGATAAGCCCCTGTGATGTTTGCGACAATATTTTCCTCCATAGGTAAGGGATATGAAATCACAAGTTCTTTTGCAGAACGGGTCTCTTTATTTGCGGAAATTGAAAGGCTATCTTGTCCTGTTTCGATTTCCACCTGACTCCCTTTAGAAAGATTGGAAGCATCGATCCATTCTTTTGGAAGTGAAACTAGAATGCTGCTACCAATTTTTTGTAGGCGTCGAATAAATTTAGTCAATTTAAACTAATTTAGTTAATTTAAGCCATATTCTTATATTTTGTGTACAGTTTAAACTAAGATCGATGGAAGCAGTAGCATTTTGTCCTGCACATGTGACTGGATTCTTTAAAGCACATTTAGAGCAAAACAATGAGGCAAAAGAAAAATTTGGTTCCATGGGTGCTGGGTTTTCTATTAAAGAAGGTGTTACTACCAAGGTAATTATCTCACCTAGAATTAATCAAAATTCTCAATTCCAAATTTCAACAAAGGGATTTCAATCAGACAAAACAAATGTTTCTGAATTTGTATTAAATGAATTTTTAAAATTGGGAAATTTTGATGAAATTTTCTTTGATATCGAACATATGATTTCAATTCCTGTTGGATATGGTTTAGGATCCAGTGGTGCAGTTGCATTATCTCTTTCATATGCATTAGATCAAGTTTTAGATACAAAATTAGATAAATTTGAAATCGGTAGAATTGCACACAACGCAGAAGTAAATTGCAAGACTGGCTTGGGTGATGTTTTAGCATCTTATTATGGCGGATTTGAAATTAGAGTTAAACCAGGTGCACCAGGAATTGGAAAAGTTAAGAAAATAAAAACTGAAAATATCTCAATTATTATGATATGTTTTTCACCAATTTCTACACAAAAATTTATTCAAGAAAAACTTTCTAAAATTAATGGCCTTGGAGGAAAAATGGTTAGAAAATTGCTTGAATCAAAAGACTATAACAATTTTCAAGATATGTCATTAGAATTTGCAAAGTATGTCGATGTAATGACTCCAAGAATGGAGAACCTAATTGAAGAGTTATCACAAAACGGAATCAAAAGTGGTATTGCACTTTTTGGAGAAACTGTATTTTCAATGGTACCTAATGAATTAGAAGATAAAGTTATAGAGATTTTCAAAAAATATCCTCAAGGAAAAATAATTAAATCACAGTTAGATGTACAGGGTGCAAGAATTCTTAAAAATTAATTGAATCTTAATGGCTTTAATTCCTAAATCTCATCCCAGAGTAAAATCACTATTAATTCGTGAAAAATTAGTATCTGGTTTTGATAATGGATTGGTTGCAAAAGAGGGACTCCTTGCTCAAGGAAGAGGTGAGGCTTTTGATTATTTACTAGGAGAAAGAACAGGAAAATCTGCAAAATCTGCAATTAAAGCAGCGGCTGCACAAATTTTATTGGCAAAATTATCCGTAATTTCAGTAAATGGAAATGTTGCAGCCTTGTGTCCAAAGGAAATAGTAAAACTTGCCAAACAAACAGCATCAAAGATAGAAGTAAATCTCTTTTATTCTAACGAAAAAAGAAAGGACAATATTGTAAAAACATTGAAAAAAAATGGAGCCAAGGAAATTTTAGGCACAAATCCTGCAACAAAAGCCACTTTGTCTGGTATTGACTCTGCAAGAAGAATTGTTGATAAAAATGGGATATATGCAGCAGATGTTGTAATTGTTCCTCTTGAAGATGGAGATAGAACTTTGGCTTTAAGAAAATCTGGAAAAACCGTTATTACTTTTGATCTAAATCCCCTTTCAAGAACATCTCAAACTGCCAATATTACAATAGTTGATAATGTAACTCGCTCAATGGATTTGTTAATTGAAAATTGCAAAAATTTATCTAAAAAAAATAATAAAACCCTAGAGGGGATTTTAAAAAAATTTGATAACAAAAAAAATCTCTCTAATAGTATAAAGGATATTAAAAATAATTTGACAAAGAGGTCTCGTTTTGCATAAAACTGTTCAAGATATCATTAACATGAAAAGAGATGAAAAAAAGATATCAGTAATTACTAGTTATGATTATACAATTGGATCACTTTGTGACAAAGCTGGAATCGACATATTACTTGTAGGGGATAGTGCAGGTATGGTAATGCTTGGTTATGACACTACTATTCCAGTAACGATGGATCAAATGTGTATGTTTACAGAAGCAGTTAGTCGAGCAAGAGAAAAATCATTGCTTGTTGCTGATTTACCCTTTATGTCATATCAAGTAAGTATTGATGATGCTATTAGAAATTCTGGAAGATTAATTAAGGCAGGAGCTGATGCTGTCAAACTTGAAGGGGGTACCACGATGGCTGAAACAATTAGTGCTATTGTAGATGTTGGAATACCTGTAATGGGTCACATTGGCCTACAACCACAAACAACAATTTTATCACAGGGATATAAAGTCCAAGGAAAAACAAAAGATGCTGCATTAAAATTAATTGAGGATGCAAAAGAGCTTGAAGAAGCTGGTGTGTTCAGTATCGCATTAGAAATGGTGAGCCATGAGGTAGCTGAGATAATTTCTGAAACAATTAGAGTTCCAACCATTGGAATTGGATCTGGAGTTGGATGTAATGGACAGGTTCTGGTAGTTCAAGATTTACTTGGAATGTATGATAAAATAAAACCAAAATTTGCAAAACGATATCTGAATTTATCTGAAGATATTGTAAATGCTGTTGAAAATTACAAAAAAGATATTGAAATAGGCACATTTCCAGCCAAGGAAAACTGGTTTTCAATGGATGATAATGAGTTGAAAAAATTACGTGAAGAAATTGGTAGATAAAACTAAAGTCACAAAAAAATCAGACCACCCGTCTTTAGATATTGTAAATTCTTCAGGGTATGAATTATCTGGAAAAAAAATTGTCCTATGTGTTGCAGGAAGTGTTGCAGCATACAAAGCAATAGAATTGGCAAGATTGTTGATGCGACATGGTGCAGAAGTAACATGTGTTGCAAGTAATGCTGTAACTAAATTGGTACAACCAGACTACTTCAAGTGGGCAACAGGAAATAAAGTAATTACAAAGCTAACAGGGGAACTCGAGCATATTAGATTAGCAGATTATAATCAAGCAGATTTGATTGTGGTTTATCCTGCAACTGCAAATACTCTTGGTAAATTAGCTAATGGAATTGATGATACTCCAGTGTCGACCGTTCTTACAGTAGGGTTTGGTTCTAAAATTCCTATTTTGATGTGTCTTGCCATGCATGCATCAATGTATGATAATGTAGCAGTTAAAAAAAATATTGATTTTTTAAAAAACAAGATTGAATTTCTGGCTCCTTTAATGATTGAAGGAAAAGCTAAAGCATCAGAACCTGAAGATGTTTTAGAATATGTTAAAAGAAAATTTGGATCCTCATCAATTTTGAAAAACAAAAAAATTCTAATTACTGCTGGGCCTACAATTGAATATATTGATCCAATACGAGTAATTACAAATCAAAGCTCTGGAAGAACAGGAGTTTTACTAGCTTCGGAATTTATTTCTGCTGGATCCAAAGTAACACTAGTTTATGGTCCAGGAATCGAAAAAGCACCCAAGGGAGCTAAAGTGATCAAAGTCCTTACCACAAAAGAAATGCATGATGTAGTAAAAAAAGAATTGAAAAAAAAATTTGATGTAGCAATAATGGCTGCTGCAGCTGCAGACTATACTCCAGAAAATCCTAGTAAAAAAAAGATAAAAAGTTCACAAAATAAAATCAAAATTAGCCTCAAAAAAGCACCTAAAATTATCGATCAGATTAAAAAATATCAAAAAAATATAATTTTAGTTGGATTTAAGGCAGAAGTAAATCTCTCAAAAAAAGATTTGATATTATCTGCTAGGAGGAAATTAGAAGAATCAAACGCAGATATGATTATTGCAAACGACATAGGATCACCACGATATAAAAAAAATCCTGAAAATAATGAAGTGTTTATTGTTGATTCAGGAAAAATAAGATCTTCAGGATGGAGAGAGAAACAAAAGATTGTAAAATTTATCAGACAAGAAATTGAAAATAAATTGAAATGAAAAACTCAGAACTTCGAAGGCTTGTTGCTGAATATAATGAAATTAAGATAAAATTAGTTAAAGCTCAAAATAACAAATTTAAAGAAAAATTAAAAGAAATAGAACATAGATATTTTCATGAGACAGGAAAGATTCTAAAATCCGATATCAAAGAGTTTACATAAAATAGATCAAAAATAAGAGAAAACTAAAATTGAAATTTAATCATATAGAATACAAGCAAAGAAATATTTCAATCTGGAACGAAGTTGCTCCTCGCTATCATAAAAGATGGGCAAGTATTAATCAAGGGCCTTTTCAAAGTACTTCAAAATTAGTCCAACTTTTAAATGTCAATAAGGGAGATAAAGTACTTGATCTTGCTTGTGGTACAGGCGTAGTTACAAAAAAAATTAGAAGTGAGATAGGTAGTTTAGGATATGTTATAGGTGGAGATTCATCAGTTACTGCAATTAAAACTGCAAAAAAATGGATTGGAATAAAACCCAATTTAGATTTTGTAAATATTGATGCTGAAAATTTTTATTTTTCAGAAAAATTTGATATTATTACTTGTCAGTATGCACTTTTCTTTTTTCCAAATGCCCAAAGAGTCTTAAAAAATATTAAAAAAAATCTAAAAAAAAAGGGTAAATTAGGAATAACAGTACATGGAGCTGCAAACAAAGTTCCTTTTTTTAGCAGTATTTTTGATGAAGTTACTAAATTTATTCCCGATTATGTTCCTCCCGGATCTCCTGATTTAGATAGATTTGGAACAAAGTCATCTCTTAAGGACGAGGTAAGAAAGGCAGGATTTGATAAAATTAGTGTAAAAAATTTTGTTTTCAAGTTCAATCCTGGAACATTTGATGATTATTGGAAAAATTATCTCAGATATGTAGCCACACCTTTAAAAGAAAAAATAGATGCACTTGGTAGATCACAAAAATTAAAATTGAAAAACTCGGTTCGGGAAAATGTAATACCTTACACTTTGAAAAATCAAACAATTGAATTTCCTTGGGAAGTTTTAATTTTAACTGCAAATTCTTAGGAATTTCAGAGGCATGTGAAAATTCATCAAGTATCAAAAACTAGTGCAATGAGGTTAGAGTAGCTAAAAAATCATAATTTATCTTACAAAAAATAAATTTAAACCTAGAATATGTCTCAAACATGGGACATGTAATCTATACTATCTCTTTCATAAATCTATTAATGTATTAATTTTGATGATACATAATGACTTTAAATAATTTGCCGAAACTTCTAGCAGGAGCTTTATCACTAGTTCTTGTTTTAGGACTAGCATCTCCCGCATATGCAGGTGGTGGATGTTTTACTGGACAGGTAACACTTGAACAGTTAGATGAACAATGCATGATAGTTGGTGACAAAATGTTTGATAACTTTGATGTGACTGAAAACTTAATTGAAGGAGATTTAACTCAAAGAACTGAAGTAAATCTTGCCAATATCTTAGTGGTTCCTTGGAATGATGATCCATTAAATCCAGGACTAGAGTTTGTATCGCTAAAAAACGAGCTTAACGTAACTCAAGCAGCAGTTACACCTACAGGGGGACTTGATTTGGATATAGTATTTCGAGTAAGCACACTAGATAATGAGCCAAAAATTAAAGATAATTCTTTGGTAGCATACTTTGATAGTACTCCACTACAAACGAATCCCTTCAATAGTGATAACTTTGCAGAAGTTAGAGAAAGACTATACGAAGATGCAGCCTTGACTATTCCAGTTGAAGATTTGACTGGCATTGTGATTGAAAAAGACCGTCACAGAATTGTTGATACACCTGATGTGTTTGTAGATCAAACTGGAATTACAGTGAACAGAGAATTTGCACCACGTTCAGAAATTTGGGTTTTAAAAGATCTTAGAATCTTTACTGCAAGTCAAGGTGAAACTGCTGAAATTCAGTCCTTTGAGCAACACTTCTCACAAGTTCCACCAACAGTAGTAGCAGGAGAATTACTCTCACTTGACTCATCAGCTCTTGTAATTGCAGGACTAACTGGCAGTGCAGTATGGATGATTCCAACAGTTGCAGGAATTGCAAGTGCTGGAGTGTATCTAATTAAATTCAGAACAAACAAAGAGTAAAACCTCTTTTTTCTATTTTGTTTTTAGTATGGTATCAGCAGTAGCTGGTATTTTTGGTGGTGGAGTATATCTGGTAAAGTTTAGAGCCAAGAAGAAATAATTCTCTTGTTTTTGATTATTTTTCTTTTGGACGTATTTTTTCCAAATTTTCGAAGTCAAAATTGGCAAAACAAGAAATTCCTACCTGAAACATATTGTTAATCTAGAATTTAACTAAAATTGTAACATTTTGAAATTTCAAGCTCATCTTTAATTAAATCATGAAATTGTGAAATGTAATGACTAGAACGACAAATCTACTAATGATTAGTGGTTTTTCAGTGATGTTTGCACTCGTAAGTGCAAGTGCCGAAGCTGATGCAGCAATTTATGTAAAAATTCCAGGTATTGAAGGTGATGTTACAACTGAAGGGTATGATAATGGAGAATGGTTTGTTGCAGATTCTTTCTCATTTGGCGTTGAGCGAGAAATGAAAGAATCCGTAGGAAAAGGTGGAACACAAGACATCAACATTGGAATAGGTGAACTTCAAGATGTTTCCATTTCAAAGAGCATGGATTCTGCTAGTGCACAACTTGCCCAACTTGCAATAAATGGAAATTCATGCGGAACTGCTGAAATTGACTTTGTAGAAATTGAAGAAAGTTCAGGTGAAGCAGTACCGTATCTAAAATACAAATTAGATCGATGCTTTGTTAAAAGCTGGAGTATATCAGGGGATGCAGATGATAGGCCCACTGAAGAGGTAGCATTTTACTACAACAAGATTGCATTTGCATACACTCCTCAGGGTGAAGAAAAACCAAAACCAACTAACATAATGTCTTGGGACAATGTAAAGAATATTCCTTGGGATACAGTATTTGATCCCATAAGGGATTTGATATTCCCACAAGAAAAATCAAAATAACTTTCATTGATTCCAACAAATCTTTTTTTATTTTTTTAAAAAGACCATGTCGGTATTGGAGTATATATGGTAAAGTTTAGAGTAAATGGAAATTAATTCATCTTTTGAAATTTTTAGATTTTAAATTACGTGTTTCAAACATGGTTTAGATAATGGTAGTAATGCTACTCTATTGTTATAAGTTTAAAAAAAACCCTAAATTTAATGAATAAAACAACCAAAGTCCTTTCAATGGCAGTTGTAATGTTTGCACTTGTTGGGATGATTGGTGGAATTGGATCTCAAGTCTTTGCAGATCCAGCTCCCGACGGTACAAAAAAAGTATACCAATTCAACATGATTGCTAAACCAAACAGCTTTGAAGGAAATTGTGGAAACGGAGATAGAATCTTCATCGATACAGATGATAGAAGTTCTAGACTACAAATTACTGAAAATGGTGAGTGGGATGTTCTGGATTGTAACGCCACAAGTGACCGAACAGCAAAGCTAGGTATTGACGGTGCAGGAGACTACATTCTTTATGCTATTGCTCACGGCAAACCAGGAACAGGAATTGACGTCTGTGCAGACTATATCTCCGAGTATGATGGTGATGGTGATCTTTGTGAGGTCGGTACATTTAGCATTAAAAGAGATGGCGGAAAATCACAAATGAACCTAGTACCAAGTGAACTATTCGATATTTCCTTGGAAGATGTTATTTGGGATATTGATTCCACAGGTGCACCAAAAATCCAGTTTAGAGTTTATCAAGTCCTAAACTAGGCCCTATCTTTTTCTTTTTTTTTCACAAATTCCGTTTAACTTCTTTCCAACAAACAAACTCACGTTATGTCTTAGGTTATGGCGCAGTTTTCACGCCTGATGAGGAGGGGTTCTCTTTTTACTGACAGTCGATAAACTTGTTAGCACTTTACGAAGAAATTCAACCTAGGACCAAGTTATACTCAACAGTCACTCTAACAGAAATAAAGAGTTAAGATTTAAGTCAACTTTAACTGTATAAAATTAGGAATGAAGAAAATATGGTAAAAGATTCAAAAAAGAAAGAAGAAAAACCAAAAGAATCTCAATTTAAAAAATTTCTAATAAAGCGTGCCCCATTTTATTTAGCAGCAATAGCAATTTTGATTATTTTTATTGTTCCTGGATTAACAAAAGGTGATTTACAAAGTAGCTATCGAGAAACTTTAACTGAAGAAGAAATTCTAGTTGTAGATTCTTTAATGTCATATAATGGTCCTGATAAGGAAGGTTATAGTATCAAAGATGCAATATCAAATGAGATAAGTGAAGAATATCCCAATGAGGAAATTTATGAAAATAAAAAAACTAAGGTAATTACTAATGTTTCTAGTTTAGGGGAGAAAATCTATCAAGTTGTTTTTAATTTTGAATCACACAAGAAAGATTTTCATTATAATTGGAATATTGATATGAAAACAGGAGATGTTAAAGGAAATGATGAAGAGTCACAATACATTGTTGATTTAATAGATTTTTATGATTAATTTTCCTAAAAACTAGCCTTAAATTGTGACTAGATCTTTTGTAAATTTATGCATAACAATTGGTTTTTGTTTTACGATTAAAGAGTCTTCAATTCTTATTCCAAACTTATTTGGAATGTAAATTCCAGGCTCTACTGTAATTGCCATGTTTTCTTTGAGCTGAGTATTACTTCGATATGAAATATTTGGTAGTTCATGAACCTCTAGTCCAATACCATGTCCAGTTGAATGTATAAAATATTTACCGTATTTTTTATCTTCAATGTATTTTCGACATGCAAGATCAATGTCTTTAGTATTTACAGTAGGTTTTACAGCTTTTAATCCAAGCCTTTGTGATTCTTTAACAATTTCATAAGCTTCTGCTGCATCGTGGGAAATTGTTCCTATTGCAAATGTCCTAGTCGAGTCAGAAACATATCCTTTGTATCGTAATGTTAAATCCACAACAACAAGATCTCCTCTTCTAAATTTTCTCTGAGTAACCTGAGCGTGTGGTAAAGCCCCGTTTGGTCCCCCTGCAATAATAAGGGGATTAAGAGTAGATTTGTAACCAGTATCAAACATTTGTTGTTCCATGGCATATCCCATCAAGATTGATTGGAGTTCAGATTCTTTTTGACCAATTTTCATCTTTTTTGAACAAATATCAAACATGTTATCGATTATTTTTGAGCCTTTTTTGAGAATTTTTATCTCATTTTCATCTTTTATTATTCGAGAATTATAAAATGGTTCAGTAGATGATTTGATTTTTGGAATCGATTTTTTCAGTGATGTCATTATGGAAAAATCATTACAGTCAGTACATACTTTGTTTTTTTTTATTCTTTTAATTAAGGATGAAATTAATCCAACTCCCCTTTCTCCTGTAAGGACATTGCAATTCTTGGATTCTTCTTGAGCCCGTCCAACCTCAAGTTCTGGAGCAATAATTGTAATATTTCCCCCTTTTTCTAATATTCCAATTGCTTCTCCCCAAAATCCAGTCATGTAGAACAGATTTTCAGGCTCAAATGCAACTAGGGTATCGCATCCGATCTTATTGGTAAATTTTAATAGATTTCTTCTGCGTTCCTTCATTAAAAAATAACTCACTTTTCTTAATTTATGTATGATGCAAAGTTTGTATATACGAATTTGAGGTTTGATAACTATGACAGAGAAGAAGAAAGTAGTTGCTTTGCTTTCCGGTGGACTTGATAGTCAGCTTGCTGTCAGAATGATGCAAGAACAAGGTTTTGATGTTTCAGCTGTTGCGATAAAAACACCCTTTTGTGATTTTGATTGTGGACGAGGGTGTGGTTTTGAGATTAGAGAACGTGCAGATGATCTAAATGTAAATCTAAAAACAGTTTATCTTGGAGATGAATATATTGAAATGCTAAAGCATCCCAAATATGGGAGAGGGGCAGGTTTCAATCCTTGTGTTGATTGCAGATCTATGATGTTCAAAGCTGCAGAAAAACATATGAAAGAAATTGGGGCAGAATTTATTATTTCAGGAGAAGTTTTAGGTCAAAGACCTATGAGTCAACATGCTCCAGCATTAAGAACCATTGAAAAAGAGACTGGACTCTTAGGGAAGATTGTAAGACCATTATCTGCAGCATTACTTCCCCCAACAGATCCTGAAAAAGATGGTTTAATCAAACGAGAAAATCTTGGAATGATTAAGGGTAGAACTAGACGAGCACAATTAGAGATGGCAAAAAAATATGGCATTGAAAACCCACCTAATGCAGGTGGAGGTTGTTTACTAACTGATCCGGCCTTTGGATTACGTGCAAAGGATTTGTTTAGTCATACTAAAACACCGACAATAAATGATGTTGACTTGTTAAAAATAGGAAGACAATTCAGATTAGATGAGCAAACAAAACTTGTTGTCGGAAGAAACAAAGATGAAAATGAAATGATAAAGGCCATTGCATTGCCGAATGATATTTTGTTAGAATCACGAGATCATATGGGTCCTGTTTCGATTTTACGTGGAAAAAATGCCGAGAAATTTATTGAATTGGGATCTTCAGTTACTTTGAGATATTCAGATGCTCCAAGAGAAGAGAAAAGCTATGTGTCAATTAGTAAAGACCAAGAAAAAAATGAGGTAATCTCAGAATGTGCAAAAGAAGAATCTTACATTAAATATAGAATCTAGGCGTGAAATTTTAGCACTGTTCATTAAAACTAAAGAAGAGTTTTTGAAGGAGTAGATCGCATTTTCTTCAAGGATGCAAAAACAAGAAAACCCCACTTATTTGAAGGCAATTACTATACGTGATGCTAGTGATGTTCATTCTATCAAGGAAGACATCAAAAAGGGGATGATTTTGATTTTAAGGGTTACTCCATTGGCTCAAAAAGATGTAGAACAACTAAGAAAGGTGGTAGAGGATTTGTATTCAATAGCAAAGACTGCCGATGCAGACATTGCAAGGTTAGGAGAGGAGAGAATAATTGTAGCTCCATCTAGCATTAAAATTTGGAAGCCTGAATACGATCTAAAATAATTTTATTGCTTCTTGAATTTGAGGATAATGAGCAGGTACTCTATACATTCTCCTTATATTCATTGCAAGATTTTCAGACTTTTTTCTTTCTCCATGGTTTACAAGTACTCTACGAAGTTTTGGTCTTAATCTTTGGACAAATGACATTAATTGATTATAATCACTGTGACCACTAAAACCATCTAATTTTTCAACACCACAATTTATGGTTACAACTTCAACTTTGCCTTCTTTGCCAAGCATTGAAACTTGTTTTGATCCATCCAAAACTCTTCGTCCTAATGTTCCATTTACTTGATAAGAGACAAACAAAACCTTATTCTTTTTGTCAGGGGCAATATTTTTGAAATATTCCAAAACAGGACCACCCTCTAACATTCCAGAGGTTGCAAGAATTATGCATGGAGAATCGTCTCTAAGTGGTTCTTCTCTTGCATCAGCATGTTCAATATTTGTAAAATACTCTGAATCAAATGGATTATCATCTGTCTCTAAGATTTTTTGTTTTAATTCTCTTGCTAAATATTCAGGGTATGATTCATGTATTGCAGAAGCTTCTGAAATCATTCCTTCTGTAAAAACAGGTGCTTCAACCATTTCTCCAGATTTCATATAATGATCGATTACCATCATTATTTCTTGTGCACGGCCCACAGCAGGAATTGGAATGAGAATTTTTCCTCCATCTGCAAGGGTATTATTTACTGCATTAATGAATGAGGATTCAACTTCTTGTCTAGTTGGTTGAATGTCTTCTTTAAGTCCATAGGTGCTTTCAATTAACAAAGTTTCAACTCTAGGGAAATTCCAGCTAGCAGCTTCAAACAATATACTTTTTCCAAATTTTATATCTCCAGAATAAACAAAGTTATGATCACCATTTCCAATGTGAAAATGGCATAACGCAGAACCTAGAATATGCCCGGCATTTGCAAGTACTAGTTTTATGTCAGGGGAAATATCAGTTACCGTTCCATAAGGCAGAGTTATGGTTTGTTTCATAATTTGTTTTACATCTCGTTCAGAATAAATTGGAACTCGGCCTTGAGCTGCTGCAACTTTGATAGCATCTAGTTGAATTAGATTCATCATAGGAAGTGTAGGTTCAGTGCAATAAATGGGACCTTTATAGCCATATTTGCATAGCGTGGGAAGGAAACCAGTATGGTCTAAATGGGCATGCCCTATTACCACTGCATCAAGTTCATCCAAGGTGATATTGAGTGAATCTAGTCTTGGATAGGCATCCATTGGAGATCTAGCGCCTGGATTAATTCCACAGTCAATTAAGATTTTACTTTCGGGAGTTGATAAAAGCATAGAAGACCTACCTACTTGACCAAATCCTCCAAGAGTAAATAGAGAAACTTCTGACCTTTGAGATAACCTGGGTCTGAAAATTTCATCTCCAATTTCTTTTAGTTGTCTATTCCTATCTGCTGAGGATTGTTTGAGAGTTGCATTGATTGTCTGAATGGTGCGAGAGGGAATAGTCGTAGCTTTTCTAATACGTATTTTCCAGCCTGTTTTTTCAGTTACATCTGCATGATTGAATTCTTTTGCATTTCTTTGAAGTAACCATGGCCTTTTAGCTTCAATTGAAACCTCACCAGATGCAGTATCAAAAAGGGTCCCTTGAAGTTTTGCGTCTTCTGGAACACATTCATTAATTATCAGCCTAGCTTCGGCTTCGGATTTTCTGATTGACTCATCAGTTCTAATTACAATACGTTTTTTGATTATATTTACAAGATTTGAAATTGTTTCATTATGTTCCAAAAGATAACGAGGTGAATTTGTATAAAGAGCAATCCTAGGTCCCTCATATTCTATTTTTGTGAGACTAGCTTCTTTGGGAATACTTTGCAGTATGGTTGCCATTATATTTTGGCTTTCTGGTATTTCTTTTTCTTGTAGTTTCCTTTGCATTAAATCACTATAGTATGATGGGAATAGTTAGTTTGTTAAATTTCTAAAGTTCAATGACTGCTTTCTTTTGTTCATCTGTCAAAAGACGGAATCCATCTTTATCCATAACTGCAATATTGATTCCATCACCTGTGCCAATATTTCTTACAATGGCAGCCTTTACTGCTCTCAAAGCAACTTTTTTTGCTTCTTCAACAGACATATCTGCTCTATATTCTTCTTCAAGTAAACCATATGCAACTGGAGAACCACTTCCAGTGGTAACATAGATTTTTTCTTCAACTGAACCAAACATGTCAACATTAAACAATGCTGGACCATTTGCATCGAATCCTCCAATTAAGATGTCAGCCATAAATGGATAACCACGATTTTGATGAAATATGAGTGAACAGAGTCTACTAAGAGAGTGAATTGAGATGGGTCCATGTTTTTCTACTCTATGGAGATTTGAATGATAACGTAAAATGTCAACTATATTTTGAGCATCAGCCACGCCTCCTGCCAAAGTCAAGCCTGCATGCTCATCAATTTTTTGTATTTTCATCGTGTTATTATTTGCTATAAAATAACCGGCACTGGCTCTCATATCGGCACACAACACAACGCCATCTTTGGCCTTGATACCTACTGTGGTTGTTCCGTGCAGAATTTTTTCTTGGACATTATTTGACAAAAGATACACCTTTAGAGATAATGTAGGTGTTATTCACCCTTTTAAATAACCTTCTGATTTCTTCAAATGACAAGCAGTGACAAAAATGCAAGCACATGTACGTTCACACACAATGGAATTGCCAAGGCTAATTGTGATCGGTGAAAATAATATTAATGAATTTGGAGAATTTCTTTTTTCATTGAGCAAACCTAAAAAAATTTCATTGATTTCAGGGGTTAATGTAAAAAAGATTCTTAGAAATAAAATTGAAAAAGCGTTAGAATTAAAAAAAATTAAATTTATTTGGCATACTTCAAAAGATAATCAAATTCATACACTAAATCAAATTCAAAAAGATGTTAAAAAAGATTGTAGTGATATAGTGGCAGGAATTGGAGGAGGTCGTTCAGTAGATACGGCAAAAATAGTTTCCTTTAATCTAGATCTTCCTTTTGTAAGTGTTCCAACAGCTGCATCTCACGATGGAATGGCTAGTCCCTTTGTATCTGTCAAAAGTGAAAAGCCTCATTCGATAGTTGCAAGTGCTCCATTAGGAGTTTTTGTTGATATTGATATAATTAAAAAAGCACCCCAAAAGCTTTTGGCAAGTGGATGTGGTGATCTGATTGCCAATATTATTGCTGTAAAAGATTGGCAATTAGGTCATGAAAAAACTGGTGAGTATTATGGGATGTATTCTGCTGACTTGGCCTTGATGAGTGCAAAAATAGTAATGGATAATTCTAGTAAATATTCGAAAAAGGGATTAGATGCTAGAGTTATAGTTGAGGCTTTAATCAGTGCTGGCGTTGCATCATGTATTGCAGGTAGCAGTAGACCTTGTTCTGGTGCAGAACATCTTTTCTCTCATGCATTAGACAAAATTGCCCCAGGAAAAGGTCTACATGGAGAAAAATGTGGTATAGGATCCATACTGATGGCAAAGCTTCAGGGTCAAGATTGGAAAAAAATTGTAAAAGCGTTAAAAGAAGTAGGTGCTCCAGTTACTGCCAAACAAATTGGTGTAAAAGATCATGAAGTAATAGATGCATTAATGATTGCACAAGAATTAAGACCTGAAAGATATACTATTCTAAAAGAAATTGAGATGACAGAACAAAAAGCAAGGAATCTAGCGAAAAGTACGAAAGTAATTTGATTTAAGCTGCCTTTGGCTCAGGAGCTTTTTCTTTTTTTGCCTCAGGTTTCTTTGTTTGAGTTTGTTTATTTTTATGAGTTTCAACAAAATTAATTTTTTCTAATGAAGGAACAAATTTAAAAATATCAAGTTGAATGAAATGTTTCATTATTTGCAAACCATCTGCTCGAAATAACTCCTCTGGAATGGAAATGTTTGTCTCTTTTTCTTTAATACTAAATTCTATCTTGGAATTTTCAACAGGTAATCGATTCTGGAGTATTCCCTCGATTTTTGCATTTTCAGAATCTAGTGATTTTATAACATTTACATCATAAAGAATTGTTTTTCCCGCATATCTGTGATTATAATCGATTTGAACTCTCCCTGATCCAATAAATCGTATTATCCCTCTTTTATTATCAATTTCAATTTGATCTCCAACAGAAACTTTTTCGGCATCCTCTCCAAGTTTTCTAATTGGAATCATTCTAACTTTTGTTGAATCTCGTTCTCCAAATCCTTTTTCTGGGGTTACCTCTACAGTGAGTTTGTCACCGACAGAAGTTTTAGCCAATGCTTCATCTAATCCCTTTAGGACTGGATAAGAAACTTCTCCAATTGAAACTAATTTTGGTTGATATTTTATATCAGTTTCATAAATGGAATATTTTTTTGCATCTGCTTCTAAAGTTGTATCAAAAATTTCTTCAGTGTCTTTAACTTTAGCGGTATAATCAATTAGAATTAAAGAACTTTTGTTGAAGGTCAATGCGATCGATCGTGAAATTCCTTATATTAAGTTAACATGAATTATAGAGCTTTTAGTTTTTCTTCGGCGATGTTAAGACCAGCTTTTGAATCTGTATTATATCCCATCATAGATAATGTTGATGCAATTCCAGAAATTGCTCGCATTACGTGATATTCATTAACTTCTCCCATACAACCTACTCTGAAAACTTTACCTTTAAGATTTCCAAATCCTCCTGCTACTAAGATTCTGAATTTTTTGGCTAATGTCTCACGGAAAATTTTGTCCTCTAATCCATCTAAATAATTTAATGCAATTACGACAGTTGAACGAGAATCTTCTTTTGCAAATGGTGTTAATCCAATTGCAGATAAACCAGAATATAGTGCATCAGAGCAAACTCTATGACGGTGAATTCTTTTTTCCATTCCTTCTTCTAACATTATTCTCATGGCTTCTCTATACGCATACAAAACGGGAAGAGCCGGAGTAAATGGAGTGTGTTTTGATTCATCATAGTATTTGAAGTATCGTGGTAAGTTGAAATACATTGTATTAGGAGGATTTGCTTCCATGTATTTTCTAGTTCGTTGATTAATACAAATGGGTGAAATTCCAGGAGGGCATGCAAAGGCTTTCTGAGCACCGGTCATTGCAATGTCGATACCCCATTTATCCATATGAAGTTCTTCACCTCCTACAATTGAAACACCATCTAAAACATAATACGAGTCATTTCGGGAGGTTAGGTCTTTTATTTTATCAAGATATTTTATCATTGTACCAGTTGAAGTTTCATTCCAAACACAATAGAATGCTTTAACATCTTTATTGTTATCAAATGCTTCTTTAACTTGATCAAATGTTGCACTAACACCAGGTTCAGTTTCAATTTTAATTGTTTGACCACCTGCCCACTCAATTTGTTGGGCTAGACGAGTACTAAATTCTCCATTGACTGGAATTATCACTTTATCACCTTTTTTAATTAAATTAACTACACTGGTTTCTACTGCTCCAGTTCCAGAAGCTGACAGGCAAACTGCATCTCCCTCTGTTTCAAATATTTTTTTCGTATTATTTACACACTCTTCATAAAGTTCAACAAAATCATCACTGCGATGGTTAATTGATGGAGTTATCATTGCTCTTGTAACTCGTTCGGGAACATTTGTTGGTCCTGGTAGCATTACAAGATATTCCAAATAATTTCGCCTAATCCAAGGTCTTTATTGGGTTTATTTATAATTAAAGAATTTTTTTTAGACGGTCAATTACAGAGGTCTGATTAAGAAATTTTCGAGTTCCTTCAGGTACTAAACCATCCCAATTTTGATCGCTAATTATTAGATCGCGAATATTTGTTCCCGATAAAACATCTCTTTTGGTAAAAGGAATTGAAACTACCATAGTACCTCGTTTTGAATAAAGATATTTTGTCATTTCATCATTAGTAAAAACAATATCAAATTTTGGCACAATACCATCAATATTATCTACCCATTTTTGATGATTTTCAAAATCGGGGATAAAATAAATTTCAATTCTTTTTCTAATTATATCATCAATAGAAGATAGAATCATTGCTTTTCTTTCCTCTGCAGAAAAAGGATTATTTTTCTGAATAGGCTTATTTGAGCTGCCTAGACCTACCCATAATTTGTCTACTTTGGATAAAGCAAAATGTAATGCGTCAAGATGCCCTAAGTGAAAGGGTTGAAATCGTCCAATCAAAAGACCATTCATACAGTGATTAAGAATTTCTTTTTAAAAAACTATCATAAAGTAAAGAATTCATGAAAAATTATGGAATTTTTAGAAATTGACGGATCCTTTGGAGAGGGAGGAGGACAGGTGGTTCGTACTGCAATTACATTATCATCTATTTTGAATAAACCCATAATAATAAAAAATATCAGACAAAATAGAAAAAATCCAGGTCTAAAACCTCAACATTTTACGGCAATAAAACTTCTAAAAAAAATTTGTAATGCAAATCTAGATCAAATAAAAATTGGTGATACAAGCTTGAAATTTATTCCAGAAGAGGTGCACACTCTAAATCTTAAAGAAGATGTTGGCACTGCGGGAAGTATTTCTTTGATTTTTCAAGTTTTAATTCCAGTAATTGCAATTTGTAAAAAGAAACTTAAACTCACAATTATTGGAGGAACTAATGTTCTGTGGAGTCCAACAATTGATTATACTCAAATTGTTTTAAGAGATGCCTATGCGCGAATGGGAATTAATTTTTCAATTGACATAATCAAAAGAGGTTATTATCGTAAAGGTGGAGGAATAGTTGAATTAGAGATTTCACCAGCTGACAAAATTATTCCGATTAATTTAGATAAACGTAAAGAAAAAAATGTAAAAATTATTTGTACATTTTCAAAGCTCCCCATTGAAATAATACATAATCAGGTAAATGAATTAAAGAGAAAAATAATTGAAAGTGATTTTACCGTTGAAGTTCAAATAAAAAAAGAAAATGCATTAGACTCTGGTGCATCTTTAATGATTAGCAGTATTGATAATGATTCAATTATTGGGATAGACTCAATATTTGATAAAAAAACTAAAAAATTTGATATAGATTTGGATAAATTTATTAGGAACAAGTTAAGCGTTGATGAGCATCTTGCAGATATGCTTGTATTACCTGCAAGTCTAGCAGATGGAATAACTAAGTTTCAAGTGGAGAGTATTTCAAAACATCTGGAAACCAATCTATTTGTTGCCTCTAAAATCACTGGTTGCAAATATGGAATTGGAAAACTAAAGGATGGTTATGAAGTAAGAATTGAAGGGATTTCATACTCCGGAATCAAGTAATGCGGCAAAGAATAGGATTGTAATTGATAACACTACCGTAATTTCACCCAATATGATAATTTTTTTTCTTAGTTTTTGGATCTGTTCAACTGGCATTTGGTTGGACATGATTTGATCTTCTACATCTTTTCGAATTACTCTAACGTGAATTGCATATGTGATTACTAGTGCAATTACTAAAATAATTTTTATTGTAAGAAATGTTCCATAACTTGTTGCAAATAGTAAATCAGGTTTGCTCAAGAGTATATGAGAATTATATAATCCTGTAATCATCAAAATAATTAATGAGGGAACTGCAATTTTGTTGAATCTTTTACCAACTCTAATCATGATTTGAATTCTTTCTTGTGTAGATGTGCTAATTGTTTTTAGCAGTGGTGAAAATACAATTCCAATAAAAAGAGAACCTCCAACCCAAATTGCAGCTGCCACAAGATGAATCCAGGTGATAATTGCTTGCTCTATGGCCACAAAATTTGTTAAGTTCAATCAAATATTATGTATTTGGATCTTGACAACCTTTTTTAGTTGATTTATTTGTGTTATCATTGATTTGGCTCTTCAAAGTAAATTTTTACTTTACATTGCAATTGTTGGATTGTTGGCATTAATGGGTGGAATTTTTTGGTATGGAAATCAAGATGCTCCTGAATTAGAACAAGTTGAAATTACATTAACAAATGTTGAAGTTATTAGTACAAACACTGTAACTGGTACTTCAAAATTAGAAGTAACATTTTTGGTAAAAAATCCTAGCGATACAACATTTACAGTTTCATTGATTGATTATCAATTATCTGCAGATGGCCAATCTCTAGGTTCTGGACAATATTCAACAGTAGATGTTGCAATGCCTGGCAGAGCGTTATTTACTTCTAATGCTGAGATTCCATTAAAAAATACATTTGAACTTGAAAAATCAGAGGTAAATGACGAAATTTATCAAAAAGTTTTGGATGAGGGCATCGTTAGTTTTAACGCAAAGGGTATCATTACTACAGAAAGCGCTTGGAGTACCATTGAAAAAGAGTTTGATAGTTCGACTTGAAAAAAGTGGGCCGAGTGAGATTCGAACTCACGATCACCGCCGTGTCGAGGCGGTATCCTAACCAGCTAGACTACCGGCCCAATGAAAAACAAGACTATCTCCTGACATTATTAACGTTTAACAAATGAAGGTTCGATTAAAAGTAAAGATGACTGAAGAATTCACCAGTGATGAGAAAAAAGGCCTTTACAAGGCAATTCATTCAAGACGTGATGTTCGATCGCATTTTACATCTAGATCAATAGAAAATGAAATTTTATCTAAAATTCTAAATGCTGCACATCATGCGCCTTCAGTGGGTTTTTCACAACCTTGGAATTTCATTTTAATTAAAGATTCCCAAACAAAATCCAGAATTAAGAAATCTTTTGAGAAAGAAAAAGAAAGTTCCTCTCAATTAATCGAAGATCCTAAAAGATCTAAATACCTTTCATTCAAGCTCGAAGGAATTTTAGAATCACCTGTTAATCTTTGTGTAACTTATGATCCATCAAAATTTGGTCCATTTGTAATAGGTCGATCAAGCATTCCAGAAGCTGGATTGTATAGTGTATGCTGTGCCATTCAAAATCTTTGGCTTGCTGCAAGAACTGAAGGTGTCGGTCTTGGTTGGGTAAGTATTCTTTCAAATGAGGTTTTAAAAGATGTGTTGGATTTACCTAGTCATGTAATTCCTGTTGCATACTTGTGTTTGGGATATGTTGATGAATTTGCAACAAAGCCTGACTTGGAAACTGCTGGTTGGCTTCCAAGACTTGGTCTAAAAGATGTGATATACTTTGAAAAATGGGAAGATAAGGAAAATTTAAGCTGGAAAGACATACAAGAAATTATCAAAACTAATCCTGATTACGCTTAAATAATTACAAGTATTTTTTTTGCTGGGCTGGTGGCGCAGAGTCAATTTGACGCGAAACATGGATAGCGTGGTAGCCTCCTAAGTTACAGGTCGAGGGATCGAAGCCCTCCCAGCCCGTTTTATCTATCCAAAAATATTTTATTTTTTTTAAATTTTCTTGATCGTTTCTTCTTTGAGTCAATTTTTTTATTCATTCGAGGATTAATGACAATATCAATTTGGATTTTTGAAAAAAGTTGTTTCGGTTTAAATAAAGAGATGAATTTGGAGAATTATGAAGGTTGTAGTAATATCAGCTAGCCCTAGAAAAAAA
>Ga0224497_10000245_pt1 | contig 40967 bp, 40 predicted proteins | sample SF_Jul11_sed_USG_4_FD_167970 | JGI IMG/M metagenome (GOLD analysis project Ga0224497, IMG submission 167970) | Sediment microbial communities from San Francisco Bay, California, United States - SF_Jul11_sed_USGS_13 | ecosystem: Environmental > Aquatic > Marine > Sediment | place: USA...
ACCGCCGTCATTGTTGGTAATACGTCCTCCTCCGATGGTAATGGTGCCACCATCGTTGTTGGTAATGGTGCCACCATCGTTGTTGGTAATGGTGCCACCATCGTTGTTGGTAATGGTGCCAGAGTTGGTGATGATGCGACCGTCGTTGTCTATGGTACCATTGTTGTTGATGTCGCCGTCATTGTTGGTAATGGTGCCGCCGGAGTTGTTGTCTATGGTGCCGTCGTTGGTAATAGTGCCGCCGTCGTTGTTGATGTTGCCGAAGATAATGATGGTAATAGTGCCGCCGGAGTTGTTGCTGATGGTACCGAAGTTGTTGTTGAAGTCGCCGTCATTGTTGGTAATGGTGCCGCCGGAGTTGTTGGTGATGGTGCCGAAGTTGTTGATGCCGACGTTGTTGAAGCCGTTTGTACGACGGTTGAGGATGTCACCGTTGTTGATGATGGTACCGCCGTCATTGTTGATGATGGTGCCGCCGCCGTCGATGATTTCAATGGTACCGTTGTTGCTGATGGTACCGCCGTTGCTGATGGTACCTCTATTGATGATGGTACCGCCGTCATTGTTGGTAATAGCGCCGCCGTCGTTGTTGGTAATAGTAGCGCCGCCGCCGTTGCTGATGGTGCCGTCGTTGTTGATGATTCCATTGTTCTCGATGGCTTCGTGGTTGGTAATAGTGCCGCCGGAGTTGTTGGTGATGGTGCCGCCGTCATTGTTGGTAATGGTAGCGAATGTACTGTTGCTGATGGTACCACCGGGGTTATTGGTGATGGTACCGCCGTCGTTGTTGATGATGGTGCCACCGGGGTTATTGGTGATTAAGCCTGAGTTGCTGATGGTACCGTCGTTGCGGATGGTGCCGGAGTTGTGGATGGTGCCGGAGTTGTTGTTTAGAATTATGCCTGATGCAATCGTCAAAGTCTCACCAGTGCTAACTGTAACTCCATTAATATTGCAGATATTTGGTGTACTCCAGACACCGCCTGCTGCTTCACAAGAGGACTGATCTTCTATTATTCCTGAAAATAAGTTACACTCTATGGGTTGATTGCCATTAATTGGATTGCCAGTTATTGTACCTGCAGCAGTTCCAGAGGGACAATTGTCAATGATTCCATCATTGTTGATGATATTGTCGTTGATGATGATGCCGTCGGAGTTGTTGATGATGATGCCGTCGGAGTTGTTGATGGTGCCGGAGTTGTTGATGGTGCCGGAGTTGTTGATGGTGCCGGAGTTGTTGATGGTACCGGAGTTGTTGATGGTACCACCGTTGTTACGGATGCTGCCGGTGATGTTGATGGTACCACCTTCATTGTTGGTAATGGTAGCGCCGTCATTGTTGGTAATACGTCCTCCTCCGATGGTAATGGTGCCACCATCGTTGTTGGTAATGGTGCCACCATCGTTGCTGATGGTACCGTCGTTGCTGATGGTACCGTCGTTGCTGATGGTACCGTCGTTGCTGATGGTACCGTCGTTGCTGATGGTACCGTCGTTGCTGATGGTGCCGTCGCGGTTGAAGATGGTACCGTCGTTGCTGATGGTGCCGTCGTTCTCGATGGTGCCAAAGTTGCGGATGGTACCGAATGCGTCGTTGTTAATGGTAGCGCTTGTCTTGTTGCGGATGGTACCGTCGTTGCTGATGGTACCGTCGTTGCGGATGGTGCCGTCGCGGTTGAAGATGGTACCGTCGTTGCGGATGGTGCCGTCGCGGTTGAAGATGGTACCGTCGTTGCGGATGGTGCCGTCGCGGTTGAAGATGGTACCGTCGTTGGTAACATCAGAATTAATTGTTAGTGTAACCCCCGGATTAACAGTCCAGGTCTCACCTGCTGCAATTGCTTGGTATGTAGTTATTACAGTATCTGTGGTAAAGGTCATTGATGCTGCATGAGCTTGCTGATCTATACTAGAAAACCCAAGAATCGCAGTTATTACAATTATCAAAGTTAGTATAATTTTACTTGTCATTATAGACTTGTATGGTATAATACGAGATACTTAAGCAAATGGGTCATAATCATAGCTGAATCTCTAAATAGAAAAACGACGTAACAGAGGAGTCTCATTATCTTATTTGTCATGGAATATGCTTTCTCCAAACTCCTTTGGCATTTGAAATTAATGAGTTTAGAAAAAAGAAAAAGAGAAGTCATAGACATCTCCAACATACAGTACTGCCATTTTCAAAACCAGTAGAGGATAAAATTACATCGAGTAATAGAAATATCATCCATGTTTTTTCTTTGGTTTATCCCAATACGGGCTTTTACATTTTGCACATCGTAATGGTTTTTCATTATTTCTTGATAACCACTCATGACTGCAACGGTCACACTTCCAAACTTTTCTGGTTACCCTGCCCAACACCATAGGTGAGCACTGTTGGTTTAAAGGCATATATACACTATTGGTGTACACTATACGTGTATGAAACAAATTCCAAGAAGGAATCAGAAGTGTTTTAGGTAGTCAGGTATACCATGGTAGCAATAAATCAAGATATGTTTACGCTTCAAATGCTAGGCAATGATGCAGAGCGCAGGATTTTCCTGGAATTGCAAAAAAATGAGATGTCAGGTTATGATTTAGTTGATAAAACTAAACTCCCTCAAACAACAGTTTACAGAAAAATAAAGTATTTGCAAAAGGCTGACTTGATTTTTCCCATTAGAGAAAGAAAAATGTCTCATGAAGTCTTCTATGATGTCTTGCACTCAAGGATACAAATTGATATCAGAAAAGGTGAGATAGATATTACTTACACACCAAAATAAAAAAGAAAAAGAATCCCCATTTTTGGACAGGAAAACATGTTGTGTTGTCATAATGCTTTTCTGCTAAGATCATAAAATAACAGATGTGAGAAAAGATCTAATCACAATAACCGGTGTTGGGGTTCCAGTACTAATTATCATGATTGCAATTGGAGGTGGAGGACATTCGCCATCAATTGATTTTGAAGAGGATACTCCCATAATTGAAGAACCAAAACAAACTGAGTCTACTTACCAAGTAACGCCTAAACCACCACCTCAAGATATTATTCCCTCATCACCTCAACTGTCTATTCAATCGTCATATTCATTGCAGGATTATTCAGGAATTGCACGATGTATCATTGGAAAAGTAACTCAAGTCATTGATGGTGATACAATAAAGGTGGATTCCCAGTCAATAAGATTTGCACTGGCATCAGCTCCTGAACTTGATGAATCTGGAGGGATGGAGTCCAAGGAACTGATTGAAACTCTTTGCCCTATTGGTTCAACTGTCTTAGTTGATGAAGATGATGGCCAAACTCAGGGTAGTTATGGCAGAATTTTGGCTGTAATTTACTGCAATGATGTGAATCTCAATGAAGAGTTGTTAGATTCAGGTCTAGGATATTTAGCTTCTGAATTTTGCGATGATTCTGAATTTGTCTCAACTAAATGGGCAAAAAAACATGGATGTCAATACTCTGAACCACAAAGGATAGAAGTAGATTCTGATTGTGATGCTTCATACCCTGACTTTTGTATTTCTTCACCTCCTCCAGATTTGGATTGCAAAGATATTCCACAAAAAAGATTCACAGTATTGCAGCCCGATCCTCACAGATTTGATGGAGATAAAGACGGGATAGGGTGCGAAAGCTAGATGTCTGAGTTTTGGTAACTGTGTTTGATTGTCAAGTTCTGCATCAGGCAATTCATGAATTACAATTCCACAATAGTCGTTTTGTAATGCGGGATCTTCACCCATACACGAATCTCATCATGTGATAATCACCTCACTGAAAATTCTAATCAATATTCTTAGAGATTTGTTATATCAACTAAGAAAAGTGTTTAGAAAAAAGAAAAACTAGTTTACTGTTGAATCATAAATTGGGCCATCATCAATTGGAGTTGATTTTTTGTTGTGTGGCACGCCAACTGTGACTTCACCTGAACACATTCCGCCATTTCCATCATCAGCTGTAAATCCAATGTGGTATACTCTGCCATTCTCATTTCCTGATCTTTCTGCTCTTACTTGTGCAGTGTCAGTTCCTATTCCCGCACCATCAGGCGATGTTTTTCCTGAGCCTTTTCCGCTGACTGCTTCGTCTTGGAATATTGAATCTATTGTAATGGCAATGTCATCTCCATCAGAGTCTGTTACTCCTAAAATGGAAACATCTACCATCTTGTGATTTGGTGGCCATAGCCTTTCAACACTTGGAGAAGATTCTGAGCATATAGGTGATGTAATGTTACACTCGATAGGCTGATTTCCATTAATTGGACTGCCAGTTATTGTACCTGGATTTCCAGAGGGACAGTTGTCAATGGTTCCATCGTTGTTGATGAAGCCGCCTTCGTTGTCGATGAAGCTATTGTTGTTTATGAAGCCATTGTTGTTTATGGTGCCGCCGTCGATGAAGGTAGAGATGTTGCCGTTATCTATGGTGCCACCTTCGTTGTTGTTTATGGTGCCGGAGTTATCGATGGTGCCGTGGCTATCGATGATGCCGCCGTTGTTGGTGATTTCGCCGGAGTTGTTGATGATGCCGCCTTCGCTGTTGTCAATAATGCCTTGGCCACCGAAACCGTTGTTGTTACTGATAATAGTGCCGGAGTTATCGATGGTACCGGAGTTGTTGACGACGCCGCCGTTGTTGTTGATGGTGCCTTCGTTGGTAATATCGCCGCCTTCGTTGTTATTGATGAAACCGTTGCTGTTGAGGAGGCCATGGTTGGTAATATCGCCTTTGTTGTTTATGGTACCGCCGAAGTCGTCGGTGCCGCTGTTGTCGATGGTGCCATTGTTATAGATGGTACCGCCGTTGTTGTTGTTAATGGTGCCGTCAATGTTGTTGTTGGTAATAGTGCCATTCAAGTCGTTGTTTATGGTGCCGTTGTTTTCGATAGTGCCGTCATTCTCGATGGTGCCAAAGTTGGCGATGTAATCGTCGATGTTTATGGTGCCGTCATTCTCGATGGTGCCAAAGTTGGCGATGTAATCGTCGATGTTTATGGTGCCGTCATTCTCGATGCTGCCGACATTGTTGGTGATGGTGCCACCGCCAACGTTTGTGATTTGGCCGCCATCATTGTTGTTGATGGCGCCATTGTTGTTGATGGTGATGATACCAGAGTTGAAGATGGCTCCAGAGTTATTGATAGAACCTCCTTCGTTGTTAATGGTGCCACCGTTGTTAATGGCGCCAGAGTCGTTGTTAATGGCGCTGCCTCTGTGATTGATTATACTGCCGCCATCGCCAATATTGAGGGTGCCGTCATTGTTGTTGATTCTGGTGCCGCTGATGACGATTTGGCCGTCAATATTGATGGTGCCACCGTTGTTGGTGATGAAGCCGCCGTTGTTGATGGTAACACCAGAATCAATTGTTAGTGTAACCCCCTCATTAACAGTCCAGGTCTCACCTAATACAATGAACGCATCAGTAGTGATTGTGGTGTCTGTGGTAAAGGTCATTGAATCTGCATAGGCTTGCTGATCTATACTGGAAAAGCCAAGAATTGCAGTTATTGCAATTATTGAAGCTAGGATAATTTTACTTAGCATAATATGGTGTATGACTTGATATAATGTATTTAAAATAAATTGGATATTATCATAGCTGAAAATTCTGAATACAAGAACGACATAAACTGGCCTTTTATTCAATGAAATGATTCATCTAAACTGTGACATTTCAAGATATTTCTACAGAGTTTATCGTAGAAAACCAGAACAATTTAGGCCAATTTATGCCAAAATCTCACAAGCGAGGTCCATCCTGTTCATATCGAATAATTTCTAATTAAATGATGTTTATCGATAAAACTAATTGAATTTTGATTTTATTTGAAATTCTATTCATTTGATTTTGTATGATTTTCTTTTTAATATTCCATAATGTGGATTTATTAATCCCCAATCGTTTTCTTTCCTCAACCGTCATACTCAAAATCCTTTCTTTCAATTTTTATTCTAATAATATTGAATTCAAATCATCTCTTTGTTTGGACATAAATTTATCCAAGTTATTCTGATGGCCTTGTATCAAACATCTCTCTTTCCTGGGCAGTCGGCATAAACTTTGCATGAATCCTATGATTCTTTGTGAGAAACAAGGCATGTCCTGCATTAAATGCACGAATTTTGTTTGTCTCAGAGTCAGACAACCTCAAGACAGTTCTTGCAGTTTCTGCTGCCTGCTCTTCGAGACCCAGTATGATTTTGGTCTCCATGTTATCAATGATTTTGCCAATTCCCGAGTCATCTTCTTTTGAGATGTCTTCTAATCTTTGAGAGATGAATCCAAATGTGATGTTGAGTTTCCTGCCCATTCGAACGATCATGTTGACATACTTTGCAGCATTTTTCATTCTAAGTAACATCCATGCCTCATCTATCAGTACAATCTTCCTCGTTCTTGCAGGCAGGTCATTGCAAATCTTGAATATCTTGTTTAACAATAATAGCAAAATCATCTGTTCAGTCTCAGATCCAGTTGCACCCTCCATTGACATTATTACTTTTTTCTGGGAGTTTAATCTGGGCTCGCCCAAAATTATCCTGGATAGTGGGCCTTTCTTCAAGTTAATCAGGCTATCTTTGTATTTTTTTGGAATCATCTCAAAGAATTCCTCGAAGGTTCTGGCCTTTCCACAGTATGTCTGAAACTGTCTCTTTACATCATCTGATGCATTTGTGATCTCAGCCAAAATGTCTGCGGCATCTAAAGGATCAAGTAAAACAAATGGGTCAAGGCCTAGCTGATCTTTTTCATCTTTGAGATACAATACATCCATTCCAAAGAAATCAGCAATCCTAGAATACTCTCCCATGGGATCAATCACATACACGTAAGAGTCTGGAAATTTCTTCAGCAAACGATTCAACAGGATTTTGACGGTAAATGATTTGCCAGAACCTGACTTGCCGATCACTGCAATGTTGTAGTTGGTACGCTTGCCAATGTCAAAAATTATTGGACCCTTGGAGTCCATGTTGATTCCAAGAGGAATGCCGTCAGGAATCTCAAGCATGTCAGCTGATGCAAAAGAATACAGAATTCCACAGGAGCCACGATCAAAGGTAATCTTTTTTCCAAATCCTTCAAAGAGCATTGCAGCCTGTTTTGCAGAAACTGCACTAAAATGTCCGCCATATCTTTTGAGATGCTTCTTGAATGTCTTGCAGTTTTCTTTTAATGACTTGCGGTCCTCTCCCACTACAGTACAGTTTACTATTACCTCATAGAGTCTGGTGGTATCTTTTCTCAAAGAGTTTTCAGCATCATCTGCCCTCTTGTATAATTCTGATGTTGTCCTGTTGGATTTGGCATCATCATATATGATGTTCTTGAATCGGACCATCCTTGTTATTGCCTCGTCTTTGTCAAGGGGGTTATACCACATTTGTATCTGTGAGCAGATATCAAAAATTCTGGTGATCCATGCATAAGGTAATGTTGCTGGAATTCCATCAAGTGTAAAAGTTTTTGAGAATATTTTCTCTCCAGTGTCTGGTTCTTCATTCCCATAATTGTTATTGCTTGGATCATCTGGGATTATCTCTACCAGTTCCATCATGGAGAAATGCTCTTTTTTTATCTGAAATTTTGGAGGAGTTGCACCTGAAATGTACTCAAGTCTGTTCTGCTCTAGTGTGTCTGCAATGGGAGTATGTGACTCTAGATGTACCTGCATTACAGGCATGTTTTGAATCTGTCCTTCTACGGTAATTGGTACCATTCTCCTTGACATTGTGATTTTGATGCGGTCATCAATCACATTTAGAATGTCAAAGAACTGTCCCAGTCTTTGGAGTTGTGCCTCTTCTGAGAGATTGATAAAGTTTGTAGGTATTATTGAGTAACTGTATGCAAAGTTGGTAGATTTTTTCTTCTTTGGTATAGAATATAGAATAGTTTTTTTAGATTGTTTATTCTTTCCTGATAATTGTAGTTTCACAAAAACGAATGAATCATTTGTATAAAAGGCAGAAAACAGATAACATTTCTTCGCTTCTATCCAAATGAATCATAGTTTTTCAATATCTGAACTATTGTATCTAATAGTATCATTTGAAAATTTGAAGGAGTTATAATATACTATGAAATAATCTCAGAAAAATAAAAAATAGTTAATATGCATAGATATTTTACCTATCACGTTGAAAATTGCTTTTCTATTTGGTGCAGGAACTTCAGCGCCATCTGGCATTCCAATGACAAAACAGATGATTAGTGATATAATAAAAAAACCAATTGATTGGCCTCAAAAAGAATATCAAAATTGTGGAGATGTAATCCAAAAAATCCTAGGCAGTACAGAGTATAACAATATTGAAATTTTGATGGAAGAATTGGAGAAAGTTATCGATACGCCAAGAGAGTGGTTGGAGAAACATGGTTATTGCAAAGAGGATATTATAACTATTGAAGATAATCAAGAAGAGGCCAAACTTCTTCTTAAAGAAATTAAAAATTACATAAGTAATGTATGTCATGTAAGGACAAATTTAGATGATGGAAAAGAAGCTCTGAGACCAATAATCGAACTGGGTAAAAATCACATAGTTAAGATCTTTACTACAAATTATGACAATAATATTGAAGATACATGCAAAGATCTAGATGTTGAATATAGCACAGGAATTGGCGTAGACGAGAATAATAAAGAATATTTTTCACCTGTCTTCTTTAATGATGATAAAAAATTAGGCATTTACAAACTACATGGATCGGTGTATTGGTATAGAAACAAGAATGCACCAGGAACTATTATTGATCTTGATGCGCCAGACCTAACTGGTAAAACAATTGAGGATGCTATGATCTACCCAGGTAGAAAAAAAGAGCTATTGAACTATCCATATTCTGTCTTGTTTAGATTATTTGATCATGCCATGGACAAATTAGATAAACTGGTGGTGATTGGTCATAGATTTGAAGATACACACATTATGGAAATGATAGAGCACCGTATAGGAAAAAATAATTTTGAATTAATCATAGTTAATCCAAAACCAAATGAAAGCGACAAGATAATAGAATTAAGCAAAAAACCTGGTGTAAAGATAATTCCTAAAACAATTCAAGAATGGACCGAAGATGAAAGTTTTAAGAATGTATCTGAAGAGATGGAGCCAATTCCAGATGAGGAAATAATTCCAGATAAGGAACCAATTCCCAAGAGAGAGAAAATACTAATGGGTGCACTAGTAGCATCTGTTGCACTAGTAATTATTTTTGCTCCTTTATCCTATGTATACAACGAACAAAATGATCTTCTGACAGTAATTCATGCAAATGAAATTGCAAAAAATGAATATGATACAGTCAAAAAAGTGATCAAAGGTGACATAAGCAAGTCATTTGAAATAAGTGTTAATCTTAAAAATAATGCAATCGAAGAATATAATCAACATTTTCTACCTAAAGGTGTAAGCACAGAGGACTATCTAAATAACACACTAAGTAAAAAGTATGAAAATATTTCCATCTTTCAAGAACAAACAGATACAGTAATCCATGTGGATCCAATACATTATGGGATACTAGCAATGCAAAACGATGATGGAGGCTGCAAGTATATTTTGTATCCATATGAGCAAAGAATGTTAGACAACGGAGGTTCAGGCATACCACCACAGGAGTGGTGTCCTAGAATTGAGTCAAAGGCAGGGCCAATAATGACCGATGTTCTTCACTCTTATGGGGGGGAAGATTTTGCAGTCGATGTTGGAATGAGGTTTGATCTAGATGGGGATGATGATCCTGACGGATACCATCTGATGGGAATGACTAGAGGTAAGATGTGCAATGAGGTAAGAGACTACAACATGCAGCATCAGTTTGTGTTGGTAAGTGACAACATGGAGATAATATTTGACACAGGTAAGGATAAAAAATGTAACAAGATAGACGCATACAAAAACGGTATTTTTGACGGTGAAAAATTCGGAGACATATCTCCAGGATTATTTGATAGATCAGATTATCCTACATTGTCAAACGTGGAAGAGAAAATTCAACTGTCAGATTTTAAGGCAATACATGATTATGACATTCAAGAAAACAAGGATGTTTCTTGGACACTTTACATGTACAAATAGTAAGCAAAAATTCTAAATTCAATTTATGAGATCTGCAATCAAATCACCAGAATTTTTGATTCTCTAATATTTCTCTAACATTTTTTCTGTTGTTCCACCAAGCTATTCCATGAAAGACTGCAACAATTCCTGCAAAGATTGCAGAAGATTGATAATCCCAAAATAATGGTACACCAAATTCTCTTGGAAATATCAAAGATGGTAAAACAAGAACAAATACTGCTTCAATTGATAATTGTAAAATAACTGCAACTGATCTACGATACTTTGTGTAAAGAAATTGGAATATTCCATTCTCTTCATATCTTTTGATCAAATCCTTCAAAGATAAAGTGATTCTCATATCCAGAAACAACATCACAATCCAAGATCCATAAAGTGGCAAAATGATAGATAATGCCAGTTCAGGTCTATTAAACCACCATAAATAAAAAAAGAGAGGTGAGAGCAAAGCAGAGTAAAACAGAACTCCAAGAATCTTTTTCTTAGATCTTGTTTGACTCAACTTTTGCTTCTGTTATTTTGTACCTTCGTTGTGACTATCTTGTTTGGCACCAAATTCTATTGGAATTGTTGAAGGTAGAATTCTGTATGTGACTCCCTTGTAGGCACCGATTCCGATGAATGCAAGTGCGATTCCTACAAGCAAGAAGCTATAGCCGTCTCCGATTATGGTCTTCACTGCATCAGTCAGGAACACAGAATCATCACCACAATGGTTTGCAGTGATTCCACCAAGAATAGTATCCTCCACAATACAGAGTTCTTGCACATTCACACCAAGTACGTCAGGTACAATGGTTGCAACGATGATTACTGCTACCAGGGCCACTACCAGCTTTATGAAAAAGCCACCAATGGATTCCCCTTCCTTCAGCTCACCGTCCTTTTTTCTAATCATTGAGTAATTATTCTGATTTGCTTAAAAGCACAAAGAATGCCATCTTAGCCCTTAAGATATTATTGCCAGTTTGTTGTCATCATCATTATCTACAGTTGCCGTAACTTGGTAAGTTACATCAGGTCTGTTCTCCAGGATAAGTGAAAGCATATCATCGGATCTTATTGCGTATTGGGATTGCTCTAGTTCCTTTCCGTCAAGTGTTATGGTAATATGTTCTGCAAGATGTTCTTTGTGTGACGCGGTAATAGTGTGTTTTTTTGAGAGGTCACTTAGCATCTTTTCTACGGGATTGCTGTCATCATCACTATCATTTTGATTCTGTTTTGTTTTTTTGTAAAGTGAGATATTGAGGATGTTTTGATCAGTAAGTTCTATTTCACCTGAAAACCTCTTGTCTTCTGAAGGTTTTTGCATATTATCTTTTTGTGTTGTATCATTTTCATGTTGTTCTTTTTGTTGAATGTCTTTTTTCTTGAATAATGACTGTATCTCTGAGAGTATCTGATTTACTAATCCATGATTGTTTTTTTGTAATTCTTCTTTTTCTTGTTTTAAATTTGATATTGTATTATTGTCAGTTTGTTGATGTTGTTTCTTTTTTTTCTTTTCCATGTATTCGTGCTTGACATCAAGTGAAGTGCCTCTTACCAAAAGCATCAGGTGACTCTTTATCATCTGGTCTGCAGACATTACTCTGGAACCAATCAATCCCAATCCTAAAAATGCTGTAAAGATTAGACCCGACATTATCAGATTGTCAGTAGTCATAAAGACAAGAAAAGTCACCAGTATTCCTGAGAACAGTATGGCAGTTTGTCTGATTGATACTTTTCCTATGGGAAGTGAAATTGACTTTTGATTAAGTACAGAATCATTTTCAAATGTTACCAAATCAATGTTTCTGGTGCTCATCTGAGATACCATGTATCATTTGTATAAAAGGATAAAAATTATTCAAATGTCTAGGTATCATCAGTCATGGCCTTGATGTCAATGTGCAGTTTATCATCAAATTGAATAGTCTCTTTTACTGTGTGTTGTTGCTTTTTCTTTAGGGTCTTTTTGATTCCAGTCTTAAATCCAGATTCCTTGAATTTCTTCAAGACTACAAAACCTGCAATCATTACAATCAACAATACTGCCAGTCCTGTAATTTTTACATAGTCAATATTATCAGATTGAGTAGTATCATTAGCAGAAATATTATCAATGTCATACTCATCTGGAACTACAACATCCTCCTCCTCAGCTTGAATCAGGTCCTCATCGATGACATCAATATCTGGAATTATGGATTCATAGTATGCTGTATCATCCTCTTCCTCCTCAGCTGGAACCACTTCATCAGGAAATGTCAAAGCAATTGTGCCGGTCTCTGGGGGTAATTCAGAAATAACATTATCAACATCTGATTCTTCTAAAACATGATTTGTACCCAAGTCCACATTCTTGTTGTTTGTAAGAAATGCCACTAGTTCAAACTCGTATTGCTTTTGAGGATGCATTATGTACACTGGATTATAAGAGACAGCCAATAACGGAAATGGTAATTCAGAGTATATCAAAAAATAATTTGTCACATTGTTATTGTCTTCCTCTTCTACGATCTTCTTTTTCTTTGTGTCATCAGATATGATGAAAGGATCAAAAATGTCAATCTCATAGCCTACTTTGAATGCATCTGCGATGTTTCTTGTAACTGGAATGTTATGATTATCAATCATCCGTATATTGTTTTGAGTCACAGAGTATTCCTGACTATTCTCAAGCACTGCCATGTTGGGGTTCTCTCCTCTTTCATGAAGTGCTTCAGTAACCTCGCCCCATTCTGTACCTATCTGTAATAGTTGTGGTTCAGGTGCAGTATACTTGAAAAGTGAAAACAGGGTTTTTTGCAGTGACTCCGCGTATTTTATGGTGTCAGGATGAATAGTATCAGCTGATCTTACCTCAAAGGTTTGTGTATCAACATGAAACACAGAATATCTGACGTCTCTTTTTGTTATAACATCACTGATTGCAGCCTGTACTACCCAAACATCGCTGTTAATGTGATTTTCATCAGAATTTAACAGATTTACAAAATCAAGCTTTATCATATAACAAACACTGGAATTGTGATTCTCTTTTCCCTGGACAAAGTAATGATAGTTGGCAGCAGAGGTCTGGACTGCCTCAGGATCACATATCTTATATGTGTATGAGTCTCCAACTGAGAGATTCTTTCCAAGATTCCACAAGAGGTCTTGTTGCCACAGGACTTGCTCATTGTAGTCTACTCTGATGTGAGGAGATGATGATAACGCATATGAACTTGGAATTATCACATCAAATGTCAATCCGATTACACATATGGCAATCACAAAGAGTGGCAGATAGATTGTAGTTTTTTTCACAAAAGATTATCTTGATTTGCTTAAAAGGAAAAAAGGAAAAAATTGGAATTAGTTAGTTACTTCCAATTGTAAATACCACATTTGCAGTCGTACTAACATCTTGATCAGATGAGAATATTGGTGTAGGAGCTGATTTCATTGCAAAGCTTTCCTCAAATGCCATGTCAAACATTGGTATTGGTGGTGGAAACATTCCAAACTCAGACAGAGATATTGCCTTGACTCCAGTAATGGAATAATCAAGTGGAGCTAGTGCATTTTCTGCTTTGGTCTTTGCATTCATTATAGCTTGCTCAATTAGTTCATCTTTGAGTTGCAAGTGTTTTTCTGGAGACAATGTAAATGACACATTATCTACTCTGTTTGCACCTGCAATTACTGCACTATCTATGATGTCAGCTGCTAAATCCAGATTAATAGTTTCAACAGTTATGGTGTTAGTTACACGATATCCAATTAGTTCTTGTTTCCATCGTTTTGTTATTTCGTCTTCATATCCTTCATACACCGGATGGATGTTGAATCTAGATGTGCTGATTTCATCGGCTACAATTTCTGTTAATTGGATTGCATCTATTATTTCATTCATGGTTTGAGAGTTTGTATCAAGTGCCTGTCTGGCCGTAACTTCTTGTGTCTCTACCCCAAAGGTTATGACCAACATATCAGGCTCAACTGAAGTGGTTGCTGTGCCTGTGACTGAAATTATTCTTTCATCTGTGCTTGAGGGTGTCTCTTGAGCTATCACTTGATTATTCTCAAGATACAAAGATCCTGCAGATATCATCATGATTCCTGCAAGTACTACACCTATAGCAAATGTCATTGATTTTGTGTTTGCTTTCATTATACTTTCATAAAATAATCAGAAGATAAGGTTTGATGAAATTACAATTTCATCGTAAACGTTATAAATTAAAAATAAAGGATTGGAAGAAAAAAATTATTCGTCTTCATCAACAAATATCCAGGATAACCCTTGAACTTCTTCCCAATTTAGCTGTGAATTAGATTGATTCATGAGGATATCTTGCAAAGTTTGTATAAAAGATTCAGGAAGAACTTGTTCATACAAACCATCTTGGAATGATATGAAATTCAGATTATGTTTAAGATGGGAGTTGGGCCAAAGTTTGCCCAACTCATTATGGGACGTACTAGTCGGTTAAACGGATGAATAATGACTCCACCGAATGAATTGTAATTATAAAATGAAATTTTGCAGTTAAAAGACAAACTGATGATTCATCAGCATGAACTAAATACTGTTGCTGAAATTTTGGCATAGCGAAGCAATATGGAGCTGTCATCAAAGTACTACCGGTAGTTTTTGATCTTAAGCTCCAAGATTATTTTTGATGCAATGACTGTCCTTGAGATTCAAGGGTTTCCCAGAGCCTTGATCGTTGCATGTTTTCTATGCGCAAAGATTTGGTGGAGTTTATTTATGGCATACCACTCAAACATTTTTCCGATAAACCCATACTGCAGTTCAAATTGAATTTCATCTGTCACCCTTGTCTGATTTTCGTTTATTTTGTGAAAAACATGAGTGTGCCTCCAGCGCTTGAACAGGGCATTGCTCATTTCATCGACATATGTGTACGGTTTGCAGGCTGTAATTTTGGTTTTCCAGGTCATGCGGGTCAGCAACTTGCTTGAAAAGTAAGCGGTTTGTCCCAGGGTTATTTTATTGCTGCTAGTCTCAATTATCTTGAGATCCAGCCTTTTTGGAGTGATTACCTGTAAATGATGCAAATCAGTGTAAAAGTCCCATACCTTGCCAACAGGTGCATCCACGACAAAAGAGTGATTGAATGTTCTCAACTGTATTGAAATTTTATGTTTGTAATATATCTCAAGTCTACTCGTCTTATGATCCAGAATTATTTTTTAGTTTGACTGGGTTTTAAAATTATTATTTTCTTTTTATAGTTTACATTCAATACAATTTGATCTTCTTGATTCCAATCTAATCTTTTGATGATATAATCTGGAATGTTGATTCTGTGCTGAACGTATTTTGTGGTATGGTCTGCACCAAGATATTCCCGATGCTGCAATCGAATATCTTTTTTTGTCACAAATAGCCAAAGATGATTTTCATAAAAAGAACAAAAGACATTCTATTGGCGCACTGTTCTGAAATACCATCTAACTGTTCTATACAGAATGTATGTCACAATAATTAATCCTAAAAGAATCGACACAAAGTCAAACAATGTCAGATTGAATATGGAATTAATCGGGTTAGGGGATACGGGGTTTAGCTGCTCAGGAGTAATTTCAGGTAATATGATTTTGGATTCTCCTCCCCACATGTTAATCCCGATAATTTCCAGTTCTGCTAGCTGTTGCTCTTCTGGTACTGATACATAGCAAGCTCCACGTGACTTTACACCAAAGCATTCAGGCAGCTCATCATATGGTGTATCGTTTACTGACAGTGATTCTAGCACACCAAAGTTCTCATCATAGAAATATTTGAGCACCTTCATGTTTCCAGGATCTCTTTGTATGTTCAAAATGTTGGAATCATCCATGTTCAGCTGATAAAAATAATCAATTGAAAAGTCATACCATGTATGATCAAACTCGTTTGTATATTCTTCAGAACCGTTATCAGCGATGATTGATATTGTATATGGCGATAATGCATCAAGTCCTGTAGTCAATGGAATTGGAAGTATGCCATCCTCAGTATCTAGCAGATACTTGCCTGATACATCAACTATTTCATTTGGATCAAATGTTTGGTCAATTGTGGTGTCGTATTGCGTAAATGATGATAACACACGTCTGGTCTTTTCCAGTGATATGGCACCTGTTCCTTCAATGATAAGATTGTCTAGAGGATAGATGTCATGGCCATTTATTATTACAATGTCGTTTCCATCCATGTCAAGTCCGGTTATTATTTGTGCAAACCCGTCATCATCAGTGTCAAAGATTACCTTGTCATGCACATATTGATCCAAATGAGTAGTTCCCTCAATCTCTTCTCGTGGAATTAAAGTTATTGAGATTTCAACAGAGTCATCCTGCATGCCATCTGAATCAACTGCCAATACGTTTACAGTATTGTGGAAAAAGGATTCAGGATACATGTATTCATCGGATGTGAGAAACGATACGTCATGTCCTGCAAAATGTACCGATTCCAACGTGTTGTACACTGTTGCGTTTTCATATCTTGGAATCTTTAGCACAGGATCAAGTACTACATCAAGCAATCCGTCATAGCTGAACTTTACCTTACCGTATCCTGCCTTTAGAAAGTTTGCAGTACCGTGCTCTCCAACCTCATATGGAATGATTCCAGGAAATTCAGTTGGTATCAACTCGTCTTCTATCTCTGCTGATTTTCCAACTGGAATCTCATTTGTTATTATTCCAACATGATTGGCCTCATCCCATGTTAATTGGATGTCTTCTGAGTAATCAGTTACAATAGGTGTAGTTCCATCAATAAAGTCAAACTCCCAGGGATCTGCACCCCATGTCGAATAAAAGTAATCATTAATCTTAGAACGTCTGTCTTCATGGATTCCTATCTCATCATCAGGGTTTGAATCCGTGCTCTCGTTTCCAAAATAGTGCAGTGCATATCCTATCCTGTCATCAAATGCAACCTTTCCATCATCAGACAACACTGGATATACATAACTCTCATAGATTGGCTCATACTCTACTACCAGTTCATCAATTGTCTGTGTAAACTCGTCAATCTGTGGTACGATATTGTACAGTCTTGCAATGTATTTTATCTCATGCTCTCCAATGTCCTCCAAAGAAGTTGCGTTGAACACAGTATTTCCGCCACCATAATCAAATGTTCCAGTCCAGGGAAGAAATCCTGGAATCTCCATTGTGTTGACACACAGTGCTGCATCACAGAAAAATTCATCTTCTAACACTAACGGATCATGAATCTTTTCATATTCTACAAAGATTGTCCCAACTCTGTCATTTTTGAACAAGTAAATTGGGTTGTGCACCACGTTGATTGCATCCCATACGTAATAGGACTCATCCAAGTTTCTTGATGTGTATCCTACATCTTCTGTAAACTCTTCTCCTACTGTCCACATGTCAACTGTCATGTTTGGTAGTCTCATTGGAATTCCTTGTGTTGCACTTGCAGATACGGTATTCCAAGAACAGCTCCACCCGTTATTGCCCTTTCTACACACATATTGTTCTGCCATTGCCTTTTTTGACAAGGATACCACGCCTGCCTCATAATTTGGAGATATTGCACCTGTTCCAGAGTCAGACTTGGCACCATATGTTTTATTTTTGATGCAATTGGAACCGTTTGGAACAGAATTGTTTGGTGTAGATTGAATTGGACATGGCTGGAAAAACTCACCACATCCACTCTTCCAAGTTGTAGTAGAATAATCAAATGCATCTCCAGGATAAAATGTCTTGTCAGGATTGTTTCGATGTAAATTATTATGATGTGCAGAATACACATCAATCTTTACATGAACAAAGCATCTCTCTTTGATTAGGTTTTCAGTTATTACTTCAGCGCTACCATCAACTACATGAATAGTAAACAACAGAATTCCGTCACCATATAAGTATTGTATATTATTGATTGACATAGGAAAAATTACAAAAATTAACAAAACAAAAAATAGTCTTAATTTCACAAAATAGAATGATTATTTTTTTAAAAGGAAGAAAACCATTACTATCTTTTTTATTTTTTGAGAAATTCCCATGTCTATCATATGTAATTCTAAATATTTTTCAATAAATCAAACATCATTTTGAATGAATCGTTTCTTATATTATAGAATATTTTTATTCTCATCGGTTTCTTAATTTCTGCATTATTCCAAAACAGATACTTGCAACAAATCTATCAATCGTTTAGATTTGAATTTGCCAATAAGGAAAAATATTATTTCCTTGATTTTAAATACTTACTAGTTGTGAATGCAACAGCTACAGGAGTTGCAATATACATTCCCAAGTTCAATGCAATAACCAATAGTCCTAATCCTAATACTTCAATCTCAGAGCCATTTTCAGCTAAGGACATTATTGAAAGTGTAGAAATCATAGGAGTGATGAATATTTTAACAGATTCTCTGAACGTTGAGTTTTCACGTTCCCATTCTGCAATTGTTGGTGAGAATGAATAATATATTTGGTTAAAACCAGTCATAAAAACTGTACCAGACATAGTACTCATTATAGTGTTATCTCTAATTTCTCTAAGGAATTGTACTTGTGGTGCCATCTCAGAACCAAACGCTGCTGTTGCTATCAAACATCCATTTTCTTGATCTTCCATAGTGAAATACGCAGCAGCTGAGGACTGATATCCAATTGCTCCAATAACAATCCAATTATTGTCAGAAATGGCTACACCCGATCCAAACAGTTCGCCTGAATCCGGTGTTGGGTTTTCAAATGTTTGAAGCAAATTTCCAGATGTATCAAATAGGTATACAGATCCTGTGTCAGAATTGTTCGGTGCTCCAACCAATATGTTGTTGCCAGAAATGGCTACCCTCAATCCAAACAGTTCGCCTGAATCCGGTGTCGGGTTTTCAAATGTTTGAAGCAAATTTCCAGATGTATCAAATAGGTATACAGATCCTGTGTCATCAGTAAAATTCTCTACGTTAGAAAATTCAGCTGCTCCAACCAATATGTTGTTGCCAGAAATGGCTACACTCAATCCAAACAGTTCGCCTGAATCCGGTGTTGGGTTTTCAAATGTCTGAAGCAAATTTCCAGATGTATCAAATAGGTATACAGATCCTGTGTCAGAATTGTCACCCGGTGCTCCAACCAATATGTTGTTGCCAGAAATGGCTACACTATATCCAAACAGTTCGCCTGAATCCGGTGTTGGGTTTTCAAATGTCTGAAGCAAATTTCCAGATGTATCAAATAGGTATACAGATCCTGTGTCATCAGTAAAATTCTCTACGTTAGAAAATTCAGCTGCTCCAACCAATATGTTGTTGCCAGGCGTATGAAATAGATATACAGATCTTGTCTCTTCAGGAGTATCTGTGATAAAATCTTCAGGCGCTCCAACCAATATGTTGTTGCCAGAAATGGCTACACTATATCCAAACAGTTCGCCTGAATCCGGTGTTGGGTTTTCAAATGTCTGAAGCAAATTTCCAGATGTATCAAATAGGTATACAGATCCTGTGTCAGAATTGTCACGCGGTGCTCCAACCAATATGTTGTTGTCAGAAATGGTTACACTATATCCAAACCAGTCACCGGCATATGGTGTTGGATTTGTAAATGTCATTACTTCATTTTCTATTCCTGCTGGAAAAGGAAAATCCCAGAAATATACAGATCCTGGCAGTTTCTGAGGCCAATCACTGTAAATATCTCCCGGTGCTCCAATCAATATATCATTATCATCAATAGCTACAGACCATCCAAAACCGTCAGATGTCATATTTTTTGGGAATGGGTTTTGAATTTTACTCAGCGGTTCCACATATTCAATTGCAAATGTGTTTGTAGGTATTGCCAATATAATAATTGGAATAATGAAAACAAGAAAAATTGTTTTAATTTTCATTATTTATTTCATAATATGCCTGCTCATAACTTTTTTGTTATATTACTGAACATTTGAAATAATTTGTTATAAAAAATGATGATTAATATCAATATCTCTTAATGCGTCTTAGACATCATATTTCTTCCCGTTACACAATTGTAAATTCTTTGAAAGAATGGTAATCAGTATTAGAGGAGGAAGAAAATCTTGGATTCATTAACAATGTGTCATTTCTATTTATGGGAGATTGTTACAATGAATTATTCAAAATCCAGAATAGTTATTAAAGATTTAAAAGTAAGGATAGATGTTTGTTTCTGAGTTTAAACTATTATGCACAACATAATACATTATGATGATAATGGGAACATACAAGCAATTCAAGTTGACTTAACTTCCAAACCTTTGTTTACAATCCAACAATGCGAGGAAGAAAAATTTGAAATGAATTTACTAGACGGTTTGAAAAAGTGGATTACTAACAACACAGACTTGTACAAATTACCTACAGATGCCTGCCTAGACATGTCGAATATCAATCTAAGCAACATTACAACCTTTGTCAATAAGTGTATCAGTATATGTAGATTTGAGCAAACTTATCGTAAACTACCTGTTTATGGTCGGTCACAGTACATAACATTGGCCGTTGTCAACAAGAGAGATGTTAGAAAGATTTCAGGACAAATTATTAACGAACAAGAATCCTATCACGGATTAAAAAATTCTATCTCAAAATTAGAATCTCTTAAATTAATAAAAAAATATTGGGTGCAGCATTTTCCTGATACCGAAGTCTTTGTTAGAGATGTGCAAAAAGTAGTCATTCCTGAAAAAAAAATAATTGGTTTTAAAGGGGAAATATGTAAAAGAATTTTTTCATCTAGTCGCATGATTCAAGGCATTGTAATAATTGAAGCAGAAACTGGCGATCTTGTTTTACTAAATGATTTTAGAGCTGAAGCTACAGTTAGAGGTTTGGAAATGAAAGATAATCCACAAACAGACGCACGGATCAATTTTGATAATATCCCAGCAACTCAATTTGGCAACACAATACATTTTGAGAATAATCCACTGCTAGATTGTAATCCACCAACTTGGCTAGACTTTCGAATGGGCAATAAAACTCGTTATACTATCTTGGATTTTAATGGTACAGATGGAAATAATACAAATCAATTCACGGTTGGAGGATGTTCATCTGGTGCACCTCCTCCACGTTTTCTGAATAATCTACTTTCTGATCAAAATTTTCGTTTCATAGCACAAGATCTTATTGTAAAAATTAATCATGCTCTTGCTGCTATTGATCCTCTTATGGGAGAGTTGATCACACATGGCTCTTCTCATTCATATTCATGGAATCATCATCCTGATGTTCCAGATATTGTTCACAGATCTCCATTGATATTTGCCCTTAATAGCACTATTGATAACCCAGGAGAGTATATTAGCACGTGGATTTCTGAAGACGATACAAAAAATTTAGAATTACCAAACCCCCACCCACTTACATATGTATGTCGTAATGCTAATGATGAAATTGTTAGCTGCAGTGATCCCAATGCAACTAAAAAAGAACAATATGCTAGTATAATTTATCTTAAAACTAAATTCCCCTTCTGGACCCGTACACTTTTTCATGAATTAGGTCACTATTATGATGACTTTAATACTCATGGATTTTTGGTAGATGATCTACGTGAAATAGTTCCACAATTATTCTCATTATATTTACACAGAAAACTCTACCCTGATTTGATATATACCCTGTCTACAATGTCTGAAGAAGCATGTTGCAACTTACAACATCTCATTAGTCATTCTGCAGGACTTGTCGTTCATCCAGATTGCATCGATGACCTAACTGATATATCTCAATCAATTAAATTGGAAGGGAATGGGTATACTGTAAAATCTTTCACTCAAGCATATTGGTCTTTACTATTTGGCGTTTCCTGTAGCATAGAGAATAATTCTGTTGTATGTGTCCAACCAAATAATCTTCCCTCTGATTATGAAGATCGTTGGATGGAAGCTCTTCTTTTTGCAATGCAAATGGGAAACGAACAATCATTAGTAGAGTTTTGGGAGAATATGGAATTATTTATAGAATCAAATTATCCAGATGATCTTAATCTCATCCAATCGGCAAGGGCACTCCATGGACTACAATGAGATGTATCTCTTTTTTGTAATTCCAGGCAGATTCACTTTTACGCGTAGTTGTTTGCCTTCATCAATTACATCACTGCGGTATCTTGTAATTTTGGAAAAGACCAGGTATTTGGTGATGCAGGAAATGACAGAACCTATGGTGGTATCGGAAGCGATGTGGTAGATGGAGGAACAGGTGATGATATTATGAATGGTGGATTAGGAGATGACACATGCATCTCTGATGCAAAAGATACAACTCCTGCAGAATTATGTGGACCTTGAAAACTGGATTTTTCTAAACTATAATTCCAAATTCATCTTTTACTCTCACTCATTTCAGCATATCCAATTTGAAATCAAAACTATAATCTTCTTTTGTAAAACGACTAGTTCCATATTTGTATGACCAAAGTTCCAGATATAGTAATTAAAAGAATCTTTGAGAAACTAGACAACTTTTGAATTCAATGTTTGATTCTCAAATGTTTTGGAAGATAATAAAACAATTGATGGTAAACCATTCCAAAAAACACTAGAATCTCCAAAATAATTAGTTTCATTTTATTTGGATTCTAAAGAATTCAGTTGTTGAGGTTTAAAGTGTAATTTCAGTAATGGTAACTCTTCCCAAACATATTTCTCTGAATTATAATCTACATCATCTGAATAATCAAAAAATATGTTATCTTCAGTAATTGTAAATTTATGGCTACAACAAGGACATTTTATTTTCATTTTCTTTCCTCCTCTTCTGGAGAATATGATCTTCTTTGGGAAGAAGACAATTCTGCTGCCAAATATGTTACAAATGTCTCTTCATCCGCGTTTTCAAAAATCAGTTTGTCAAGAGTAACATAAGTTGTTTTAGAACAGTGAGAACATTTTATCTTCATAGAAGGGATATATTTGAAAATAATTTAACTGAGAGAGATAATTCTCAGATTCTAAAAATTCTCAAGAATCAAAGATTTGTTTTGAGATTTATCGATAAATTAAAAAATTTATGAATATCTTAAATATCATTATTTCTAACAACAGTAATGAGTAGTGGAGATTTTTCTTCAATTCTAGTCACTAATATTATGAGTACCTCTCTAATCTCTGTGAGTCCTGCAACTACTGCACTTCAAATAGCAAAGATGATGGAACAAGGAGAAATAGGCGCAATTATTGTCAAAGAAAATGAGATTCCTGTTGGAATTATTACTGATAGGGATTTTGCAATAAAAATAGCTGCAAATAATCTCTCATTTGACACTCCAGTTGAAAAAATAATGTCTTCTCCATTAATTACAATCAATCATAGCGAATCAATATCTTCTGCAGCAAAGATAATGAGTAGTAAAAAAATCAGAAAACTTGCAGTATCTGAAAATGATAAAATTATTGGAATAATCACTTCGACTGATATAGTTAACCAGATTGCAAAATAGCTAAAACCTCTTTTGTTTTTTATGAAACACTGTATAGCTGTATATCTTGTTATTCTAGGGTACATATGATTTTACAGTTTAAGTAAGTGTGTAATGTGGATTTAGAGTTTTTTGCTATTGTATTTTTATCTCAAGTTTTAAAAGGTCTTGTCAACTTGTAACTTCCATCCTTTAATCTAATGAACAATGTCTTATTTCCATATGGGTTTCCCTTTCTATATCTGGATGGGATCTTACGGAATGACTCTACATTTTTTATTTTACATGCCTTTACTACCTCAAACGGGAAGAATGGTTCTTTTAGTTTACCAGACTTTACGGCTGAAACAATCTTGAGATATGAATTGGGTACTGTCATGATACTTCTTTGAAATATAGGAATTATTTATCATGTTCTACATCATTATACCGCTGGATTAGTCTATGACATTTCCAGTCTTAATAGACGATTTGAGATTTCTTTGAAAGAAATCAACAGGTATTCTCTTCTTTTATGTATAATACATCAGAATATCTTAATTTTGAATAACTTGGCCTACAAATTCCTTCTGCGATTGATTCGTGTTCATGGTTTTCCATGTAATGTTTTTCATAAGAGTCAACAGAATCAATTATCTCATCACATCCCGCCACAATACAATGGAGAGGCTCTTTTGTATTTCGTAATTTTTTTTCAATTGCCAAATCACATGAATCACAAAAACGATGATCATCTTTTATTGCTAGTCCACAATTTGGACACTTGTCCTTGTCTGCTATGGTGTACACATAAGAGATACCAAACCATATAAATCCGAGAAATATCCATACTCCAGTAATTCCAATTTTAGACCAAATGTCTTTTGTATCGTCAGGAAATGTCATAAATCCTAAACCTGACATTGTCAGTACACAAAAAATCATGGATACACAAAAAGAAATTTTTCTTAGTTTTGAAATTTTGTATTCTCCTCCAGAATACAGATGAATGGGAGCCACATTGTCAAATTAATTTTTGAAATACTTGAATTTTGTGATTTTAATATGTCTTTTTGTCTCATGATGTTCTATTTTGAATTTAATTAAATTAATAATATAATAGGGCTAAAACTTGTATTATCATTTGATTTCCTTTAAGGAAATCTATGACTGTCTGTCAAGACTGTGGACTTTGACGAATTCTCTCAAGAATTTTTCAATCTAAAATGATTCAATCATAAAATGTATCAATTTTATTTTTAATCACTAATCATATGATTAATCATGTAATGTATGTGCGATTATTAATCCTAAAGGACTTGTTCATAGTCTGTCACCAGATTCCTCAACGGTTTTGGTCTTTTGTATATTACGTTGATAATACGAAAAAATAGTATCTGAGAACTAGTATTCAAAAATAATTTTGAAGTTCATTTGAAAATCCGATAACAAAATGAAATCCTACAAGTATGAAAAACCAGATTATCAGGATTTTTGATCTGGATTCTCCTGAAATTCTCTCGAAGATTTTTCTTGATAAAAGGTAAACAGATACCCCAACTAGAATGTATAATCCAAGGAGAAAAAATATTGGTAGAAAATTTTGAAGACTGTCAGGGATTATCTGGAGTAAATGTGGTACAAAGAGAAGAGCAAAGTAACTGCTTACTAGAATTAACACAAGATTAAGAAAGTATGGCCTCTGAGAAAAATCAAATTTTGGTTTAATGTATTCCAAGTATAAAACAGATGTAATTAGTACTTGTAATTTAGAGTTATTAATTCATCTTGACTTTAGGTTGTCTATAATCTGCTCAATTGAATAGTTTTCGACATTCAGTGTATCCTTGTTTACGATAACTATTACTCTTCCAAACTTTTTGGATTCTCTCATTACCTTTTCTAAGAGTCTAAAATATTCAAGTTCGTTCATATCAAATCCTCTAATTTCTGTGATTTATCATCACTAGAACACTCTATGACAATCACCACCAGTAACTCATCAAAACTTTCTATGAATTTGATGTCAGTTACTTTTTGGGGACGTGAAGAATTTTCAATATCAACTATAGCTTTATTGATTTCCATATGAAGATCTTTGTCTTCAAGATCATCTAGAATAATGACTTGTTTCATAGAGTATAGTCATTTGATTTTATTTAACCGTCTGATTCTCCTTAAAGAGAATCCAAAAAGAGATTCGTTAAAATTTGTCATCATAGAATCGTAAGATTCAAAAAAAAATTAATCATAAAATGTAGCTTATAGGTATAATTGCGAACTTTTTTTCTATTGGACATTTTAGTACAGTTTGCTCATTTTCTTTCCTTTGCATTTTATGCTCTGCTGAGTGATATGATTCCAATATGGAATGATTCAATTTTTTAAAAAACAGAAAAATTATGAAAAAATTCATTGTGCATCAACCAGATTGACAAAAGTCTTACCTGCCTTTGTCTTGTCACTGACACACTTGAGTGGTCCAAGTGGAATGCTCTTCTCATTGACATCCTCCCTTATCTTCTCATTAGATAGAGCATTGACTACTGCAATCCTTGTGGTGTGAAATCGATTTACCTTGTTGCCATCAATATCAAATTCTTCTTTTGTTGTGAACTTGACTCCTTTTGTTGTTTCTTCTCCTTGTGTGTAATCTGAATCCTCAATTGATATTACAGTAAATGGCTTGTCATCAATTTTAGTCAGGCTGACTGAATTTCCAACTGTTACATAGTCTGATAATTTTCCTATCTCATTTCACCTCGCCCTAACCTCAAGATTAGCAGAAGATGCTCTTGTATCGGGAACTATGCTGCGACAGATTGAACAGGCCAGAACCACACTACCATTGTACAGTCTTACATTATTGGCAACTCGAATCAAGTCCTTGCAGAAATAACAATTTGTCATTCCGAGACCTCCAGTAGGCGAAAATACTTTTTGCAAAAATTACAGTTCATCTATTCAATTCCTCTCTTTCTTCAGAGTACATCATGGAATGATTGCAGTAATCTGATTCTGTTGGAAGTGATATGGGGTGTCTTTGCAGTCCTTGAATGGTAAAGAATTTGGAATTGTATCTTGCAACATAGTTGCATTGTGTACACCGTGCCACTATCATGGCATAACACCCTCCACTCTCAAGATTACACCTACCTCTCTTTGACCGTTACAGTAAATCCACTTTAGCTCATCTGAAATTATTCTGCAAGATTTTTTGCTTGTTACTTTTGAATCATAAACATCTACTGTATTTGCTGCATCATGTATGACTAGATCCCTTGGATCACAATGAACGCTGAATGGTTTTGTATGATTGTTCTTGTATAGGACAATTTTCAATGGTGGTGAACCTCCGAAATAATTTTAATTGTAGTTAGATTTTCAAGAAAAGATCTGTGAGAATCACAAGATTTTACAATTTTTCTTTGATTATTAATTAAAATTTGAAATTGAGTTTTGTTTGGTTTGTTGTCATTGCATTCCCAAGAAGAGAAAAATTTTGAATTCATTTCTTTGACTCCATCTTTTCATATTCAGAGTCGATCAAAATTTCCAAAATTGCAGTTTTTGATAATTTTGTTTTATGGCATATGTCATCTAATTTTTTTAGATACTCAGGTTTGACATTTACGGTTGAATAACTCATGTTTATACAGTATTATACATGTACTTTCATGTTTAATAGTATTCCTATTAATCAAAGCAATCCTTATGTCAAAAACAATTAATACATGTAAATACATGTGCAAGATATGGGCAAACGTGTAGGAGTAATTACTGTAGACATAGAAGAACATCTCTACAAACAGATCACAAAAAAAGCTGAAAAACAGAACTTAAGCATAAGAAAATTTGTCAACCAGCTAATAGAGAAGAATTTTCAAAAAGAGGATTTTTTAAAATTAGTAGCTCCAAAAATAAGCATATTATCCATTGAACAAGAGGGGTTTGTTCTACGTGACGATACTGCAAAGAAATCACGTTTGGTAGAAGTCAAAATACGAAATGGAAAATTATGGTGTGATTTGGATGAGAAAAATGTCTGTGATCATATCCACTATGTGCTAATGTTGCCAGATATTGTAAATTTCAAAGACAAGTTAAAGCAGATTTAGTTAACTAGATTTGGAAAGAGGATGAAAGTTAGACTCAAAGAGCATCTTTTCAAGTTTGCCTATTCTGTCTTCTTGAGAATCTAGTTTATTTTTGAGATTAGAATTTTCCTGTGTGGCAGCTTCTAGCTGATCAATCTTTTTCTGTTTCTCTTCAAGTTCTGCCTTTTGCCGTTCTGTAGGATTGACAGTTAGTTGAGGGGTTGCCTTTACAAATTCCTTAAAGCATTCCTCTCTAGTGGGTTGGAGATATACTCCATCCAGACCTCTTTTATGAGCCATCAGCTTTTCTGCAATGTTAGAGTTTACAGAGTTTTCCATTTTCAATACACCATTGAATCTTTTTCTAAAACCATATGTTATTGCCAAATCAAATCGATTTCCATTCTTTTCCCTAATTATTCCGGATTTCTTGTAAAGGGTGTTGAGAGTTTTGTAGACGGATTGCTGGCTAAGAAAACCATTTTTTCTGGTTCTGGCATTTTGTTTTGTTGCAAAAAGATAGCTTTCTTCATCAATATGCTCACCGTTTAGTTTTCTTGTTCTAATGTATGCATCAAGTGCATTGCTTGCCTCATTTGTCAAAAAGGCCCAATAGCCCTCTGCAGACTCGTCATAAATTTTGACTGCATATACATCATCAGACATTTTGTAAAGATGTTTGAATTTTAATGGAGGATCAGTCAGGACTGCTGGTCTTCCTCCAGTGCTTGCCAGAAAATGAATAATTGCGATCATTCTAAAGTCATTTGTTGCCTTTAGAAGCATCTGTATCTCATCAGTTGTAATGGGTCGTTTTCCACCTTTTTCATGGTCAGAACGTGGAACCATCTTTCTAATCTTCTTTCTTGCCCATACGATCTCATTCATGTCAAGCAAAAGTTCAACTGCACTGAGTTTGACGTTTATCGTGTTACCCTTTAGTCCTGCATCCTTGTGAGATTTTATCCATGTTTTGAGCATCTCCTGAATGTCTTTTACAGGTGTATTGATTAGCTCATCATACGAATGCAGATCAAAATATCTCATGAATTCATTGATGTTTCTGGTATAGACATTCTTTGACTTTTCATTATTCAAACCACTCTCAAAGTTGCTCCATGCTTCATCTTCTACAAGTGGTTCACGATACATGGATCATAAAGGTCACATGAAAATAAAAAAGGTATACATCCTATACTAAAAATCAATGTTTTTTAAACCCTTTAAGGTGTGAGTAGACATTGTCAGAAACTGAGGTCAAGATTGAAGAGGCAGAGACGCCAGTTAAGGAAACTAAACCTGAAACTGAGGTCAAGATAAGACAATCAGAACCAGAAACTAAAGAAGAAGAACCTGAGAAATGGGGAATCGCCCATATTTTCAGCAGCTATAACAATACAATTATCCATATGACTGACCTTACAGGTGGGGAAACCATAGCCATAAGTTCTGGTGGAATTCATGTAAATGCTGACAGATACGAGTCATCACCATTTGCTGCAATGAAAGCTGCGAACGCTGTAGTTGAGTCTGCAAGAACAAAAGGGTTCACAGGATTTCACATTAGAGTAAGAGCAGTAGGAGGAGTTGGCTCTAGAGTTCCAGGCCCAGGTGCACAAGCTGCAATTAGAGCCTTGGCAAGAGGTGGATTTAAGATTGGAAGAATTGACGATGTAACCCCAATTCCTCATGACACCACTAGAAAGAAGGGTGGAAAAAGAGGAAGAAGAGTCTAGTTTGAGATTTTTATTCTGACAACACAACCTCTAGTTTTGAAATAATCTGCAATAAATTTTGCAAACTTTTCTGATGGTTGACCAGAGGGATATTTGTTGATCATATCTGCAAACTTTTCTTCAATTCCATTTTGTAAATTAGGTTTGAAAGCTAATTTGAAAAATGTCCAACCAAAATTTGTAGATGGTTCACTAAGCAAATAACCATTGTAGCATCCTAGCAAGCTCTCCATGTGAGATAGTGCTTTTTTTATCAAAAGTAGATCATCAAGATAATTTTTTGTACTAATGTCTAAGATAATATCCATTTAATCATCACCAGTGTCAAGTGATTGCTTACTTAGTTTATCAGATAGAGAAACAAACTTTCCATCCTGCTCAACATTGATCTTTGTCTGCATTCTAATGTTTATTCCGACTGATCTAAACAATTGTAATAATTGTCCACCGTCAATTACTTCGTTTATTTCTCCAGTATTGATTAACTCAGATAACTTTTCAACAATTATTTTTGTTTCATTTGGAAATTGTGATTCCGCATTTTGCAAAACTTCAAGACCCCGATATCCTAGTATAGGAACAAGAACTTCCCTAGGAGTCTTTTTTTCCTTGGGCTTTATATTAGATTGTTTTTGGGCATTCTGTTTAAAAGAGATATTTTTTTGCATTTCAGCTAGTCGCTTGGCCTTTAGTCTTTCAAGTTCCGAATCATCACTCAACCCTTAATCACACCTATAGGTACTAGTTTTGCAACTTTTGTGGCTATTCCAAGATTATGTGATACATTAACTACAGCATCAACATCCTTGTATGCCTGAGGAGTCTCTTCCACTACGCCATCTCGAGTTAATGCCTTAATGAGAATTCCTTTATCATTGAGGGATTTTTTTACATCATTTTCAGTAAAGTTTCTTCGTGCTTTAGATCTTGACATTGTTCTTCCTGCACCATGTGCTGTAGACCCAAAGCTCAAGTCCATTGAATTTGGTTGTCCTAGTAGAATCCAGCTTGCAGTGCCCATCGAGCCAGGAATGAACACAGGTTGCCCAATATCACGGTACTTTGAGGGAATCTCTTCGCGGTTTGCAGGAAACGCTCTAGTGGCTCCCTTTCTATGCACTACAAGTTTTCTTTCTTTTCCGTCAATTTTGTGTTTTTCAACTTTGGCAATATTGTGAGCAACATCATAAACTAATTTCATATCAAGATCAGACTCTGATTGACTGAAAACTCTTTCAAAGGATTTTCTGGTCCAATGTGTGATCATCTGCCTATTACTCCAGGCAAAATTCAATGCTGCAAACATTGCTTTTCTATATGATTCACCCTCTTCGGATGTGTTGGGTACACATGCAAGTTCTCTGTCTGCCAAATGAATGTCATATTTTTCTAAAGCCTGCTCTGAAACACGTAGGTAATCGCTGCATACCTGATGACCAAATCCTCTTGAACCACAATGAATCAAAACCGTGATGGTTCCTTCTGATATGTTCATTCTTTTTGCAGCTTCTTCATCATGAATCTCTGCAACTTTTTGAATTTCAAGGAAATGATTTCCAGAACCGAGACTGCCAAGTTGAGGGGCTCCTCTTTTTCTTGCCTTGTCTGAGACCTTGTTTGGATCTGCATTTGCAATTTTGCCATTTTCTTCACAAACATCTGCATCATTTGATAAACCATATCCATTATTAATGGCCCAATTAACACCATTAACTAAGACCTCATCAAGTTGTGAGTGAGAAAGTTTTACAGCACCCTTTGAACCCACACCAGAAGGTATTGAACCAAATAAATCAGTGATGAGTTCTTTTAGCTTTGAGCGTACAGTGTCTTCATTCAAATTACTTCGCAATAATCGTACTCCACAATTGATATCATATCCTACTCCTCCAGGACTAATCATTCCTTCTTCTGCATCCATGGCAGCCACGCCACCAACTGGAAAACCATATCCCTCATGACCATCAGGCAAAACAACTCCATGGCTAACAATTCCGGGAATGGATGCAACATTTTTTGCTTGCATGATTGTTCTGTCTGTAAGCATTTTTTGTAGTAGATTTTCATCAGCATAAATTTTTACTGGAACTTTCATTCCTGCATCAAAATCAGCCTCGATGAGGTACTGATTTTCGGCAATTTTTTTTGGAGTTATTGTAGACATGAATAATAGTAAAATTTTTGTTCAATCCAATTTAAACCTAAAATTTTTCAATATTCGAATCTAATCTGTCATTAACGAATAATCATCACTCATGGTTTAAGAAAAACCTTGAGAGTATCTGGTTTTTTAGCATATTCAATTGCATCTTGGAATTTTTCCAGAGGATAAATAGAATCAATTAAGCCATCAACAGATACTTTTTTTGAGGCAAGAGCATCTATTGCAGGTCTAAATGTACCACATCTAGAACCAACCAATGTAATTTCGTTGACAATAGTAGGAGTGAGGTCAAGATTTTTCCTTGAAGCAATTGTTGATTTTAAAATTACAATTCCTCTTGGTTTTATCAATTTCATGGAATCAACAAATCCAGAATTATGACCAGTAGCCTCTACAACTAAATCAAATCTATGTTCATCATCGGGATTGATTCCCATCTTTGCATCAACTCCTAGTTTTCTTATAATTCCAAGTTTGTTTTCATGTCTTCCAAAGCACATAATGTTAGCACAGTAAAGTTTTAGAACATTTGCGATAAGACATGCCAATCTCCCATCACCAACAATGGCAATATTCCATTCAGATTTCAAATCAACTTGTTCTATGATTTCAAAAGCAGCTGCTAGTGGTTCGACAAATACAGCCTGCTCATCAGTTATGGAATCAGGAATTATATGAAGATTTTTTTCAGGGAGAGATAAAAATTCAGCAAATGCGCCGTTTCGTTTTAGAATTCCCAATACGGTTCTGTTTGGACAATGTCTTTCCATTCCCTTCATACACAAAGTGCAATTGCCACACCCTACATTAATTTCCCCTACAACTCTTTTACCAATCAGATCCTTGTTTTCTGATTTTATTACGGTTCCAACAAACTCATGCCCTAAAATACCATGATAATCCATGTATCCATCCAAAATTTCCAAATCAGTTCCACATATTCCTGCCAGATTAATTCTAACAAGTACCTCATCAGAATTTGGATCTGGAAAGTCTTCAAGAAGAGACATCTTTTTTCCATCAAAGACAGTAGCCTTCATGTAATCATGTTTTTTGATAACGATTTTAAAAGTTAAGATTTTGAAAAAAAAATTGAATTAATAAGTAGATTTATTTTTGATGCATGGGCAGGTATGATATTGGCAATTTTACCTATAGACAATGGCAGATATGGCACTAAAGAGATGATGGAGATCTTTAGCGAGCAAAAGAAAATAAACTATCAGTTAGAAATTGAAGGAACTGCTGCAATATCACAAAGTGAAATTGGAGTAATCCCAAAAAACATTGGAAAAAGAATTCTAATGACTGCAACTTCAGGAAAGATCACTGCAAAAAGAATCAAAGAGTTAGAGGCAAAAAGTGATCACGATACAGCCGCATTAGTGGAATCACTCAGTGAGAAATGTCCCAAAGATGTAAGACCGTGGATTCATTATGGATTAACAAGTAACGATTTGGTAGATACTAGTAATTCAATGCAGATGAGAGATGCATTGCAAATAATTGAACCAAAGGTTGCAAAAATGGCATTAATTCTTGCAAAAAGAGCAGTTAGGCATGCAAAAATTCCTGCAGTCGGAAGAACTCATGGACAACATGCAAGCATAATATCATTTGGATTAAAATTTGCAAACTGGGCTGCAGAAATGGCAAAGCATGTAGAAAGGATTGAAGAGATTAAAAAAAGAATTCTAATTTGTAAAACTCTCGGAGTAGTAGGTACAGGTTCACTGATGGGGGCAAAATCTCTGGAGGTTCAAAAAAGAGTTTCAAAACGCCTAAAACTTTACCCTGCAGAAGTAACCACACAGGTAGTTCCTAGAGAGAGATATGCAGAATATGTTTTTGAGCTGGCGTTAATTGGTGCAACTCTGGAAAAAATTGCAATAGAGATTAGAAATTTGCAGAGAACAGAAATTGGAGAGGTTGCAGAACAATTCAAGAAGGGACAGATGGGAAGCAGTGCAGTTCCAGTAAAGAAAAACCCGATCAAGAGTGAACGTGTTTCATCACTTTCAAAAATAATGCGTAGCCAGATTGGAATTACATTTGAAAACATCCCATTGTGGCATGAACGAGATCTTTCAAATTCTGCAAATGAAAGATTTGTTCTTCCAACAGCATCAATTTTGGTCGATGAAATGCTTGAAACCATGACAAAGATTATTTCAAATCTAATTGTAAATGAACAGAGAATTGTAGAAAATCTATACATCACAAAGGGGCAGATTTTTGCAGAATTTGTCCTTGAAGCATTAATCAAAAAAGGAGTACCACGATTTGTTGCTTATAGGGATGTCCAGAGAGTTGCATTTGAGGCAAAAGACAAAGAAACACAATACATCGATGCAATCAAAAATGACAAGGCTTTCTTATCACGGCTTTCAGAAAAAGAGATAGATTTGATTTTTTCTCCAGAGAGACATCTTGGTGCATCATCTGCAATCATTAGTAATGTCAACAAAACTGTGCATAAAACAGTAAAAAAATTCATCTAGTTTTTAGTAATGCCTTGTGAATTTTAGAACCGTATTGTAATGCTTTTTTTCTTTTATTGTAAGAGATTTCTGGAACCCCTACATCATTTGCTAGTTTTCTAATGATGTGTTTTCGATACAAATCCTCAGAGTCATGAATTTTTTCAGAGATTGGAATTGTTTTTGCAAATGTGATGAATTTTTGAGAGAGTAATGGTTGAATTATGTTTACTCCAAATTCAGAGGTAACAAGATTAACAGCCTTCATCATCTTGATCTCATTATCTAATTTTGAATTCATTACTTCAAGAATTTTTGATTCACCTTCAGATATGGCATCTCTATATGTATTGTACCCGCAGAACAATTCATCAATTCCATTTGCAGTAACTACCACATCAAGACACAAATTGCTTGCAAGTTTTGAAACATAGTAAAAGGCAATGCAATTTTCATTCCATGAAAGATTTTCAGTCCTTATTTTTTGGTTTATTTTAAAAGAGATTTCATGAAAAGAGTTTGAATCAATTTCCAATATGTTATGAGGAAATTTTAGCTTCTCATTGACCTCCTTTGCAAACAAAATATCATGAGATTCTGAAAAACCAATTGTAAGCAGGGTTATGTCATATCCTAGATCATGACAAATTTTTGCAATAAGAGTACTGTCAACTCCCCCAGAAAACGCCACTCCAATTTTCTTTTTGAGTACATTTTCGGTAATACTGCTCTTAATATTCTTTAATAGTTCTTTTCTCATATTGTTCACTAGTGCAGTTTTTTTCGATTTTTGCAATCGTGATTAATACACTTTAAGTATTAATTTAGTGTTTGACAAAATGAAACATGACGCTATTATCATCTGAATCAATAGAACAAGAACTGAAAAACCTAAACGGATGGATTGTAAAAAATGGAAAATTACATAAAGAGTTTGAATTTGAAGGCTTTAACCAGACATTTGGGTTCATGACCAGAGCTGCTATGCATATTGAAAAAATGAATCATCACCCAGAGTGGTTCAACGTGTATAATAGATTAGTAGTGGATTTGACAACACATGATGCTGGAGGTATTACTCAAAATGATATCAAACTGGCCAGAATCCTAAATTCACTAGTTTAATTTCAGAATTTATATACAGATCCCTAGTCAAATGACTTCACATGGCTTCAAGTCCAACAATTTTAGATTCTGATTTTAGATATATAGATAAAAAAGGGAATCTTATGAGAACAAGAACTGAACTGACAATAGCACAGATGTTAACTTTTCTTGAAGAGGATTATGAATACGATTACAAGTTATCATTAAATGGAAAAACTGTCAGCATCGATTTTAAAACAGACAAGGGCCTTATTGAAGTAATTGACAATGAAGAGGACATAAAAAAATACAAAGAGATCAAAGACAAGATAACTGAACAAAAAGTAATGGCAATTGGTCATCCTAAATACACTTCTCAAATTAAAGAATTGCAAGACATTGTATTTTATGATAAAACACCTCAAACTGGTTCAATATTTCTTGAGGATCCGTCCTTTTCATTTGATTATGCACACATTCTTCCACTAGTTGAAAAATGCTCCATCTTGCATGGACATACATCTTCAGTAATGGTTGAATTGGTTGGACAGATGAAAGATAACCTACTTTTAGATTTTGGAGTTGCAAAAAAGATCATAAAAGGGGTTGTCAATGTTTTTGATCACAAGTTCTTCATTAATAGAAAATATCTCAAAAACGAAGACGAGTCGCATTACAGAATAGAATTTGAGGGACCAAATGGCATGTTTGATTTACAAGTTCCAAAAAATACCACATATCTTTTGGAAGGAGAGGCAACTGTAGAGAATCTTTCAAGTGAAATTATCAAACTTCTAGTTCCAAAAATGCCCCAGAACGTAGAGGCAGTAGGAGTTTACATTTATGAAGGATACAACAAGGGGTCTCATATTATTTCAAATATTTCAAGATAGTTAGAAAATGGAACCAAAAATTACAGAAAAAGCATGGAACCCAGAATTAGAGTTACAGGTTTTAAAAAAATGGGAGGAGAATAATCTTTACGACTTTGTCCCAACTGAAGAAAACTATACAATAGATACTCCACCACCTTATCCCTCCGGTCGTCCATGGCATATTGGGGCAGCATCTCACTATTCACAGATTGACATGATTGCAAGAACTGCACGTATGGCAGGAAAGAATGTCTACTTTCCCATTGGTATTGACAGAAATGGCCTTCCAGTAGAACTGTACACTGAAAAAAAACATAACATTAGAATGCGTGAGACTGAACGTGGGAAATTTTTGAATTTGTGCAGGAATGCATTAGATGATTTAGAGTCTGAAATGATCCTGATAATGAAGAGTCTGGGAATAAGTGGAGGAATCAAAGATCACTACAGGACAGACTCTGAAGAATATAGAACATTGACGCAGTCGACTTTTATCGAGTTGTGGAAAAAAGGGCAAATATATCTGGCAACAAGGCCAAATAATTATGATTGGGTTTCAGGAACCACAATTGCTGATGCTGAAATCACATATCTTGATATTCCAACAAAACTTGTTTACATGAAGTTTAGCGTAAAAGATTCTGAACAGCATATAGTTATTGCAAGTACAAGACCTGAGCTGCTATGCGCGTGCAAGACAATAATAGTTAACAAAGACGATGAGAGGTATGCCAGTCTTGTTGGCAAGAAGGTAGTTATTCCAATTACAAACCAACAAGTTGAGATTAGAACTCATCACTCTGCACAAAAGGAGTTTGGTTCGGGAGCCGTCATGGTTTGTAGCTATGGTGATCAAAATGATGTTGCGCTGTTTCGTGAACTAAAACTAGAAGAGGTAGTTGCAATTGGCCTTGATGGAAAGATGACTGAAGCTGCAGGAGATTATGCAGGACTCAAACCAAAACAAGCAAGGGCAAAAATAATTGAGGATTTGGAAAATAATGGATTTGTTGAAAAAATTGAAGATATATCTCATAGAACACCAGTGTCTGAGAGAAGCAAGAACCCCATTGAAATCATTCCAATGGAGGAATATTATCTAAAGCAGATGGATTTCATTGAGAAGATGAGAGAGCTCGGCTCTGAAATTACGTTTTATCCTGAGATGCACAAGCAGATTTTGATGAACTGGCTTGACTCTATCTCAATTGACTGGCCCATATCAAGAAGGAGGTATTATGGAACAGAGATTCCAATTTGGTACTGTAAGAGCTGTTCTGAGCCCCATGTACCAGAGCCTGGGAAATATTATAGGCCGTGGAAGGAAGATTGTCCGATTAAAAACTGCTCAAAATGTGGAGCCACTGAATTTGTAGGAGAGGAGAGAACATTTGATACATGGATGGACTCTAGCGTATCACCATTATTTGTTACAAAGTATCACAAAGACGATGAATTTTTCAAAAAGACATATCCAGTATCGATCAGACCCCAAGCAAAAGACATTGTCAGGACATGGCTTTACTATACGCTTTTGAGATGCCATCAGCTTACAGGCAAAAAGCCATGGTCTGAGGCATGGATTATGGGGTACGGTCTTGATGAAAAGGGGATGAAAATGTCAAAAAGCAAAGGAAATGCACTTGATCCACTACCGGTAATTCAGAGAATTGGGGCTGATACGTTTAGGTTTTGGAGTGCAAGTGAGATTAATCATGGGTATGACTTTAGGTGCTCTGAGCAAAAAATGGACGCTACAAAAAAATTCCTAAGCAAACTATGGAATGTTTCAAGGTTTTTGTCTAGCTTTAAGAGTGTAGAGTCTACAAAGCCAACAGAAACAGACAAGTGGATTTTATCTGAATTAGACAAATTGATAATAGAATGTCACAAAGGATACAAGAAATACAACTTTTTTGTTCCAGCAATTGCGATTCGTGAGTTTACTTGGAATCTTTTTGCAGCAAATTACATAGAGATGGTAAAGGCAAGAGCATATGGCATTGGATTCTCTGAACAAGAAAGAGATGCTGCAATCCATACCTTGCACAAGGTATTATCAACTATTCTAAAACTGCTGGCTCCAATCACTCCGTTTATCACCGAATACCTCTGGCAGACGCTGTACTCTAAAGAAAGCATACACAGACAGAGACAGGCAGAATCAGAATCTCATAAAGACTATACACACTTTACAAAAGAGATTACAGAGTTTAACTCCAAGGTTTGGAATGAAAAGAAGAGTAAAGGACTGTCATTGAAGGATTCTATTGCAATTTCTGTTCCAGAGAACTTGTCAGCATTTGCAAAAGACATTGCATCAATGCACAATTTATCATAACTATGCAGAACTATATAATTTTTTCAAAAGAATTCCAATCTAGCATTAAAGAACTGTTTCCATTTCAAAACTATTTGGATAAATAGTTCTCTTAAGTTAGTTTGTTGTATTGTATGTATGGCATCGCAATCAAAATCATCTTGCTTTTTTTAAGAAAATTTTTATAAAATAGTTTTATATATGTAATTTTTAGGTATGCAATACAAAATATATGAATAGATCCACAACATAAATAATTCAAAAAAAATAAAGCCGAATTTTTTACTATTTTACTTGCTTTACCAAGTTTACAAAGTACTTATGCAGTGACACATCATATGTCAGTTCCGGATGAAATGACGTCCCAATGACATTTCCTTTTTTGACTGCAATAATTTTCTCATTAAACTTTGATAATACCTCAACATCAGATCCGGTTTCTGTGACAGATGGGGCCCTAATGAATACTCCATTAAATTTTGGAATATCAATTAAGTCCATTGAGATGTCTGCCTCAAAAGAATCCTTTTGTCTTCCAAAGGAATTTCTCTCAATTTTAATGTCAAGAAATTCCAAGAGTGGCTGATCTGTTTTTCCAATAACACGATCATCAGCTGTTTTAGACAGCATAATCATTCCTGCACAAATTCCCAATACGGGCATTCCGTTTTCAATTTTCTCTTTGATTTTCTTCAGAGAGCTGTTTACCAAAGATAGTTGCCCTATGGTTGTGCTCTCACCGCCTGGAATTATCAAACCATCAAGATTGGAGATTTCTTCAGGAGTTGTAACACCATTTACAGTTCCCTCAATTCCTAATTCTTTTAGTGCAGTTTGGGTGGATAGAATATTTTCTTGAACATCACCCTGAATTGCCAATATTCCCACATTAAGACTCATGCTGAGCCCCCGCGGTCCTGCATTCTTAGCTCCAAGGTTTTAACATCTAATCCTAGCATGGATTGTCTTTCATCAATCATTTTTTGTGCTTCCTTAACTTTTTCAGGTTCATTCCAAAATGTTGTTGCCAAGACAATTGATCTTGCTCTTTCTTTTGCATCATCTGCATTAAATATTCCAGAACCGACAAAGATTCCATCACAGCCAAGTGACATCAGATATGCTGCATCAGCTGGGGTTGCAATTCCACCTGCTGCAAAATTTACAACAGGTAGTCTTCCAAGTTTTGCAGTTTCTTCTACAATATCATAAGATACTTTGAATTCCCGTGCCATCCTAACCAAATCTTGATTGTCTCCAGAATCATAAATTGATTTGATTGCTCGCAACTCATCGTTTACTTTTTTGATATGAGTTACGGCTTCTGCCACGTTTCCTGTACCAGGTTCTCCCTTTGTTCTGATCATTGCAGCACCTTCTTCAATTCTGCGCAATGCTTCAGATAAAGAACGTGCACCATTTACAAAAGGAGTAGTAAAATCCCATTTCCAAATGTGATGATGCTCATCAGCTGGGGTTAGGACTTCGGATTCATCAATCATATCAACATCGGTCTCCTCAAGTACTCTGGCTTCGTAGACATGACCGATTCTACATTTAGCCATTACAGGGATTGTAACTGAATTCATAATCTCTTCAATAATTCTAATACTTGCAGTTCTTGCAACTCCACCTGCTTTTCTTACATCAGATGGAAGCTTATCTAAAACCATGACAGACACGGCTCCTGCCTCCTCAGCAATCTGTGCTTGCTCTACATTGGTGACATCCATTACTACGCCATTTTTTAACATGTGGGCAAAGCCACGCTTCAGAGTTGATGTCCCACGCAAAGTATAACCAGAATCAGATTTTTGGCAGACTATTCCTTTTGCATCACTTCGTTCACCAGAGAGAGGAAGCATATCGAAAGTTTTGTCATAAGACTATTTGTACCTATTTACCAATCTGTTCAATTATTTGGTCTAGTTGAGATTTGACCATTGTAATAATTGGAGGAATAAACTTTGCAGTAGCATTTTGTTCTGGCCAGTGAATCTGGTTTACTTTGCCATTTAGAGTAACTTTGACATTTGACTTTTGATACTCTGTTACATTTTCTAAAATTGGAAATGATTCTGATGGGATTGCAATAAAGCCAGTTTCTTTGATTAGTGCTTTTAGTTTCTTGTGCTTTTCATCATCCATCTTTGATTTAATGTCTGGATTAGGATAACCTGCCTCAGTTAAGCTGTACCTTATTTCACCATCATTTTTAATAACAAGAATTTCTGTTTTTTGTGATGCAACTCTTTCTGTAACACCATATGAGATTTTTTTTAATTGATGTTTTGTGTATTCAATTTCAATTTTGTCATTGGGAGTAGATGCAGAATAAGGAATGTCAGGTTTTGTAAGCAATGGAACTGCAATTAAAATTGCAATTATAACAGGAATTGCCCCTAATGCCAATACTATTGGTTTTACCATGATTTCTTTACAGATTCATTTCATGTGAATTGCAAATAAATCTTGGTTAAAATAACTTAAAATTCAAGTCCAATTCATTCTTGTTTGTGGGGTCGTAGCCTAGCCTGGTAGGGCGACAGTGTCTACGAATAGATCACCGCTAAGGGCTCCAGAGGTTAAACTAAGCTAAACTGACTAACGGATGATGTGAGTTTGGAGCTGTAGTGACCCGTAGGTCGCCGGTTCGATTCCGGTCGGCCCCACGTTACTATCGGATTCATATACTTGA
>Ga0224497_10000246_pt1 | contig 40914 bp, 36 predicted proteins | sample SF_Jul11_sed_USG_4_FD_167970 | JGI IMG/M metagenome (GOLD analysis project Ga0224497, IMG submission 167970) | Sediment microbial communities from San Francisco Bay, California, United States - SF_Jul11_sed_USGS_13 | ecosystem: Environmental > Aquatic > Marine > Sediment | place: USA...
ATTCCGGTTCAGTTCCCGAGCCGCCACTCCCCCTTTGCCCAATTCCCCAGCCCACAGCCACAAATGGAGTGACAGGCTGGGCCAATCCGAGGAAAATGGGCCAGTCTGGCCCCACTCACAGGAGGAATTTCCGCATATCGGACCGCCAAGTCTGGGGATTGAATCCTCAACACGGTTTTTGGTACTTTGCCGCCCGCCGGCGCCAGAAACGAGAATTCCAAAATGCGCATAAGCTGCATTCACCATGGATCAATCACTGGGGGCAGGCCATGAGGATACATCAAACCATGTGCCATGGGCATTCATGCTAAACAATGATTAAATAAGTGGCAAGCGCCATACTGCTAGGCGCTGCCAACGATTGAGCCTCACACCGCACGCAGAATTGGCATCCATACACATTGATGTCATTCGGCAAGGACACGCGTTGTTTCGTTTCAACGCAAATCGGACACATCAGCGGGGGATGGGTAAGGTGATGTTTTTGGTTCATGGTTACCCTGAAAGGATCGATGATGAAGCTTTTTTGACCTGCTCCCTTTAGCCAGCTCATCTTCTGATCTATCGATAACGTGAATACGAGCCTCAAATGCCTCCCCGAATATGAGGTTCTTGTGTGGTAGGGGTGAAGATTTATTATATATGGTGAGGTACGGGGTCGCACGTGAGACAAACGGTTGCTTTTTAAACTGAGGGAGGTACAGTAGGGGGCTCAATAGCCGGCAGTGAAGAGAGGGGGAAAATAACTAGGTCCAAAGTTTTAGGAAGTGGGGGTGTCGTTGGTTGAAACTTTCATATTGAACCATTTGCAGTAATCGCACGACTCCCCTGGTAAGTTTAGTTCTCCGATAGGATTTTATTTCTCCCTAACTACGAGAAAGGAGATAAACCATGACATCTCATCTTTGGGGATATTGGCATGCCAGCAGATTACAGATGATGCGTCTAATTCTTTTGGGGGCTATTTGTCTTGTCTCCTTACCCGGGTTCATTCAGCAGGCATTTGCTGATTACCAGAATGCAGCTTTCGTTGAGAACCCCACACCTACGACTTTTTCGGTCGTAGGTAATAGGGTGATCTATATCAGCAGTCAGCTTGACCCTTTAGTTCCGATGACGGCAAAGATTCTGGTCAAAGCCGACGCGGGGGTATTGGGACGTATCACCGAGGTGCATGCTTGGCTTTTTCTCAAAAATATGGATTGGGACTCCCATGACTTATCTGGTTATTATTTTGGATATCACAAGAACTACGAGGACAACCGTCCACGATCGATTGACAGCACCGTCCCCGTCCGTATCCCCGCTGATTATCTGGGGGGTTGGATGGCGGAACAGTGCAATGCCTTGGGCAGGCGCTTACACGATCAGGGGTTAAGTGAAAGGGAAATTTGGGGCCAAGACCGAAACATCCGCATTTTGGCTGGGCGCAAATACGCCGTAGGGTTTACGGCCCCTAAAGGAAGTAAATCCTCGCAAGTTAAGCCTCCCTCTCCTCCAAATGTCACTTTGACCTGTAAAAAGTTTTCCGGTTTTCAAGGTCCGGGCGTCGGGGGTGTTGGCTCGCAAGCCCGCATTGATCGGGTCGAAAGCGCGATACTGAAACACGGTGTTGTAGCGGGTCACAGCGGAGTTTGCCGATTGAACCTCGATTATGCTGTGCGGACCAACCATAAAAATGTCGTCGTGAAATTTCGGCTCAAGGATGACAAAGGCCGATCCAGTGAAGTCAAAACCCTCACGACAAATGACCTAAAAATCGGTGAGGGATCCGTTAGCTATAATATTCCCAATAATGTGGGAGCCGAGATTGGCAAAATTAGGATGCATGGCGAGTCACCAGACTTTCTGTCTAATCAGATTGAGTATCGTGTAGTGTGCCACACACCTCCTGCTGGAGGATTGACCATGGGCCAAAGTTCTGGCGGCCAATCTGCCCAACGGGACAAATCCAGACAGCAATTTCTCAAGGGGCGAATGCTCCATAATCGATTGTCCGAAGGACGTCAGCGAATTGGAAGTGGAGTGCGCAGTCGGGGGATTGAGGGCAATGGTCTTTCAAATCTTCCCCCACTAATCATTCCCGATCCCGAACCCCCGGCCCTTCCAGCTCATTAGTTCCAGGCATAACTCAGGATGGTTTTCCGAAACCACCCTGAGTTATCGATACAAGAGCCTCAAATCTCCAGAGATGAGGCTCTTGTGTTTTAGGAAGGTTTCCCGGGCAAGGCAGAGGAGACACGTGGAGTATTCTAGGGAGTTGATGGCCTGAGGGCCATGTCACAGTCCATTTAAAGGCTGATACAAGCAAGGACGTGTTGGGTAGGGGTGATGTGAGGTCAGGTGATGGGGTCTTGAAATCCAAGTTTGGGGAAGTGAAGTAGTGGTGGCTAAATCATTGAAGATTGATCAATGCCATTCCATCATCAATGTTACGTTCCTTCAAGGGAGGTAAAAAAAAATGAAAAAATCATATGGGAGACATTGGAATACCTCCGGTTTTAATTTGTGGCCCATATTAATCGTGGCTACCAACCTTTTGGCCGGATTGGTCGATATTTCTGACGCCCATGCTGGCGGAAGTCCTTTTGTACTCCAATGTGGGGACGATGAAAAAATTGCACGAATTGTCGTTCGAGCTGGAAGCCGAATAGACTTTCTTGGCATCGAATGCCGTAAGCCCGGCAGAAACGTGGGACGCATTTTCAAGACGGGTGGGAAAGGGGGAACACGCCACGAATTCAAATTCTCCGGACACCTGCATACAGTAAAAATTACCAAAGGCCGGTGCAATGCCAGAAGCGAGCGAGTTTGCTCGATTCGCTTCGAAACTTCCAGCGGTCAAAAGTCAAAGCATTATGGTATGAACGGATCGACGCGAAAAACCCTGGGCAATAACGGGGAAATTTATGGTTTTTACGGCAGATCCGGGGCTGAACTCGACGATCTGCACGTGTTGACGCGAAAAGTCTGGGCAAAGTCCGATCGCGAAATCAACACCGAAAAATTCATGAAAATTGTCAATACTCAGATGCGCGGGGCCATGGGTTATGCAGCCGTGTTGTAGAACAGAAAGGGTGAACGAATCGGACTTGCCCGTGCAGGGTGGGCGATTCATCCCTTGGATCGAACCTTTGGGCAATATACCGGACCTTATCACATCCATGTCAAAGCTTCGGTGGGCAGTACTACGAAGGCTTTCGCGACCGCTGCAGCCGCCCTCCATATTGATCAGCGGAAAACTGGCACCAATGTCCTCGAGCAGTATTTCGAGTCCTATCTGCCGTATCGCTGGCGGAAGAGTCTGCATCCCCGTTTCAAACGGGTCACAGTGCTCGATCTCATTCAGCACAAGGTCGGTATGGTGAAAACTGGAGGATCGGAAAGGCCTGCCCGGGAACGTCTGGCAGATGGTGATGGGGCCGGGCCAAGGACCGACGATCCGATTGCCCCCGGGGAGAACCCTTGCAACCGCATCCCACCGCCAGTTGGTTCCAGTTGCTACACGAATGCAGCCGGTGGCATGTTTCATTTCATTTTGCCCTACATGATGTCTTACCAACTTACCTATAACGAGGAGCAGAAGGTCAAGAACGAACCCGACGAACCGTACGATGCTAGAATCACGGCCTTTACGGGACAATACTACAATGACTACGTCCAAAAATTTATCCTCGCACCTTCAGGAGTAGAGGCTAACTGTAACGCCAGGGCATTTTTGGGCAGGAGACCAGTGGTAGCCGGTTATGCTTCACGGAATGATCGAGCCGGGGTTCTGCATGGGAACAACACGCACAATTGTGCGTCTGGCGGGTGGGTCCTGTCGGTTCATGATCTCGCCCGAGTACTCTATACCCTCACCCAAACCGACAAGATTCTCAATGCCGAATCACGAAAACGGTTTTTGGGTTCAGATAATAAGCGTGTCTGGTGGTGGCGTATCAATGTACTTGATGGAAGAGCGCATTGGCATAACGGTGGGATCGCTGATATGAGCACGGATATGGTCGTGTTCCCGAATGGCTACCAAATGGTGATCGCGACAAATTCCAAAGGAAAGGATCTTACTAAAATTCTTATTCGTGCTTACAATCGTAGCAGGCGGTCCTGAGATTACTATCCCATTAACTCGTTGCGGTTTGTTCCATTTCAGGCCAAGTTGGACAAATGAGGGTAAATTGCTAAGGTGAAGTATTGGACTCATTGTAAAATTGAAAAGAGCGGTGATGAAACCAACCCCAACCATGTAGCCGTCAACTGGGTTGAGACCTCAAACGCCCGACGCATTGAACGTTCAATGGCAAAGAGGAGATTCTGACAGGCTGGGCCAATCCGAGGAAAATGGGCCAGTCTGGCCCCACTCACAGGAGGAATTTCCGCATATCGGACCGCCAAGTCTGGGGATTGAAGTCTCAACGAGGTCTTTGGTACTTTCCGGCCACGTCAAAAAGGCCTTTTATAATTCCTATTCCCCGACCCGTGATCTGGTTCCGCAAAATGCGATTCTCCATCACGAGATATTCGTTCCGCACCAAGAGTTCTTGGTCGACCGTTCCGGTAAATATAGGCGAGTAACGTTTTCCACTCCATAGCTCCTCCATGTCGGCATGATGAGGTTCCTGTTGGTGTGGAGTATCAGGGATCGGGGAGGGGAGAGACAAGGGGGAGAGGAGGGCTGGCTTGGGAGTGAAATCCTTACGAAGCAGGGAGTTTGCGTTTTTTGACCATACGGGTACGAAAGTTCGTCCAGCCTTATTTTTGCAAAGGGTCAACAACTTCAAGGAAGGGGAATCGGTGAAAATCTGTGTCCCGCGTATAGACTCGACGGATTCCATGTTCACGCATCAGCACCGCCGTATGAGCATCATGGATCAGGTTCCCGGACAGGTATGGAACTTCTTGGCACACTTGTTCGAAGATGATCCCATGTCGCTCTGTTTCGAGTAAGATATCTAACCCCGGGGATTGGAGAAGGGCCTGAATAAATTGCCAGGCTTGCTGCGCTGTCCAAGGATTTCGTAATACCTTCGCATGGGTCGTGACACGGAGAAATTCGTACACGATCCCCCAGGTGATATACCAAGCTCCCTGCTGACGTCGCCATTCCTCCAAGGCTTTCCGGCAAGGGCCATGCCCCTTCCCATCAGCATCAGCCGCATAGATGAGGACATTGGTATCGACGACGAACACTACCGTCCGTCCATGACCCGAAAGAGGGCCTCACGATCCTCAATCTCCACAAGATGGCCCCCACTATGAAAGGAAGGAAGGGGAGAAAGGGACACACGGCTTTTTCGGGAACGGAACAGGGCGCGTAGCGCCGTCTCAACTAACTCCGACATGGTTCGGTTTTGTCGAGCCGATTCCTGTTTGAGTTGCGCCATAACCGAATCGTCAATGTTGAGCGTGGTTTTCATATGGTTTACCATATTATGTATATGGCTATATGTCAATAGCATTATCTGCGTGAAGTTCGTAGCACCGATAGGAGTTCAGGCATGGTGAGAGAGGCAATGCGCTTGTTTCACAATTATGATTAATTTCCGTTTATTACCATTGCGAATTTGCGGTTCGATTCGATTTGGGGCCAGTTCTCATATTCCTACATAGCACTTTATGCTCTCACTATGGCCAGACCGTTATGAATGGAATTTGCCGGCGCCTTGTATCATGTTACCTTAAGAGAGGAAAGATCCGGGTCAGTATGGTCAACCCATTGGAGGAGTGGCCATGGAGTAGCGATTTGGCCATGATCGGAGAGGTAAGGGTTCTCTCGTGGCTGGATGTAGACTGGCTGCTGGGCCAGTTTGGTAGGCAACGAAAACAAGCGAAGCAGGCCTACCGTCGATTTGTGATGGAAGAGCACGGCCTGCCTGGCCCCTTAGATCAAGCGCAACATCAATGATTGTTAGGTGACGAGGCCTCCATCGCGCAATTCAAGCACCAGATACACCACTAAGAACTGCGGGAGGTCTCGATAGCTCAGAGGCGGTCCCTTGCCAGCTCCTTCGATGACTATCACCAACGCTTTCAGAGTCGCAATGCGCAATGAAGCCATGGCCCAAGCGCATCGATCCGGGGGGTACACGATGTCCGAGATTTGAGGTCATTTTGGCATGAACTATATGACGGTGAGCCGAGCTGTGCAACGATTTGAAGGAACATAACCTCGCATGTAATGTGAGAACTGACCCCGAACATTGCCGGTCAACATCTTCCTTACCATGAGCGGACTTCCTTCTTGCTCGTAATGGAATGACGCGGGCATTGCTCCAGACAGATTAAGCAGCCCTTGCAATGGTCATAGTCGATCACTGGATACCCTTGTTCATCCAGGGCGATCGCTCCGTCAGGGCATCCCACAAAACAGAGCCCGCAACGCGTGCAATGTTCATAATCAATTTCCGGCCGCTCCACACGCCAGGATCCCGTCTGACGAGCTTCTGCATTGCCGGGGGCCAGGATGCTGGGTGTGCCCAAGAGGACAGGGTCATAAGCCATTTCGTGAACAAGCTCTTTCGGAGGAACTTTTCCTGGTTGGATGGTGACCTTCTCCAACCCTCCGTAGACTTCTTCTGCCAAACGAAGATTTTTCTCAATCACCTGTGCATCAAGCCCGAGTTCTTCGAGTTCTATTCCGACTGCCTCACGAAGCTGCTCTATAGTAATGAGTCCGGAGAGACGAACCGCTGCTGCCCCTAGACCCACACTGAGTGCAGATGCTTTTCCAATATGAGCAAGTGTCCGCTGAGTGATATCGAGGGCCACCGTGTGAGCACCCACCTTGACCTTTTCCTTCAGTGCCTCAAGATTGCTCGTGTTGATAAAGACAGCAGAAGCGTTTTCTCTGCCAACCAAGACGCCTGTGGCAGGTGATTCCAGTAAGGTTTCATCCCCGCAAATGATGAAATTGGGCTGTGTGATAATTCCCCGCTCTAAAATGGAGGTGGTATCCATACGCGTAAAGGCTGTCACCGGCGCCCCACGCCGTTCAGCCCCATAGATCGGAGAGTCCTGCACCTGATAGCCGGCAAGGAAGGCCGCCGTTCCGACAATACGACTTGCCGTTTTAATCCCATGTCCCCCACGCCCATGAAAGCGAATGCGAATCATATGACCCCTTTCTGATTTAGGATAGCTTCCCCTTCGCCAGCCATTCGGAAGCAATCTCCCGCATACGATATTTCTGAATCTTTCCTGTGACGGTCAAAGGGAATTGATCCACAATCCACACATATTGTGGAATTTTGTAATGGGCCATGTGTCCTTTCGCATACGTGCGAAACTCTTCCGGCTCACCCTGTTGGCCTTCGTGAAGCTTGATCCAAGCTGCCACTACTTCTCCCATTTTGGAATCGGGAATCCCAAACACGGCAATTTCGGCAATCTTGGGATGGCGAAAGTAGAACGCCTCGATCTCTGCGGGGTAAATGTTTTCACCTCCACGGATGATCATATCTTTGAGGCGCCCTGTAATGCGGAGGTAACCATCATCATCAAGAACCCCGAGGTCTCCGGACCGCAGCCATCCCGCTTCATCAATGGCTTCACGGGTCGCTTCCTCCTGACCATAATATCCACGCATCACATGGTAGCCACGGAAACACACCTCGCCCTGATGATGAGTCGGCACCACAACTCCTGTTTGCACATCGATCACTTTGACTTCCTGGTGAGGAAGATTGGTTCCGACGGTTTCGACTCTCCTCTCAAAGGAATCTTCGGATCGCGTCAGATGCGTAATAGGCGACGCTTCAGTTTGTCCATATCCTATGAGGATTTCCCGACATCCCATGTCCTCGATGACGCGTCGCACCAGCTCGGGTGGGCATGGCGCCCCCGCCATGATACCGGTGCGCAGGGACGAAAGATTGAACCGGTCAAATTCCGGATGCTCCAGTTCTGCAATAAACATCGTCGGCACGCCGTACAATGCGGTGCATCGTTCATTTTCGACGGCGGCCAGGATCGCACCGGGATCAAAATGATCTGCGGGGATCACGATGGTGGCCCCGGATGTGACACATGCCAAATTAGCCACCACCATGCCAAAGCAGTGATAGAAGGGAACCGGAACGCAGAGTCGGTCTTTCGGACCAAAGTGCATGATCCTGGCGGTAAAGTAGCCATTATTGAGAATGTTGTGATGGGTCAACAGCACCGCTTTGGGAAAGCCGGTGGTTCCCGAGGTGAATTGAATGTTGATGGGATCATCGGGATCAAGCGTGGCGTCGCGAGCGGAGAGGGCATCATCCGAAACATGCTCCCCTTTTGCGATGATTTCCCTCCAGGTCAAAAAACCCGGCTCGGGGCGCTTGGTATGTTCGACGTCAGCAGGGTCATACACGACCAGGTGTCGGAGATCGGGAAGGCGGGAACAGATGAATTTTTCCGGATCGGCCTCTTTGGCTTCCGGACACAGTTCACACACCATGCTCACATAGTTGGACGTCCGGAAAGAGGGAATCAAAAACAGCGCCTGGACACGTGCGCGAGAAAGGGCATGATGCAACTCTTCAGCAGGATAGGCCGGATTGATATTCACCACAATAGCCCCGATACGGGCCGTGGCCATTTGCAGCAAGACCCATTCAAGATTATTGGTCGACCAAATGCCGACACGGTCTCCCCGCCCAATGTTTTGTGCCATTAACCCTTTTGACAGTTTTGTGGCTTCTTCATGAAATTCGGCGTACGTGAAGCGTCTTCTCTGTGGAATTGAGACCAGGGCTTCCCCCTGCGGATACGTCTTCGCCGTTTTTTCAAACACACTCCAGATCGTCTCCCCAAGTAGAGGCGTCTCTCCTCCCCGATGGACATAGGAAAGTTTTTGGTGTTCGGCATTCATACCGTCATGCCTTATGGAATAATGTCCAGTTCCCGTCCCACGGTCTCAAACGCTTGGAGCGCTCGGGCTAACTGTTCTTGGCTATGCGCCGCTGACATTTGGACCCGAATGCGGGCTTGCCCTTTTGGCACAACCGGAAAACTAAACCCAATGACATAGATGCCTTCCTCTAGTAACCTTTCGGCCATGCGGGTCGCCAGCTCGGCCTCTCCAAGCATGACAGGAATAATGGGATGGTGTCCCGGAACAATTCGAAAGCCCAACGCCTCCAGATGACTTCTGAACATTCGAGCATGGTTTCTGAGGGTGGTCCGCAAGTCCCCACCCTGAATCACGATGTCCAATGCCTTGAGGGCCGCAGCCGTCATGACGGGAGGCAAGGCGTTTGAAAAGAGGTAGGGCCGGGATCGTTGCCGCAAGAGCGCGATGATCTCACGTCGGCCAGAAGTAAAACCTCCAGCCCCCCCGCCAAGCGCTTTTCCGAGAGTGCTGGTGAGTAGATCCACTCGATCGGCCACACCAAAATGTTCCGCGGTCCCTTTCCCTTGACTACCCAGCACTCCTGTGGCGTGACTATCATCCACAAGCACCACCGCATCATACTGCTCGGCTAATTCCGTGATGCGATCCAGTTTGGCGCAATCGCCATCCATCGAGAAGACCCCATCAGTGGCAATGAGCCGAACTCGTGCCTCAGCCGCTTGTTGAAGGGCCACTTCCAACTCATGCATATCGGAATGAGCATACCGGAACCGTTTGGCCTTACAGAGTCGAATGCCATCAATAAGGCTGGCATGGTTTAACGCATCGCTGATCACCGCATCCTGCTCACTCAGAATCGTTTCAAAGAGGCCGGTATTCGCGTCGAAGCAGGAGGAATACAATATGGTGTCCTCGGTTCCTAAAAACTGACTGATGCCTTCCTCCAACTGTTTGTGCTGATCCTGAGTTCCGCAAATAAACCGAACGGAGGCCATACCAAAACCATATTGGCGCAACCCTTCTTCCGCAGCGTGAATGATCTGGGGATGGTTGGCCAACCCGAGATAATTGTTGGCGCAGAGGTTGATCACCTCCCCTTGCGCCACACGGATATGTGCCCCTTGCGGTCCAAGGATTTGTCGTTCGCCTTTGAACAAGCCGGCGGATCGTATCTCTTCCAGTTGGGCTTGGAGGAGCAGTTGAAAGGAATGATAGGCCATACCTATTTTTGACCTTTGAACGTGTCAGGAAAATTATCCTGTGATGTATTTTCTTTTTTACCTTAAGGAACCATCACCACCTTGCCGCATTGGCCTGAGTTGACGAGGTCAAACCCTTTGGCAAAATCCGCCATCGGAATAGTATGGGTCACGACAGGTCGAATATTGAGACCCGCTTTAAACAATCCGGCCAAACGATACCACGTTCCGAACAACCGGCGGCCAGTCACACCATAGACCCGTATGCCTTTAAAAATAATTTCATTAGGCAAATCGAAGCACACTTGGCCCCTTGGAATACCAAACAAGGTCACACGCCCCCCGTTTTTCACGGTCTGAAACGCCAGATGCAAGGCTGCCGGATCACCTGACATTTCCAAAGCGGCGTCCACCCCCTCCCCTCCCAGCAGATCAGACAAGGCAGCGCTGAGGGCATCGGGGGATAACGTGTTGGCATTGAACACATGGTCGGCACCGAGTTGTGTCGCTAATTGCAGGCGGTAGTCACTGATATCGGTCGCAATGATACCTGCAGCTCCCGCAATACGAGAGACGGCAATCGCGAACAATCCGGTTGGGCCACAACCCGTCACAAGAACCGTATGCCCTGTTAGATCTTCCGCCAGGGCGGCATCGACCGCATTGCCTAATGGTTCATGCAGACAACCAAATTCCGATGGCATGTCAGGTTCCGTTTTCCATAGAACTCGTTCGGGAAGAGAGACGAATTCCGCATACGAACCATCGAAATCAATTCCTAAAATTCGATAGTTTTTACAGACATGCGCCTGGCAGGTTCGGCATTGAAAACACACACCACAGGTAAGATGAGACTCCGCCGCCACCCGATCTCCAACGTTGACCGAGGACACCTCCCGACCGACTTCCACCACTTCCCCGAACATTTCATGCCCGATAATCCGCGGAAGATGGATACGGTGACTGGCCCATTCATCCCAATTATAAATATGTGCATCGGTTCCACATAAGGAAGTCGCTTTGACCCGAATGAGCACATCGGAAGGGCCAGGTTTGGGATCCGGACATTCGCTCAGTGTGAACCCTTTTTCCGGTTTTGTCTTCAGAAGAGCCTTCATAGCAATTGAATATTGCACTCGTTAAAGAATAGACAGTCTTCCTTTAAGATAACATTTTCTGGATCAGTTCTTGAAATGAATCCTCCATGAGAGATGGATGATCCGCATGGTGCTCTCCAGGCAGCACTTCTCCTTAACTTTTGCCACATTCTCGAGTTCGATCAGTATAGGCAACTCTTTCCTTGTCTGCATGTTGACCGTGGGTTTTCCCCTTCCTTAAATTCCTGTGAATTTTTTTCAAGCGATCCACCAGCTACCCTTACCATAATCCAGAAATTTTCCTCGCTTTCTTAACCTCACTTATCTGGGGCATTTCGCCTCACATTCTTTATCAGTCAGTTCAGCCCTTCCCCGCTCCCATCAATCCTGCTTGTTCATTCATCTCCCCAACCAACTGAAAAATATCAAGAATAGGCCCTCGAAAACCGAAAGGAATGAAGATGACATGAAATAATTGAACAAAAAAGACAAAAACCAGCATGAGATTTTTTTTTGCTTCGGGATCAGTGAAGGAATTTTCCATTTTCAACAGGGTCATGGTCTTTTTCCTCGATCGACTCTCCTGAAAATGGTCATGACACCGGAGGTAATAATTGACATCACGGACTATTCTGCACAGAGACTCTTCTCGGAGTTGGGTCATTAAAAATACATTGATTCTGCCAGGTCAGGCGGGAAAGTGGATGCTGAGGATCTTCCTGAATGTGTGCCTTAGCGTATCGCTCTTTCCCATTCCAGCCTTTGCCCAACTCGACCTCCCCGATACCACGTTTTCTGCAGAAGATAACCTTCTTTTTCAAGATATCCCCTCAGTCTATAGCGCGTCGAAATATGATCAAAAAATAACTGAAGCCCCATCTTCCATCAGTATTGTCACCGCAGAGGAAATCAAAAAGTACGGCTATCGAACCATGGCCGACCTTCTGGCCAGCCTTCGGGGGATGTCCGCGACCAATGACCGCACCTATCAATTTCTCGGAATCCGTGGGTTTGCCCGTCCGTCGGACTTCAATACACGAGTCCTGATTTTAATTGACGGCCATCGAACCAATGACGCGATATACGATGGCTCAGCCATCGGCAATGATTTTCGGGTGGATATCGATAATATCGATCGTGTGGAAGTCATTCGGGGACCCAGTTCATCCCTCTATGGCAACAATGCCTTTTTTGCCGTGATCAATGTCTGGACGAAGCGTGGCCGCGATTATCAAGGGTTTGAAGTGTCCGGAGAACAACGTACCTATGACACGTATAAAACCCGCCTCAATTACGGAAACCGCTTTTCCAATGGGATAGAAGCTCTTCTTTCTGGAACGTATTTAGAGAGCCAGGGGAAGGATGAGCTGTTTTTTAGGGAATTCGACGACCCGTCTACTAATAATGGAGTCTTCCGAAAGAATGACGATGAAAAAGTCTATAACCTCTTAGGTCAACTCGCTTGGAAAGATGTGACGTTGAGAGGGGCCTATGTCCAACGCAAAAAAGGCATTCCCACTGCCGCGTATGAAACCGTTTTTAACGACAAACGGACTGACAGCCTTGATGCACACGGCTATCTGGATCTTCGGTATGAACATGATTTTGAAGATCAAACGAAAGTGGTAGGGCGCCTCTTTTATGACAATTACTACTATAGCGGGGATTATGTTTATGACTTTGCTGATCCGGGAGATCCTCCGGATCTCGTGGTCAACAAGGATAAAGCCTGGGCACAATGGTGGGGTTCGGAACTCTGGGTCTCCAAGCGTCTATTCAATATTCACCGGTTCACGGTCGGAGGAGAACTCCGCCATAACTTCCGGCAAGATCAAAAAAACTACGATCGTACGATGAATCTGAACGACAAGCGGGATTCGGTCAATTGGGGGCTTTTTCTCCAGGATGAGGTGGAGATCCTGGAAAATGTCAGATTGAATCTCGGCGTGCGCTATGACCATTTCCCGACCTTTGGTGGCACCACGAATCCGCGGCTGGGGCTCATCTACAATCCCTTTTCAGGGACAAATCTGAAGTTCTTATACGGAACCGCCTTTCGGGCCCCGAGCGTCTATGAAAAGTATTATCACGACGGATTCAACACCCAAAAGCCTAACCAGGATTTAGATCCGGAAACAATCGAAACCTTCGAATTCATTGTTGAACAATCCTTGGGAGGTTCTCTTCGCGGGACCGCCTCCCTCTTCTATAACCGAATTGATGATTTGATTACCTTTGTGGCTGATCCCAACGATGGCCTGCTATTCAATAAAAATCTACAGGATGCGGAAACCTTAGGCGTCGAAGTGGCCTTAGAGGGAAAAATCATGGGAAAGGTGGATAGCCGCATCAGTTATTCATTTCAAAATACAGAAGATCGGGACACCGGAGTGAAGCTGACCAACTCTCCCGCACATTTGGGCAAAATCAACCTGATCGCCCCTCTCTATAAGGAAACCCTCTTTGGTTCTCTTGGCACACAATATGTGAGTAAGCGGAAAACGTTGTCTGGAAAATATACGGATGATTACTATTTAACCAACCTGTCTCTGTTTAGCCGGTTTAAAAACATCCAGGTGTTTGGTGGGGATTGGATCAGAGGACTCGAGATTTCCGGAACCGTGTATAACCTCTTTGATCAGAATTATGGTGACCCCGGCTCCGAGGAACATCTCCAAAATCAAATTCCTCAAGATGGCCGTACCTATCGGATCAAACTGACCGTGGAGTTTTGAGCCTAAAGGCCGGGAGCTCAATGAGACGATCATATAGAAGATCCTGCTACCTGACCGTTCTGCCGTTGTGCATCCTTGCCTGGTTCCCCATGCCAACCGAGGCAGGGAAACTGGTCATTGTTCTGCTCGCTCAGCAAACGGAGCCCTACCAAAACGTGCTCGAGGGTTTTCGGCAATCTCTGAGGAAGCAGGGAATCGAGGCGGAGTATGAGGTGCTGAATTTTGACGCCAAAAAGGATCAAAGAGGTACATCGCTAGAAGCCATCAAGACGAAAAACCCGGCCTTGATGTTCACACTCGGGTCCGCCGCCACCGAAGCCGCCATTCGAGAGATTAAACATATCCCGATTATTGCTGGCATGATCGTTGATGAAAAGGCGTTACTACAGGCAGAGAACGCCACAGGGGTGATTCTCGATTTTCCCCTGAAAACACAATTAGACTGGATTCGGCGAATGCTCCCCGACAAGAAAACCGTGGGGGTGTTATTTAATCCCAATGAAAATCAGCACCTCATTACACAAGCCCGTGAACTCACGGAAGCCATGGGGCTGACCCTCTATGCCAGACAGGTCGAAAGCCCAAGGGATCTTCCCGATGCGTTGGATAGCTTATCCCGTCGTGCCGACGTGGTATGGGGGCTCACGGACTCGGTAGCTTTAACTCCAGAGACCGCTAAAGGAATCCTGTTATTTTCCTTTCGGAACCGTATCCCGTTTGTCGGACTCTCCACTTCATGGGTGAAGGCCGGAGCCGTTTATGCATTGGACCGCGATTACGTGGATATTGGCCAACAATGTGGGGAATTGGCAGGAAAAGTGCTCAGGGATGGGAAGATGCAGGGTCTTCAGCCGCTCCCTCCACGAAAAGTCTTGTATGCACTCAACCTCAAAACGGTCAATCACATGAAACTCGACCTTTCAGATGAAATAATCAAAGGCGCACAGACCGTGTTTAATTAAGGAATACCTGATCATGGCCAATCTACGTGTCAATTTAGTCACAAAATTTAATGTTCTTATTCTTTCGCTGATTCTCGTTATGGCATTAGGCATTGGACTGTTTGTGGCACAAATCCAACTTGCGCATCAGGTGCGTGAATTGATACGTCACAGCTCTGCTGTGGCGGCCATGATTGCCCAAGCGGCGGAATACGCAGTATTTACCGAAGATCAGGATGCGCTCCGAGAAGTGATTGAGCCTCTCTCCTCCAATCCTGATGTGGCCTATGTGGCCCTCCTCAATGCCCAAGCTCATGTTTCGTTATCAAAGTCGATGGATGCCGCGATTCAGGTTCCGGAGGTCAACCCTCGGACCACGGCGTTGTCTCAAACTTCCATCCAATCCTATAGCCTGGTGAACAAGGGGGATGGAAACACGTATTGGGAATTTTTGGCACCAATCGTCAGTCAGCCTCAGAACGATCCGTTATTTGCCGAGCTGGGTGGTCCAACCGGCGCGTCAAAAGTCATTGGGTATGTGCAAATAGGGATCAATCTCCAGGCTCTTCATGAACAACGAGACCAGTTTATTAGCTCAATCGCCCAGTTCACGCTCGGCTTTATTTTGGTCGCTAGTGCCATTACCATTTTTCTCACCCGACGGATTACGGCTCCAATTAAGAAACTGGCGACGGTGGCCACCGATATTACCCAAGGAAATCTCGACCACCATCTCCAACTCGATATCGACACGCAGGATGAAATCCACGACTTAGCGGATGCCTTCACAAAAATGATTGAGTGGTTGCGAGGATATCGACAGGAGGTCGAAACCTATCAGCAGTCATTGGAAATCAAAGTTGAGGAACGAACCAAAGAACTCAGCCAGGTAACCGAAGACGCGCTCCGTTTGGCCGAAGAAGCCAAAGCCGCCAGCCAGGCCAAGAGTGAGTTTTTGGCGACCATGAGCCACGAAATCCGTACTCCGATGAATGGGATTATTGGCATGACGGATTTGTTACTTGACACCGAACTGGCGAAGGACCAGCGATATTATGCCACCACCGTCAGAAATTCCGGAGAATCCCTTCTCACGATCCTGAACGATATTTTGGATTTTTCGAAAATTGAAGCCGGCAAACTGGAATTTGAAACAATTCCTTTCGATCTCCGTCATGCCATTGAAGAAACGTTAGAACTGGTCGGCGAACGAGCCGGAAAGAAAGGCCTGGAATTGGTCGGATGGGTCTTCCCCGATGTTTACTCCACTGTCCAGGGAGATCCCGGAAGATTTCGTCAGGTCATACTCAATTTACTAAGCAATGCCATCAAATTTACAGAGCATGGGGAGATCGGCATTCAGGTTCTCCGTATGGATGAGACAGAGAACGACATTGATCTTCGCGTCCAGGTTTCAGACACCGGAGTGGGAATCTCCCCGGAAGCCCAGAAGAAAATTTTTGAATCCTTTAGCCAGGCAGATAGTTCCACTACCAGAAAATACGGGGGGACAGGGCTTGGACTGGCTATTTGTCGGCGCATTGTTGAATTAATGGGCGGCGAATTAGGGGTTGAAAGTGAGCTGGGACAAGGCAGTATCTTCTGGTTTACGCTTCGTCTTGCAAAGCACCGGCAAGGCCTTCCGTCGCACCCTGGCACCGACCATTCTATATTGGAAGGGCTTCGGGTCTGTTGCGTGGATGACAATGATACGAACCGGCACCTCTTAGCCCAATATACGGAGGATTGGGGCATGCGGCCGACCTCTTCTTCTTCCGGGATTGAAGCCTTAGCCGTGCTCCGCGCCGGGGTGGCCCGAGAGAAACCCTTTGATCTGGCTATCCTTGATATGCATATGCCCAATATGGACGGCTTAGAATTAGTCAAAGCCATCAAGGCCGACCCCAGAATTCAGAGTGTTCGGTGCCTCCTCTTAACCTCGCTCGGCAGGCGTGGTGATGCCAACGAAGCCCAACGTGCAGGATTTCAGGCCTATATGACCAAGCCGGTCAGGAAGGCTCAACTCAAACAGAGTTTAGTGGCCATGATGGCCCCCGACCAACCGACCGAAGGGACGAATCAAGAACCCTTGATTACCCAGCATTCTCTCAAAGAGCAATCCCTGAATCAGCAGCCGAGTACCATCCTGGTGGCAGATGACCATAACGTGAATCAAGAATTGGCGTCGCTCCTTTTACAGAAACTTGGCCATCAGGTGGAAGTGGCTAGAAATGGGAAGGAAGCGTTTGAAACTCTCCAGAAACGTTCTTTTGCTCTCATCTTGATGGATTGTCAGATGCCGGTGATGGATGGGTATGCGGCCACGCAAGCGATTCGGGCCTGGGAAGGAGAAAACCGCCATACCCCGATTATTGCGGTAACGGCCAACGCCATGCCTGGGGATCGGGAGAAATGTCTTGCCGCTGGCATGGATGATTACTTAACCAAACCCATTAAGCCGGAAAAACTCCAGGACATGTTACATCGCTGGTTACCACAGGAGGAAAGACACGTTCCCACACTTCACCATGTTGACGACGGCACCCAGCTCCAAAAGCCCCTCTCTGGTTCCGATCCTCTCAACACAGTTGTTCAGGAGACTCAAACTTTGGATTCCGAAAGGCTGGCTGAATGGCAAGCATTGGGAGGAAATGAATTTGTGTGTAAAATCCTGACAAATTTCATCCGCGAGGTAGCGGAATGCGTATCAGACGTGCAAGAGGCTGTGGCTTCTGAAAATCGGGAAGCCTTAACCCAGGCGGCCCATGGTCTCAAAGGGATCTGTCGCAACGTCGGGGTGAAAAAGTTGGCTGAGTTGGCTTTTGCTATGGAACAACAGGGTGGACAGGACTCGTTTGATACCGTCCGTCTCAAATTATCTTCCCTCGAGCAGGAGTTGACTCGAGTTCAACAGGCTCTTGAGCACGAAGTGGTTCAACACTCCACCTGAATTTCTGATGGCAGGATGCCAGCTCTAGATTGCACCCTGGCAGGACAACAGACGCCGGAAACCTATTATCAGAAGAGAAAACTAGAAGTGGCTCTTATTTTTCTACGGTTCCCCCAAAGATAAGCCCTGATTCAATAGGCAATATTTGGGAATGGGGTACCTGGATGCTCACTCACAAATTAGGCCAATCATAAATAATGGCCATGGTCTCGTATATCATATTTATGTGCGCACGACAGTATCAGAGGCGTTGAAAAAAGAGAGTGAGGCAGGCGTTTCAGCCAGTAGTGCCAACATTGAAAGAACGACACGATTTTAAAAAACACCCCAAGAAGAATGCCGGTATGTGTATCGAACAAACAAGCAGAAGTTGAAGGACTCACTAGTATTGAGGTGGTTGCGGACCTGGCCGAATACCAACTAAATCAGGATCTTCCCCATCAAGCACCCGAGGAGGTTCTTCGCTTTCGGACTTACGTTGCTCACGACGGGCTTCCTTATCCTGTTGCTTCATCCTTTTGCCCATCTCACGATTTCGTTTGGCCTGGGTCACTTTTGTTGGTCGTCCCATTGTCTTCCTCCTTTCGTTTAGGGTGTCACGTTTCCGGCCACATGACTTGAGTGGACCTCTCTTTCCTCTGCCACTTTACCAGAGCACCACACCCAGGTTTGAGCGAGGCACCGATGTGCTTTGCCTCATATGTCCGCATTACTCAGCTGGGGGCATTCCTGTTCTTACTTGGAGGCAGCCCTACGCGGCTTGGACACCGGCTTTGCAGAAGTCGAAGCACGGGAATTTTTTTGAGGCAACACATCCAGGCGAGTAGCGCTATCCTGGTCAAACCCAGGACTCGACATCATCAGAACTTGTCGGCGAACCTCATCGATCGGCATGGGGATTTTTTCTTTAGAAGGATCAGCAAGGCCAAGAAGATCCCAACGAATTTTCGGCTCAGGTTTAAATGTTTTTCTATTTCTGACCTTCCCACCCCACTTCATTGTCAGCTTCATAAGAAGCCTCCTTCTGTCTAAAAAAACATGCCAATCATGACAAAGAACACGCCCCGTTCTGTCGAACCGTACGGAAAGCGAGGAGAATTGAAGGCCATACACCCTCACGAAACAATGACAAACATCAATCCGCCTAGGAATGAAAAGGCAGGAAAGGCAGGAGAACCACCATCGCTTGCACCGTGTCTCACCCTAGCACTCCGCTGATAGGGAGTCAAATAGAGAGGAAGAAATGAAGATTACAGGATCTGCCACTTCTCCCTACGTCTAAAGGACATTGAAAACCGGTCTAAAAGGTCGCCCTCGGCGGCTGACAATGTCAACAAGATTATTCCTCATGAAGAAGCCCTCATACGATATTGCTAAAGGGCAACCTCTTCGCCTTTGGGCTTCCATTTCCCTGCCAGGCTTTTTGCCTCGTCGATTTGGGCGGGGGTCATGTCTTTCGCCAGAAAGTCTAATGCTTGGATCGACGGATCCAGGCCTTGCTTGGCAGCCAGATACGCCCACATATAGGCTTGCACCAGATCCCGTTGGACCCCTTCTCCCTGGTAGTACATGAGGCCAACATGATTTTGCGCACCACCGTTTCCCTGCTCGGCAGCCCTCAGAAACCATCGAAAGGCTTCTTGATAATCCTGCAGCACCCCCAAACCCTGGCGATACAACGCGCCAAGATTGTTCTGAGCCCTGGCATTCCCTAGATCGGCAGCCCGACGATACCATAGTCGAGCCTGCTCAAAGTCCTGGGTCACCCCTTGGCCATACCGATACATATAGCCCAACATGTTCTGCGCCTCGGCATTTCCCTGCTCAGCCAAGGGTCGCCATTCAGACAGGGCTGCGGCAAAATCCTCCTGCAGATACGCCTCCTCTCCTTCCTCAAAACCGGCCCAGGCTTCTCCCACCCAACAGAACAAGAAAATCAGGACCAGTCTCTGGATGATGACAAGTAGGCTCATGGTGTCACTTCCTTCTTTGCGTATCCGGTAGGGTTCTCTGACCAAGCGGTATGCACCAACCCTGGCTGTCGCTCATGCTCTCATTACGCCCTACGCCTGTTGCTTAGTTTCGAGCTCCGCCCACCGGGTATACAGGCGCTCCACCTCCTGTTCAGCGGACTTGAGATTTTCATACGCTTCTTGGAGCTTGAGATGATTTGAAACAATTTTTGGATTTTCTGTTTCGGTACGGCACAGTTCGAGTACAGCCTCCGCATCAAGCACCCGTTTTTCTATCGTGTCATACTCTTGTTGATCGCGAAACAAGAGTTTTTTTGCTTTTGGTCGTTCAGCCGCGGCACGGGCACCCTTTGGTTGAGTGCCTGACTGGTCTTTGCCTGATCGTTGACGGCGAAGCCACGCTTCCCATTGCCCATAATCGGCGAATTGGCCAAACCCTCCCTGCCCGTCTAATCCTACAAATTCCGTGCACACTTCCTCCATCATATATCGATCATGAGTGACCAGGATCAATGCTCCAGGAAATTCCTTCAAACTCTCTTCCAAGACTTCCCGCGTCGGGATATCCAAATCGTTCGTCGGCTCATCCACAATTAACACGTCGGCGGATTGCAGCATTAACCGAGCAATGACCGCCCGCGCCTGTTCACCGCCAGAGAGCAACTCAATAGGGAGATCCAGTTGTTCAGGCTGAAACTGGAACCGTTTGGCCCATCCAGCCAGATGCACGGTCTGCCCCCGGTACATGACGGTGTGCCCCGAATCCGACAACGTCCGCCGTAGTGTCATCTTTGGATCAAGTTGATCACGATTTTGATCAAAATACACCACCTGCAATTTATCCGCATAGGTGACGCTTCCCTGATCAGGTTCCAATTCCTTGGCAAGTAATTTCAAGAGGGTGGACTTCCCCGAGCCATTATGGCCTAACACCCCGGTGGCGGTTCCCGGTGAGATCACCCAGTCCAACTTTTGAATGATCGTCCGCGAGCCATACGCCTTCCGAAGCTGGTGGACGACCATCAATTGTTTCGTGCGCCGACCCGAGCCGACAAAATCAATGGAGGTTTCCTCTTGTCGCAAGCGCACTTGGCTCTCAGCCAATTCCGCCTGCAACGCATGGGCAGAATCCACGCGAGACTTCGCTTTGGTCGTTCGAGCCTTGGGACCTCGACGGAGCCACTCTTCTTCCCTACGGACTTTTCCCGCTAGAGCCTGCGCTTGTTGAGTTTGGCTGTTCAGAAACTCTTCCCGCTTGACCAAAAATTCCTCATAGCCTCCTGGAACAAGGAAAATGCCATCAGGATACCGGGAATTTATTTCTGCTACCTTATTCGTCGCATGACCCAAGAACCAACGATCATGGCTCACCATGATCCACGGCCATGGAGCCTGGGACATCACCTGCTCCAGCCATCGCATCCCTTCCAGATCGAGATGGTTCGTCGGCTCATCCACCAGCATGACATCCGGCGCCTGAACAAACCCACAAGCGATCGCAAGCCGTTTTTTCCATCCGCCTGAAAGGGGACCCACAAGCTGATCTCCCTGGGAAAATCCCATGCGTCCCAATGTCTCCTTTACCCGGGCCACGCAATCATGCGCGTGCAGGCCAGATGCCAACGCCGCTCGCTCAATTTCCTCTGCGACGGTAGACTCCGAATCGAACTCAGCCTGTTGGGGAATATAGGCAATCCGAAGATGCTGCCGTCGAGTGACTCTTCCCTGATCCGGCTGTTCAAGCCCGGCAAAGATTCGAAGGAGGGTACTTTTTCCCGATCCATTCGGCCCGATAATCCCGATGCGATCTTTTTCTGACACGCCCAGGGTAAGTTCTTGAAAGAGACGCTTGGTCCCATAGGCTTTGGTGAGCTTCTGTCCATAAATCAGCGCTGACATACGTATCTCACTCCTTTAAATTCCGACCTTCATCAACAAGAAAATACAAACCGCCCTTACTCTACCGAACGAACAATTTACCTGCCAGACAAGACTCAAGAAGGAAAACCCCACCTCAACATATATGCCCCCGCTGCAGGAACCAAGCCGCGATAGCTGTATGCCCATAGGATGACCGCGTCCACTCTTCCGTTCACATTGCGTCACCCGAACAGTCGTTCGGGTAGGTGCTAACCTCGAACATCACGCCATAAACCCGCTATAATCAGCCGCACTCTCCACTCATAAAGAGCATTCCAACTTATGGGTATTCTTCTTTCAGAACGAACCGAGATTTTTTATGTGCCCTATGGCCCATTGTGTCACGATGGCGATCTGAGCACTGGCTTCATAGACGTGAAAGCCAATCTTGCATTGATCCCTGTCCTTCCTCCTTGCATCGGGTGGCCGGAGACCCAAGACCTCTTACGAAATATTAATGATCCTCTTTCCCCTTTCATGAGCCTGGCCACGCATCAGAGTTTTGTCGATGGCCACCACCCGGATCAACCGGTGAGGCTCATCTCCTTTGTCACACTGTGCCTCGCCGAAATCACGCATAACCACAAGAGCATCATTACCGATCTGGCCACATTCCTCCAAGGACAGATGGATCACCTGTTGCAGGACATCAGCCAGTCATTGCAGCAGCCCTTACATCTGGAGATTGTGCTTGAATCCCAACCGACTGTCTTTCAGGCCTTTGAGGTCGACGGGTGGAGCCTCACCATTTTCATCTCCGCGTCCGGTCAGGAACATCATAGGGTGCGGGGAACATGGGGTTGGGGCATTCACGCCTTCATCGATGCCTTAGCAAGCTATCACTCCCTGGAAGGCCGATGACGCCCCCGATCCAGAGACCATCATCACCTGTGATCATCTCCAGCCTCCACCATCCTCACACCTCGCCCACCAAGCTACGAACGCCCAAATGGACCTTTCAGTCGTTGTAGAATTTTGGCCCAAAGCGTCTGATACGTTTCGCGCCCCTGCAAGAGTTCACAATAGCGCCGAAGCATCCGTTGATAGGTGTCGGGAAACGTTCGGCCCGCCCACCAATGGCATGCTCGGGGCAATCCATAGATGATGGCTCCTAATCGAGAAGCCACTCGAAATTCCAGTCCGAATTCGGCCTCCGCATTCTTTTCATATTCTTCCAACCCGCGCTTTGGATCCCGAAGAGTGGCCGCCACGCTGGCTGCCGCCAATTGTCCCGACCGGACGGCATAATAAATTCCTTCTCCCAGTAACGGATCAACCAGATGACCGGCATCGCCAACCAACACAGCCCGATGCCGCACCAAGCTTCCGGTCCACTGATGTCCACGCCGATTCGCTTGATAATGGGCAATAGGAAGGGGGTGTCCCAATGGGGAAGGAATCGACAGTCCGGCTAAGGCAGATTCATGGCTGATAAAATCCTCAAAACTCCGCTTGGGTCTATTCGCGCCCCTGACAAATTCTCCCACACCCAACGACAGACCCTTCTTTTTCGGAAAGACCCAGCCATACCCTTTTTTCGCCGCACGTAAACTGATCAGCGCCGTTTGCGTATGTTGAAACGCATGGGGCGTTTCTCCATGACATTCACTTTCCAAGGCAGGAATGTTCCGAACACGTCGACCAGGGAAACACTGCTGGGCAACCACACTCATCGCTCCATCGGCTCCGATGACTACTCGGCCACGATAGCGTCCTTTCCCGGTGGCCACTTCGACCCCATCCTCCAATTCCTGAACGGCCAACACTGACTCATCTTCCCGAATCTCCACGCCAACCTGTCTGGCTTTTTCAACTAACCATTGATCAAATGTCGGGCGCATCACCATATACGCCACGGGTTGCGGAAACTCAACAATAAAGGAGTCTGCCCCGCCGTAAGCAAATTGCACACGATACACCGTCCCATCGACAACCGTTTTAAAATCGGCAGGGAGAATGCGTTCAATCCTGGCGGAGAGCCCCCCGCCACAGACTTTATTCCGAGGATGAACCTGCTTATCAAAGGCCAAGACGGACAGTCCCAGCTGACTTAACTCATAGGCGGTCGAAGCCCCCGCAGGCCCCATGCCAACGACGATCACATCGTACTGACAGGAATGAAGAGGAAGAGCCACAGGTCTGACGTAAATCGTGGTAAAAATGAACTTGTGGGCAAACCTGAACGGATTAGAGAGAAGAAAGCTATCCGGTGACGAAGAATGTGTCCTCTTTCTGGAATTTTCACCTACTTTACTGGAATCCTCCCTCCGTTGACTACCCCTTCATCACCCTCACTCGCAGACCCAGATGTATCCAATGGAGTAATGATGGCCTCCCGCCTGCAGCATGGTTCGCCACATTCCCTCAAGCACTGCAAGGGACAAGACAAAAACGGTTGGGTCACACGTGAGAGATTTCGAGAAGACCGATCACCAGAAAAAATGACCGAAAGGAAGAAAAAAGAGAGAGGCAGGAGGAGAATTAGAGCTCAGAAAACGCAGAAAATTGCTCATCCGTTGCATACATGGGAATCATTTTCGCCACATTCATCTCGGATAATAGCGTCTTCACCTGATCCTGAGGATTCACGACAATAATCCGACCCTTGAGTTTCTGAAAAGTCCTGGCGAGGACCATCAAAGCCCCTAACCCCACACTATCCATAAAGGTCACTCCCTGGAAATCCAGGATGAGCCCTTTTGAATTCACTTCTGTATATTTTTCTGCGGTGTCCTTGAACGCATTTTTAGAAAAAATATCTAACTTTCCTGAAAGGCTCACCACAGGCAAGCCATTCATTGTTCGTTCTTTAATAATCATCCCTTAGCATTGATCCTTCTTTTTCCATGGCCCGATCCCAAATGGGGCACTAGCCCATTTTTCAGTCGTTTTGGTAGGTCTATCGGAGCAATTGTAGGGAATCTTGATGATTATGGCCTGATTCATGGCCTTTTTCCGGCGTTGATCCATTCCTCGAGCCCCTATCTCCATGAGGAATGGATTCTCAAAAACAACGCCCTCATCAGCAGGAATGAAGAAGAATAGAGTTGAAGAATACCTACACGGGAAGACCAACCATGCTCTACATTCAGTCGTGTCATACGACGCCTGAGAGACTCACAACGTCTGTCCAGCCACGTGAATGAGGGCGAACAATGGGCCGTTTAGAGACGTGTGCAGCCCATGTATTCTCAATCCGACAGGCTCCTTAGGATTGACCCAACGTGACGGAGAGCAGCTCCTGAGAGTCTCCACGCTGAACTCTGAGCACGACAGCTTGACCGGGTTCCGTCCGTTCAATCAAATAGTTTTTCAATTGTGCCGGTGTGGTAATGGGCACATCATTAATCGCCAGCAGCACATCGCCTTTTCGAAATCCCGCATGACGTGATGGGCCGGTCGCTTTGGCCACAACCAGTGCCCAACGACTTCCCATCCTCATCGTTTGGAGCTGAATCCCCAGCACCGAAAACCCAGGCACCGTGCCAGCTAAGACGGCAGTCACCACTCGTTGAACCAGCAGACCTGGGAGAGCAAAGGCCAATCGGCTACACCGCCGATCTTCGTGCTGCGTCTCCGTTTGAATGATGGCGTGAATGAGACCCACAAGTTGCCCATGTTGATTCAGCAACCCGCCACCAGAATTGCCATTACACACGGACATATCCACTTGCACCAATCGACTGTGCACAGTCGACAAAAAGGTATTGGGATTTCCAGTCGTGCCAAAGTTGATAGCCGGGCCCCAACCCAGTGGATACCCAACCGTAAAGACCTGATCGCCATACGTTACATCTCCGTCGGCAAACGCCACATGCGCATGGGGCCAATCCGATTCGGGAGCCTGAAGTTGATACACGGCCACATCCAGATAGGCATTGGCCCCCTGACGAACTGCCGGCAACTCAATAAGATCGTCAGTCACCACATGAATGGTATCCGGGATGACGACTTTCCCTCCTTCTGGACGCTCCACCGCATGCCGCGCCGTCACAATCACACCCCGGCCAAGATGGATTCCCGATCCTCGAATTTTGACCGGCAGCCCGTAGTCATTGTCAGGAGTCTCCAATTGTTCTGCCTGAAGGATCCCGACTGTCGCCAACTTAGCCTGTTCAATGGCGTGGGAAATCGGCATGGCAAAGACTTCTCCAAACCCAAGTGAGAAGCCAAGCCCTCCGGAGATGACAAACCAAATAAGAATCTTTGAATAATAACGCATCCTCACCCTCAGCGTTTTCGAAAATAGATCATATCGAGAATGGCTATTCGCCCTTCAAACCTACCTGCTCTGTCTCAGGTTTTCAAGATGAACGTAGGTGACACAAGTCCTGTCCAGGGAAAACTTGGGGCATTGGATCAGTTGTAAAATTCTGAACAGCATTGACATTGTCATCCTGAACCATTCGGCAAGCCTGCCCTGAGCGCAGTCGAAGGGGCTCAGGCCAAGGTTCACCGAAGGATCTCGCTGAGCAGTGAGGCATCTTCAACCTGGGCCCAGGATGACAACCTGATGTTGATGGGGGCCGCACCGAGTCCTCACGTGTTCGTCTAATGGCTGAATCATGAAATCTACGTTTTAACAAATCAGTCTTTCATCATTTCGGGAAGCGATACAGCTTGTTGTGTGGTCGACTGTTCCTTCCCGTCATCCTTACATGATTGTTGGGCCCAATCCTTCACCGCACAGAACAAGGCTTTCATATGCTGATAGGAATAATGGGCATTTCTTCCACTCGGATTGGGCAATACCCAGACAGGAGCGCCAGCAAGAGGAAGGGATTGCAGGCCAACCTGAATAGGGTTTCCAGGCGACCGCTGCTCACCACTCACAGAATGCTCGGGCGAGAGAAGCATTCGAGCCATACTGACTCCCAACAAGGCCACGAGTCGGGGTTGATATGTCGTGGTTTTTGTCAGTAAAGCCTGATGCCCTTCCAGAAAATCCTGTTTCCCCAAGTCATGAACACCAGCGGTCGGCCGGGCAATCAGATTGGTGAGCCCATATCCGAATTCAGGCAATCGCCAATCATCCTGATACGTCATGGGAGAGGGAATTAGCCTGGCGTCAAATAGCAGTTTCCAAAATCGGTTGGACGGTCCGGCAAAATGATGCCCGACCTCAGCAGAACGCAGACCCGGATTAATTCCGACAAAGAGAATGGATAACCCAGGGGCCAGATAATCGGGAAGACCTGAATTCGGATGACTCATGGACGTAGGTCCCGGATGCTTAGACGAAATACCCACGCGCGCCTTCATGCCCTTGATTATACAGAGACTGGGATATTTCTGTGTTGCATAAAACACGTCTGCAACAATGGATTGAAATGAGGGGGAGGGGAGGAGACGAGAAGGTTGTGGAGAAAAAAGCAGAAATTCTAGAAGAAGGATCCCATCCCAACTGGCAGAGACCGAAACACGAGTTACTTGGAGGCCAGTTTCGTTTGAATCTCGGAAAATGTTTTTTCAGCCTCAGGGAGAAGATCTTCCCGATTCGCCGCTCTGGCAAGTTCAAGCGCCTTTTTAGCTAAATCAAAAGCCTCTTGATCCTCTCCCCGATCCGCACACGATCGCGCTACGACCATGCGAGCATTAATGGATTGAGGATCCTCCTGAATCACCTGCCGCAGCATAACCTCACCTTTTTCCTTGTCTCCTCCGAACAGCCCGGGGACTTCGATGAGGATCGTCCCTTTAGAAGAGAGGGCATCGATATGATTAGGATTGAGCAAAAGGGTCTTGTCCAGAGCTTCCATCATCCGTCCATATTCAAACACCGAGAAAAGCACTTCTCCATTGGCACGCATACGCTCGCCAATATTACAGAACAGGGCAAAATGCGCGTCGGCTGATTGCTCGTCGAGGACCACGGCTTTTTCAGCCAACTCCCGCCCCCGCTCAAAGTGAGCATGCCGAACCGTTTCATCCTTCGCCCGCCTGCCTTCCTGACACTCATCCATCGCCTGTTTCGTCAAAACTTGAGGTGATTCCTCACCCCAAACTCCAGGGATCACCAACCAGGAGAGCAGCACACTGGCGAACAGAATGTAGAGCATACGATGCATAACGGTCATCTTGTATAATTCCTTTGTGGGCTACTCTTGCGAATTCTAGCGAATGAGAGGGGATACAGAGTATAAAGCATTTATTTTATACCAAGTGAAACGCACATGCCAACGCCTATTTGGAACGAGCCAGGGAATGCTTATGGGATCGTGAGGCGTAAGGGGTGAAGGGTAAGGCGTGAGGAGTAAGGAGTATAAGACGTAAGGAAACAGCAGAAAGAACGGATCTGTATCCTTCCGGACTTTATATTCTTTACCCCTTACCCCTTACTGTTCACTCCTCACTTGTTATCCCTCACGCTTCACGTTTTACGAATCAAGGATTCCCCTATATCGGAACAGAACTCTACCTAAGATGAATTCCGAGTGGATTGAAGCCAAGTCGCCGCCCCAACACCCGCAGCATGACCACTGGCAAAACAGGCGGTCAGAAGATAGCCACCGGTTGGCGCTTCCCAATCCAGCATCTCCCCCGCACAGAATACCCCTGGCAACGTGCGAATCATCAATCCCCGGTCCAAGGCTTCGAACGCAACTCCCCCCGCCGTGCTGATCGCTTCCTCCAACGGGCGCGGCGCGACGAGACGTACTGGCAGCGATTTGATGGCCACCCCGAGCAGCGCAGGGTCGGCAAAGTCTTGTTTGGACACACATTCCCTCAGAAGGCCAGCTTTCACCCCAGAAATACCAACCCGGCGCTGGAGATGGCTGGCCATCGAGCGTGAACCGCGCGGCCGGGACAAGTCAGCAATGAGGCGCGACACATCCCGATCGGGTGCCAGATCCAATCGAAGAAGTGCCGCACCCGTTTTCACAATCTCGTCCCGTACCCAAGCGGATACCGCATAGATCACACCGCCTTCAATGCCCGTCTCTGTCACAATAAATTCACCCTGTTGTCGATACTCAAGGCCCTCCAAGGTGGTTCCCGAAACGACAACCGGCTTCACGGGGTGCCCGGCATACCGGCTACGAAGGTGCTGGCTCCAGTCGACATCAAAGCCACAGTTCGCAGGCCTCAGCGGTTCAATGGGAACACCCCGCCCGGCGAGCAACGGCACCCACGCCCCATCGGAGCCGAGCCGGGACCAACTGCCGCCGCCCAACGCCAGGACCACTGCATCAGCAGATACGAGACGATCTCCTTGCGGCGTGATAAACCGGAGAGCTCCGTTCTCATCCCAGCCACACCAGCGATGCCGTGCGTGAATGGTCATCCCGTGCTGGCGCAACCGTCGAAGCCACGCACGCAAAAGTGGCGCAGACTTGAGGTCGGAGGGAAACACGCGGCCGGATGTCCCGATAAAGGTCTCAACGCCCAGTTCACGAGCCCACTCGCGCAAGGCCTCAGGCCCAAACCCGGTGAGCAGCGGTTGGATCTGTGCTTGCCGAGCGCCATACCGCGCAAGAAATTTCCCTGCCGGCTCAGAATGCGTCAGGTTGAGCCCACCCTTCCCCGCTAACAGAAATTTTCGACCGACGGATGCCATGGCGTCATACAGATCCACGCGCGCGCCTTCTGCAATCGCAGCCTCCGCAGCCATAAGCCCGGCAGGTCCCCCGCCAATCACCGCAATCTTCATGTTTCCTTGCTCCAACGTCATAGCAAACCGGCATCAAGTGGAAGTAAAAAAGGCTTTATCCCGTTATAATTGCGAGTGACCGCCTCTGAGCGTACCTTTTCCCTTCTTGCCTGATCCATAGTCTCCTCAGAGGAGGTTCACCACACCAATTCTCTTCAAAAATAATCTGAATTGCCCGAAGAGAACGGTTTTATTTAAGATGGCTCAATCCCATACATCAGGATCACATCTCCCCCTAGGAGATTTCACAAGACTGGAGGCCGGAATTCATGGAGCAGGAAGAAATTCGACAATTGTGGGCCGACGGTCAAGATTGGGTGGTCAAACGCCATAATAATGAATATTTCCATCGTCCAGACGGGAAATACGGAGACTGGAAATCCGGACTCCCTCCCGGCACCTTTAAGCCGGACGTCGACACCCTCTTCGATGATTAATCGATGGGATCTTCCTCATTTCAGAACTGAGATTCCAACATCCGAAAATCTCATTCCATCTGACGAACAATTCCAAAAAGAGTCTTCCCACTACCACCCCATGCGCTTTTCTGGACGAATTATCGGTCTGCTTAAGGAGTACATGCATGACTTAGTCGAGCAAGCCAAACAAGAGGAAGCGGCCCACGCCAGCTTTGGATTTGCATCCCAACCTTATCGAGCAGACCAAGCGATCTCTGATCTCCTGGCGATTTTGGATGACCGAATCGAGTCAGAAGGCGTCCAGGTCGGCCTTCCCATCGAATTTCTCCACCAGATGTGGACCCTATGCAACCAAGCGACCCCAGACATTTCGGAAACCGTCTGGTTGCGAAAAAACCTGGATCACGGGACCGGGTCGAAAGCGGAAGTCAGGCAACACACCTACCAGGCCCTGATTGCATTCCTGGAGTCTCAACCTGAAGAAGACGAAACGGGAGAAACCACGGCCAACTGAATGGCAATCCAACCATCCCGCCTCCTGACATTCCGTCGAAGCCAGCCTTGCTCTTCTAACCGCTGCACAATCTCAGATTCATCCTCCTCCAACAGCCCGGACACAACCAGCTGTGTGTGTGGACCCCGCATCCTTGAAAATTCAAAATAAACTTGAAGTATGGTTTTGCGATCCAGGTTGGCCAGAATGACATCAAATATTTGAGCCTGAAGCGTGGCCATTTGGCAACAGTGAAGTTCAAGTTCTTCTTTAATTTTATTCACCACTGCGTATTCCCTGGCACAGTCCAGAGCCGTGGCATCCACATCAATTCCCATTGCGCTGGTCGCCCCCAAACGCAATGCGGCCATCGCCAGAATGCCGCTCCCCGTCCCCACATCCAGCACCCGCATACCGGGAGCCCACGTGACCTCTTCCAGCCATTCGAGAATCAACTGGGTGGTGGCATGATGACCGGTCCCAAACGCCTGCTTGGGGTCGATAATTAATTCAACTCCATCCTGGGGCATGTCCATTGTGGCCCAACTCGGGCGGATGCCAATTCGACGACCAATACGAATAGGCTGAACGGACGCAGCCCATGTGGCATTCCAATCCTGAGCTTTCACCGGATGAAACTGCAGAGACCCTTCCGCGAGAGTAACACCCAACACGCTCACTGCAGATCGAACCTGCTGAAGAATCTCTGCTCCATTCTTACTCCAATACAGCACCACCGATCCCTCCGCTTCCCATGCTCCCAAAAATTCAGGGCAAGCCAGAATCCCCGCTAACTCAGCGGCATCTACAGAGACAGGAAGCGTTAATTCAAAAACAGTCGTATTCATGGAGCTATTGAATCGTTCAAGAATTTCTTAATGGCATGCTACCCCTGCACCGATTCCTCACGAGACAGAATGAGAGTGCACTATTCAACAAGGCGCAAGCCGTGAGGAGAGCAAGGGGTTCGTTGAGGGCTCTGTGCAATGAGAACGCCACTGGCTGCATGGTTCAACAGGCTCTTCAGCAGGTTCAACGATATTGACGGGATCACGCAGAGCGGCTAAGGTCCGCAGGCCCTATGGAACGTTCCTCCACCGATCAACGAGAGCAGGTGATTCTTCGCCTCATTCACCGCATCGAGCGAATGCAGGCGCAAGGCGCCCTCGCCAGCCGACAGTTCAGCCGATGGAGAATGGGAGTATTTCTTGCGGGGGCCGCGATCACGATCGGGGTGTATCAACAAGCCTGGTTTCATACCGGCAATGGACTTCTTCTCGTCTTCCTCATCGGCTTTCTCACTATATCCTGGTTTCATCAGCGATTGAAATCCCGGTTGCATCGATTACACCTCTGGTTGGAAATCAAAAAAGACAACCTGGCTCGGCTACAACTTGATTGGCCTCACATGTCGGCCAACGAGCACAAGGCCCCGGAGCACCATCCGTTTGCCATAGACCTGGATCTTACAGGTCCACATTCCCTATTGGCGCTCATCGACACCACATTTTCCTCCATTGGACAACACCGCGTCGCCACCTGGCTCTTTCAGTCCAATCTTCCCGAATCAGATGGGCTATCTTGGACAACCAGGCAGACGTTGGTCAAAGAACTCACCCCGCTCTCCCGGTTGAGGGACCGTTGCCTGTTAGCCACCCGGCTCATCAGCCCCGTTCGGCTGAATGGGACCCGCATCATCTCCTTGCTCGAAGCGCCTGTCTCAATCAGTCACCTGCCTCTGATCATCACCGCAGCCTGCGCCCTCACGAGTCTCACCATCGCCTTAGGACTCTGGACACTGCTCACAGGAGCGCAAAACTTTTGGCTGCTTCCCCTGACCCTCTATATCGGAATGTATTTTCTCCTCTCGGGATCAATCCATCCGCTTTTTGGCCGGGTGCTTGCCCTCCATGAGGAACTGGAAAAACTCGTCACCGTGATTGCGACACTTGAACGATCGAAATTTCCCCATCAACCGACAATTCTACAGGTCTGCCAGTCGCTTCTGACCCAACACAATCGTCCAACCCAGAGCCTCAAACAGCTCAGCCGTATCTGCCAGGGGCTCAGCGTCAAAGCCCACCCGCTGATTCATTTAGGCCTCAATGCCCTGATGCCCTGGGACCTCTGGTTTGTCGGAAAACTCAATCGCCTCATCACTCGCCTTCGCCTGACACTTCCTGACTGGCTGGATACCATTGGCAGTCTTGATGCTGCCAGCGCCTTCGCGCGGTTTGCCTACCTGAATCCGGATTACCTGTGGCCAGAACTGGAAGCCACCAATACAGACCCTGACACACGAGGCCTGACTGCCCGCGGCCTCGGCCATCCACTCATTGCGCGTGCCCATCGCATCACCAATGATCTGGAGTTACGAGGGGAAGGCCATCTTCTCCTGGTCACCGGATCCAACATGTCCGGCAAAAGCACCTTCCTCCGGACAGTCGGCATCAATCTGTGTCTCGCCCAGGCAGGTGGTCCAGTGTGTGCCAAAACATTTTCCTGGACCTGGTTGCGTCTGTATTGTTGCATACGAGTGACGGATGCCCTGGACGAAGGCTTATCGTACTTTTACGCGGAGGTCAAACGGTTGAAAGTCATCCTGGATGCAGTGGAAAGCACCAATCATCATCCGGTCCTCTTCCTCATTGATGAAATCTATCGGGGAACAAATAATCGCGAACGGCTCGCCGGAAGCGAAGCTTTTGTGCATGCGCTGGAACAAAGCCGGGGACTGGGGATGATTTCAACCCATGATTTGGAACTTACAGGATTGGCAAGTGGAAACGGCCATATCCGGAATGCCCACTTTCAGGAAACTGTCGAAGCAGGCACTTTACAATTCGATTATCAACTTCGACCGGGCCCCTGCCCGACCACCAATGCGCTCCGCATCATGGCCCAGGAAGGCCTTCCCGTCCCACCCGATCATTCCGGAAATCCACAAGCCAAAAAGTAGAGGGCGCCACACTCCCTCCCTCCTGCCTCCCGCCAATTGCACGTTGTCATTCTGAGCCCACGGCGAAGAATCTGTGCCCAGGTCGAAACGCCTCGTGGCCTAGCCAGATCATTCGGTCCCCTCAACATGACATGCATTGGGAATCTATCTTTGTATGTCTTCTCGAAGATGAATCCCCGTTGACCACTTGCGAGGATGACGAAATAGAATGACGGGAAGGACGGAGCAGTCATGCAAACATCCTCCGTCAAAAAACGATGCAACCGGAATTTAGGGAGTGATGAGGCGAACTTCGCTTTGCGCTTGATCCGTTTTTGAACCGGTGGAGGTTCCGCAATGGGCACAGAGGTACTCGTAGAGACTTCCGGTGGGGAGCACTAAAAGCAGACGTTCACGGGCAGGAGTCGCCGTCTGACAGGTTGGACAAAACAGTAACGACGCTCGAAGCGATTCGAATTGCTTGGGGGTGCCCGGAGGAGCCGGTGGACGGGCCCCACCCATCCGTGGGCTTGGTCGAGAACCGATGGGAAAGGGCGGCATTGGCATACGCAGATCTTAGCGAAGGGTCAGGGTTCGGTCAAGGTTCTCTCGCACCATTGGAAGACCTTCGTTTAAATGACTCATCATCGCAAGGCACACCACACACGCTTCACAATGACCCGCATGCGTTTCCTGTTGCTGAATTCGATCACCGTGGATCCACTCCTCGTCGCTTCGCGATTTCTTTCGCAATAATGGCCTGCCAGCCTTGATTAAATAAATCTCGTGTCGCCTGTATCGTCGGAAGGGCAAGGGGACCCGCTTCATGAGCCAAGCGGAGTTGCTCAAGATTATCCATCATGAGCGTCAACTGTTTGGCCGTGAATGCATGAGATGCATCGCTTTGTGCCCGCAGACGCAAGGACCGTAGTTCAACCAGATAGTTGTAATAAAAGGCCCGATCCCACGAATAGTTAGCCTGCGACTGTCCGGCGTGGGTTTCGAGTCCGGTCAAAAAGGCGTCCATCTTTTTTTGAAGCGACGTGGCCGCCCGGTCCATTTCTGGATCGTAGGAAGAAATCAACGTGACATGGCAACCAACCAGCCCCAGCATCAGACAGGCCAAAACCCATGTGCCATATCGAAAGCGAAATGCCGAAGGAATGGTCATGAGGTCAGGTACCATTTTGATATTCTCTTCGTTGTTCAAATTGTGGAACGGAGCCCACCAGACATTAAATGAAATGTCTTTGCGACCCATTCCTCCCCTGTCAGATTAAGCACCATATTGGGCAATGAAACAGCTAGGCCGGGATGTATTGTACTCACCTGTACGCATTTGTCTACTGGGCTCCAATGACAAGATGAACCCTCACCCTACCTAGTCCGGTCAACAACGGCCACCCAGGATTGCTGTATTCGATGCCACCGTTAATTCCACAGATGCTCCTGACAGTTATTGGGATTATCTACATGTTAGCTCACTAGGCTCACTCTCCATTATTACTGGCGACTCTATTCTAGTCGGATGTTATCAACGTACAGGGAAAATTCCTCTGGTGGACTTATGGCAAAGAGTCTAATGGCCTTAATCGCGCTGAGATCCAATTCCCGCCCAACGGGGGCCTGGCGAATGTCATCCAACGGAATGTCAATGTGATTGAGGCCTGGCGAAATTGTGATGGCCTGATTGAACCGATCCGCATAGTCGTTATTATGCTGCGCATCATGAATTCCGATGACCAACGATCGGGCTGTCGGCAATTCGGAATACACATCAAAGCGGAAACGCGAGAACCCGCGCCAATCCGCATAGGGTTCTTCAATTCGAATGCCAGGGTAGTGTTTCGGGTAAAACACAACCTGCCCTACAGTATCGACCCGAGGTTTCCCCCAACCTAAGGGCGGAGGAACGATCTGAAGTTCACTCTCCTTCCCTTGGACAAACAGCATCTCCCATGAGGAAGAAAATTGGCAGAGTGATGGGAATCGGGCAGCCCGGTCCCAATAGGCATAGGTCCAGATGAGCACTGTACTCAGAGCGGTGAGAGTCAGCAGAACAACCCCGGCGTGAACCAGGTGTTTCCATGGAGCCTGCCGCCATACTGCGAGTCGTCCCGTAATATTTCGATCGTACGTTGCATAAAGTCCTAGGACACATACGGCCCCCACGACATCAAGAAGGAGATCCGACCATTCGGCAAAACGACTCGAACTCAAGGATTGCAAACCCTCACTCACCGCACCCAGAACCACGGCCCCAACAAAAGCCATGCCATATTGGCTACCCACAGACCAACCGCGGGGCTCACCAAGTTGCCGTGCCAGATATAAGAGGATGATGGCCACGCCACCAAATAATGGAAAATGACAAAAATCATTGAAGGCTTTCAGGAGAATAGTATGAGAGGGAACTGGAATCCAAAGAAGGGCGATACATCCAAAGAGGACCAATGCCAGACCAGGGACCATTAACCGGGATGCCATGGATCGCTGATTGGATTCCTGGCGTGTTCGGTCTGTCACAACACCTTCGATCAAGCCAGACTGACTACTGAGGCTATGTCGGCAGACGGCACCCCATTGCAGAAAAAAATGGGCTTAGTGGTGTGCGCGGAAACCCGTTCACCGGGCAAAATGATGCCGACCAGATTTAACGGATCGGCGGCCGATAGACGAATCTCTTCCGCCCCGACTTGAGCATCACGGCGTACCGCCCGCAACGATTCCACCGCCTCCGGCAAAGCGAACTGTTCCCCCGTAAAGCCATTCACAAACCGGCCACCCCGCATCTCGCCTCGCCATTCCAGCTTCCGGTATTGCACCAGCAGTTCACGCCAGGTCACCGGCAAGGATTCTCGTTTCAGCAGATCACGAAAGACCACCCCATAACGATGCGCCAATTGCCTGGCCCACTGTTCATGGGGATGCATACGAACCGGCGTCTCGTCATCGTGTGGCCCAGGGTCAGCCTGGAACACATCCCAACGCCCGACACTGTGCCGGGGTCGTCGCGCGCGATCCCTGCCCTCGGCTCGCCGGCGGCGGGGATCAAGCAGAGCCCGCATGGGATCAAACCCATCAGCAGTCACCAGCCCTGCAGCCACCAGTTCCCACAAGGCCTGCTCTACTTCGGCAGCTAGATGTCCCGTTCGACTGGTCAGATCCGCAAAAAAACATGCACCACGACGATCCAGACAATCAAAGACGGCTTGAGCAACGCTACTCAGGGAAAATCGGACCCCAAGCGGCCCTGCAGATTTCCCGGGTTTGGCCACACCCAATATCCAACTCACATCCTGCCGTCGCAAAAAACTGATGGGAGCCAGGCTGGTCGGAGTCAGAGGCCGGAATGCCGGAACGGACGGAACGGGCGCTCCAGCGTCCAAGGCCACGTCACCTGTCCCCTGTTCGTTTCCTACCACGGGTAAGAGTGTCGCCTTGCTTTCCGGAGGGGTGAGACGACCCCAGGCTACCTCGCCGCGCAGGCACAAATTGTCGAGCCATTCTGGTTTGTAAGGAGCCATGCGTTCTTTGAGAAGCGACGATTCCCACGACGAGGCGGGCGCTTCAAATCCTGCCAACTGGTGAATCACCTCACGCAGCCCGGCTTCTCCGTGTAATTGCGTGCCGGGCGCTCGATGCTGCCACCGAAAGAGAAAGCGCATGAAATCCGACGCGGCAACCGGCTCGATTTCCCGGCGCAAGGCTGTGACAGTTCGCCGATGAATGCGAGCCAGAAGACTGCGGTCACACCATTCGACTTCTGCGGTTACTGACACTTCCCCCCTCACCCTCCCCTCTCCCCCATTGGGGCGAGGGTCAGCATTAGGGAAAGATTCCGAATCCGGATCTTTCCCCTCTCCCTGACAGGGAGAGGGAGAAGAAGAAACCGGACGGAAATGACCGCGAAGTACCTGGCCCTGTCCTTCTAATTGCAACAGAGCCTGATGCACCAGTCCCGTGGGCAAACTCAATCGCCCGGCCAATTCGTCAGCGGTCACTGGACCAATATGCGGCATCCAACCTTGCACAACATCACGCGCGGCAGATTCTGAGGTGATCGATTCTTCCTCCACAGACAAGGAGGGTGAATCCCGCCTACCAGCAACCACCTCCGCATCTGGGAATAAGACCTGAAGACGGGGAAGATGCTCTCTCGTGGTCCACCCCTCAACAATTTTCGTTCCCGAGGCGCCAGCAACAGACACCCGAAAAACCAGCACCCGGCCATTCGTCACCAGAAGATCACCATACTCCTGCCACAGCTCACCCATCGCCGATGGCAACCATCCCAGAACCTGAAGCACATCGAAGAATTCATCAGTATCACGAATCAACGGCCAGGCTTCCTCAACCACCGCATCAATCGCTGCCGCATCCAATGTGCCAATCTTCCCGTCAAAAGCGGTGGGCGACGTCCGCCGGAGATTCACGGCACGAGCCCGTCGCTCTTCCAACGGCGCATCATCCAGGAAGGCATAGGGATTGGCATTCAAAATTTCATGCGCGAACAGAGAGGGCACCGGCGATTCCACAACCCGCACCTGAATCTCCTGATTCTCTATCCGCTCAAGCATCTGGCGCAGGCCAACCAGATCCATCGCCTCCGTTAAACAGTCACGCAACGTTTCCTGGACCAAATGATGATCCGGCACAGGAATGTCTCCGACGTGATTATCGCCGCAGGCTGCGGCCATCGGGAACGCCGCCGCCAATAAATCCTCCGCCCGCATGCGTTGCAGATGCACCGGCACACGTTTGCCGTTTTGAAACCGCAACAGCGCCAACGCACGGGTCACATTCCACCGCCAGCGTGTGAGAAACAGTGGAGTCGCCAAGGTGGCTTGAATGAGCACGTCTCGCACGGTGTTGGGATGCACAAATCCAAAGATGGCCTCCAGTGGAAAACTATGCTGCTCACCAAGCGACAGCACCAACCCGTCGTCCGTGGCCGCCGCCTGCAATTCAAAATCAAAATTTACGCAAAAACGTTTGCGTAACGCCAGCCCCCACGCGCGATTGAGCCTGCCACCGAACGGCGCGTGCAGCACCAGTTGCATCCCCCCGGCTTCATCAAAGAATCGTTCCGCAATCACACAGGTCTGCGTCGGCACACCTCCGAGGATCTGTGCACCTCCGGCCACATACGCCAGCAATTGATCGGCGCCTGACGCATCAACTCCACATGCTTCATGAAGCCAGTGACGCGCCCTCTCATCTCCGGGAGTGGCTCCCTGCTCAAGCAACTGAAAGATCTGCTCACGCACGTCCGCCACGGCATGAGATAATTCGAACGACCGGGAAGGCGCTTCCCCCCGCCAGAACGGAATATTGGGCGGCGCGCCATGCGCATCCTCCACACGGACTTTTCCCGTTTCAATCCCACGGATGCGCCAGGATGTCGTGCCCAGCAACATAATATCCCCGGCAAGACTCTCAATCGCAAAATCTTCATCCACCGTTCCCACCACGGTCCCATCCGGTTCCGCCACCACCGAGTAGGTCGCCGTTTCAGGAATCGCCCCCCCGGAGGTCAACGCGGCCAAACGGGCTCCACGCTTTGGCCGAAGCCGGCCTTCATGCCGGTCATAACTCATCAACGCATACAGCCGTCTGCGCCCGGGCACAAATCCCTCGGCCACCAACCGCAGCAACGACTCAAAGATCTCCCACGTCAACTCCCGATACGGGTAGGCCGACCGGCACAAGGCAAACAGGGCACGCGCATCCCATTCCTGCGCCGCGACCTCGGCAATGATCTGTTGAATTAAAATATCCAGCGGGGCGGAGGGGATCTCGATGGTTTCCAATTGACCCTGCCGAATCGCTCGGATCACCGCCGCGCATTCGACTAATTCATCCCGGGTCGTACAAAACAGCCGTCCCTGTGGAACAGCCCCCACCTGATGCCCTGCCCGCCCCACACGCTGAAGACACGTGGCAATCGCACGAGGCGAGCCGATCTGACACACCACATCAATAAAACCAATATCGATACCCAGCTCTAATGACGCGGTCGCCACCATCACCTTGATCTGCCCGGTCTTCAATCGCTCTTCGGCATCTAAACGAAGTTTGCGTGACAAGCTGCCATGATGGGACGCCACCTGTGCCTCGCCTAAGCGTTCTCCTAGATGATGCGCCACCCGTTCCGCCATCCGGCGGGTATTCACAAACACCAACGTCGAACGATGCGGCCCGGCGATGTCGGCAATACGATCATAGATCTCCGACCACATCGCATTAGTGGCAATCGCGCCTAATTCATCCTTCGGGACTTCCACCTGCAGATCCAACTGCCGGCGATGGCCGATATCCACAATGTGACAATGCGACGAGTCAAAGAGCGAGGGTTGTTGAGCCTTCGCGCGATGAGCGGAGTCACCCAATAAAAATTGGGCCACCGTCTCCAATGGCCGCTGCGTGGCGGACAGGCCGATGCGCACCAACCGCCGGGAGGTCACGGCATCCAACCGCTCAAGAGACAGCGCCAGATGCGCGCCACGTTTATTCGGTGCGAGTGCGTGAATTTCATCGACAATCACCGTATGCACGCCGGTCAAAAGTTCGCGACTCCGCCTGGCCGTCACCAGAAGAAACAACGACTCCGGCGTCGTCACCAAAATGTGCGGCGGGTGTTTGAGCAGACGTTGGCGTTCTGCGGCAGGCGTATCGCCGGTCCGGACCTCCACCCGAATCCTCGGTCCCAAAAAACCGGCAGACAGAGCCAGTTCGCTAATCTCGGCCAACGGCAGTTCCAAATTTTTGTGAATATCATGACTCAGCGCGCGCAGAGGCGACACGTAGACGACCTGGATGCCGTCCTCCAACTCTCCGCCAATCGCCTGCCGTAGCAAATGGTCGATGCACGTGAGAAAAGCCGCCAGCGTTTTACCGGAGCCGGTGGGTGCCGAAATCAAGGCATGATGTCCGGAATGAATAGCAGGCCAACTGGCCCGTTGCACATCGGTCGGTTCACCCAGCCTGGTCGTAAACCATTCTTGAACAACCGGATGAAAAGATTGAAGCGGCATAGGATCAGTCATGTCCTCAAGCGGTGGACTTCAAAGGTTTGGTGGAAGGGAATCAACGTATTGTACCTACTCATTTCCAGCAAGAACAAACACGGCCAAGGACGTCGGATTGCGGGAAGACACCTTTTAGATCTTCGGTGTCATCCTGAGCCCACGGCGAAGGACCTGTGCCCAGGTGGAAGATGCCACGGCTTGGCGAGATCCTTCGGTCCCCTCAGGATGACAAGCAGATTGTGACATGTCACGCCTGCCGTTGCGCGGCGCGGGCGATGCCTCACACCAGCTACGAAAGATCAGTGCATAGAACAGCCAACCTCAGTGAGTGTCACGTGTAAAAACGTTGTCATCCTGAGCCCACGGCGAAGGATCTGTGCCCAGATGGACGAGGCTACGGCTGGGCGAGATCCTTCGTTGGACCTTGCCCTGAGCCCCTTCGACTTCGCTCAGGGCAGGCTTGTCGAATGGGTCAGGATGACAACGCCTCCCAGGACGTGTGGTTTTCATTGATCATTCATGAGGCATGGTCTGACACATGACGTTCAGATTTTCACACCTCAGGTCTTAACAGATGGGGGAAATTTTTTCCGTGCGTCCTGAGGATGCATCGGGGTATAATGAAAAGGTCCACCCATAAAAACGAATGGTCGCCTGGCCATCCATCAGTTGAAATGAAAAGAGGTTGGGAGCATGGCCACCAAACTCTACTCTACACAGCACCCAATCATTTCCGC
>Ga0224497_10000249_pt1 | contig 40535 bp, 33 predicted proteins | sample SF_Jul11_sed_USG_4_FD_167970 | JGI IMG/M metagenome (GOLD analysis project Ga0224497, IMG submission 167970) | Sediment microbial communities from San Francisco Bay, California, United States - SF_Jul11_sed_USGS_13 | ecosystem: Environmental > Aquatic > Marine > Sediment | place: USA...
AGCCAGCCGTTGAAACCGTAGGACGCGTTGCAGACCCGCATCTGGCCAGCGGTCATCTTGCACTGTTTGCGCGCGCGGTTGGAGTCGTCGGCGGCATCAAATGCCATGTCCAGCGCGGAAGACACATTCCACTCGGTAAGCGCGGCGGCGAGTTCGAACTGCCAGTCGCTTGATACGCTATCGACCACCTTCAACGGCAGCGGATTCGCGGTGCGTGCCCAGTGGTAGTTGTTCCAGGTGTGACCCGCTGTCGCGTAGTGAGAGAATAAGAGAAGGCTGCCGGCGAGTACGGCAACAGAACGCATTTTCATTAAAATTCCCCAATCCCTAGATTTGCGATCGTCCTACTATACTTTAAATGGGCAGCAGGCCCCGTCAAATACGGGGCTTATGTCACATTTGTTTACAGTTGCATAAGCGATTGATCGGCTTCAAATCCGGTACCGGCCGCGTAATCAGGTCCGGATTCGGCGCATCGCGACCCAGGCGATCAGTACACCGAAACTTACAGCCGCGATGATCAATGTCGCCAGTGCGTTGATGTCTGGCGACACGCCGAGTTTCACTTTTGAAAATATATACATCGGCAACGTGCTGCTGCCAGGACCCGACACGAAACTCGCGATCACGAGATCGTCGAGCGACAGCGTGAAGGCCAACAGCCAACCGGCAACCATGGCGGGCACGATCAATGGCAGCGTGATGTCGAAAACGACGCGTACCGGCCGGCCGCCCAGGTCCATCGCCGCTTCTTCCAGTGATTCGTCCATCGATAGCAATCGCGATTGCACGATCACGGCTACGTAAGCCATCGAAAACGTCGTATGCGCAATGGTGATCGTTGTAAAGCCGCGCTGACCGGGCCATCCGGTGAGTTGTTGCAGGGTGACGAATAGCAGCAGCAGCGAGAGTCCCGTGATGACCTCTGGCATGACCATGGGCGACGTGATCATCCCGGAGAACAGCGTTCTGCCTTTGAATCGTCCAAACCGCGCAAGCACAAGCCCGGCCATCGTCCCGAGGATCGTCGCGATAGTCGCAGAAGTGAAAGCGATGCGGAGGCTGAGCAACGCGGCATCCAGCACCTGGTCATTTCGAAAGAGTTCACCGTACCAGCGTGTCGAGAACCCGCCCCAGATGGTTGCGATCCTAGAATCGTTGAACGAATACACCACCACGAACACCAGTGGTATATAGAGAAACGCGTAACCGAACGCGAGTACGGAAATAACGAAACGCGAGTGTGACTTCACGCCGCTGCTTCCTCGTCCTTGGCCTGGTATCGCTGCAACAACACGATGGGTACAACAAGCAGCAGCAGCAGAACGATCGCTACGGCCGAGGCGAGCGGCCAGTCGCGATTGACGAAGAACTCATCCCACAGCACCCGACCGATCATCAGTGATTCGGGGCCGCCAAGAAGGTAGGGAATGACGTACTCGCCCATCGCGGGAATAAAAACGAGCAGGCAGCCGGCAATGACGCCGGGTTTTGCCAGGGGCCAGGTAATGTCCCAGAAAGCCCGCGTGCGGGACGCACCGAGATCCTGCGCCGCCTCAACCAGGTCCAGGTCCATGCGCTCGAGGGTCGCGTACAGCGGCAGAATCATGAACGGCAGATACGAGTAGGCAAGACCGACAAAAATTGCAAAGTCGGTGTACATCAGCTGAATTGGCTGCTCGATGAGTCCCAGCCACATCAACGTGTTGTTTATTACTCCATAATTATTCATGAGCCCCATCCATGCGTAGACGCGAAGCAGGAAGGAGATCCAGAATGGCAGCACGATCAGCAGCAGCAGCAAGCTGCGAGTCGATGCGGATGAACGGGCGACGCCGTAAGCCATCGGGAAGCCCAGGGCGAGGCACAGCAAGGTGGCCATGCCGGCCATGACGATCGAGCGAAGATACGTTATTGCGTAAAGCTTATCGGTCAGCAGGAATTTGAAATTGTCGGCGGACGCGCTAAGGTCACCCTGCTCGTCGAACGTTGGCGTGAAGGGCGGTTGGGCGATGATCGGGTCGGCCAGACTGATCTTGAGAATGATGGCAAACGGCGCGAGAAAAAACACGAGTAACCATAGATAGGGTACGGCTACCGCAACCTGGCGCCAAAGTTGATCCCTGTTCAGTGTATTGTCGCCCGGCATTTGTCCTAGTCCAGCAATACGACGGCACTGCGTGGCCGCCACGATATCCAGACTTCATCTTCCCATTCGAGGAAACGGGTTGCCGACCGGCGCCTGTTCTGCGAACTGACCAGAACGACCTTGCCATTCGCAAGCTGTATGCGATAGATCGACAGGTTGCCCAGGTAGCCGAGATCATGCACGACGCCCTGAACCCTGGCGTCGTCATCGTTATCGGGTTCGTTTTTGCCAACAAATATCTTTTCAGGCCTTACGGCAATACAGACAGATTGCCCGACCTCGACATCGTATTGACCCAATGCTGTGAGAGCAGCGCCTGTGTCTTCGCAGTTAATAATAATTGAGTCTTCAGCGATGCGTTGTACCGTCCCTTCGAAGGTATTGATAGTGCCAATAAAGTCCGCAACAAATCTGCTGGACGGATACTCGTAAATTTCCAGCGGCGTACCTATTTGCAAAAATCGGCCTTCTTCCATGACCGCAATGCGCGTCGACAGGGTCATAGCCTCTTCCTGGTCGTGGGTGACAACGACAAAAGTGACGCCCAGCTTGTCCTGTATATTCATTAGCTCAAACTGGGTGCGTTCGCGAAGCTTCTTGTCCAGCGCGGCAAGCGGCTCGTCGAGCAGTAACACTTTTGGTTGTTTGATAAGTGCTCGAGCCAGCGCGACGCGCTGCCGTTGGCCACCCGAGAGTTGATCCGGCTTGCGTTTGCGAAAGTCGCCGAGCTGCACCAGCTCGAGCATCTCGTCGACGCGCTTGTCGATCTCTCTTCTTGCCAGGTGCTCCTTTTGCAAACCGTAAGCAATGTTTTTTGAGACTGACATATGCGGAAAAACAGCGTAGGACTGAAACATCATATTAACCGGGCGATCATAGGGCGCTTGGTGAGTAAGCTCGACGCCGTCAATTTCAATCGACCCACTCGTCGGAATTTCAAATCCGGCGAGCATCCTCAGCAGGGTGGTTTTGCCGCAACCCGAGCCGCCGACGATTGAAAATAGTTCGCCTTTGGCAATATCGAGATCGACGTTGTCAACGGCAACGAAGTCCCCGAAGTGTTTGCTGATGCCCCGGATACGAATGAAATCTTTCATATGCCGCTCTTGACCCGGGCAAATGCGCGCGTGCGGGGGCGCTCCCGCTTGGGGTCTGCAGAGAGGATGGGATAAAGACGTCTCCAGGTTTCTTCGTCCGGGAATATAGACGGGTTGTTTAGTATTTCGGGTTTAACGAATTCCCAGGAAGCGCCGTTCGCATTCGCGTAAAAAACCGTATTCGCAATATCCGCTGCGATATCCGGACGCAGCAGGAAGTCGAGGAACAGGTACGCATTGTCTTTGTGAGGTGCGTCAGTGGGTATGAACAGACCGTCGACCCAGAGGCCGGAGCCTTCTTTCGGAACCGTATATCGCAGCTCGATATCGATACCGGCTTCTTCGGCGCGAGTCGATGCCTGGGCGAAGTCGCCGGACCAGCTCATTGCAACGCAGACTTCCTTGTTCGGCAGGTCAGAGATCATTTTCTGATTACTGAAGTAACGGATGTAAGGACGCACGAGCTTCAGCTGCGCTTCAGCCGCAGCGAGGCTGTCATCGTCAACGGCGTTCGGGTCGAGGCCCAGGTACGCGAGCACCATCGGGAACAAATCCGTGGGGCCATCCAGCAGGCTTACGCCACAGTCGGCGAGCTTCGACACGACGTTAGGGTCAAACAGGACGTCGCCGCTGTCCATGGGGTGGTCCGGAAGTCGCGCACGAACCATTTCAACATTCCAGGCGTAGCCGGTGGTGCCCCAGTGGTACGGGATATTGTATTCGGTAACCTTGTCGTAGACGTTGATCCTGGCGACCACTTCGTCGTCGAGATTCTTCAGGTTCGTCAGCTTGCTGTTATCGAGTTTTTCGAATATTCCGATCGGCGCAAGGCGCGAAGAGAACTGGTTGCTGTGTACCACGATGTCGTAGCCGCTGTTTCCGGCAAGCAGCTTTACGTCAACAACCTCGGACGAGTCATAAATATCGTAGTTGACCTTGATGCCGTATTCGGCCTCGAATCTATCCAGTGTGTCGGGAGCGATATAGTCGGCCCAGTTGTAAACATTGACAACGCTCTGGCCGCGCGATGTGTTACCGGATTCGCCTGAGCAGGCACCAAGCAAAAGGAAAACTGAATATAGGGCAGTGCGAAGGCTCGCTCGTGCAGTCACATTCCGTCCAGTCCGCGCTTTAACAAGGATCTGGCGATTATAAGCCGTTGGATCTCGCTTGTGCCTTCCCAAATTCGATCAACGCGTAGTTCGCGGAAAAAACGCTCGGCGACGTTTTCGCGCATATAGCCGCGGCCTCCGAAGATCTGTACCGCCCGGTCAGCCACGCGATTCGCCATTTCAGACACGTACAGCTTCACCATGGAGCAGCGGCTGTGCTGCGCTTTGAGGTCTTCACCACGGTCAGCGGCGCGAGCGGCGTCGTAGGTCATGAGTCGCGATGCATAAAGCTCGGTCACGCTGTCCGCCAGCATGAACTGAATCGCCTGCTTTTCACTGAGCGGTGCGCCATCGATGATACGTTCGTTGGCAAATGCCAGTGCTTCTTCAATAAGTCGCGCCGCCGCGCCGCAGCTGCGCGCGCCGATCATAAGCCGTTCGTGCCGAAACCAGCTGTGCGTGAAGGCCATGCCGTCGCCTGGATTACCAACACGCTGCGAGGCTGGCACCCGTACGTTGCTAAAAAGATAGGTAGGATGATGGGCCGCGTAGGTATGACTGAACGTGGGGTTTGCGATGATCTCGATGCCGTCAGTGCCTTGGTCCACGAGAAACAGTGCTTCGTCGTCTTCATCGGGCAGACGTGCCTGGAACCAGAAGAAGCTCGCGAGGTTCGCACTGGTGACGTACCATTTTTCGCCGTTCAGCAGATAGTTGTTACCGTCCCGAGTCGCTGTCGCCTCCAGGGCCGAGATGTCGGAACCCGGACCCGCTTCCGTAATCGCGTAGCAGTCTTTGTGCTCGCCGCGCATCATCGGCACGATGTATTTTTCGATTTGCTCGCTGGAGCAGGCATCGAACATCCACGACTGGGCTTCAGGAAAGCACCACGACAGGGCATTGGTTACACGGCCGAGCTGCTCCCAGATCGCGACCTGCGATTCCATGGGCAGCTCGAGGCCACCGTGGCTTTTAGGTACGTCAATCGCCGTAAATCCGAGCTCTATCGCCCGCTGCTTGTTTCGTTTCGTGATCTCATCGGGTAGCACGCCGTCGTTGAGTTCGGCTTTGACTTCGTGCGGCTGCAGGTAATTATCGGCATACTCCCGAGCTTTCTTCTGCCATCGATGTGCGTCTTTGCTGATGTCTATGTGCATCGAGATCTCACTGCGGAAAATGTTTTGGAAAAACGCCGTGCAAATATTCAAGCACAGCGACCATCGCTTTGTGCCGGTCAAATGATGCTGGACTAATGAGGCACGACAACCACAGTCCATTGGTCATGGATGTCAGTACGATGGCGATCGATTCGGCAGTAACGCCCTTGTATCCACCGTCGGCAATAATCTGGCCGGCAAGATTTTCGACTATGTCGTCGTAGTATTGATCGCGCTCATCGCAGATTTCGCGATAAGTCGGTCTGGACGTGACTTCACCCCAGAATGCGAACCACACGGCGACCTTGCGGCGATCACAGATGGAAGGGCGCAGGTCGAGCTCGATCAATGCCAAAAGCTTCTCTGCGGCGCCAGGTCCGGATTTTTCATAAGCTTTGTTGAACTGCGCTTTGTATTCGTCCGCGAGGTAGCGAAGCGTCTCCGTGAGCAGGTTTTCCTTGCTCTCGAAATGAAGATTCACGATGCCCTGTGAGAGTCCTGCTTCTCCAGCGACATCAGCAAGCGTTGTGCTTCCCATGCCTTTGCGGGCGATGCATTTCATCGTCGCCTCGATCAGCTGCCGGCGGCGCTGCTCGCGGCGCGCCGTCCGTTTGGCATTTCTGGCTGTGGCTACCATGCTTCAATCATGCCATAATATGAATGAATACTCATTCATTTTTCTGTGGGAGCGCTCATGCGCAGCCTGGCCCGATCCAACCGGCACTTCAAACGCGCAAATCAAAAGCTGCCGCTCGGGGTGTCCTCGAACTTCCGCTACTGGGGCGATGACGCGACGATCTATGTCGATCGCGGCAAGGGTGCGCGCCTCTGGGATATCGATGGCAACGAGTACATCGACTATCGCCTCGCGTATGGCCCGATCATCCTCGGCTATGCGGACCCTCGCGTTGACGAGGCGGCGAGAAAGGGCATGGACGTGGGTGGCGTTTTCGCACTGTCCACCGAACTCGAATACGAGGTCGCGTGCCGGATCAACAAGATGGTGCCGGCGGCTGAACTCGTACGATTTTCAAATTCCGGCACTGAAGCTGTCATGGCCGCGTTGCGCATCGCACGTTCTTTCACGGGCAAAGACGGGCATGTCGTCATGGAAGGCGGTTACCACGGCGTGTTCAGCGAAGTGATGTGGTACTCGGAAGTCGAAGACTGGGAGCCGGGCGACGGCAAGCCTGACCTCCTGCCCTATGGCGACGGCGTTCCGGCAATAACGAAACGCCTTTTTCATCCGGTGCCGTTGAACGATTCGAATGCGCTTGAGGACCTCATGAAGCGCAAGCACGAGGAAATTGGCGCTTTCCTGGTCGAACCCATCATGGGGAACTGCTGTGCCATCAGTACGCGCAGGCAATACATGAAAGACGTACGCGAGATCTGCGATCGCTATAACGTGTTGTTGATCGTCGACGAAGTCAAAACAGGCTTTCGTGTTGCCAAGGGCGGCGTTCAGGAGTTGTTTGGCATCAAGGCCGACCTGTGTACGTTTGCGAAAGCCATCGCCAACGGCTACCCGATCTCGGTTGTCGCCGGGCGCGAAGACATCATGCGACACGTCGGCGACAGCGTCGTACACGGCGGCACCTTTACCGGTCATTCGGTCTCGCTTGCGGCGGCGGCAAAGACGCTGGAAATTCTCGATGAAACGACGGCGCTCGCCGACATCGAAAGCTATGGTCGAAAGCTGCAGAAAGGTCTCAGCCATATCCTGTCGAGACGTGGAGTTGCGCATAGCTTTACCGGACATCCCGCGCTGATGGGTCTGTTTTTTGCCGATAAAGCACCGAGCAATTACCGCGAGTGGGTCAATTCGGATTACGAGTTTTACGACGCACTTGCGCCGGAGCTTCACGATCAGGGAATACTCGTTGAACCGGATTCACGAGAACCCTGGTTCCTGTGCGAATCTCACAATGTGGGATGCCTGGACGAAACGCTGGACAAATTCGAAAAGGCAGTAGACATTACGTTGTCAAAACTCGAAGAAAAAACCAAAGCAATGAGCTCGAATAAATGAAAACCTATGACGCGATTGTCGTTGGCGCGGGACACAACGGGCTGACGAGCGCCGCTTTCCTCGCAAAAGCCGGTCTCGATGTCGTTTGCGTCGAAAAAAACGACTATATCGGCGGTGCGGCGGTCAGCCGAAATCTTTACAAGGACTGGTGGTACTCAAACTGCTCCTACGTTTGCAGCCTGTTGCGACCGGAAATCTACCGGGCGCTGGAGCTGCACAAGCATGGCCTGCAGGTAACGCCATACGGCGGTTCCGTGACATTCATGGAGAACGGTGACTACTACGGCTCCTACCATGACGCAGAAGTCGCCTACCGTGAGATGGCCCGGTTCTCGCGGCACGATGCCGATGCTTACAAAACGTATTCAGCCGATACCATGCGGCAATGCCGTTTCATTCGCGATTTCCTGCTCAGCACTGCGCCGGACCCGACCTCGTTCAAACCAAGCGACATAAAAGAGCTCATCAGGATCGGTGGCAAGTTCCTGGACATGGGCGAAGATCGCATGTACGACACGATCCGTTTCTGGACGATGAGTGTCGCCGAATACCTGGACGAATATTTTGAGACGGACGTCATCAAGGCAGCATTATCCGGCAGCGGCATTATCGGTACGGCACTTGGCATTCATTCACCGGGTACGGCTTATGTGCTGTTGCATCACTACATGGGCGACGTTGACGGTAACGTCGGCTCGTGGGGTTTTGCACGCGGAGGTATGGGGGCGGTATCGAAGTCCATAGCCGGCGCGTTCCAGGCGGCAGGCGGCGAGCTACGAACCGAAGCCGGTGTCGATCAGATTGTCGTGAAGAATGGCAAGGTAACGGGCGTCGCGCTTGAGAACGGCGATGAGATATCGGCACCAGTCGTCGTTTCTGCCATGGACGTCAAGCGCACTTTCCTGACCTGCATGGACAAGAAGGATTTGCCGGCGGCTTTCCACAAGCGCGTTGAGAACTTCAAAATTCGAGGTTCGTCGGGGAAAGTAAACATCGCACTCGATGGTATGCCAACGTTCCCGGCGCTGCCCGAGGGCAGTTCGCTGTATTACAGCGACATGCACTTTATTGATTCGATGGAGCGCATGGAGCGCGCCTACGACGATTGGAAGGACGGCACATGGTCGAAGGATCCGTACGTCGATATGGTCATCCCGACATTGAGCGATCCGACCATGGCACCCCCGGGCAAGCATTTCATGAGTTGCTTCGTGCAGTACTGTCCGTACCAGGTTGAAGGTCGCGCCTGGACGAGCGAAGAAAAAGACGCGTTCGGCAAATCCGTTATCGACCAGATTTCGAACTATAGCCCCGACTTCAGGGACCTGATTCTGCACGCTGAGATCCGGACACCGCAGGACATCGAGGCGGAGATCGGAATAACAGAGGGCAACATATTCCACGGCGAATTGACGATGGATCAGCTGCTGTTCAACCGGCCGGTACCCGGCTACGCACAGTACCGTGGCCCTGTTGACGGATTGTATATGTGCGGATCGAGCACGCACCCCGGCGGTGGCGTTATGGCGGCACCGGGTGCCAATGCAGCTCGGGAGATTCTTTCCGACCTCAAACGCCCGAATACGGTACCGGAGACTTTCGGCGATGACTGACCGATACGACGCGATAGTGGTGGGAGCCGGACACAACGGCCTGGTTTGTTCGGCGCTGCTCGCAAAAGCCGGCAAGAACGTGCTGGTACTCGAGGCAAACGAGCAGGTCGGTGGCGCCGCGGTGACGCGCGAGTTTGCGGATGGCTACTCTGTCTCGGCATGCGCCCACTTGCTGTACCAGCTGCAGCCCGAGGTGCGCAAGGAACTCAAGCTTGCGCCGGCCTTATCCAGTGAAGACATGACGACCATTGCCCTGGCCGGGAATAGCAAGCATGTTCGGCTGAAAGGCAACTCAGTTGAAGGCGTATCCGACGAGGATGCGGCCAGCTATAAGCGCTTCAGAAAGCGCATGATGCGTTTCGCCGACCTGCTGAGGAAATACCTGAACAAAGCGCCGCCCCGCCTCGGCACCAAAAACAGGAAAGATCTCATGACGCTGGGGCAGCTGGGTTTTGATATACGCCGCCTGGGCAAAGAGGAGATGCAGGAATTTCTGAGACTCATCGGCATGAACATTCACGATGAGGTCAACGAACGCTTTGCAAGCCCGCTGTTGAAAGGCGCAATTAGCCTCGATGCGGTGCTTGGCACGCATTTGGGCCCACGTTCGCCGAATACGATCATGACCTATCTGTATAGACTCGCGGGAGATCATGGCCGCGTCGCGACACCACGGGGTGGCATGGGAAGTGTCAGTGATGAACTCGCGCATGCGGCCCGAATTGCCGGTGCAACGATTCGTACGCAGATGCCCGTGAAACGCATCATCGTGGAAAACGGCCGGGTTACCGGTGTCGAAACCGAAGACGGCGAACGCTTTGACAGTTACACGGTTATTTCCAATGCAGATCCGAAACGGACCGTGATGAACCTGGTTGGTGCAAAAAACGTGGAGACAGGCTTCGCCCGGCGCATTCATCACCTGCGATCGAAGGGCAACGCCGCCAAATTGCATCTCGCGCTTGACGGGTTGCCGATAATCGAAGGCCTTACGAAGAAGGACTTCGCCGAACGCCTGGTTATCGCGCCCGATGAGCACTACGTTGAACGTGCGTTCAATCCGGCCAAGTACGGTGAAAGCTCACCCAACCCGGTCATCGAAATGAGCTTCCCGAGTTTCCGCGACGAGTCATTCGCGCCCACGGGCAAACACGTGTTATCGGCGGTCGTGCAGTACGCACCGTACGCGTTGAAAGGCGGCTGGAATGATGAAGTGCGTGACAACTTCTATCAGGCGGTGATCCGGACGATCGCGAAATACGCACCCGACATCGAACAGCGCATCACGGCAAGCGAATTACTGACGCCGGCAGACATCGAGCGCGAGTTCCATATCACGGGCGGCCACTGGCATCACGGCGAACTTACGCTGGATCAGTTTCTTTTCGTAAGGCCGATCAGCGGCGCGGCGCAGTACCGCATGCCACTCGATGGCCTTTATCTATGCGGTGCCGGTACGCACCCGGGCGGTGGCGTCAGTGGCGCAGCCGGGCGCAATGCGGCCAGGACCATCCTCCGCCGGGAGAAAGCAGCATGAAGAGCCAACCCGTACACCAGGGACGCCTGAAGACGCCGTTCCACTCCCGGCTTGCAGAACTCGATACCGTTAACGAGTGGCATCAATGGAAGGGCTATTCGAGCGCCGATTCCTTGTATTGCGAAGACATGGAGTACTTCGCGATTCGAAATGCGACAGCCGTGTTCGATCTGACACCGATGACGAAGTACCGAATTACAGGCCCGGACGCACTCGACTATCTGAATCGTCTGGTCACGCGTGACATGGCCAAGATTCGCCCGGGTCGCGTTGCTTATGCTGTCTGGTGCGACGATCACGGACAAGTGATCGACGATGGCACGATCTTTCACTTGCGCGAGGGCGAATACCGCCTTTGCTCACAGGAACGCCACTTCGCCTGGCTGAAAGCGGCCGCCATCGGTTTCGATGTGACGATTACGCACGAGACGGAAGACGTTGCAGCGCTCGCCGTGCAGGGACCAACATCGTTTAGCGTGCTTAAAACGATGGGCCTGGCCGGCCTCGAAGAACTCAAGCCTTTCGGACTGACGCACTTCGAATTCCAGGGCAGCGAACTCATGGTTTCACGGACAGGTTTTACGGCCGACCTGGGCTACGAGCTCTGGATCGATCCCGACAAGGCCGAGGCACTCTGGGATGCCCTGTTCGAAGCCGGCAAGTTGTTCGGCATTCGTGCAATCGGCACACACGCGCTGGAATTGGCGCGCATCGAAGCCGGGTTTCTCGCGGCCTACATGGAGTTCCTGCCAGCCGATGAAACCGTGCGCACGGGGGTATCGCGATCGCCACTGGAACTGGGCCTCGACTGGCTGGTTGATTTCAAGAAACCGAATTTCAACGGCCGCCGGGCGCTTGCAGAAGAAAAACGCAATGGCTCGACGTGGCGGCTGGTGAAACTCGACATCGAGGGCAACAAGCCGGCGCACCATTCCTATATTTTCGGCAACGAAAAAGCCAACAAAGGTCAGATCGGTTTCGTAACGTCAGCTGCATGGTCGCCCGTCTGCAAGCAGAACATCGCGCTTGGCACCGTGCACACGCCGTATGGCAAAGCGGGAAGCTCGGTATGGGTCGAAATCTACTACCAGCGTGAGATGCACTGGAATCGCATGATGGCGAAAGCGACCGTTGTCGACAAGCCGTTCTGGTTCCCGCCGCGCCGTGGTGCGACGCCGCCCGGACTGTACTAAACGGCCCTGCAAGGATGAAGCACCGGCTAGACCCACTATTGCGACCGCGTTCGGTTGCGATCGTGGGCGCGTCGAGTCGACCTGACTCCATGGGCGAGTGGCTGCTGAAAAACCTGGCGCGGGGTGGATATCGCGGAAACGTCTACCCGGTCAACCCGGCCTATGAAACGCTGCATGGCCATCGCTGTTTTGCCGCGCTTGCCGAGCTGCCGGAGACACCAGACCTTGTCATCTTTGCGGTTGGCGATCGGCACCTTGAAGCCGTTCTCGACGAAGCAATCGCCGCCGGTATTCCGGCGGCCGTCATCCAGTCACCGCTCATTATCGATAACGACTCGGTCCCGGTTCTGCGCGATCGCGTGCAGCAAAAAATCGCCAAGGCCGGCATGCTGGTCTGCGGCGCGAATGGCATGGGCTACTACAACGTTCGCGATCATGTGTGGAGCTGTGGTTTCGACAGCACAGCGCACGAAGCGCCTGGTAACGTCGCGCTGATCAGTCACTCGGGCTCTGGCATGTCGGGCATTATCGATTGTGAAGCGCGGCTCCGAATTAATGTCGCGGTGTCGACAGGCAATGAACTTGGCGTGACGATGGACGAGTACCTCGACTTCGTACTCGACCTGCCAGAAACGCATGTGGTCGGCCTGTTCGTCGAGACCGCAAGAAACCCGGGCGGCTTTCGGGCGGCACTTTCAAAAGCGGCACAGCGGCGCATTCCGGTCGTCGCTTTGAAGGTAGGGCGCACAGAGAAGTCAGCGGCCCTTACGGTTTCGCACTCAGGTGCAATGGCCGGCGACGATGCGACGTATGACGCATTGTTCGATTGCTACGGGGTGCAACGCGCCCGCGACCAGGATGAGCTTGCAACCATGTTGATCATGTTCGCGGAACTGCATCCGGTCGGCGCGGGCGGCCTGGTGACGCTGCACGATTCAGGGGGTGAACGGCAGCTGCTCGTCGATCTTGCTCACGACGCCGGCGTGCCGCTGACTGAATTATCGGAGAAAACCGTGAGAGCGCTGGAAAAGGTTCTCGACCCCGAGCTGCCTGCCGTGAATCCGCTCGACGCCTGGAGTCGTGGTGGGCCAGATGCCGGCAAAGTCATGACGCAAAGCCTGTCACTGATGATGCAGGATGCCGGCGCTGCCCTCGCTGGGCTTATTCATGATCGTGCCCCGGACGGAAAAATCTACGCGAGTTACCTGAGCTACATGCAACGAGCCCGAGGCGAATCCGGAAAACCCGTCGCGCTCGTGTCTGCGCGACAAGGCACGGGATACGACGAAGCCGTTGTCGCCAGCACGCACGCCGGCTTTCCCGTGTTGGACGGCATGAGCCAGTTTCTCAGTGGCGTTCATGCGCTGTTCGCGTATCGAGATTTTTTGCTACAGGAATCGACAGAACCTGGCAGTCCTGACAGGACTGTCGTTGAAAGATGGCAAGGTCGGCTGCGGTCCGGAGACACGCTCGCGGAGATCGATACTCTCCTGTTACTGGAGGACTTCGGGATATCGACCTCGAAACCGGAAGCGGCGAGGAACGAGGCGGAAGTCCTGGACGCCGCCAGCCGCGTCGGCTTTCCGCTTACTCTGAAGACAGCGAAAAAGGGTTTGTTGCACAAGACCGATCAGGGTGGCGTGATTCTTGGTATTCGTGACAAGGATCAGTTGCGGCAGATGTACCAGTTTCTCAAGAGCCGCCTTGGCGACAAGGTACTTGTTGCTCCCATGGCGGCGACCGGCGTCGACATGTTCCTCGGGCTAAAGCGTGATCCGCAGTTTGGCCCCATCGTGATACTGGGTTTCGGTGGCGTGCTGGCGGAGACAATCGGCGATGTGCAATTTGCGCTGCCACCCTTTGACGCGGCTCATGCACGACGTTGCATCGATCGAATGCAGCTTCGACCGCTGCTCGACGGCGTTCGTGGCAACCCGGCCGTGGATGTCGATAGTTTTTGCGAGACGGCGTCGCGCTTCTCGGTGCTCGCGCACGCGCTTCGTGATGTATTGTCCGAGGTTGACGTCAACCCCGTCATCGTCAACGAGAGCGGCGCAATCGCCGTCGACGCGCTCGCCGTAGGGCGCGATCGCAGAGAGGCCGACCGTGCAGAAACTTGAGGTTTATCAGTCGCTTTGGGGGATGCAGCTGCGAAACCCGAAGATGCCCGAGCGGACCGACGAGGAATCCTTCAAAATGGTGGCGGAAGCCGGATTCGACGGCATTTGCCTGGATCCTTCCGTCGCTGAGATCTCTGAAAACCTGCAAAAGCGACCGCTATTCGACAGGCACGGCCTGGGCTGCATGGTCAACGCCTTTCCGGGCACACCCGATGATATGCAGCCGTTGCTGGAATTCGCGTCGAGCATGGATGCCTGCATGGTCAACGTTATCAGCGGCGTCATGCCCATCAAGCCCGAAGATGCCGTGCCTGTTGTACGTCGCTGGATTGAAGAAGCCAAAGCCGTTCACGTGCCGCTGTTATTTGAAACCCATCGAGACAGCCTGCTCAACGATCTCTATTTCACGTTGCAGCTGATGGAGCTGGTTCCCGAGATGCGCTTGTGTGCCGATCTTTCTCACTTCGTTGTCGATCGCGAACTCCGCGCACCCGTGCCGCAACGAGATCAAGAATACATCCGTTCAGTGCTGGATCGATCCGACTGTTTCCAGGGGCGCATCGCGAACCGCGAACAGGTGCAAATCCAGATCGACTTTCCGCAGCATCAGGAATGGGTAAGAATATTCAAAGGCTGGTGGAAAGACGGCATGCGAATGTGGCGGCAAAGAAATGACGAAAACGCGACGCTCGTGTTTCTTTGCGAACTGGGCCCGCCGCCTTACGCAATCACGGATGCCAACCAGAACGAGCTGTCGGATCGCTGGCAAGAGTCTTTACAGATCCGGGATTGGGTGCGCGAGATCTGGACCGAATTGAAGACCGAGGATTGAGTTGCAAAAAAAAACGGCCCCGAAGGGGGCCGTTTTCATTGTTGCCATGGGCTACTTGGGTTCGTAAACGACCCTCAGGTAACCAACGCGCCCAGGCAGATCATGGGAGACTGTGCTCAGGCCGATGACACCGCATGGGAAACAAACCGGCGGATCCTCGTCCAGCACGTTGTTGAATCCGAGTGTGATCGTCAACGTATCGTCCAGGATATCCGGGTTATAGCTGGCGCGGAGATCGGTGAACATTGCGGAGTCGAGATTAAGACCGTCGGCCGTTGTCATGTCGTCAGTCCACCGGAATACCAGCGAGCCGTTCCAGCGATCGCGCATCCAGTCGATCGTCGTATTCAGCCGCAGCTCGGGAAAGGCCCTCGCGAATGTCTGATCCGTATGCTGTCCCTTCAGATCGTTGACGCTCACACTGCCGTCCGGATTGCTGGTCGTTTCCTTGTAGTCGCTCAACCTGGTCGCGTTCATCCTGGCGTTGAACTGGCCAAATGACGTTTCCGGGCTGAGATAGTTGACCATCAGATCGAAGCCCGATGCTTCGATGCCACCGATGTTCTGCAGCTGATTGTTGATCAGGCCAATTTGCCCCGCACCCGACCGCGGCACGAGTGCACACAAAACCGAATCCAGTGTCTCGACACAGGCATCGACCAGGTCGCCCGGGTCCCGACCCTGAATCGCGTTGTCGATCTGCAGGTCGTAGAAGTCAAGCGACACCGTGACGCCGTCGGTCCAGTCCTGATTTTCAGACCAGGACGGGCTGTAGACAATTCCAGCCGTCCAGTTGTCGGATTCCTCCGGAGACAGCGTCGGGTTGCCGGCGGATACGGCCGAAAACTGCGGGTTCACCTGTGCCAAACCAGGAAGCACACCCAGATTCAAACAGTTGGCCTGGATATTTGCTGGCTGCGGCGTATCGCGGCCGCCGGCACCGGACCCGAGGATTCCGGTGTAGTCAGCGCAGGGATCGAAGTACGTGAAGTCCTCACGCGCGGCGCCGCCGAACAGTTCGCCGATTCCCGGCGCACGGAAGCCGGTGGAGAATGACGCGCGCACCGAGACGTCTTCATAGATTCGCCACAGACCGCTCACCTTGTACGTCGACTCACTGCCAAAGGTGCTGTAGTCTGAAGCCCTGGCCGCTACGTTGACCTCAGCGTAGTCAGCCCCGGATACGCCTTGCAGCAGCGGAATATTAAGCTCACCGTAGAACTCGGTCACGTCGAATGCGCCGACAGTGCCACCCGACGGAATGCCCGCGGTTTCGCCGCGTTCGGCAATCGGATCAGGCCGGAACGAGCCTTCGTGATCCCGATATTCGAAGCCTGCAGCAAACGCGAGGTTGCCGGCCGGCATATCTGCCAGGTCGCCGCCGATGTTAAACGCGATGTTCTTCAGCGTCTGCTCACTAAAATCGCGCTGCGTGTAGGTGATGAAGTCGAGCATGTCCTGTGTGAACGAGCCCGAGCCATCCGGACCCTGGCCGCCAAACAGATTGAACGGCACGCAATTGGGGACCGCGTCACACACGGCAGGATCGCCAAGCGCAATCTGTAGTTTGGCCTGGTTGTGAGAATTGTATTTCTCCTGGAAGCCGCGGTTGTCACCGTAGCCGCCCACGAGATCCCAATAGAAATCGCGTCCGCCCGCGGAGAACTCACCGACCAAGCCCATCGAATACATGTAGGTATTCACGTCCTGGAAGAACAGGCGTCCACCGGATTCCAGGGGGCGCCGACCGAAGAAGATACCCGTGCCATCCGCTACGGACAGATCCACGCCAAACGGATTGTATGGGTTCAATGCCGAGATCACGGTGCTGTCGGCGATGCGGTTGCCGCAGTCAAAAAAGCATAGCGGTTCCGGCGCCGCCTTCGTTGCCGACGAACGATTCGTGTACGAGACAGTCGCGAACAAAGTCACTTGGGATGACAACTCGTGGCGAACGTTGGCGTAGAAATTGACGCGTTCGTTCGGCGTCTTCAGGAAGTTGTAACCCGGACCGTTATAGTTGAAGCGATCCGCGTTCGTAAACGGATGAAAGTCACCGCCATTTAGGTCGTTGATATCAAAGAACGGAACATTCATGTCGCCGTCGTTGAGCACCCCGTCGTTAAGAGTAATGCTCGCAACGCCGCAGTCGGGATCTGTTGACGTGCAGGTCGGATCAAGCACCCCGTTTCTGTACAGACCGACAGCCGGGCCCAGTATGAAGCGACCTTGCGGAGTGAATGATGAGCAGTTGGAACCGTCAACGTCACAGCTAGTCGCATCCGGGTTCGGATAGGCAGAGCGGCTTCTATTCCAGGTCTCGATGCCTTTTTCGTCCTTGTAGGTCGCGCTTAGTATGAAATCGGTCGTATCGTTCCCGCCACCCCAGAGGGCCGAAATCTCGAACGTCTCGCCATCACTATCGGAGATATAGCTGCCGGTCTGCGCTTGGATCTTAAAGCCCTCGTAGTCCTGATTTGTGATGATATTGACGACACCACCGATCGCATCTGAGCCGTAGATCGCTGACGCGCCATCCTGCAATATCTCGATACGCTCGATGACATTATCCGGAATCGTGTTCAGGTCCACGGCGTTGGGCACACCTGACGCAGATGCGCCGGCAACCCAGCGTCTGCCGTCAACAAGGACGAGCGTGCGTTTGGCGCCGACATTTCGGATCGACAGTTGCACTGCCCCGGCGCCAATTCCGGCACCGTCCTGCGGGAACCCGGAGTTGCCAGGTACGTTGAACTGCGAATTGATCGCCGAACCAGTGATCGGCAGCTGCCGCAGGGCATCTCCGAGGTTAGTCAGGCCGGTCCGCTCCAGATCCTGGGTGCTGACGTCCATGATCGCGACGGGCTCATCGAGCGGATCCCGGCGTATGCGCGACCCAGTGACGATGACCTCTTCCACGGCTTCGTCCGCGTCAGCGTCCTGTGCGAAAGCAGTTTGTGAATAGATCGAAAAAACTGAAAGCACCAGAGCAGCACTAAGTCCCCTGGCGATGAGTGCAAGATATTTCATTTTCGCTCCCCGGTTGGTAAAGATTCAAAAAGGTCTTTGCGGCTTCTGTTGCGACAGCGCCACAAATGACTCCAACTCTTCTTTAGTATAGCTCAAGAATGAGCAGCTGGAGCTAGTCCGCTGCTTGGGGAGATGTTGCTTTCAGACCACCGTATACCGGTTTACCCTCAAACAGCGTCAGCACGACCCTGGCATCGGATATCTCATCGGGTTTGATCTCGAACAGGTTGCGATCGACGACGATCAGGTCGGCCAGCTTGCCTTTCTCGATAGAGCCGGTGCTGTCGTCCTGCTTGTTGACGAATGCTGCGTTGATCGTGAACGCCTCGATCGCCTGTTGCAGGGTGATACGCTGCTCGGGGTTCAGAACCTCCGTGTTATGCATATCGGCGTCTACTCGCGTGATTGCGGTCTCGATCTGCGGAAACGGATTCGCCGTCGAGACGGCCCAGTCACTGCCGAACGCCACTTTGCCACCCGCGTCAATAATCGACTTGATCGGGTACATCCATTTGGCACGCTCCTCGCTGATAAAAGGAAGCGTGAGGTCGACAACGTAATCGTCTGCGTATGCCCAGAGGGGCTGAAAGTTGGCCGTGACATCGAGCTCGGCAAAGCGAGGAATGTCGGCCGGGTCGATGATCTGTAAATGCGAGATGTGATGACGGTGGCCGAGTTCACCATTTCGATTACGCGCTTCTTCAATCGCGTCGAGCGACTGTCGAATCGCCCCGTCTCCGATAGCGTGGAAGTGCACCTGGAACCCCTGGGCGTCGAGCAGGCTGACCGCTTCCTTCAGGAATTCCGGCTCAACCATCGGAATGCCGCGCGTGCCTTCGTCGGTCAGATACGGCTCCAGCATCACGGCTGTGTAATTTTCCATGACGCCGTCCTGCATGATTTTCACGGTCGTCGGTCGAATATGACCCTTATTGAACTTTTCGCGGAGTTCAAGCAGGTGCGGGATCTGTTCTTCCGTTTCGTCCCGCTCCCACCAAAGGGAGGCGACCACACGCAGATTTAAATCATCGGCGGCATCAAGCTCCGCGTAAGCCTCGAGATCGCCTTCATACACAATTGCGTCCTGAATCGATGTAATGCCGTATCGATGCAGCATGTCGCGAGCGTAGCGGAGCCCCTGCAAACGGTTCTCCGGCGTTGTTTCGGGGATGTGTCGCGTCACGAGGTCCATTGCGCCTTCCTGCAGGCTGCCGACGGGTTCGCCCGATTCCGGGTCGCGGTCGATAATGCCGTCGGGCGGGTTGGGCGTGTTTTTGGAGATGCCCGCGATCTTGAGGGCAACAGAATTGGCCCACCCGGAGTGGCCGTCTGCCGAACTCAGGTAGACGGGCCGGTCAGGTACCAGTTCATCGAGGATTTTGCGGCTTGGTGATGCGCCAGGGCCGAACACGGCCATCGACCAGCCGCCGCCGAGAATCCACGGCGCGTCAGGGTTAGCCGTTGCGTACTGGGAGATTCTGGACCGGTAAAGCGCTACATCGTTGAGACCGGTGAGATCGCAGGCTCCGGCATCGATGCCGCTCATAATCGGATGAATGTGTGAATCCTGGAAAGCCGGCAACATCAGGCGACGCCGCAAATCATGCACGGCTGTTTTCGGGCCAATGTGACCGCGCACCGCGTCGTCCGACCCGACAAAAATGATTTTGCCGTCGAGAATCGCGACCGCCTGCGCCCAAGGCTGATCCGGGTTGACCGTGTAGACTCGGCCGGAATGATAGACCGAGTCGGCCAGCTTGCTCGCTGCGACAGTCTCTGTCTTGTCGGCTTTGTCAGCTTTTTCCGTGGGTACAGACGATTCCGGAGCTTGCTGGCAGGCTGCCAGGAGTCCGATGGTGAGAAACAGGCCGACAAATCTGGGCATAAACGCACTCCGCTTCGTAGCCCCTACAGTAGCAAGCGTCGTGCCTGCTTGTGAAGTCAACTCTTGAGAAAGCCGCCGCTTATCCGAGCCGCCCATAAAATGTCATGCGCGCCGATTCCGAAAGCGATATGCCGGGCTCCGTGTTGTATGCAAGTACGACGAGCATGCGCGTACGGTTACCTTTGACCGGTGTAACACGGTGCATGGAATTACGCCCGCGAAACAGCACGAGAGTGCCGGCATCCATCGTAAGGGTATTCGTCGACACGTCGCCATCAAGAATCTTCCCCGACAATTCGTAGTTCATCTCACCGCTATCGGCATCGCGCACATCTTTCACGTATTCAAATGCGCCGCCGCTTGCGGGGTTCTGGATCATCAGCGTGATGGCGAAGGAAGAATTGTCAAAATGCCAGCCCAGCTCCTGTCCCTCGCTCGCATAGTGGAGATTGATCGAAGACATCGCGTCAGCGTATTCGTGCAGCTCGGCTTCATCGAGAACGGCACACAGGAATTCGCGAAATTCTGCCGCATCATAGAGAGTGTGCAGCGCCGAACCTTCAGGGACCTGGTCCGTCGTGATGCAACCTTTTGATGAAGCGACTTCCCGGTTGCGTGGATGATCCGCAGAGTATCGGGGGTCCGGCGGGTCGAGATAGATATTGTGCTTGTCGACCGTGTAGTAAGCGAGATGCTGCTGTGCTTCGCCTTCGCGCTGAACGGACGCTATGGCCTCGGGATTCACAAAATTGCGCATGACCAGCGCGCCATTTTTGTCCAGCGTGCGCTTGCACTCGCTACGAAAATCGTCGTTGCCTAAGGGGTATTTCTCCAGGCTGATTACATTTTCCAACGACATATTCATGCTTAATCCGAGAAAGTCACGGGATCAAGCGGTCGCCGATTTACGGAAAAAGAAAAAATGTCGGACCGCGCATAGTGGCCACAAACATCCAGTGAGCGCCTTGCGCGACGCGCTTCTTCCCTGTCGATCTCGGCGTAGAGCACGCCTTTTTCCCGGCACATTGGCCCGGCAAGGACCTCACCCATTGGCTGGACCACGACCGCATTACCGTCGTTGATCCATTCGTCAGGATCAAACAACCTGTCGCGTTCCGGAAAATCACTGGGCACGTCACTGCCTTGCAGGGCGGTCGCCGTCGAGATGACCCAACAACCTCCTTCGGTCGAAATGTGACGCATGCTCGCCAGCCAACGGTCGGAACATTCCCAGGTTGGTGTTACCAGGATGTCGATGTCCTGGGCATACAGGGCATATCGTGCCAGCGGCATATACGCCTCCCAGCAAAGCAGCGTACCCAGCCGTCCCGCGGGCGTATCGACCACGCGGAGCCCCGTCGCATCACCGATGCCCCACACCATTCGCTCAGGATTGGTGGGCATCAATTTACGGTGTCGATTGAGAATCGTTCCTTCAGGACCAATAACGACGACGGTGTTGAATAGCGTAGTACCGCTGAATTCGCTCTCGAGCTCGTGCACGCCAACAATAATCGTCACGCCGTGCCTGGCCGCCGCGTCCTGCACCGGCTGCAGGTCACCGCTCGAAAGGTCCACGGCGTTTTGCCGCAGCCGGGCATGAATGTCTGAGGAAAGCGCCATGTCTCCGCCGGGTAGAAGGCGCCAGACCCAGGTTGGATAGCCCGGGATGTACGCTTCGGGAAAGACCAACAGCGACGCCCCCTCGGCGACCGCTTCGTCGATGGAGTCGAGCATGCTTGCAATGGTCTTCTGCCGGTTTAGCAAAACCGGCGGTTTTTGAATGACGGCGACTTTCGTAGCCATAAGCGTTTCCCTGGGGTTGGAATGAATCGTCAGGCTCGAGTTCGTTCGAATACTTCTTCGTAGTCCGCCGTATCAACAGGGGCGCACTCAAATTTTAGCTCGGCAGGTTGATGTTCTCGCATGTGGTTGTAAAGAAGTCCGTGTGCGGTCTGCGCCATTGACTCGGCGATTATGCCGTTCGGACTGTCGCAGTTTCTGGCCATTTCCATCAGTCGATCGAATGTCCTCATGAAATTTTCTGTATGACGGCGACGAATTTCGGTCTTGTAGAACAGCGCCTCGTAACCGCCATAAGCGTCTGCGTCAAACAGCAGGAACTCACGCGCAAATACCTGGTCATCGCGCCTGGCAAGCATGTGCCACATCTCTGCTATTCGGTCTCTTGGAACGAGTTGCCCTTCCGTTGCACCTACGCACGAGATAAACAGCATGCCGGTGATTCCACCCAGCTGCCCCTTGACGCTCTCAGCGATCTTGAAAAACGTCTCCTGGCGAGCGTTCATCTCGGTCGCCGCAATGGCCTGTGTTTGTTTCTCAGATTGGATCGAGGTTTGACGGAGAACCTCCGTATTGTCGGCAAGCTCTCTTTGTTGAATAAAAAGGCCGATAACCAGCCACAGGAACGCGAGCGGTGCGAACGCGCCCTCTAGAAAACTGCCGAGGTCCTCCAGCGGTATGTCGTAGATTGTCGTCTGGCTGAATTTTCCGCCGCGAACATAGACGATACCGGCGATGAGCCAGAGCACGGTAAGGATGCCGCCCATGAAGATGCGCCAGTCGGTCTGGCGTAATCGTGCTATCGCTCTCGTAACCATGGCCTGTACCTCTGAAGCCGCCTGCGATGAGTCCGTTCCGGATCGATTTGTCGACCGATGTACCGACTCGACTTTCAAATGGGGCATGCTCAAAAAAAGAGGGCCCCAATCGGGCCCCCTATTATAGCGGCAGAATGGGGAACGGCTATTCGCGGAATTTAAGCACTTGCAGCAATGAGTCGCTCTTTACCTCGCGGTACTCTGCGCGATTGCCGCTTTCGTCAACCATTTTCTCAGCACTTTTCTTTTGCCATGCCATGTATTCTTTCTGACGTTTTGGCCTATTTTGGCCGACGGCATATCCTCTCAAACCCTAATCAAGTATAGATCGGGCTCCCCGCTTCGAGCGTGCACGCTAGCAATAATCATGTAGTCCTCGATCCACCCTTGAGATTTCGAAAACTCATGATTCTTGGCGCGCAATCAGGGTTTTGCGAGCGGCAAATACAAACCGCGCAAGTAAAGCCTAAAAGATGGCTAGAGACAAAATAAAGTGTGTATCGATTATGGCGCGGATGATGATCGGGATTCTGTGCCAAATCCTCACGATCGAGCCGCCGAGAACCAGGGGTGCCTGCCGAACTGATCACGGGAAACAGGCTTGCCACGGGTTACATACCACTCGAATCCTTTGGTAACAGACTCGAGGTATTTCTTGAGCATGGGCCGAAGGCGTATCACGTGCGGCAACCACCGAACCACGACAGGAATCTTCTGCAGCACGTGTGGATAGACTGTAATGCTGAGTGTGCAATTTCGATCATCGGCAGGTGAGATTTGCCATGAAACGTATGATGTCCCGCCGCCGGGTCTGCCGATCTCAAGGTCATAGCCGGTTCCTTCGCTCCACCGGCGAAAACGACGCTCATAAATCCAGCCGCTGAAATAGTGAACCTCGTCACGCGAGTCGGGACCGCGCCAGACCTGCACGGGATTTCGTTTGCAATAGGGATGGCAAAGTTCAAGGTTGCCTGGCGTTGATATGGTTTCCCAGACGATCTTAGCCGGCGCCGCGATGGGCTGTACGACCGCGACGGGCCATTTGAATCCAGGTATGCGTTCTTCCGTCATCATGTCACCAGACACTTTATACGCAAAGGCGAACTCAATGCTATTCTAGGGATTCGCCATGGATAGACGAAGAATCATCTGGACTTTGCTCGCCCTGACAGCCTCAGCTGTCGCAATAAGTGGCGTGGCGGACCATGCTGCTGACTCTTATGCCGAGGACGCGCTCAAGCGCGCACTGGTGACGTTTGCCGCGGCACGAACACTGAATGGTGTCATTTCGGTCGTTCAAAGCACCGAGGTAGGGGTCGGCGTGACGGTTTCGATTGGTCAAATCCTGGATCCGATCAATGACCTGGTCGAACAATTTTCCAGCGTCATGCTGGTTGCCGCCAGCTCCCTCGGTCTCCAAAACGTGCTGCTCACTATTACAGCGTCACGGGTTGTGACGGTGGCGTTGGTCATCGCCTCGATACTGGCAGTTGTGATTCTGTGGTCGCCGCATTTGAACAAGAACAAAATGGCTGCAGGGGCGTCGCGGATATTGTTGGTGATGCTGTTTATTCGTTTCATTGTCCCATTGCTGGTCATCGGGACTAACCTGGTCTCCGACGCCTTTCTGACACCACAGCAGGCCGAAGCGACAGCGGCGCTCGAGGTGACGGGTAAAGCAATCAAGGAAGCGAACGTGGATGTGAAAACGCCAATCGGTGATGATCAGTCGATTATGGACCGTCTCAATTCGGTCATCGACGAATCCCTGGCATCCGTCAATATCTCTGACCGCTTGGCGAACCTGCAGGAAAATGCATCCAAAGCCGCCGAGCACATCGTGGACCTTATCGTGTTGTTTGTACTGCAAACGATCATCCTGCCGCTGGCCTTTCTCTGGCTCCTTGTTCAAATGCTGAAAGGAATTATCGCAAGGTGGACGCAGTTCTAGCTAAGCGAGGCCTTTGAGGACAACCGCTGGTAAGCCCGCAGGCGTGCTGGCGATATCGACGGCGCCGGCGCCGCTCAGTTCGTCAATCGAACCATAACCATAGGAAACACCGATCGGCCACATGCCGTTCGCGATCGCGCCGATCAGGTCGTGTTTTCGGTCGCCGATCATCATGCGTCTTTCGGCACCCGGGTTTTCGTCGGTCGCGTACTTCAGCAATTCCGTCTTGTTCGATCGCGTGCCATCCAGTTCGCAGCCATACACCTGTTTGATGTACTGCCCCATGCCGAAATGCTGGACGATTCGCCTGGCATGCACGTGTGGTTTGCTGGTCGCGACAAAAAGTGTGTGACCGGCAGCAGAAATGGTCTCCAGCGCGTCGAGTATTCCCTCGTAGGGTTCGTTCTCCTGCCAACCTACGTCAACGAATCGCTCCCGATACAAATCAATCGCTTTAAGCGTCAGCTTCTTGCCGACCATCTCCGGAAAGGTATCGTACAGTGGTGGGCCGATACAGCTGTGCAGGTATTCGTCACTCGGGTGAGCAAAACCGAGTTCGTCGAGCGCGTACAATATGCACTTTGTGATGCCTTCGTAGGGATCGGTTAGGGTGCCGTCGAGATCGAAGTAGATGTGGTGTTGCTTATTCATTTCAGGTCTTGCGTAGTATCATGCGGGCGCACTCGCTCAGAAGGTGAAACAATAGCCTAATACCGCGACCCGTCGAATTACAGGGGCATTGTGCAGAAAGAGCAAAAACTGTCGTCGGGCCATCCTGACACGTATTACGCGGCGACCGCCGTGGGCATGCGCGAGCACGCGTCGCTGGCTGGTGCAGAGCGTGCTGACGTCTGTGTTATTGGCGGTGGCTTTACGGGCCTGTCGGCCGCATTAAACCTGGCGGAGCAGGGGTTTGATGTGGTCCTGCTCGAGGCAGAGCGTATCGGCTTCGGCGCATCGGGTCGCTGCGGCGGACTTGTCGGTAGCGGCCAGCGCAAAGATGTGTTCGAAACCGAAGAAGCTTTCGGATATGAGCGTTCACGGCAGCTTTGGGACTTCGCGGAACTGGCAAAGAACGAGATTCGACAGCGCGTCGTGAAACACGGGATTCCCTGTGATTTGCAGGACGGTCAGCTGGTCGGTGTTCATAAAAAGCGTTATCGGGGCTGGCCGCAGCAGCTAAGCATTGCGCTGGCCGAGCGATACAATTACCCCTTCTGTCAATCGCTGGATGCAAGACAAACGAGAGAATACGTTGCGACGGACGGTTTTCTCGAAGCCTTGTACGATTCACAGGCCCTTGTGTTACATCCGTTGAACTACACGCTGGGTCTGGCGAGGGCTGCAGCGGAAGCCGGTGTGCGTATTTTTGAGCGCTCGCGCGTTACCCATTACTCGCGAACGGACCCGGCGCTGGTTGAGACGTTGCAAGGCTCCGTGAATGCAAAATTCGTGGTCCTGGCTTGCAACGGCTATCTCGACAAGCTCGAACGGCGCGTTGCCCGCAAGATCATGCCCATCAATAATTTCATGATCGCGACCGAACCGCTGGGTGAGCAACGCGCTCGGGACCTTATTAACGGACGATTCGGCGTTCATGACACGCGCTTCGTCGTCGACTACTTTCGGCTGTCGGAGGACCATCGCCTGTTATTCGGTGGTGGTGAAAATTACCGTCGGGAATTCCCAGCGGATATTTCGAAGTTCGTCCGCCCGTACATGCTCAAGCTGTTTCCGCAACTCGACGATGCCAGGATCGACTACGCATGGGGCGGGACCCTGTCGGTCACCGTCAACCGCCTGCCACATTTTGGCCGCCTGAAACCGAATGTGTATTTCGCGCAGGGCTATTCCGGACACGGAATATCGACGGCAAACTTCGCCGGCAAAGTTATTGCCGAGGCTATTGGCGGTACGGCCACGCGATTTGACGTATTTGCCGGTCTACCGACGCACATGTTCCCGGGCGGCACGCTGCTGCGCTACCCGGGTATGGTGCTCGCCATGTTCTACTATTCGCTGATCGACAGGCTCTGAGACAGCACGTAGTTACGAACCGCTTCTGATTCTTGGATGCTGAGTTCGAAACGCGGCATTCCATTAATCTGCAGCGCGCCGCCGATCACTATGCCATGCCAGGCCGCGTGCGTATCGGCCGTCGCATAACGAAGGTCGGGCACCGACCCGCCAAAACGGGCGACGGCGTTCTTGCCGTGACAGCCTTTGCATTCCCAGCTGAAAATCCGTTGGCCGGTTTCGAGTTCTTCAGCGCTTGCTTTCAATTCCGGTTGCGTCGGGAGCGTGCGTGGCCCGGCTTTCACAAGCGGCATGGGCAAGTCTGATTCCAGCGCGAATGCCATCAGGCGGGTTGGGCCCCGAACTTGATCGCCGGCATGCATTTGTGGATAGACGAACTGGACACCGCCACCTGCTCCCACGGGCACCAGCACGTACTGCTTGCCTTCAAGAGAATAACTGACGGGCGCAGCCGTAATGTTGGATCCTGTTGCCACTGACCAAAGCTTCTGGCCATTGTCTGCCGCGTAGGCGTGAAAACGTCCATAGGCATCGCCCTGAAACACGAGGTTGCCGGCCGTTGCCAGGATACCGCCATTGAATGGCAAGTCGTGAGCGACCGTCCATCGCGGTTTGTTTTTTATCGGGTCCCAGGCGACGAGCTTGCCCGGGCTGAACGGCTGCCCGTCGACATCAGTGAGCATTTCGAGCGTGTCAAGGAAATCGCCATCGTCGTAACCGGTGACGATTGTCGGCACGTCAATGACAGGAATGTAAACGAGCTTGAGCTGTGGGTGATACGCCATCGCATTCCAGCTGTGCGCGCCCCACATGTTGGGCCAGACAGCAACAGCCTCATCGGGTCGCGCCCAGTATTCGGCGGCCGGATCGTAAACGGGCCTGCCCGTCTCGAGGTTGATATGTGTCGCCCAATTGACCTTCGCAAACTTGTCGGCGGCGATGAGCTCACCCGTGAGCCGGTCGAGCACATAATGAAAGCCGTTCTTCGGGGCGATCAGCAGCGTCTGCCGTTGTTTGCCACCGATGTTCAGGTCGGCGAGAACGATGTTCATCGTTGCGTTGTATTCCCAGCTGTCTTCGGGAACGGTTTGGTAATGCCAGGCGTACTCGCCGGTGCTGGCATTCACTGCGATGACGGATGAAAGAAACAGGTTGTCGCCACCGTCCGGGCTGCGCAGACGAAAGTCGTACGGTAAAGCACCTGCCGTGCCGAAATACAGCAGTCCGGACTCGGGATCGTAGGTCATCTCGTTCCAGGCGCTGCCGCCACCGCCAAATTTCTCGAGAGCGGTTCCCGACCAGGTCTTTGCCGCCATTTTCATGGCAGCTGCCGCCTTTTCTTCGGGTTTGTCACTCGGGACTGTATAGAAGCGCCACTTTAGTGCACCGCTGTTGACGTCATAGGCCGAGACATAACCGCGGTTTTTCTCGTAGGATTCCGAGCCGGCGTTACCCACAAATACGCTATCGCCGCCGACATAGGGCGAATCAGTGATCCTGTAGCCAAGTGCCGGATCACAGGTTTGCTTCGACCAGGCTACTTTGCCGGTCTTTGCATCGAGCGCGACAAGCCTGCAGTCCGCCGTTGTTACGAGAACTTTGCCCTGCCATACGGCGACGCCGCGGTTTACGCGAGCGGTCCAAGACATATTAGGGTGCTGTGCGAGCCGGGAGCGGACATCGGGGTCGTAGTGCCAGATGACCTTGCCGGTCTTGGCGTTGATGGCAAAAACCAGCGAATAAGCACCGGACAGATAGATGACGCCGTCGACTACGATCGGTGTCGCGGATATTCCGTCCGGGACAGGCAGGTTCGTGGCCCACGCGAGTCCGAGTTCTGTTACGGACTCATCATCGATGGATCGTAAGGGACTGTAATGCTCGCCACGGAAGTTGCCGCCTTTCAAAAACCAGTTGCTGCCGTCGCGAGCCTCTGCCAGCACGCGTTTTTCGGTGACATCACCGGCCGCGAACACGTATGTCGTGGCTAGCAGGAGCGATACGACGGAAAGAATTGTCATGTATCGCCATTGCTGCATTTTGTGTCTCCAAATGACCGCACCAGGCCACATTGTGGATTAACAGCGGCGTCAAGGCTAATCTTGGGGCCCGGCGATAATCGACCGCAGACCAGACCAAGACGGATGGGAGAGGGCATGAGACAAACCAGGCTTTTGAATACAGCGCTACTGGTTCTTGTTGGGACCGTGGCTGCCGCGTCGGTGAACGAGCCGTCGCATCCGGCGAAACTATCACGGGGTGACATTGCCGGCGAGGTGTTCGATCGCGCGGACATGATCGAGCACACGGAAAACGGCAATACAACGCTCGACGTAACGTCATTCCTCTCCGGCGATAAGAAGTTCGGTACGGGTATGTACAAGTCCGGGGCAGTGCGGTTCGAAATCACGGAGCCTTATGGTGTTGACGAGTTTATGTATTTTCTTGAAGGTGGCGTAACCCTGACGTCCAGCGATGGCGTGGTGCAGGTTATTAACGCTGGCGAGGCCGTGACTATCCCGAAGGAATGGACCGGCATTTGGGACACACAGGGATACACGAAGATCTGGGTGATTTATTCAGAGGATGGCTCCGGGCTTGAATAACAGGATTGCAACGGCACTGCTTTGCCTGGTATTGCTGAACGCATGCGGTGAGCGCGAAGCGAATACAAATGCTGCGGATTTTGTCTTCACGAACGCGAAGATCTACACAGTCAACGAAATGCAGCCCTGGGCGGAAGCAGTCGCGATAAAGGGCAACGAAATTGTGTACGTCGGCGGTGCGGCCGGCGCGGAAACGCTGATTGGCGCCACCACTGTACGTATGGACGTAGATGGGCAATTGTTGCTACCAGGATTCATCGACTCGCACGTGCATCCGATTGCCGGCGGTGCTTACGCAAGTGCGCTTTCGCTGGATACGTCTGGAACTGTTGAGGGATGGGTCGCGGCGATCGCGGACTACGCAGCCGAAAATGCAGACGCGCCGGTCCTTTTTGGGTACGGGTTTCTGGCAACGACGTTCGGGCCCATTGGGCCAACGCGGCAACTTATCGACGCCATTGTCCCCGATCGGCCCGTATTGATCATGGATGAAGGTTTCCACGCCGCCTGGGCCAACACGGCCGCGCTCGAAGCATTGAACATCACACGGGATACGCCTGATCCGGTTCCGGGCTTCAGCTATTACAAGCGCGATGCAAACGGTGATGCGACCGGCTACCTGCTGGAAGGCACGGCGGGAATGGCAATGGACAGCCTCGACGTCATCACCGAGGAAGTAGTGGTCGAGGGTCTTGGTATTGTTCTCGACATTATGAATTCTTACGGCGTTACGGCCGCTTATGATGCCGGTGTTATCGGCTACGAGAACATCGCAGCCTCTGTATTGAAGCGAACCGAATCAAGTGGTGATCTGACAGTGCGGCTGGTCGGTTCGTACCGGCCTCGCGGGCCCCAGGACTCGGCCGAAGCAGTGGACAAGGCGCTCGAATGGGGCCGCATGATCAGGGGCGAGCACTATCGTTACAACGTCTTGAAAATCATGGATGACGGTACTGTCGAGGGTCGCACGGCCGCGATGTTCGAGGATTACCAGGGCGAGCCAGGCAACAGCGGCGAGACAGTCTTCACGCAGCAAGAGATGGCGTCAATGGTCGTGGGCGCGGCAGAAAACGATATCGACGTGCACATTCACGCACTGGGTGAGCGCGCGATACACGAGGCGCTCAACGCTATCGAAGCGGCCCGAAAGGTCGCACCCGAAAGCAGTACCCGCTATGCGATCTGCCACATCCAGGTCATCACAGACCAGGATCTGCCGCGATTTGCCGAGCTCAACGTCATTGCTCAGAGCACGCCGCTCTGGGCATCGTACGACACCTACGGCGAGCAGTTCGTCAGTGACGACCAGTTCAGCCGGTTCTGGCGCTTCAACAGCCTCAAGAACCTGGGCGTGCGGCTTTCGTTCGGCAGCGATTTTCCGGCCAGCGGCGCTGGCACTTTGGGTCTGTCGCCCGTCGTGCAGATTGAAATCGGGCACACTCGGCAAAATCCGGGAGAGCCTGACGCACCGGTACAGCCACGAGAAACCGAACGACTCGATGTTGAGAGCCTGGTGCGCGGCTTCACGATCAACGCGGCCTACCAGATGCACATGGAAGACGAGATCGGGTCTATTGAAGTCGGCAAGAAAGCAGACCTTGTCATTCTCGATCAGGATATTTTCGAGATCGATCCTTATGATATTCACAACACCAAAGCAGCCCTGACAATGATGGATGGTGACATAGTCTATGACTCATCCGCGGAGTAACCCATTTTGAAAGAATCAAAGATCAAGGTTGCGGTAGTCACGGGTGGCGGCCATGGCATCGGTCGCGCACTGTGTCGTCGCCTGGCAAAGGACGGCGCGATCGTCGTAGTTGCGGATGTAGACGAAGCCGCGGCATCGACCGTTGCGGAGGAAATCGGCGGTGTTGCCAAAGTGCTTGATGTCAGTGACGAACAGGCGGTAGCCCGGCTTGTAGCGGAGGTGGAACAAGCGCACGGCGCGATCGACATGTTCGTTTCGAATGCGGGCGTTGGTTACGGCGACGGTGCCAGCGGCGCCATTTCCGCCGAAGGGGGTATGAACCCCATCGACGATCGCTGGGATATATGCTGGCAGGTAAACGTCATGGCACATGTCTTCGCGGCGAGAGCGCTGGTGCCCCGTATGCTGAAACGCGGTCGCGGGCATCTCGTGAACATTGCGTCGGCGGCCGGACTGTTGAGCCAGATCGGCGATTCGGCGTACACCGCTACCAAGCACGCGGCCGTCGGATTCGCCGAGTCGCTGGCGATTGACTACGGTGACGCCGGCATCGTTGTATCGCTCGTGTGCCCGCAGGCGGTGGCGACCCGAATGATCGGCATCGAAGACGATTCGGAATCAATGGACGGTGGTTTCAGGGGCAATGACGTCGACGGCATAATGAGACCGGAAGCTGTCGCCGACATCATCGTCGATGAAGCGCTGGCCGGGCGCTTCCTGATTCTTACGCATCCGCAGGTGAGCACGTACGTGCAGCGCAAGGCAAGTGATCACGACCGCTGGATTGGTGGCATGCGGCGTTTTCGAAAAAAAATGCTTTAGGGCGAGCCGCTGTACTGCCACAGCACTGACGAGCGCTGAGCGGAGCGGCAATAGGCGAGCACGGGACCGCCACTCTCGGCGACGATCTTCTGGAACTGTTCGACCATTTCAGCGGTAATGCCGGTATTCGAAATCGGCAGATGGTGAAATGCAATGCCGTGACTTGCGCACTCTGCTGCGATCGATGCAGCTGTCGGTTGGCCGAAGTCTTCACCATCCGGGCGGTTGCAGACGACCGTGGCAAACCCGTCATTTTTTAGTGCTTCGACATCGACCGGCTGAATTTGTCCGGCGACGCAGCACGCCTCGGTGAGTTTATAGATTTGCATGGAGTTCTTACTTCTTGTGTTTCAGTAATGTGTCGAGACCAGCGAACGGCGTATGCGACGACGACGGCATAGGCTCCTCGCTCGATATGCCGCCGCCGGATGAATCAGTGGTCTGATACCGCGCGTGCTCATTGTCGTGACAGTACAGGCACAGTAGCTCCCAATTGCTGCCGTCGGGTGGATTGTTGTCATGGTTGTGGTCTTTATGATGGACGGTGAGTTCCCGCAGATTTTCGCCGCTGAATTCGCGCCCGCAGCGGGCACAAATCTTGGGATACAGCTTGAACGCCTGTGCCCGATAACCTTTCTCACGTTGTTCGCGCTCGCGCCGAGCCATCGCCACGATCTTGTCGTCAGGTCCTTTGTTCACATCTGTTTTCTTCAACGTCACAGGTACAGCCTCGAATGACGCATCCGATTTTAACACCCATACACCCCGACTAAACTGCGTTGATCGGAATCTTGAGGTAACGAATGTCGTTGTTTTCAGGGTCCGGGAGCCGGCCCGCGCAAATGTTCACCTGGATCGACGGCAACAACAGCTTTGGCATTCCGAGCTGACGGTCGCGGCCCTCGCGCGTTTCCACAAACGCCTTTTCGGAGACGCTTTTGTTGATGTGAATGTTGTCTTCGCGCTGTGCGGCCACTGTCGTTTCCCACGCGAATTCATCGCGCCCGGGCGCTTTGTAGTCGTGGCACATAAAAAGCCGCGTGTCGCCGGGCAACGCGAGAATTTTCTGGATGGAAGCATACAATTGCGCCGCGCTGCCCCCCGGAAAGTCGGTGCGGGCGGTGCCGAAATCAGGCATGAACAACGTGTCCCCGATGTAAGCCGTGTCGCCAATGACGTAGGTGATGCACGCGGGCGTATGCCCCGGCGTTGCGATCACGCGTGCACTGATGTTGCCGACCTCGAACGCATCGCCATCGTCGAACAGATGATCAAACTGGCTGCCGTCCGTCGTAAGATCAGCCAAATTGAACACACTTTTAAAAGTCGACTGGACTGCGGTGACACCCCGTCCAATAGCTGTCTGGCCTCCCAGCTGCTCCTTCAAATAAGGTGTGCCACTGATATGGTCGGCGTGTACATGGGTTTCGAGAATCCAGTCGATCGTGAGCTTATTCTTCTTTACGTATGCAACGACCTGATCCGCCGACGCGGTTGACGTGCGGCCGGAGGCGGCATCGAAGTCGAGTACGGGGTCTATAATCGCGGCCCGCCTGGATGCCGGATCGCTGACCACATAGGTAACCGTGAATGTCGCTTCGTCGAAAAATGCTTTTACTTCCGGGTTTGACATGATTCACTCGGCATTGGAAAAGTCTCGTCATTATAGGGTCGCGTCGGCCAGGTAACACCATGATGAAAGCAATATTTCCCGCTACCCTGTGCCTGCTGTTTGCAGGCGCAACCGCGTTCGAGGGGGAGTATGTCGAGACAGTCGCTTTGCCGCCATTGCCCGAGCCGGTCAGTAATAACGCGGTTGTTTCCGTGCGGATCGCTGAGCGTGAATTTGTCGTGAGTTTTGCCGGTCTCGGGGCGGGCCGTGCACATGCGGATATCACGGCAGCAACCTATGTGTTCGATGGGCTTGACGAGCGGTGGACCACGGCCGGACCGCTCCCCGGCGGTGTGGGACGACTTGCGGCCGTCGCAGCAGCTGCCGGAGAGCTCGTTTATGTCTTCGGTGGCTACACCGTGGCCAAGGATGGCACCGAGATCTCTACGTCCTGGGTACACTCGTTCGACCCGCTGACCGGGTCGTTCGCGCAGCGACAGCCGATGCCCGTACCTGTTGATGATGCTGTTGCGGTCACCTACGACGGTCGGTTTATCTACCTGATTAGCGGCTGGCATGACCTCGGTAACGTGAACCTCGTGCAGCGCTACGACACCGAAACAGATAGCTGGATACAAGCCACGCCAACGCCCGGTCGTGGCGTTTTTGGTGGTGCTGGCGGCATCGTCGCTAATACGATCGTGTATTGCGACGGGGTTGCGATCGAGCCGCATGCGAATCGCCGCAGGGATTTCGTCGCCAGCAATGAGTGTTTCGCAGGCCTCATCGATGACAGCAATCCGCGACGTATCGACTGGCGAACCGTGCCACCGCATCCCGGCTTGCCGCGATACCGCATGGCGGCGGCGGGCATCGGGGAATCGAATGCCGTGGTGTTTGTTGGTGGAAGTGACAACCCCTATAACTACGATGGCATTGGCTACAACGGCGAGCCATCGCAACCGATAGTCGAAATCCTGCGCTACGATCTTGCGAATCAGTCGTGGACCACGCTCATTTCTGATGCGGCCGGCTCAATGGATCATCGCGGGCTTGTTCGCTTTCGCGGGACCTGGTTGACGGTGGGTGGCATGCGTAAGGATCAGCAGGTCACCGATCAAGTGGTCGCGTATTCGTTCAAGTAACTAGGCGTTAAGTACTGCCTCGCGAATCTTGTCAATCTGAGGCTTGAGTTTCGGCGGCGCTTTGCCAAGACAATGTTTCTCGCGCGGACAGCTGGAGCTGCGCTGGCAAATAATTGTCGCATCTCTCGCCGCCCCCTGTTCGATCCAGCCGATATTCAGAATCTTGGAGATACTCTCAAGCTGCCTGCGCGCCTCGCCCGGGATTGGCCCGGAACCACCGCTGCTGTTACAACTCGCTTCGATCATGTCGATAGTGCGTTTCGGGTCGATGCTCTGCGCAACAAGCGCGGGCGAGAGGTCTACACCGGCGCAAAGCACATGCGGGTTTCCGGCGGCATCCTCGCTGCGTATCGACTGACAGCAATAAAGCCGTTTGTCATCGCCGCTTCGCAAGACGGAGATTTGCGAAGATGGTTGGGTCGATCGGGTATTCAGCATTCGAAAGACCGCCCAGTGCTGGCAAGGATCGGAAACCAGCGTCATGTTGCCCCACGGCAACGGGATGCCATTGCCGCGATAAACGGCTCGCAAATGTCCGGGCGGGTAGGCGTCGAAATAGTGCCAGTGCGGGTACGGAGATACACTCGGCATTCGTCTCATCACGAGCGTCTTGGTTAGATCGATCTTGTCACCCGCATCGATAGCATAGGCCTGTCGGGCGAGGAATTGCCGAAACGGCGTCTTCGGTGCGAGTAGCGCCGCCGCAAAATAACTGCATTCGAAGTCGCGCCATGCGTACAGGATGTCTTTTGCATCGACATTCATCGATTCGCCGTCATGACGGCGACCGGAAACACGACCGCCTGATACCTGCGGGGCACGTGCACCATCACCGCCATGCAGAACCATGTGTCCGATATGATTGGCGAGATCGAACTTCAGCCGTGCCGGATCTTTCTCCAGCTCGCGGTTCAGGTACACCTTGTCTGGCGCGTCGAAGAACGAACGCACGAGCGTGTTGAGTGGCGCGTCGGATTCGCCCTCGTCCTCGAACGTGGAATTGTCGAACCACTTAACCTTGAGGCCGAGATCCCTGGCGATGTCGAATATTTGGTCGAGGTGCATCGGGAACTGTTTCTTGCCGACATTCTCTGCGGCGCGCTCTATATCAGGGAAGCGGTTGTGACTAGCCTCCTGGTGCGCGCGAATAAGCAGGTGGGCAAACTGTCGTCCCGTGGTCCCGGTCTGTGCAAGCAGTTCGGGGATCGCGAGTTGCAACAGCGATTCCGAGAACAGAAATCCGGGCTCCAGCGGCATGCCGCTGACTGCGGCAGCGGGCGCCGTGTCGATCGCTTCGTCGTCAAGGGACTCGTCGAAGAACCAGCTCGTTTTCTTCTGGAATATCTCGGCGATGATTTCCAGCAGGCGTTCGGAAGGGACCCGCTTGCCGTTCTCGATCATTGACAGGTATGAAACCGACGGGCCGGCATCGGCATCGATCTGCACGCAGCGTACCGACAGGTCCTCCAGCGTGAGGTTGTTGCGCTTTCGTAAGCTCTTGATTTTAGTCCCTAAAAAGTGCGCTTTGCGGCGGAGCCCCTGGTGGCTGCTCATGTCGAGCCCTCTTGTGAAATTGACAGTGTGAAATTTTCGTTGTGAAATTTTATAGTAATGCGGCGTACACTGGGCAGCAAGTGATTATTCGCACGATTTCCGGTGCCCAGGGAAAAGAGGACATTGCCATGACGCGACAGGAACAGATTAATAAGCTCAAATCAGAGTGGGCGAACAGCCCACGGTGGAAAGGTGTCGAGCGCGGCTACAGCGCCGAAGACGTAGTGAAACTGCGTGGCACGGTGCAGATCGAACACACACTCGCTCGCCTCGGCGCCGAGAAGATGTGGCGTCTCGTTAACCAGGAAGAACCCCTTTGCGGGCTGGGTGCCCTGACAGGCAACCAGGCCATCCAGGAAGTTCAGGCTGGTTTGAAAGCTATTTATTGCTCTGGCTGGCAGGTCGCCGGCGATGGCAACAGCGCGGGCGAAATGTACCCGGACCAGAGTTTGTACCCGGTCGATTCAGTGCCCAAGATGGTAGAGCGCATCAACAATGCTCTGCTGCGCACCGATGAGATTCATGCACTCGACGGCGACGACAGCATTGACTGGCTACCACCGATCATTGCCGACGCCGAAGCAGGATTTGGTGGCAACCTCAACGCATTCGAACTGATGAAGGCCATGATCAAAGCCGGCGCAGCGGGCGTACACTTTGAGGACCAGCTTTCTTCCGCCAAGAAGTGCGGTCACATGGGTGGCAAAGTCCTGGTGCCAACGCACGAGGCCGTGGCGAAGCTCAACGCCGCCCGGCTTGCCGCCGATGTCAGTGGTGTACCAACAGTACTGCTGGCACGTACCGACGCCGACGCGGCAAACCTGATTACGTCGGACTCAGATGATCGCGACCATCCGTTCATTACGGGTGAACGTACGCCGGAAGGCTTCTACCGCACCAAGGCCGGTATGGATCAGGCAATCGCGCGCGGGCTGGCTTATGCGCCCTATGCGGACCTGATCTGGTGCGAAACCTCGAAGCCGGACCTCGAACAGGCAAAGGTCTTCGCCGATGCTATTCACGCCGAATTCCCGGACCAGCTGTTGTCCTACAATTGCTCGCCGTCGTTCAACTGGAAAGCGAATCTTGATGACGCGACGATGAAAGTCTTCCGCGAGGAACTGGGCAAGATGGGTTACAAGTTCCAGTTCATCACGCTGGCAGGCTGGCATGCGCTGAACTCGAGCATGTTCAATCTGAGCCGCGCCTACAAGCAGGATGGCATGTACGCGTACTCACAATTGCAGGAAAAAGAGTTCGCAGACGAGAAGTTCGGCTTCCGCGCCGCCAAGCATCAGTCCTTTGTAGGGGCCGGGTACTTTGACGCGGTGCAGAATACGATCATGCACGGACTGTCATCGACGACAGCGCTTGACGGCAGCACTGAAGAAGAGCAATTCGTCGCATAAACCGATTGACAGGTACGTGTCCGGCAAGAGCTAATACTCTTGGATTCAGCAGCGGCTAACTCTATGAGTATTGACGATCGACAACCCGTTGGCGGGTTGAGCATTTCTCGAGTCTTTTTCGATTTTGTCGAGCAGGAACTCCTGCCGGCGATCGGCTTCAAGTCCGAAGTTTTCTGGAACGGGCTTGAATCGATCGTCACCGAGCTGACACCGATCAATCGCTCGCTGCTGGCAGTCCGCGATGAACTGCAGCAGAAAATCGACGAATGGCATGTCGCGAGGCAAGGTAAACCCTGGCAACAACCTGACTACGTCGCGTTTCTGAAAGACCTGGGCTATCTCGCCGATGCGGGAGAACCGTTTCAGATAGCAACGGCAAATGTCGACGCCGAGATTGCGGAAATTGCCGGGCCACAGCTCGTGGTACCGGTTAGCAACGCACGGTTTGCAATCAATGCCGCGAACGCTCGCTGGGGCAGTCTGTACGACGCGCTTTACGGTACCGATGTCATCAGTGAGGACAACGAGCAGCAGCGCGAGGGTCCCTACAATCCAGCGCGCGGTGCGGCCGTCATTCGCTATGCGACAGCGTTTCTTGACCGCGCCATTCCGCTCGATGGTGTCAGCCACGCTGACGTGAATAGCTATGGGCTCGATCGACCTGAGACGGGTACAGCGTTCGTTGCTTCGCTCGCCAACGGCGAAACAACGCAGCTGAAAGACCCGCTGCAGTTCGTCGGATTTTCGGCACACAATGAGCGGTGCGCCTATCTGTTCTGCAACAACGGCCTGCACATCGAAATCCAGGTCGATCCCGACCACCCGGTTGGCAGGGACGCGACCGCCAACGTAGCGGATGTCATTCTCGAAAGCGCCATTACAACGATCCAGGACTGTGAGGACTCAGTTGCGGCCGTCGACGCCGGGGACAAAGTCGGTGTGTACCGAAACTGGCTGGGCTTGATGCAGTGTAAGCTGGAAGCGACGCTGGAGAAGTCAGGCAAGACGATCATGCGCAGGCCGAACCCGGATCGCGTATACACGACCATCGATGGCAGCGAACTGGCGTTGTCGGGCCGCAGCCTGCTTTTGGTTCGGAACGTCGGGCACCTGATGACGACGGATGCCGTACTCGACAAGGCGGGCGATGAGATCTTCGAAGGAATGCTTGATGCCGTAATCACGACAGCATGTGCCATGACCGATCGCAGGCGCGACGGGTATCAGCCGAACAGCTCAACCGGCAGCATCTACATCGTAAAACCAAAGATGCATGGACCCGAAGAAGTCGCTTTCACCGACAAGCTTTTCGGCCGTGTCGAAGAGTTGTTCGATCTGGAGCCGCGTACGATCAAGGTTGGTGTCATGGATGAAGAGCGCCGCACCACGGTCAATCTTGCTGAATGTATTCGTGCCGTCAGTACACGAATTGTGTTTATCAACACCGGCTTTCTGGATCGCACCGGTGACGAGATTCACACCAGCATGCAGGCTGGACCGGTGCTTCCCAAAGAAGCTATCAAGAAAGAACCGTGGATCAACGCCTACGAAGACTGGAACGTTGATATCGGCATACGCTGCGGGCTGCCTGGCAAAGCGCAGATCGGCAAAGGCATGTGGCCGAAGCCCGATGAGATGCTGCAAATGATGGAGACAAAGCAGGCGCATCCGGAAGCTGGAGCTAACTGCGCCTGGGTGCCGTCGCCGACCGCAGCAACACTGCACGCCATGCACTATCACGCGGTTAACGTGCGCCAAAAGCAAAAGGCGCTCGCGAAAAGAAAGTTGGCACGCCTTGACGATATCCTGACGCCACCGCTGGGCGATCTCAGTCGATTGTCGGCCAACGAGATTCAGGCCGAGCTGGACAACAACGCGCAGGGAATACTCGGCTACGTTGTCCGCTGGATCGATCAGGGTGTGGGTTGCTCCAAAGTCCCTGATATTGACGATGTTGGGCTGATGGAAGATCGGGCCACCTTGAGAATATCGAGTCAGCATATTGCCAACTGGTTGTTACATGGCATAACGAACAAAGCTCAGGTACTCGAGACGTTCAAGCGCATGGCGAAAATCGTCGACAGGCAGAATGAGGGTGATGCATCATACGAACGCATGAGTGACGACTTTGACTCAAGCATCGCTTTTGAAGCCGCCTGTGCACTGGTGTTCGATGGCTGTAAGCAACCCAACGGCTATACCGAACCGCTCTTGCATCGCTATCGCCGGCAGAAGAAAGCGCAGCTTGTGAAATAAAGCGTGCGGTCCGCGGCCGTGCGACTGCTACTTGTGGCGGCTTTGCTGCCCGGCTTGTTGTTTGCTGATGACATCGTGACCGTTGCTGTTGCCAGTAACTTCGCGACAACTGCCGCCGAACTCTCGGCGGCTTTCACGAAAATATCTGCAGCGCCAGTTCGTATCAGCCCGGGATCGACGGGCAAGCTCTACGCCCAAATAATCAACGGTGCGCCGTTCGACCTCTTTCTGGCAGCTGACACACAGCGCCCCTTGCTGCTGGAGCAATCCGGGTACACCGTGAGTGGCAGTCGGCGGACCTACGCAATCGGCAGCCTCGTCTTGTGGTCGCGTGATGAACGGCTGCGAGGCAAAGACTGTCGCGAGGTGCTCGAGCAAGGTGACTATCGTTGGCTGGCACTCGCCAACCCGGAAACTGCCCCGTACGGTGCGGCAGCGCGTGAGTATCTTGAAGACGCCGGTCTCTGGGAGTCGGCATCGCAGCGTGCCGTGTTCGGAGAGAATATCGCGCAAACGCTGCAGTTCGTTGCAACGGGTAATGCGACACTGGGTTTCGTCGCATTGTCGCAAACAAAGGACCCTCATTTGCCTTCCGCAACCTGTGCCTGGGCCGTTCCGGCGGCTTCGCTCACCTCGCTGCAACAGCAGCTGGTGTTGCTGAAAAGGGCGCGTAGCAATGCGGGTGCCCGGCAGTTTCTTGAATTTCTGCGCACGTCGCCCGCCAAAGAGATCATTCGCCGACATGGCTATGGGGTTCCCGACCAATGACCGAGCTGACCGGCATGTCGATCTTCGCGCCGCTTCTGCTTTCGGCGCAGCTTGCGTTCGTGACGACGGTCGTACTGATCCTGGTTGGTACGCCGATCGCCTGGTGGCTTTCGCAAACGCCCTCACGATTCAAACCGGTTGCGCAGGCAATCGTGGCGATGCCTATCGTACTGCCGCCGACCGTGATCGGCTTTTACCTGTTGATTCTGTTGGGCCCGAACGGCGCAATCGGGAGCTGGTGGGTGCAGGTGACCGGTAGTGCACTGACGTTTTCTTTTTCGGGCCT
>Ga0224497_10000250_pt1:2500-40533 | contig 40533 bp, 37 predicted proteins | sample SF_Jul11_sed_USG_4_FD_167970 | JGI IMG/M metagenome (GOLD analysis project Ga0224497, IMG submission 167970) | Sediment microbial communities from San Francisco Bay, California, United States - SF_Jul11_sed_USGS_13 | ecosystem: Environmental > Aquatic > Marine > Sediment | place...
ATTTTCAGCGCGCAAAATTCCAGCACCTTCTATTTTTAAGGTCTCAAACTGAAGTAGTTCCCAGGTTGAAAAATCGAAAGGGTATGACGCCAGCGCCGCGCTAATTTCCCGGCTGTGGGGAAGGTGCCAATGCCACAAATCTTTGTCTTGAACATACTGCAATAACCACGGCACGGGTTCCGTATGAGCCCACTCCCAGGCGAGGACCGCCCCACTGCGATTCATGTCGAAATAGGCGTAAGGCAGGTCGGCCAAGGCCGATTGCGCCGTAATATGATGATCTAAAATTTGGAGACTGGCCGTACGTTCCGCTAACGCCAAAATATCTTCTCGATGGTAACTAAAATCTACCATTACCACATGCTGTTGATCGAGTCCTTCCGGTTGCTGAAAACCATGTTTCACCGGAATGAAGCGGGCTTGGGGAAATCGCTTCCACAAGGCCCAAGCTGCCCCAAAACCGTCCATGCATTCAGCATGGTACAACACCACATCCGGTGCATGGGGCTGCGCCAACTCGTCAAATTTTATCATCTATACCCTTTCTTCCAGCATGAGCTTACCATGTTGAAAAAAGAAGTGAAATATTGGACATAAAACATTAATTGCTTCTTGCAATTCTGGATTAGAATAGAAACGATTCGTAACTTAATGGTCCCATAAAGTGAACCTCTCCGCTTGTTAATCGCTGGAATAATCCCACAAGCAGACTTGCGCCACTGCCCTCGCAACTTCTGGCGTGTCCTTCTTGAGTAACACATGATGAAGGGGGGAAAACCGGTGACAACCAAACAGGTGTTGTTCTTTTCGGCATCTCATACGTTAAACTCAAGATCATGGAAATGAGACGGCAACGATGACGACATCTTTGTGGAAAAACCTGCCGCAACCGATCATTGGCCTTGCGCCCATGGACGGCGTCACCGATTCGGCCTTCCGCTATATCGTCGCCACCTATGGCAAACCCGATATCGTCTTTACCGAATTTACCAACGTGCATGACATTTGTTCCGGTCGGCTGAAGACGCTCGATAGTCTTCGGTATTCAGAAGTGGAGCGTCCCATTATTGCCCAAATCTATGGGAAAGACCCTGCCTTATTTTACCAGGCAGCACATGTCGTCTGTGAGCTGGGGTTTGACGGCCTCGACATCAACATGGGTTGTCCTTCCAAAAACGTCGCCTCCTCCGGCAGCGGCGCAGGCCTAATTCGAACACCAAATCTCGCATTGGAACTCATGGATCGTGCAAGAAAAGGCATTCAGGATTGGGCAGCCGGGCAATCACTGGCAAACATCGGACTCAAACCCACCGCGCTCCAAGCCATTGCGCAACTCAAAGCCGAGCACCCCGAACTAATCGAAGACCAAGAACGAGCACCCATCCCTCTCTCCGTAAAAACCCGTCTGGGCTTTGATTCAAATATTATCGATGAATGGAGCGACGTCCTGATCCAAGGACGCCCAGAAGTCATCTCCATGCATGGGCGAACGCTTTCCCAAATGTATCGCGGGCAATCGGACTGGGAGGCCATTGCCCAAGCGGCCGTACGCATTCGGAATCAAGGAATTTTGGCATTCGGAAATGGAGACATCAAAAGTCTGACCGAAGCCCACCAACGTATCCAAGTCTCTGGCGTCAATGGCGTGTTGATTGGGCGCGGAGCCTTGGGGAATCCGTGGATATTTCAAGGCATCCACAACATTCGTCACGCGTTCATAACAGGATCGTCCGTCCACCTACATTCACCAGAACCCAGTATCGAGGAAAAGTTTCAAGCGATGATCGCCCATGCACAATGCTTTGAAGCCATACACGGAACAGAACGTTTCGTACGCATGCGCAAACATTTGGGATGGTACTGTTCAACCTTTCCCCACGCGGCCGCCATGCGTGCCCACATGGTTCGAACCAATGGAAGCCAGGATGTCATCAACATTCTTGATGCCTACCTAGCCGAACATAAAACGTCCGAATCCTCCGCATTCACATCCACCCTTGCCTAGACTTTTCCTCGTTCGTCATGCACCTCCTGTTGGCTTCCACTTCACCCCGACGCCGAGAATTACTCGAACTCCTGGGAGTATCGTTTCGCATCGTCCCGCCAAACTGTGAGGAAACACTCTCCCCACATCTCTCTTCAAGCGAACAAAATCGACAGCTCGCTCGTGACAAAGCCCAATCCGTCGCGACCCAGCACCCTCAAGCCCTGGTAATCGGAAGTGATACGGTCATCGAAATCGATGGGAAACTATTAGGCAAACCGGACAATATGCAAGAAGCCGAAACGATGCTTCGGCACCTGCGAGGTCAATGCCATCAGGTCCACACCGGCGTGGCCGTTATACAAACATGCAACAAGGTTTCTATAGATTTTGTGGAAACAGCAAAGGTCTGGATCAAAAGCTTTGATGAAGCGACTCTTCAATCCTATTTGGCCACCCAAGAAAGTCTAGGAAAAGCGGGTGCCTATTCCATTCAAGGGGAGGGGGCACAGCTCATCGAAAAAATCCAAGGGGATTATCCGACCATAGTCGGCCTACCCCTGTGGGGAACAGCCAAAGTGCTAGAGAAACAGGGGGTTGTCCTTCCAAATTCGATTGAAGAGATTTACCGATTGAAGCCGTACGCGAATTGGAAGGAGTTTGCTTAATCTTAATGCGGGGTTTCGCCCCCGCCGTCGAGATCCTTTTGTTTCGGCAAAAGGACCCAAAACCATTCTCGCCCGTTCGCGGCCCCTTCGGGGAAACTTTGCCACAGAACCAAATTGGATGGCTGCGAAACTCGCTTCGCTCAAACAGTCGCCGTCAAAGAGTCGAATTTGGTTCCGCGGCAAAGCCGCGCCCAAGGCGGGATGAGGTGCGCATTTTATATTGTTATCTCTACTAAAATCTCAAAAAAAAGGCCACTCAATCTACATTGAACAATGAGATAGGGTGGCCTTACAGTTTACAAAAGAGTAATTTTTTATTTACAAAATTTCTATCCGCCTGTTTTCTTTGATCTACCCTCGATTTCGATACCAAGTTCCGAGAATATAATCTTATGGGCCTCTAGCATCATGACAAAACTCTTAGTGGTACCAAAGACGTGCTCAATCGAATCTGTAGGAATTTTCCAGGTTAATATGGTACAGCATTTTCGACGCAAAAAGCCCGCCCGTGATTGCAAGCAAAGAGTGATGATGTCTGGCTTTACATAGTCATAAATCGACCCAGGCATAGCCAAAGCTTCTACGAAATTGCCAACTTCAGGAATGTCAGCGTAAGAAAATAGTCGTCGATAGCCATCAATTAAAGGGAAGAGGGCATAAATGCTTTCTTCTCCCTACTTACTTCGAAAGCAATAATTCTTCCGAAATAATTCAATATCCTCGGATTTTAACTTGTGAAGTCGTTGTATAATAACATCACAGTTCTTATCCATTGATCTCTTTTTGCCATTTGAATCAAGCATGTTGTAAATCAGTGCCCTCACTGGGTCGCCAGTCGCATCTGAAAGAATCGCCCGAGCCTCAGGATCTAAGAGGACAATATATTCATCGTCGATTATGCAATGAAACATCAAAAATCCTAACTGGAAACCGTCTGCTTCAAAAAATATTTCGCTTTGGCCGAATGTTCAGTATAAAACGCGTATATTGGGTCTGCAATAAACTACTAATTTCCCTATGTTCTTATACAGGATTGATTCCCCGCCTTTGGCGTGGCCGAGAAGCGGAGCGGACTCCGGAGATTCGGCGAGCACTGTTTGAGCGTAGCGAGTTGCGCAGCAGCCGGAGTTCGTGAGCATCGCAGGGGACCCGCAGGGCCACGCCAGGGCGAAAATGGTTTTGGGGGCTTTTGCCGAAACAAAAGGGCCTCGTCGTACGGGGTCGAAACCCCGTTCATCTCATGAAACAAAAGAGGCAAAATAAGACTAGATTGCCACTTTCGTGGGTATGACGACTCAGGCTAGAACTCATGGCACAAAAAAGGCGGCTCCTTTTGAGAGCCGCCTTTGGAAGACCTGAAATATCTAGCAAGATTTACATAAACTTCATGAACTTTTCCTTGGCTTCTTCCATCATATCGGCCGTAATTTCCGTTCCGCCTTTTTCCTTCACGAGCCGTTCAATCTCCCGTTTGGCCATGGGGCGAATAAAATCGGGAATGTTATCCAAACGTTGCTGGGCTTCGGGCGTCCAATGAATGCCGTCGGTTGTGGAATTTTTGGAATCATCCATGACTTGTAAGGTCACTGTGGTAAAGCCACTCTTACGCGCATAGGTTTCCACGCTACTTTTGACCATGGGCTGCACAAACGATGGCAATTTCGCCAATTTTTCTTGGGCATCTGGGGTCCAGAGCAATTGCTCAGCTGCTGGAGGCGCCGGGGTGGTTGCCCCTGAAGAACCCAAGCCCATTTGGGCGACCATGGCCGAGAATGGACAACCGCCACTTTCACCCTCACCTGAGGCTGGAGCAGCAGAAGCTGCCGGAGCTGGGGTAGCCGGTTGGCCTCCTTGAATTTTTTCATTGAGGTAGGCCGCCATCTGACCCTTTCCTGCAGACACGTTTTCTTCTAACCCCCCTCGAGTCATCTCTAAAGGAATCGCTGCTTCAGTTCGGCCTCCCAGCTGGACACCTAAGGAGGAAACCATTTGGGTTTCGCCAGGATTGGTGACCATCGAAAACCTCGATTGGCAGGAGGGGCATTCGAAGAAGACTCCCAAGGTTCCTTCTGCCGGTTTTTCGACCTTTTCAAAAGTCATATAGGTTTCACATTTGAGGCAGACAAATTTCATATCATTTCCCTTCTGAACGTCGGCAAAGGCCAACTGTGGCTTCAAGGCGTTACAATTTTCCAGCTAAAACCTGTTGATAGTCCAACAAGGTATGTACTTTTTTCGCGATGTCCTGATATTTCATCACCGTGGGATTGGCACCATCTAAAATGGGTTCCCCTTTATCAAAGGTGCGAGCAAAATTGCGATCGAAGGGAATACGCCCTAAGAGCGGAAGGCCTAACACCTCACACATGGATTCCGTATCGCCTTCAAACAGAGGATTCGTTTCTCCACAGGAAGGGCAGCGATATTCACTCATATTTTCAACAACCCCTAAGATGCTAATACCTAGTTCCTGTGCATAGGCAATGGATTTTTGTACGACGTTGGAGGCCACTTCCGACGGTGTCGTCACCACCACCGCTCCCGCTAGGTCCGGAATAAGCCCCGCCAATAGGGGAGGTTTATCGGCCGCTGCACCCGGCGGCAAATCGGCCAGCAGATAGTCTAATTCTCCCCAGGCCATATCTGATAGAAACTCCCGGATTACATTCATTTCGGTGAGGCCTAACCAGACCGGACTGAGGTCCATCGGTCCCTTCCAGCGAACCGGGGCATTGTCCTGTAAGAGAAAATCCATCGACGCCACTTTAAGACCCAACGGACCGGTTGGCGGGACGGCTCCCTCCGCGCTGTCCAATAAGCCTTTTCCCCGCATGCCTAACATTTGCGGAACGCAAGGACCGTTAATATCCACATCCAACAATCCCACCCGTTGCCCTATTCGAGCCAAAGCCAACGCCAGATTCACGGTGGTCATACTTTTGCCAACGCCGCCTTTGCCACTCATGACGACCACTTTTCTACGAATCCCCTTCATTCGAGACATGACCATTTTGGTCTGGGCCGAAATCTGCTCGACCACTTTGGCATCGTCAGAATAATGAAGGTTATTCAAAATTGATTTCAGGTCTTTTTGTTGGTTCATTGCCACAACCTTAGGATCAGAAGATTTATATAAATACCAAGCAAATCACGGTACCACAGCATTTTTTCCAGCGTCAAACCTAGCTTCGCCGACGGGAAATTGGCCAAACTCAGCTCCTTCCCCCATCTCTATCACTCTTTCGTTTCTGATTCATTGCGGGGTGCTAATGCACCCCGCAGCGACGATTCTCTTATTTGATGCCTGCCTTGGCAGCAGCTTTCTTCACTGCCTCAATCCCTTTCTTCATCGCTTGGGGTGAGCTATACGATTGGCTGGTGCCAATGACTTTGGAATTTCGTGCGACCAGATTAAAATACGATTTTCCCGCTTTGTTCTTTTTCGCAACATAACAGGCCGCATCTGAGGCATGGTTCCGCACCGATTGGATAGCCCGTCTTGCGGAGGATCGCAACGCATACCCTTGGCTCGAAAGAATAATTTCCCCACTTTGCACTTTGAGACGAAAATAAAATTTCCCATTCTTCCCTGCAAAGACTTCAAACCGACTGGTGCTCGCCATGTGAAACCTCCTTGTGTGTGGTGAAAAAGACTAGGGACTTCCCCCTTTTTCCCTTGTCAAATCTCCACTGGTGAAAGAATCCATCCTCATAAGGGGTTCATGGGGGATGAAACCCCGTCCTACGGACAACATCCCTTATGTCATCATCCGTCGATTCCCAATATTTTCATTAAAAAAGAAACCACTTTCATTATATGGTTGTTAGGAATAGTCTTGAAGGAGGGTCGTTCCAAGAAATTGTAGGCGAAGAAAATATTCGGAGGGGGTTCCTAGCCCATCTTCCACAACTCCCTCGAGTTCGGCAAGACAATCACGCAAAATTTCTACTCGTTGTTCATCTAAATCGTGTTCCTGGCAAAAATAGGTCAGGCATCCGCCAATCACCGTATCTAAAGTCATAAGCTGCCCCTCATCACTTCCAAGATCGTCAGGCCAATGGGCCTCTTGATGCATTTGCCACACCTCATCAAATTTGGCTCGATCAGAAGGACTCATATGAAAACCAAGAGACTCAAACGGCGCCTAAGATCTTCACCTAACGCCTAACCTCTCACACCTGTCAAATTTTTACCACTTTTCACTTTTTCCTTTTTACGTTTCCCTTAGTGCTAATCACGCCCCCAATTCATGGCATCTAAGAGGAGAATGGAAAGGGTGCATAATCCCAAACCCCATAGGCGATAGTCGACTGGTTCGCGTTCTAAGCACCATTTGACAATGCGCAATCTCCAGAGGTCCGATCCCGCATATAAAAAGATGCCCTTCGCGACCATGCTCAAGCCCACCACGACCCAGAGCGGCTGATAAGCCACTTCTTTTGTAGCCACAAGCAACACCAATCCCAATAATCCGGCTAACCCACCCCATTTCAAAAACCCTGGGGCCACGATGAGAGATTGCCGCAACGTAGCAATCATGCGTTCTGGAGCGACGATCAGGGCAATTCCATCGGCCATCCATAATCCGGCGATAAAAAACAGCGCGATAATACCCATAGCTCACTTCCAGTTTTACAAATATCGATGTGCGGTCACGGTCCCGTGGTCGTCCAGATCATAGAACAATGGTGCACCGGTTGGAATATTCAGTTCGAGCACGGCTTCTCGTGACAAATCCTCTAAATGCATGACCAAAGCCCGCAGGCTATTTCCATGTGCGACCACTAAGACCGTCTTCTTGGCTAAAAGCTCTGGCTCAATCTGGCTTTTGTAATACGGAAGGACCCGATCTGCCGTATCTTTGAGACTTTCGCCACCCGGTGGCGGTACATCAAAACTGCGTCGCCAGATTTTGACCTGCTCATCTCCAAATTTTTTGGCAGTTTCCGCTTTATTCAAACCCTGCAGCTCGCCATACATCCGCTCATTTAAGGCTTTATCCTCCGAAACGGGAATGGTCGCCTGGCCGATCACATCCAATACGATGCGTAACGTATTCTGTGCTCGCATAAGCACCGAAGTAAAGGCGCAATCAAACTGAAACGCTTTAAGTTTTTCTCCAGCTGTCCGAGCTTCTTCCTCACCTTTAGGGGTGAGCGGCACATCCACCCATCCGGTAAATCGATTTTCCAAATTCCACTGAGATTCACCATGACGGATCAACACTAATTGTGACATTGCCTATCCTCCTTACACTTGCTTTGGCATGCAACGAATCGTACCATGGCCTCAAACTTCTTGCTCACCCCACGTATCATGACTTCCGATTCCAACAAATGGCAACAATTCGCCAACTGGTGGACAAAATTGGCTCAACGCCATCACGTCGCCGACCGCACTGAACGATTTTTCCAGCAGGGCCTTGGTCCGAATCAAGCCCTGGATCGTGCCGCCCAGGATGGTGGTGACCTAGATTATATTCTGTTTACCCTCATTCGCCATTGGATTCCTCCTGTCCTTCCACCGGAAGGAAAGGAACGGACCGCGAAGCATGATTCTGATTATTGGGTGGAATCTTCGCAAATTTTAAAAGCCGCCGTGACTCGTCTCCGAGAACTCAAACCCGTCATTGATATGCTCACCTCGCCCAACCCCCTCAATGACACACCATCCCCATCATCCTTATCACAAGGCCCACAAGTAGAAGTGGAATTGGCCAAGATGGTGGAAGGGATTGCGGAAGTGGTCGGCAGTTATGGTGGACCAGACTACACTTCTATCGTGAAAAATTTCGACCCGATTCCACTTCGTCAAACCCAACCTTTTAAACATAACAAAAAACATAGCGCCGAATTATGGGTGGTCTTCTTGTTACGCGAACATTTTAGAAGTTTGGGTTTAGGGAAAGACCGCACTTGGAAATTAATTACCCAATTGGTGGCTGCTGGGGATATATTTCAATCCGAGGAAGCCCTCACGACACCGGAAGCCCTCAAGTCATGGTGGACGAAAAATTGGCCTCGAACCTATACTCTCCTGACCGAAAAGAGCGGTCAGGAAGACGCCAAGCACACCGCCTATCAATCCGACTATGAATGGTATCAAGCCTGGTTCAGGTGGCAGACCACGACCGTTCCCCAATCTTCCCCATCATCGGGATAAAGGTGGGTGCTCCCCTTTAAAAATATTTTGGGGTGGGACGTTCCTCTGAACCCTCAAGGGGGTTTCCCTCGGAAGGCCCCTGAACAATCGCCGCCACCAAAAGGCCAAACATAAAAACATGTAGCGCAGCCCCTAGCCACAATACATAGGTCTGCACGCCCCCTTCCTCTCGAATGAGATTTGCTCGAGCCCTATCATCCATGTTTGGAATCGACATGATTCGCTGCAATTTGTCTTTCACATGCCAATAATAAAGGTAGTTCGCACTGCCCCCCGCTAAAATACGTGAAACAATGCCGACGGTCATATCCCCAGTAATAAAAATGGCCAGCGCCGGAGCGACCGCATACAACAACGCAAACATATACATTTTTCGATAAAGAAACCACAGAAAGGAATCAAAAATGGCCGCTGGCCAATTCCAACTTAAGGCGAAGCGCGGACCGGCGGGAGTTTCAAGATTGGCAAATTTTTCCTTGTAATACAAAAAAGCCGGGCGCCACGTCCACCAGGTTTTTAAAGAAAATTGTAGCGATTTACTCGGACCAATAAAGGTTTCCCATAGTTGGAGCGCGGTCGGAGTTGTTGGGGATGAGGAAGATTCCGAATCTGATGAAGAATCAGGAGAACCTTTGATCAATGCTTGGCCACACTGAGCACAAAAATTGGCATCATGTGGATTGTCTTGTGAACAAGAAGGGCAGGCAAGCATGGTGGTCGGTTATAGCATCCCTACTATATGCAAACAAGATCCTTGCACTTCTCTCATAGGGATGCCGAAAATTGCTTCGTTCGCTTTTTAATACATCTTTCCACCAGCCCGATACTCCTGATCCAGTTGCTGGTAGATCTTTCGCTTAAGGTCGATTAATGACAAAGGATAATCGACCGTTTCTTGGCATTCCCAAGAAACCCCACAATATCGACATTGGGCAGGAACCTCGGCAATTTTTTTGTGACGGTCCCGTCCAGACACCCTCTTTAAACACACCGGGCAAAAAGGGCCTTGGACCATGGTATCAATAAGATGGTCTTCAATTTCATCGGCACGTTCGGTCCCTAAATAAGTCCAAAGCCTATCACTGAGGGTTACACGAACGCCCAGTCTCACAATTGACCGAGACGGCAAGATGGGCCCTGGGAGTTCAGATGAATGGCTTGCAAGACTTTCAGATTGTTCCAGTTGGGTCAACCGCCGCTCCATTTCTTTGGAAACATATTGCAATTGAGTGGAAAATTTCGTGGTCGCTTCTAACTTCGTCAGGCGGCTTTCCCACTGTTGCTCCCTGTTCTGGAAGTGATCCCGCATCGCGCTCATTTCACCTTGGCTGACGGCACCTAACGCAGATCGGATACCTCGACGAACTCTCGCACAAAGAGGTTCCCACGTTTTTCCGTCCTTCCACCAAACCCACAGGGCATAGGCCAACCCAAGGACAATCAACGCTGATGCTACCGTCATTAATTCCATCTCAGATCACATGCTGTTTGGGACTCAAGCCAAATATTGTGGTAGATACCCAACACATAGTTTTCCTTTCACAATTCTCAGGCATTCTTAGTGGCCTATCCTGGGTCATAGGTGGACCCATTTAAACATTTTCGTTATGGTTTCTTGAAGTACAACCCCCTCCTCTTTAGTCTATCTATCATGCCATACTCTGTCATTCACGTCTCGGAGTTGATTAATGTCTGAGCGTAGCGACGACTCCCCCAAACCTGATTCTCCCTCGCAGCACTTAGAAGATGATCGAACATACTTGCTCGATGTCCACCGAACTTGGAAGCGAGCACAGCCAACCAAGGTTACAAAACCCATACCACCCGACAGGCAACAAACCGAAGAATTATCTCTTCCTTCTTCTAAGGATTATTTTCAGGTTGATCGGCGAGGAGCGGATTTCCGCCATCAGGATTTGCGGAATGCCAATTTCCAAGAAGCCTATTTACCAGGAGCGGATTTTGAAGGTGCAGATCTACGCGGGGCAAATTTTCATGGAGCCAACTTGCGGGGTGCCCATTTTCACCGCAGCCAGCTTGCTTGGGCAAATTTTTCACAGGCTGATCTCATTTGGGCTGATTTTCAACAAGCTGAATTGAGGGGTACGGTTTTTCAACACACCACGTTGCGTGGAGCTACTTTTGTTCGGGTACAGGCACGAGGAGCTGATTTTTCTTCGACGGATTGTTCCTATGCGGATTTCCGTGAAGCTGATTTAAGTGAAGCCGATTTTCAACGGGCGAATCTAAATGGAACTTCCTTTCTGGAAGCTAAAACGGCAGCAGCCAATTTCCAAGAGTGCCAAGGACTTCAGGAAACACCGCATCAAGAACCACAATCCTCAAGTGATGACCTTTTTCTCTAAGAGTTTGGAGTAAGGCGTCAGGCGCAAAACCTTCTTTCGCCTAACGGTTCACGCCTCACGGGCCATGGTTTGTTGTTTTCTTATGCAACATTCCTTACGAGGTGCTCCAGAATTTTAGCAGTCTTCTTCATGGGCAATTTTCACGCAGAACCGGAAAGTTCAAAAAATGTCCGCAATGTCTGATTGCGTTGAGGTTCCCGCAACTTTGATAAGGCCCGTTCCTCAATTTGCCGAATCCGCTCCCGCGTGACGGAGTATTCATGACCAATTTCTTCAAGCGTCGCATCTTCAAGTTGTCCGATTCCGAACCGTCGTCGAATAATATGAGCTTCCCGTGGTGTGAGCGTCTGTAACAACATCGTCACTTTTTCTTGCAAATCCATTCGCTCGGCAGAATAAAACGGAGACACCGCTGAAGGGTCCTCCAACATATCTGACAAATGCGCGTTCTCGTCATCCCCTACCGGTGTTTCAAGCGATAATGATCCTTTTGTTGCCCCGAGGAGTAAAGACAGTTTTTCCGAAGGCATATCAAGGACCTTCCCCAGCTCTTCCATATTAGGTTCACGACCTAATTGAACCGCGAGTCGATCACATGAACGCCGTACTCGCGTCATCGCATCACACACATGAACCGGGACACGAACGGTTCGTGATTGATCTGCCAACGCTCGTGTGATGCCCTGGCGAATCCACCAGGTCGCATAAGTACTAAATTTATACCCCCGCTGATATTCGAAACGATCAACGGCCCGCATCAAACCAATATTGCCCTCTTGAATAAGGTCTAATAAATCCAGCCCCCGATTTATATACCGTTTGGCCACACTGACCACCAATCGTAAATTGGCCTCTAACATGGCTTGCTTGGCGAAATGGACCCTGGCTTTGGCTCGCTCTAATTGGCGAACTCTGGACAAAAATTCTCCAAATGGCATGTACAACAGATGCTGTTCTATATACTTCAAATGTTCTATGGCTTCTTGTGGGCCATGCGATTGAGACGAACCCATTCGCTCACTTTCATGTGCTTGCATAGTCAAGGATTCGCTCGTCAGACTTGTTTTCCCAAGGCCGATTTCACGACTGACTTCGTGAGAAACCCCTAATCGTTTTAACACTTCCTCTAGCTGCCCTTGCAGCGAATGAACCCTGCTTTCAATATGATGATAAAACTTCGGATGCCAATTCACGGCCTTTATGCTCTCAAAAAACTGTTTTTTTTCTGTTGACAATTTCTGCTGGTAAGAAGACTTGACCTTGCCATGATAATCTTTAGCAGGTGAATCCATGAGGGATTGAATACCTTGGCAGAGTTGCTCAAGTTGCTGAAGGACTCGACACCGAAATTCTTCATCCTCTTCTTGGGGATCCTGGATTTCCACCTGATCGGGTTCACCTTCGGCATCCACCAAGACTTCTCTATCTTTTTGCACAACATGCTTGGCTAAGATCTCACCCTGGCTGAGACGCATCCGTTGATCTTTCAAGAACTCCAAAGTCATCGGCAAGACAAATAGGGCTTCCAACATGTGTTCATTGGCCACCTCAATTTTTTTACACAGATTGACTTCTCCATCACGATCCAGCAGTAAGACTTGTCCAATTTCTTTCAAATAAAGAGGAAGCTGCCTATCTGGCAGACTGGCCGCACGTTCTCCGGCTAGCGTGTTTTTTGAGGACAACACAGTAGAACCTTTGGGTCGTTTCCCTTTTTTAATAGACCCATTCCACGAAGATTTTTGCGATGAAACCGTTGGGGTCATTCCAGTCTCCCTTCTGTTCATGGTCATAAAATCTCTTGTCTAGCCCGTCAAACCTTGCGGCATTGGTATGACTTACACGCCAATGGTCACCTCATACCAACCATGAGCAAAGGAAGTGCCAATACAGTATTTTTGGAATATATGATGAATTGGTTGCCGTTACCGCTAACTCTTGCATAATAGTAAGTGGGCCATTGAGTGCCAGCGGAAAAAGTGAAAGGGAAATCGTCGAATGAATTTATGGGGGGCTCATACAAGTTCACACAAAGAAACTGTACGAGATTGAAAATCTGATATTCTTCAGATTTTTTTTGTAACGATCTGTAAACCAAACCGACAATGCATGAGGCGTACTCAGTAGGAGACTCATACGAACTGGGAGTGTTGAATATTAATGATTTCCAAGAGGGAAAAGACTCACTAACTTGAGGAATGCCAACGTCTTCGGGTCGGTTCAAAAAATCCATCAAAGATCGTGAGGGGTTAGGCGTGAGGCGTCCGAAGACGCAAGGGGCGAAGGCAAAGAGTGATCCCCGCTTACCACCTGCGGGGATAACGGAAAAGATGAATGCGGGGACGACAAATTCTGCGAATGGCTTTCTGCCTTTTCACGCCTTCCGCCTGACGCTTCACGGTAAAGCTCTTGCTCCTGACTCCTCACTGTTCCCTCCTGACTGAGTGAGGGAACGCCGCCTTGCCTGTCCTATCCTGAAAGGTGGGCCATTTATTTTGACAGACCAGAACTTCAAGGAGCGATCGGAAGGCACGCACTTGCGCATAAGGGGTTTCTTGGATTCACCGATATTTTTTGGTACAGTCCGTTCCGTATTTTAGAAAGTCTTCCTACGTTGTTGTCCTCTTATTCTCGAGGAAAACGACATGAATATGGGATTCATATTCCTCCCCCCTTTTCTCAAATAATGTATACCCTCCCTAAGTCCCTACGGTTGGCATGTTCTTCCGACTCTACAATGAGACGATCGATAAGGATCGCATTCATTCTCTACTTTGCATTGGGAATGGTTGGTTGCGCAGGGAACGATCAATCAACCGATACCCTAACGAATCTAGAAACCCGGACAGAGTCTCCCCTCACGGAGTCCATGGAAGTTTCGGTAGATGAGGATATGGCCTTTGAGGATGAACTCCTTGATCCGTTTGATGAGTCGCCCCAAGAATCACAAATTGAGGAATATGACCCGTTCGAACCTGTCAATGCGGTGATCTTTGAATTTAATTACCAGTTCGATAAATACCTGCTCAAACCTGTCGCGAAAGTCTATAATTTTTTTATCCCACCAGATGTTCAACAAAGTATTGTCAATGTTTTTCAGAATGCCAGGTTTGTTCCCCGGTTGTTAAATAACCTGTTTCAAGCCAAGTTCCGTGGAGCCGGGATAGAAATGAGTCGGTTTCTCGTTAATAGCACATTGGGAGTAGGGGGCTTGTTTGATCCCGCCAAAATTATGTTTGACTTGGACACTCCCCTCGAGGACCTGGGCCAAACCTTGGGAAGCTATGGCGTCCCCCCAGGGCCTTATCTCGTCGTACCATTCTATGGTCCGTTCACCTTAAGAGACGGATTTGGTTTTGTGGGAGACACGTTTCTCGATCCTTTTAATTGGCTGGTTCTGCCAATCATTGAAATTGCGGACGCCCCTAGACTTGTCCAACATGATCCAACGATCAACTATGCTCGATTAGGAATGACGATTGGCGAATCGGTCAATCTCCGAGCCCTTTCCCTCAAAACCTTCCAAGGAGTGGAAGAAGGTACCCTAGATTTATACGGCGCGATCCGAAACGGGTATTTACAACAACGACAAAAAGCGATTGCAGAATAGGATAACAAGCGCTCACGGGATCCGGCTGTCCTTTTGGGGGGACTCTATGTAACTAGTTCCCTTCTCCTCTCCTGAGAGTATTTTCGTATTCTCTTTCAAGACAAAAACCCAAGAAACGGGTATCATAAAAGGGATACGTCTTATAGCTTCCACCCTCTAGAACGTTCTCTTACTGAAATTTCACTACTACACTTCAGGCGCGAATGCTCGAATCACTTCCAGCTACTCAATCTTCACATAGTCGTTTCCTACTGACGGCTGCGGCTTTTGTTATCGTCGTCGCGGGTATGCGAGCAGCAGAGCCGATTCTTGTCCCGCTGCTCGTCGCCGGCTTTTTAGCCATACTCAGCGCGTCCCCCATTTTTTGGTTAAGAGATAAGGGCCTTCCTGCTCCTGTGGCTTTATTTATAGTCATTCTTGGCGTTCTTGGGTTGGGATTTGGATTTATTGTGTTGATCGGCACCTCATTAGATGATTTTTCTAATGCCATTCCCCGTTATCAGGCTCGACTCACCGAGGAAATGGGGCCGCTCATTCAATGGGTACAAGAGCTGGGCTTTCAATTCAACGAGGAATTGCTGCTAAAATCCGTTGATCCTGGAGCATCTATGCGTCTCGTGGGACGAATGCTTTCAGGTTTGGGTGGCATTTTGACCAATTCATTTTTAATTCTCCTGACGGTCATTTTTATTTTATTAGAAGCCTCAAGCTTTCCCAAAAAGGTCCATGCGGCCTTTGGTGATCCCAAAGGCACATTTTCGCAATTCAGCAAAATCACTGATGCCGTAAACAATTACCTTGCAATCAAAACCCTATTGAGTTTGGCAACGGGCATTATCGTGGCGATTTGGGTGGCCATATTAGGTATCGACTTTCCTGTTATTTGGGGACTCCTGGCTTTTCTCTTGAATTTCATTCCCAACCTGGGTTCCATCATCGCAGCTGTTCCACCCGTTCTCTTGGGATATATTCAATTCGGCCTGGGACGCGCGCTCTTAGTGGCCGTGGGGTATGTGATGGTGAACATCATCTTTGGGAATGTAGTAGAACCCAAACTGATGGGCCGAAAACTGGGGCTCTCAACGCTTGTCGTGTTTCTCTCTCTGGTATTTTGGGGATGGATATGGGGACCAGTCGGCATGCTGTTATCCGTACCCATGACCATGGTCGTCAAAATCGCCTTGGAAAGTCATCCGTCTACTCGCGGGCTCAGTATTTTATTGGATTCCGAATCCTCTATCGCCCCATCTTCGAAACACCATGAGCCAGCACCAACCGGGTAAAGCTACAGCGGTGTGAGACAATCTTCAATCCATTCCCCTCTCTAATCGTTGTTCGCCAAGCTCATGAATGGGAATACATTCTCCAAAATCCTTCTTGTCCAAGCCATAGAAGAAACCGACCTCTACGGACGTCATCTGCCTCTTTCAACCCGACACCATGCGACGCAACAAGCTAGAGAAATTCATCAACTCCAATCGAATCATTCAAAGGAAGCAGCTCTATCTTTTCTAACCACACGTTCCGAAATCCTATGGGCATTTGTAGAAAAAGCCTTTCCGGCCTTCGCGAAATCTTGGAAGCATCTGCAAACCGACATCCCCACAGCTCTCATAGGCATCCCAGCGCTCTTAGCTGGGTTACTGATCAACGGGCTGGGAGACTCGCAACGGGTAAATTTACTCAACTTCCCCCTGCTCATATTGGTGTTATGGAATAGTGGGATCTACCTGTCCTCCACATGGGTTTCTTTGTTTAACCCCCGAGGGAAGAGCGCATGGCTCGACACTATTGCAAAGTGGCTCGCCCAAGTAGCAGGAAGCCGAAGGCAACATTCCTGGCCCTTTGGAAATTTTTCCGACCCTTTGGCCGCTGGTCACTGGGTGCAAGAATCTACCAAACGATTCACCGCACTTTGGTGGCCTCACGTAGAGCCGATATGGACACATCGCCTTCGTCAACTCCTCCACCTCGGAGCAGCCTGCATGGCCGTGGGGATGATCCTCGGTATGTATATCAGAGGCCTAGCCCTCGACTACCAAGCGACATGGGAAAGTACATTTCTCTCGGTCGACCAGGTCCACGGGGTTCTGCAAATTCTCTTAGGTCCTGCCGCGTGGCTCCTCCAATATTCTTTTCCAAATGTCTCCGAAATTGCGAGTCTCCAAGCTCCCGCACATGGCCCAGCAGCGCAGTGGATTCATATGTGGGCCGTGACGATCTTCGCCGTGATCGTCATTCCCCGCAGCATCATGGGATGGTTCAGCCAACGATCCCTAAATCAGTCAAAAGAAACGTTTCCACTACCGCTGAACGATCCGTACTTCGTTCATTTGTTGGCTCCCGATCGTGGACAAGGGGTACACATAGATGTGGTGCCTTATAGCTATCTCCCCTCGCCTGACGCAAAAAACTTTTTGGACCTCGGGTTGTTGGACCTTTTTGGGAATCTGGCCACTATCCACTGGCACCAACCCATTCCCTACGGTCAGGATTTTTCAAACCCCTATGAGAGCTCTCCTCAGGTTCGAACGAGTGTGGTGATTTTTAACGCAGGGCAAACGCCGGAAGGGGAGGTCCAGGGGGAATGGCTCCATTCCTTGCAAACACAAATGGATCCGACGCCGACAGGTTCAAGACTTCTGATACTTTTAGATGAGGAACCCTATAGCCAGGCTATCGGAGAAAATCGAGTGATCGAACGACGGCAGGCCTGGCAACGACAGATCAGCCAATACCATCTTTCACTCGTTCCGTTTCACGCAAAGACCACCTCACCAGACAAATTCCTTCAACAGGCCCAAGCTGGGCTTTGGCCAGCTTCAGCGTAGATTCATGGAAAAAACACCCCTCACCATAACCCTGTCCCTGATTTCACACACCAACATTGGGAAAACGACCTTGGCCCGCACACTCTTGCGCAAAGACGTCGGACAAGTGCTGGATCAAGCTCATGTCACACTCCAAAACGAGCCATTTGTCTTACTCCAAACATCCGAGGGCCTACAGTTAATACTGTGGGATACCCCGGGATTCGGGAATAGCCATAAACTACTCAAGCGACTACAAAGTCGCTCTGAACCTATCGGGTGGCTCATGTCACAAGTCTGGGATCGAATGGCTGACAAACCTTTTTGGTGCAGCCAGCAAGCCATTCAGAACGTCCACGACGAGGCCGACGTCGTGCTCTATCTCGTCAATGCCACCGAAGATCCTGCCATGGCTGGATACCTGCAACCCGAACTGGATCTCCTGACGTGGCTGAACAAACCGGTGATCGTGCTCCTCAACCAAACTGGATTGGTCGACACTGCACAACAACGTCAACTCGAATCGCGCTGGAAAAATCATTGGGCGCTGCAGAAGATGATTCAGGAGGTTATGAGCCTGGATGCCTTTACCCGATGTTGGGTGCAGGAAGGTCTCTTATGGGATCGCATTGCGCGCATACTTCCCGACCATCAAAAACCTGTCATGGTTCAACTCTCCCAGGCCTGGTATGCCGAACAACAACGAACCCTCCAAAACAGCATGAAGAGTATCGCCCACCTGTTAATTGAAACGGCCAAGGACTCGGAAACTTTGCCTGAAGAGTTGTCTGGGCAATCCCCAAAAAACTTCCTCAAACGCGCCATCCAGGCCATGGACCAACGTTTGGCTCATCGGATCTCTGCAACCAACACCCAATTGATTGAACTACATGGTTTGTCGGGCGTAACGGCCCATATGATTCAATCGAGATTAGAAGATGTCACAGTCCCCGGTGAAAGAAGACCTTGGGAAGAGGAAAGTTTCTGGGGAGGATTAGTGAGTGGAGCCGCAGCGGGTTTGGCTTCGGATGTGGCCACCGGCGGATTATCGCATGGCTTTTTTACCCTTGGGGGAGCCATTCTAGGCGCATTGGGAGGTACCGCCTATGCCAAAAGTCAGGACAAGGGTGACCCCAATCGGATTTGGTGGGTGTCCGAGTATTTGAATCGCCAAACTCGTGACGCCCTCCTTCGCTATTTAGCCGTCACCCATAGTGGCCGAGGCCGAGGAGATTACACCAACCCTCGTGAATTCCCCCTCTTCTGGCAACAAGAAACGGAACAAATGCTGAAACAAAAACCTGAGTGGTTACAAAGCCGTTGGGAGCACTGCAAAGGCTCGGAAGGTCATGAAGATACTCAACAATCCACAGACCAATTGGCTCAATATCTGGCGGATATGACGACCGAAATTCTCCTCAAATTCTACCCAGACGCTCGGCATTGGTTACAAAAAACCCATCTCTAGAAACCGCCTCTTTTTCTTGTGGAGGCACAGAGGACCAAAATAATCTTCAGGACGAAATGGGGAAAAGGGAGGCGTGGGAAAAGTATGAGATTAAGGCTTCAGGGCTGGCTTGAGCGAGCGGGATCGACGGCTATTGAACGCCATAGTAGTGGGCTCGGTCGCATGAACAAACATCGCCATCCTTCTGGGACTGAGATAGGCCAAGACCTGTTCAGGGATATTCTTTGCATGAACGGCCTGTTTAATTTCCAAGGAATCTTCCTTTGCTAAATTGACCAGAAGCCCATCGTTGCGACAAAGCCATGGTGCATAGAGCAACACCACCGGTTTGGTGGGATGGTGTATGTTGATGGAAGACACGACACCCATAAATCCATCGCTGAGTTCCACTAAGCTACCAGGGGGATAGACTCCAATGGCTTGAACTAACGCTTGAACCACGTGTTCACAGAATTTTGCGGATTCACCCTTCATGACGACATGACGATACAGCCAAGAGAGAGCGGCATGAGGATTGAGACTGGTTTCAGGATTGGGGGCATTACACAATTCATCATAATGATCAGCCACCATCACAATTCTGGTATGCAAGGAAAGATCTTCTCGTCCCAAGCCTTTGGGAAATCCTGACCCATCCAGACGCTCATGATGCTGTGCAATAATTTCAACTAGCAAAGGGCCGGCGTTTAAAAATGAGGCCATGAGCTGACTGCCCAATTCCGGATGTAAAAGACGGAGCTCCGGATCAGCCTCGACTTTCATCCCCCCTGCTTGAAACTTCACCTTCATGGGTAAAGCCCGGTAGCCTACATCATGAAACAAGGCCCCTCGACCAAGCTCCAATAAGACCTCATCCTCAAGAGAAAATTGCCGTCCGATCAGTAATGCGAGTGTACAGACATTGATCGCATGTTCTGATAGCCCCCAGGCCACCCCATTACTCCCTACGAGGTCAATGAGAGACATGGCGGTCTTAGGATTATTTAACACCTGCATAATATTCATGATCATGGCATCGCCGGTCTTAAGACCGGCCGGTCGACGACCACCGAGCTGTTGAAACAATTCCTGCCCTTGAGACAATGTTTTCTGATAGGCTCCCTCAACCTTCCGAAGGTGATCATAAAATTCATGATAATCTTCTCGCCGGTCCATAAGCTCCGACAATGAAGATTCAGGAATCAGGCTCTCCTCTTGTTGTTGATGAGTCTCCTCCTCCTCATCAATAAACGTCCCAGGACGATCTGAGTCTTCCAACTCAATGGGTGGCTCCAAATCATCAGGGCTAGGAGTTGTGAGGTCCTGTGAATCGGGTGATTGCGACCGGTCTGGGTCGAACAAAATAGTGACGTTGGACAAACCCTTAATGGTGTCCAGATCTTCAGCTGTTTTAATGGTAAACGCATTGGTGGGAAAAGGATGGCTGAACCAAGACCCTTCGAGTTTTACCCACATGCCAATCTGAAGAGAGTTGACATCTTCAACTTCAATTAAGGCCATAAAAATTCCCAAATTTCATGAAATGGAGGGTCTTGGAGGGAAGGTTTTACCTTCGCCAATTGCTCAGCGAAGGAGATCCGTCCTGATACCATTCCTCATCATCGTTTCGGACAATTTTCTCCCATGATTGAGGCCATGAACAATCGAACGTGTTCCATTCTCGTCTCTTTAAATTTTGTGTGGATATTGCAGCATATTGGGTAAAGTTTCTCCCTACGAGATCCGAATGAAGCAGAAGATAGCTCATGCCCCCGCCACCATTTGAAACAGATCACCAACATGATTGTCTCTTCAGGAAAAGAGTGCCCCTCCTATCCTGCCCCTGCCAACCATGAACATATTATTGGTTGAAGACCAGCCTTCCACTAGCCTCATCGTCCAGACTAAATTAGAAAGCTGGGGCTATACCGTAATCTGTGCCCAAAATGGGCAAGAAGCGTTGAATTTCCTACAGGACAATCTCTATCCAATTGTCCTAACCGATTGGATGATGCCAGTCATAGATGGACCGGAACTCTGTCGAAGGATTCGGGAAAAGACCTCCGACAGCTACACCTATGTGATTATGGGAACCGCGAAAAATTCAAAAGAAGACCTTGTATATGGCCTAGAAGCCGGAGCTGACGACTTCATTCCAAAACCATACAATTCCGATGAACTTCGCATTAAACTTCGGAATGCCGAGCGAATCATGGACTATGAAACTAGATTGGCAGAGAAAAATGTCCAACTCCAAGAAGCCATAGGACTGATTCAACAGGACCTACAGAAGGCTGCGCACGTGCAACAAAGTCTATTACCCATGGAACCCGGATTAACTCTCGGCATCCGTGCCGATTGGATATTTTCCCCCTCAAGTGAAATTGGAGGAGATATTTTTAACGTTTTTCCTATCGGGCAATGCCACCTCGCCTTTTATCTCGTTGACGTCGTAGGCCACGGCATTGCTGCGGCCATGGAAGCCATGTCGATCAGCAAATTTTTGACCCCTAATTTTTTAAATCGTCAATTAACTTCTCTCTCTTCAGTTGCCAAAGAATTAAACGGAATTTTCCAAAGCACACATGCGGTTATGCAAAATTTCACCATGGCTCTAGGAATTCTTAATACACAAACCCATCAACTCCGAATGGTGCATGCTGGGCATCCACCCTCTCTTCTGATTCACCAGGACGGGACCAGCCATATAATTGAGGGTGGAGGGTTACCTCTAGGAATCCTGGATGATCCAGAATACGTGGATACCGTCATCGACCTTGAGAAAGGGGATCGCCTCTATCTGTATTCTGACGGCATTCTGGAATGCGGAAACTCTCACGGTGAATATTATGGGCTCAGTCGATTCAGGAAGTTAATGGAAGGCACACAAGATCAATCGTTATCTCAGTCCCTAGCCACCCTTCAACACACGATAAAAAAATGGGGCAATCGAGAGTCGTTTGAAGATGACGTCACGGTGTTAGGAATCGAATGGAGTTAGAACCTCCGCAATAAAAAAAGCAGCCGTAGATTGGCTGGCTTGATTTCCATTTATCACTGGCTTCAAGGAAAAGGTGGGCTGCCTCTGTGCGGGTTGAAGCATTCTAGAGGGCAGATCATGAAAATTTTTCAAGTCGACTAACTTTTTCCCAGATGCCCCACGGTTAAAGAAGCCCTCAGGGAACCGCTGTCCCCTTAAGCTAACTCAACCAACCTTTCTCACCATCTAGCAACACCATTTTTTTCTACTTTCAAAAATATTCTTCACCCTCTTGATTTTTTCCGTAACAAGCCAAAGTCTCGGGAAAATATCCCAATTGCTGTTTCGCGATGGACGCGTAAGCGGAGTAGACATGATTCATGAACCCATTTAAGTTCTGGGATTTCCGACGGATGGTAAATTTCATTCTCAAGACGGATGTTCAAAAACCCGAGAAATAATTGAAATAGCGCAATATCGTCTTTGGAGGTTTATCTTTTAAAAACTAAAAAGAACATTGCTATTGGAATCCGGTTCGGGACCGGCCAAACGGGCTAGGGCCAAGTCCAGACTAGAAAGTGGGAGGAACAGCAAGTTTCAGAATTGAAATTTTGTTGTTCTTTTGTGTTGATCTGTAGGTAGGGTGTTTTGTAATTATTCGTAACTACCAATATACCCCAGCCGTTTGCTTAAGGAGATTTTCAGGATGACCATTCACGAAACGAATCAAAAGGGAGCCTGCATATTGGCAATTTCGGGGCGTCTTGATTTTCCTTCCCGAGATGAGATTCAGGAGGCCATAAAGACTGCCCTTGCCTCTGGATCGACTCACATCATCCTCAATCTTAGGAATGTGACTTTTATTGACAGTTCTGGGTTAGGAATTCTTTTGCTTGCAAGCAAAGATTGTAAAAAATCCAAGGTTCGTCTTTCCTTATGTCAGGCACAAAACTACGTTAAAGAGGTCCTTGCCCTTGGAAAAATTAATACCCAGATCCCTATTCATGATTCTTTGGAGGCAGCACTGGCATAAACTCCTCGTCATACAATCCAAATGATTTAATGTGGACTTTTTGACAACTCACATGTATTGCACTTCCCACTTGATTGCCACTCCCTAAACCCTACCTTTCCCCCTTGGGTTCCCTAACCCACAAAAAGGCTTTTCACTAAAAAAACTCCTTGATTTTCCATAGACTTTTCAGCCCTTCCCACTTAACAGTTACCAATTAAGGATATTGGGGGGTAATAGGGACATTTCCTGGTACTTGTCCACTCCGAGGAAATTCTGTTTTTGGCCTAAACACGTGTAACTTTTTCTAGTGTTATCAGACTTCTCTCCTAGACTTCATAGATTTTCTTCATTAGGAAAAATGAACCAACTTACATCTGTGAACTAAATTACAAAAATGTCTCTTCAACCCATTACAAAAGTTCGCGACTTTACTCTTTCCATTTTGATTCTTTCACGCGTTCTCTATTTTGTTGGTCTGGTGTGTCTGTTTGAAATGCTCTCCATTTTCTGGTTTTCCTGTGATTCCCACGCAGCTTTTAACGGATTCCAAGTGCAACCTCATACCATCCCTTTAGATGAAATCTTATCAGGAGGTCCACCCAGAGACGGCATTCCCGCATTACTGGACCCACAATTTATTGATGCCGATGAAGTTGAATTTTTATCTCCACAAGATCGTGTATTGGGCCTCTCTGGCGAACACCACGCAAAGGCGTACCCCATTGCCATATTAAACTGGCACGAAATTGTTAATGATACTTTTGAAGGGACCCCGGTCGTGGTGACCTATTGCCCCCTCTGCGGAACTGGCATAGGGTTCTTGCGACAACGAGACAACCAACTGCAGACCTTCGGCGTTTCAGGGCTCCTCTATCAAAGCGATGTCCTCATGTATGACCATCAAACCGAAAGTCTCTGGTCCCAAATTGCCATGCAAGCCGTCACGGGACCATCCTTAGGAGATCGCCTAGAACCCATTTTTTTAGAACATACGACGTGGGAAGCATGGCGGGACCGCTATCCTCACACGTTAGTCCTCTCTCGACAAACCGGATTTACCCGAGACTATAGTCATGACCCCTATCAGCATTATGCGCAAAGCGACAGTGTGATGTTTACTCCGGCCAAATTAGATGATCGACTGCCTCCAAAGGAATGGGTCATGGGGATTGAAGTACAAGGAATATTTAAGGCATACCCCTTTTCTCTCCTTGAAGAAAGAGGTCCAGCCTTTTGGGATTCAATTCACAAGAAAGATTACGTAGTGTGTTGGAATGGTGAGGCTAGAAGTGCCAAAGTCGTTGACCCACAAGGTAAGCCTATCCCGACTGTGACCGCTTATTGGTTTGCCTGGTATGCCTTTCACCCAAAGACTGAGGTTTTTATGGAAAAACCGAATCACCAATACCAAACACTGAAAAATGCTGCCCAAAAATGCTAGGACGGTTCTCTACTTCAAATATACACATAATTTACTTTTCAGAATCTGAATCTCTGTAATCATCTGTCACCAAGGTGGACGGCGTTATGACTCAAACTCTTAAAAACCAGTCCGTGGAAGATTTACATGATTCCAAACATTGGTACCTCAAACATATCCGTGTGTTTGCCGACCTACCTGAGGAAGATAAAAAAGAGTTACGTGAGATTTCTCACATGACCTCCTATCGCAAACACGAACCTATTTGTTTCCCAGGTCAACCTGCAGATACGGTGTATTTACTTAAAAAGGGTCGTGTGAAAATTTCTAAAGTGAACGAAACAGGCCAGGAAGCCACCATCTGCCTGTTAGAACCGGGAGAAATGTTTGGCGAAGTGGAAGCATTAAGCCAACCAACTCGTGAAACGCTCATTCAGGCACTAGAACCCGTACTGGTATGTGAGATTACGCGTGAAAATTTCGAACGGTTTTTAAACCGATGCCCAACGATAGGAGTTAACATCCTCAAGTCAGTGGGCGGGCGTCTCAGAAATATTGAAACCAAATTCGCTGATCTCGTCTTTCATAGCGCACCGGCTCGATTAGCCAAGTTGCTCTTGCAGTTAGGTGACTCGATGGGAAAGGAGGATCAACACCTTATTCGGCTCAATGTCCGACTAACGCACCAGAACTTAGCCAACTTGATTGGGACTTCGCGAGAAACCGTGAGTGCCTTACTTGGCCAATTTCAACGTCAAGGATTGCTCATTCAAGATCGTCGGCAGATCTGTCTGTTGAACACCGACGAATTGGCCAATATTCAATAAAAGGAGAACGTATGGCCAGAATTCCCTATGCTGAAAAAGGCACGGAAGCCCAAGGCGCCACTGCCGTCTATGCACAGTTAGAGGCCGAATTTGGTTTTGTGCCAAATTTACTTAAAGTACTGGGGCATTCCGGACCAGCCACCCAAGCCATGGGGGCTGTCTTAGATAACCTCTTCCATCATTTATCTTTGACGACTCGCCTCCGGGAAATAGCGTATCTCACCGTCGCCAAATTCAACCAATGTGCCTATTGTGTTGGCCATCATTCATTCTTTGCGAAACAGGCTGGCATGACTGATGAAGAACTTGCGTTGCTAGGAGAGTCGGGATTAGCGAGTGATAGATTTTCGGAAGGAGAAAAGGCGGTTATTCGCTTCGCCTGGGAAACCACCAAAAACGTGGCAGCCTCAGAGGACGCTCATGCTGAATTACAGAAGTCCTTTCCCTTAAATCAAGTGGTAGAAATTGCCTTTGTCGTTGCAACGGCGAATTTCATCCAACGAATCGGGAAAAATTTCGGCATCGAACTTGAGCAATAACCCGTCCCCATCTGATTTGTCATGCAAATTTTCCATACAAACCCTCAATCAGATGGGTCTCATTAATGACCATATACCTCCCGAGCCAGGAAAGCAGTCTGGGGATAAGTCACACATGTAGATCTATGGTAATATTCTCGTTTAATCCAAGATTCCCTATCTATTGTTATTCTCCTGTGGTAGTGTGTTAATACTTATCGCGTGGGGCTTGGCGGTGAGCCATTAAATTTTCAAAGCCCATAACCGGTGTTGTTTCGCCCGAGAGATTACTCGGAAGTATTTGACCTCAGTCGCATGAACCTCGCGTCCGCGGACTACTCCTTCCCAATGTTTCATCCTTCTCGAGCCTCAGACAATATCATTTTTTTCAAAGGAGGAGCCCCATGGGTTCAAAATTGTATGTCGGTGGATTGCCGTATTCGGCGACGCAAGTAGAATTAACGGATCTGTTTTCCGCACACGGTACGGTCCAATCAGCCAACGTCATTAGCGACAAATTCACCGGCCAATCGCGCGGATTTGGATTTGTTGAAATGTCGTCCAATGAAGAAGCCCAAGCGGCCATTTCAGCCCTCAACTCAACAGAGTTTGGGGGCCGAACCTTGACCGTCAACGAAGCTAAACCCCAAGCCCCCCGCACAGGTGGTGGAGGGTATGGCGGTGGTGGAGATAGAGGCGGACGAGGAAGCCGGTTCTAACGAAGACACCAAGAAGTCTGAAAAAAGGGAGAGGTCCAAAAGACCTCTCCTTTTTTTATTCCCAATTCATCAATCGGTTCTGACGCAAATAGCTTGAGGTGTTCACTTGAGGCTATTTGAGGGAGGGCCCATCATGCCAGCTATATCCTTCAAGAGACGACATTTTCAGCAAGACATGATCCTGCAAAGCCTTCGTTGGTATCTCGCATACCCCCTCAGTTGCCGGGACATTGAAGGATTGATGCAAGAACGTGGCTTCTCTGTTGATCTTTCCACCATTAATCGCTAGGTCCTTCATTTTTCGCCGCAACTGGAAGCCACCTTCCATCGAAAGAAGAAGCACATCGGCAACCGCTGAAGAATGGATGAAACGTGCCTTAAAGTGAAAGGCCAATGGAAATACTATGATCGAGCGGTCGATAAACAAGGTCAGACGTTCGACTTTCTCTTAACAGACAAACGCGATACGCAGGCCGCCTTACGCTTTTTAAAGAAAGCGATTGGCCAAAATGGTAAACCGAGTCTGATGAATATTGATCTGACCGGGGCCAATCACGCAGGCTCGAAGCAGGTGAGCCGAGATATGAAGAAATGAATCAAGATCTGTGGGTGCAAATACCTGAACAACATCATTGAGCAAGACCCCCGAATAAAGGAGGCAACCCATAAACACATTTTCGTCTCCGTGCAGTATGTGCGAAAGAACCCTTTTATCCAGGTAGGCTGGGATAATCCGTATATCCTTTCGCGCCCATGGGCGAATACCAATTTTTCATATCGGCAGGCTCGTTCAGTTCAGCATTGAGCCTATAGCGCTCAACCAAGTCAGGATTACTGATGTAAGGGCGGCCAAAAGCAATTAAATCTGCATGACCGGCTTCAATCGCGCTCTCCGCCGATGCCTGGTCGTACCCGCAATTGCCCATTAGGGTGCCATGATACACAGAACGAAAATCGCCTAAAGTCATAGGGTTCCCCAGTTCATGAAAGCCGAAGGCCAGGCCGTCCACGACATGCAGGTAACCGAGATTAAAAGCATCTAACTGGGTGGCCGTATACGTGAACTGATCTCGAAAGTCCGGTGATCCCATATCATTGAAATTGCCATTGGGAGAAAGTCTCACCCCCACACGTTGTGCAGGCCAGACCGCACAAACCGCTGTCACAATTTCCGCCAAAAACCGATAGCGATTTTCAATGCTCCCGCCATACTGGTCGGTACGCACATTGGTCCGTGATTGCAAAAACTGATCAATCAAGTATCCGTTGGCGCCATGAATCTCCACACCATCAAACCCCGCCTCTTTGGCATATTGGGCTGCTTTACGGTAATCGCCAACCACCAAGGCAATCTCCTCGGCAGTCAACGCACGCGGGATCTCATAGGCTTGTTTTCCTACAGGCGTATGAATCGAATCTCCATTAAGCTTGATCGCGGAAGGGGCCACGGGGAGATCACCGTCATGAAAACTGCTGTGTGAAGCTCGTCCCATATGCCACAGTTGCAAAAAAATAGGAGTCCCCTCAGCATGGACGGCGTCGGTCACCTCCTTCCAGGCATTTCGCATATTCTCCGTGTACATGCCGGGAGATTCGTTCCAACCATTTGCCTGAGGAGAAATGGTCGTGGCTTCGGTAATTAATAAGCCCGCCGAACTTCGCTGCCTGTAATATTCAGCCATCAAGGCATTCGCCAAGCGTTCCTTTCCGGCGCGGGATCTGGTCATCGGTGCCAAGACCACCCGATTCTTCAGGTGAAGATCACCCAATTGGAATGGTGTCAGCAAATGTTGTTGAGTCATGTTCTTTCAATCCTGGGTTAAAGTGGAGAATAGCTGCCTTTGCGCTTGGTCAGTTGACCGAAACCCTCATATCTTCCGACCTTGTTACCCTTTCGCTTCGTGGGAATTTCGGCTCGGTCGTTTCTATAGATTTCGTTGATGTAAGGCACCGTGGCTCTCTCGTAACAATGAGCGACCGGCCAATCTTGGAATAACGCCTCCAGGAAAAATTTTATACCAGGAAATTTAAACCAATGCCCCGAAATGCGTTCCCCATTGTGAAGCAAGTAATCGTCCATCCTGCATAAGTTTTCTCCCTTCACGTACATTCAAAGGTGAGAAGGTGCGGGCTCGACGAAGGTTGTCTTGTAATTCGCTTGGGGTCGCCATTCCGATGACCCCACACGTCACTTGAGGCATACTCAACGCATAACGAAAAGCCATATCTAAATGGGAGGTAGGCATCAAGCAATGGCTCAGGCCGGCCCCTCCTGATTTACGCTCCCCCCCAAAAACTTTCATGGCAATCAGTCCCAAATTCAAGCGGTTGGCTATCGTCCACACTCGCTCTTCAAAATTATAGGTATGTCGATCAGCAAAGTTCACGACATTCAGCAACACATCTACCTCAAAACCTTGAATGGCTTGGGCAAATCGTTCAGGCCGATTATGGCCGGACAACCCAATGAACTTGGTCAATCCCCATGATTTGGCTTTTACCAAGGCCGCATACGCCCCCTTGCGGCTGAACACCACAGTGGGGTCCATTTTGTCAGCCCCCAGACTATGCACGAAGACCAGATCCGCATAGTCCGTTTGGAGCTCTTTAAGACTCCGCTCTAACAATTGCAGTGTGCCATCATAGGTGGGGTCATAACATTTCGTGACTAAAAAGATTTCTTCCCGCCGCACCTTCAGCAAATGGCCTAACTGTTCCTGGGCTTTCCCATACCCAGCAAACTCTGGCGCCGTATCAAAATATTTCACCCCCGCATTGAGAGCTGTCTCGAATAAGTGTACGGCCTCCCGATGGGCCAGTCGTTTTCCCGCTGGCGCCGTGCCAAACCCCAGAAGGGGTAAGACTATCCCCGTTTTTCCTAACACACGTGTCGGCAAGATCATATTTACCATTCCTGATTGTTTTTGATTTTAACGAGAGAGCCTCATCGATACCAAATTTTTCTCCTTCTGGGATTCTTTGATCAATTCTTACAAAAATAGGGTTTAGAAAAAAGTGCCTCACCTACCCTGGCACCGCTCTCGTCATAGCCATTTCGGCCGCGTAAACTCAATCAATCTTATCAGACTCCCAAGGGTTTCTTGTTGTCCGACCCAACCAATCCCCGTATGTCTCGAATCAATCGTTGAAGTTTCCTAGAGAAGTGAACCCGCTGATCTCGAGTGAGGATCTGATCAATTTCTAAGACTACCTTTTTAATCCCTTCGCGCCATTCTCTTGAAGCCACGAGGAATTCGGGCGTCGCACCGGTCTTTGAGTCGGCCAACCAATAATACAGACCCTGTTCTAGGGTAAACGGATCGTGGGATGCGCGAAGAAGCTCAAGCAATCTACCTTGCCTTCTTTTCCGATGGGCAAGCCACTCAACCGCTGTATCGGGAACTTCCGCGATCCATTGCCGAATGTACGTTTGTTGATCCTCCGACAACTCTCCCACCCAAGAGGTAAGGGTTTCCAATGTTGAAGTAATACGTCTTGTTAACTGCTCCTCTGATTCCGTTCCGATATCGGAGACGAGTCTTCGGTGCTCTTTACCCAACACTTCTTGGAAGTGGCGAATTTGAATAGGCGTAACAGTGGATAAGAATATGGCACCGGGCAGAGAAGCATGTTTGGCAAGATGAATTCGGAAGTTATCAACCGATGCGAAGATAATCTCGATTTCTGACCGACTCAGTCCATTTGCCCACAATTGATCTAGTTGACTCAGAATTTGCTGGTACTCGGGAAGTTGGTGGTGACGATGCCAAACATGAAGATTCTTAATCTCCCGGTCCAAATATTTTTCTTGAGACGCTGACAGGTCGAAATAGCTATCCAATTTCCACAGGAGAATCCAATCCAACGTCGAGTAGGTTATCTGGAGGGCACTGCAGGAAACCAGCAAAGGCCATAAAAGCAGCACCCGCAAAAGCCATGGCCAGAAGAAACGATGGGGAGAAGGCACATCTTTCATCGATGTTCCAAAAAATAAAGCGGCGATTTACGGACGAAAAACATATCAGTATTTTAACCTGTCGATTCAACTCAAATCAGCCATCCGTTCCCTCATTTGGATAAATGACAATCAATTAACGGAATGAATCTTCGTCGAAAAGAATGGCGAGCCACGGCCTTCGATCGATTCCTTTCAATCCCCAAACGTTCTCAAGATATGAATAAGGGTATTTTTAAAGCATAAGCAGGAAAAAATTCAGCACACCTCAGCATTCGGGCAATCGCAAAGGTCAAACTACACAAAAATCCTAAAAGAGACAAAAACAGGAATGATCAAAAAGAAGTGTGAGAAATAATCGGGTAGGCGGGAGAATTCAGGCACCCAATCTAATAGAAAAAGGTAAGGGAAAACTTTCTTATTTTTCCGTGAACTCAAACTTTGGAGTATGAGCGACATGCATCGACTCGGGCGAGAATTCTCACCGACGCGTAATTCTATCTTTTTGCTTGATGCCTGAAAAAACCCGCCATCTTTTTAATACCGGTGATCCCTTATGAGCATCCCACATATGTAGGTGAGGTTTCAGATCAGCGGCCGAAAGACCCCAGTAAGCATGCGAGTCAGCTGAACCAAGATTCGTTTAACATCCAGAAGCTGCACTCCCGGAAACAGTCCTACCGTTTGATAATGTTTGTGAAAATCGGGATGATCAGCAGGAACAGGCTCCATACCCTCCCTCAGCTCGAACAGAACGCTGTAACGAAAAGGCCAGATATCGAAACTGGTAATGGTCATGGCAAGTTCGTTGACCTCTTCAATTAACACTTGTACGGGTAACAATGGAAGCGGGAAAGGCTGTTTGGCAACCACCCAACTGTTCACTGGATGCATATCCCGTTCAATCTTGGAACGAAGGTACCGGGCGAATGAGGCGTCCCAAATGGCCACAACATTCTCCGTATTTAAACGAGCCGAGCGAGGGTCTAAATTATAGGTGCCCACTAAACTGATCCAATTATCGATGATGAGAGCTTTCGAGTGGAGGCAAAGCTTGGGATCGGGTGGCCCCGGAGGTTGGCTTTGAGGAACTTTCCTTATCTCCGCCCGCAGTTGGTCGTACTTCGGCATATATTTCTGAAGATCACCTGGAAAAGCCTTTATCTCATAGATTTCAAATTTCAAATCCTCTAGCATTTTGCGACGCTGTCGCAGACTATGGGCATAAGAAAGCCAGTTATCCGTAGCGGCTAACGAATTCGTAGAGACCCGAACGCGAACATGTTGGTCCCGCAGTTGCTTGAATATTTGAATGGCCTGATCTGATAATACGAGATAAGGACTCTGCAGGAGTAGATCGTTCTGTGTCCGTCCCAGGAGCCCCGCTAGGCGCCCCGCAATGGCAGCTGGATCCTCCGAAGGAGAAGGCTTAGGTGGTGGATCAGCCCAGAATGCGATTCGCTGCACCTGATGCCATGTTAAACGAGGTTCACCACGAACAAGCTCAGCATCAAAAAAAATTGCATCCTCTTTTGAGAGGTGGGGGGATGGCCATGAATTCTCATCCCCAGACTTGGCGTCTACAACGTCAGACATCCATTGGATCGGGACCACCAATGGACTTTCCCAATATTCTTTGAAACTAGCTGAGATATCTTGAACCAGCGGACCTTTGACTACAATATCTAAATCGAGAAAGTTCAGCTTGGGATCAGCATCGTAGTATTCATCCGCAATATTTCGCCCCCCACAAATGGCAACCTGATCATCAACCACCAGAAGTTTATTATGCATCCGTTGGTGAAATCGACGCCAACTCGTCATAGCCCCACTCAAACTGAGAAAGTCAGGATCGATCTTGTCTGTCGGGGGATTGTAAATGCGAATCTCCAGCCCTTCATCTCGGCGTGCAATCTCGCCTAACCGTTCGAGTTTGACGTCAGTAAACATGGCGTCACTTAATAACTGAACGGTCACCCCACGCTGGGAGGCCCGCTCTAACTCTTCCATCACCAATAATCCGACGGGATCATCCGTTAGGATAAACGTTTGGATGCGAATAGAATGTTTGGCCGTTCGAATAAGAAACAGCCTGTACCACAGGGCTGTCCTTCCATCTTCGAGTAAGGCAACCCGATGCGGGGCTTCCCGTACCCCAAGAGGGGCCACCTTTGCTTCCAAAGACCTTGGCAACCAATGGTCCTTACCACAACCGCATAGAACCAGCAGACAAATTAACATCACCGTTCGCCAAAGACTAATTGGAAGATTCATGATCATGAATCTTGATGCTCCATAGGCAAAACTTTTTCCTTCAATGTAACCCTGTTCGAAAAATCCGCCGACCTGAGAAATTTTTCAAGTTTGTCGCAAGACAGTGAATTTCTAAGAGTGGTTCCGCTCAAAATAATCATGTTTCATCAATGGGCTGAGGCCAACATGGCTTTTGAATAGCTCGTGAACTGAAATCCTGCTGACAGGTGACTAACGGGAATGGAACCAAAGAATGTAAGTGTTGAAAAATTGAAAGTTCCAAGAGCATCTAGGCCCACAGGCACATTGCCTATCAGAGCTTCGGGGCGGTTCAAAAAAGTTCGTCCAGCAAGGCCGCGAATAGCTTGTTAGGTCCCACAGGGCCTCACCGTTGTTTGACGCGCAGAGCGTACTTCCAGTACGTGAGCACGGAAAAATGGCGAGAACGCCGCTGGCGGCTTTTTTCAACAGCCCAAAGAATGGAATGGGACTATGGGACATCTCTCCTCATTATCTTCAAACAATCCATCTGCCCTGCGTCTGGCAGTCAATATGCGGAGGAAGCCATAGTTTCCTAGCGACTGACCTGTGGTTCATGAAAGTTCAACCGGAATGGGGAATCCTCCTTAAGGGCCTGGTCAGTGGGAGAGCCAGGCCAGCCTTCCGTATAGCGACCCCTCAACAAGCGAATATAAAGGTCTTCATTGTGGAGACCGGTTGTTTGATCATGGACCAATTGACCATCATGAATGAATGTGACTAATGAAAACGGCCGTGAATCATCAGAGCCGGCAAAGATGGCAATGTCGTCCGGCGCGATAGTGAAAGAGTTGAGAACTTTCCCGTAGGGCCATTGGATACGTAGATAACTATGAAAAATCATCTCCGAACAGGTGACCGAATCCCAACTGTTGGTGTCAAAATTGAAATCATATTTTTTCCCGATATGGGAAAAGGCCAAACGTATGGCCTCCCGGATGTCCTCAGGAGGAATACGCGAAGTTTTAGGTCTTAAGATGACAAGATCGTCAATGTCGAGGAATTTTTTGAGGCTATTTAACTGGGTTCCGTCACGAAGAGCTTCGGCAATGGTTTTGTCCTCGCTGACGTCTGATAGGTGTTCTTGAACATGTGGAAATGAGAGAAGATCTAATTGCCGCAGATCTTCCTCTGTTCCGAGATAGAGAGCTGCGTGGGCAAAATACCCCGGGACAAGACGCTCAGTCAGGCGAAACGGACTTTTTTCCAAAAGGATGTCTCCTGGATGGAGTCTTGCTTTTATTAATTCTTCCCACTGAGGGTCTCTATACAGTTTACCCTCTCGTAACTCGAACATGGACATAATATTTACGAACATCTTTGTAGAATGATACTCCACACCTTTAAAGATTCCGCCAAAGAAATCCCACACGCCCTCTGCCTGAAACTGAAGTCCACTCACCAAGGAGTCAAAAAAGGTTTGCCCTCGAACCGCCTGCACAGTCGGATTTTCATCCAGTTCGGCTTGCACATAGGCCAGGAATCTATTACTGCCTAAAAATAATTGTTCTTGTGCGTTATAAAGTTCCTCGAATTTCCAAAGGCCCTCTTCAAAAAGGTTCCGGTGTTTGATTTTTGTAAATTCACGAATGACTTCGTCCCAGAAATTTACCGGAATCCCACGATCGGGATTTCCTTCATTAAGTAATTTCCGAATCTCAGGAACGATTAAAATCTGTTTTTCTAATTCCTGGGCATTCCCATAAAGTGTAAGGGCGCCCAGAAGAGAAATCCCAATACCGCGTAATCGATCTTGTTCGCGATAAGGGATATCCGGTCTCGTAAGTTTCGGCAGATGTTTAAAGGTTAAATGGTATAGCGCTTCTCTCCAATTCAAATATTTCTCTCCGATATCGTACACTTCTTGCCGAACATCACCCCTGATCAATCCTTCATCCCGTTCAATAGCTTCCCGCAGTATCGTTCCTCGCTGACTCCAAAGAACTCGAGCTTTCTTAGACTCTTCCACCAATTCAATTAATGTGTGTTCATCTTCATCGGAATACATTTCAATGAAGTCTAGTTCTAGATTCTCAAAATTTTCCTGAATTTCTTGAATGCCCCTTTCAATGCCCTGGGCATATAACACGAGAAAGGAACAATCCTGGGTATCCAAAAACAATTCAAGCTGCCCTTGATGTTCCTTGAGCCGCTCCAGTCCGGCTCTAAAAAAATCTCGAAATACCGTTCTCTGAGAGTTTTCCAAGGATTGATTCCAACTATTTACGGGTATTCCTAATTTAGGATCGGGTTCATTCCAACGTTCCCGTATGGAGGGATGCAGATTGATTAATGCACCGGTTGCATGAAAAATTTTTATCAATTCTGTTCCCGCAAACAAGGAATAGCTGGTCCGAAATAACACGGAATATTGGTTTTGGCTATCAAACTTTTCAACCATTCCAGATGCATTGAGAAAAACTTGTTTAAAGAAGAATTCACGAAGTGCAAAGTATTCAGATCTGAATCGAGAAACGTTTCGAGCCAACCCGGAAGGGAGAGGGTAGCCTGGGTTGATTTCCTGGCGAATGGTGTTGGCCATTTGGTTCATTTGTGCACGCAGATTTCGACTCCGTTCGACAGCCTCCGTATAATATATTAATTCAGGAGATAGCGAACTACACCGGGATTGTTCTATCAATGGTGCCCCAAGTTGACAGGCCGGCAAAAAACAAAGGAAAAGACAGACAAGGATGTTCAAGGGAATGTCCCCTTTAGTTTTTCCCTTGTAAAAAATGGCATTAAAAAGTTTTTTTATTAGGATGTTCACCTTTTCACCATAGGTAACAGTATAAAAAGATGCCACTGCAGAGGTCACCGACAAGGGCTTGAGGTTCAATTCTATTTTGTTGGGTGGGGAGACTCGATTTTGTCATCATTTTACTCCGCCTCAAAAAATCCCCCTGTTTCCAGGATAGTGGAATTTTTCCCATAAAACCAAGTCATTCCTGAAATTTCCAGCATAAAGTGCAACGCAGGGAAATTCAGAAATTCATTTGAGAGAGTCTGGACTGAGAAGTGCATTGACAGAGGCGATGAGAGTTCGGCAGTGACCGACATACGGAAGTGAAGTGCTGCGGGTTTGAAGTAAATCCTCGAGAAACAGTACGTTCAAGTTTTGACCATACGGGAATCACCGGACAATACCATCAACACGGTCCTTTCGATCAAAACTGACGGACATGAAACCATCGACATCATATTGCCATAAGCGCCCTGTTGAAGTGAAATGTTCGGCCTTTGCGCGGCCGAGGATCTCCTCTACCTCCCAAGCGTGCGCACCGATCCAAATTCCGGCCACAGAATCGGGAAATGGATCAACGTAGACAACGAGATACACCTTACCGTTTTCGATTTGGATTCGGATTCCGCGATCCGGCCAATAGTATTGTGAAAGCTTTGCATCTGGGTCTTGTTTTAATTGGTACGCTTTCTTCACTCTGGAGAGAGGGTCATCGCGACGAATCAACTCTCCATTTCGACGGTTCCTTATTGTGGACCGGCCACGCTTCTTTACCGTTTGTCTATCTGGTTCTTTGTAGTCGGGACGATCACAGTCGTCAATACGGCGACCATTTCGAAGATCCACGGAATACGGCGAATCGTGCAGACGAAGGTACGCCCGCGTATCTGGTGAAATCGCGTGGACTTCTTTCCATTTGGTACGGAAGAGATGCCGAATGTCGGCTTCCAGCTCACTTGGGACATCGTCAGCCGCGTCGGTTGGCCGTCGCCAGTCTGCAGTCGGGATTGAGAAATCCCAGTCGGTATCCGTTTTATTGACCTGCACCAGGAAATGAAGGCCATCATGGTCGGGGGGCCAAAACATCTCGATATCAATGCTCGCGGCCGCAGGCGCCTTGAGCACCTTCCGGAAGGCAGAAGCAAGGCGACGCCCTGCTTTCTTTTCAAGTTGCGCACGTCGATCGGCATTCATTGGCATGAAGTGTCCAATGGGTTTGGAGTCTAATCGAAGGAGGTTACTAAAGTCGTTGAAAAAACAGGAATACCCTTTCCTTATCTGCCTAAGAACATCCTTGGCCTCTTTCCTGTATTGATCACCATTAGCCCTTATTCATCTGCTTTTGTCTCTCTTCCCTACACCTATGTAACACTAGAATATTCTCGCTTTTTTTCACGGCATTTGACCCTGCTCCATGTTTCGTGCGTGGCTTATGTCTTGGGAAAAAGAATGATGGCTTGGTCTTGCAATTCAATGTAGTCTGTTTTTTGGAGAATGGGCGATAACTGAGGGTGTCGATAGGCATACCCACTGAGATTTTCAAGTCGAAGGGCGCGCAAAGATTTTCCACTAATCCACACATCCTCATGGCCCTTGATGTCAGCCAACCTAAATCGAAATCTTCCACTAACTTTTTCTATAAAAACCCACAAATGCCCATTCAGATATCGTCCGTCATAGCCCCATTCAGTCAGGTCGATGCTACCTCGGATAAAAAGGCCCTCATCCTCGAATTCGAATCGAATCCTTGAAGACGTGTCCTGGGGAAAGGACGATACCACCAAAGCAGTTAACTCATCCGCACTTAATTTCAAAGGTGTTGGCTTTTTCGCTTGGGTGCGTTCCTTGATAAAACCCTCAACCCGGAGCTTCAACGACCTTACCTCATCGCTGGACAGGCTAGGGTCCGCAATTTTCACCGGGGTTGTTTGGCTCGCCCTCTGGATGCGCCAATCCACAACATATTCGAAAAAGAAATAAATACCCGTTCCCAATAACAGGAATACGGCAAGCACCGAGCAACCCAGCAGAAAACCGATGGTCTTGCCAAGAAACATGCAACGAGTTTTGGTCACCCTATTTTTCCTTTTCAAACAGGGTAGATTAATAGCAGATAACGGAATCCATGGCTGAGCCGGGAGACAAAGACCTCTCGATTTCAACCGCGGATTCAGGCTTCATTGGCGACTAATGAGCGGCCTGAAACACGGGAGCTGTTGCGCCGATTATGTACTCCCTCCCTTCAATTACTCTTCGGGCAGAAACCGGCCCACTTTATTCCCATTTGCGGTTTTATCAATTTACTGATCGGACCACTCAATTGTTCGTATCACGGTGGCCATAGATACAAACGGCGCCTCCAAGAACATCTGACCTTTTCACGGTTTTTCGTCATATATGGACTCCACCCTTTATGCAAGCAAGATTCACCCAATGGCCGGGGCCGGGTCTGCGGTCATATATCCGGCTTCGTGAAGGAACCTTCATGCCTGGTTCCGAGCCTTGATGGTTGTCGC